>ERZ773228.1221-NODE-1221-length-27696-cov-4.946022_pt1 | contig 27696 bp, 42 predicted proteins | sample MGYA00580524_ERZ773228 | MGnify/ENA primary metagenome ERZ773228 (study PRJEB29015, sample SAMEA2737768) | human gut metagenome | biome: human gut; feature: human-associated habitat; material: faeces | place: China | collected 2012 ... | reverse complement strand
CAAAGATATCCGCAGAGATACGCAGCGACTTTTTCACAGCAACAAGCAGTGTCGCGCCCATTCGTCAAGCCCCCTTCCTTATGCCTTTTTCTTGGTGAGAGTTACAAGAGAGTTGGTGTCTACCGCCTTGCCGTCGAACAGCATGATAGCTTTCTTGATACGGTCGTCGGTCGCTTCGTCGATATAGTCGCGGACGGTCACGGCATAGTTGGTGTTGCCGATGTAGTCCCTGAAGTTGAATATAAACGCAAAAACTGTGTCCTTGGACACGGTATCGGCGTAGCTGTCGAGGTATTCGCCGTCGACAAGCACGACCTCGCGTCCCCATATGTAGTAGGACGGCTTGCCGTTCACGCCGATTATCTCCTTCATGATGGGCGCGCCGTTGCCGTCAACCATCGAGATGACCGCGTTCATGAACGTGGACTTGGTCATTACCCAGACCGAGCCGTTCTCGTAGGATTCGGGGAGTGCCCCCTCTGCCGCCGCGAGGTCCTTGAAGGAAAGCGCGTTCGCTGCAGCCACCTCGATCTTGCGCGCAGCCGGAACAGTTTCTGTGAGCACGCCCTTGGGCTGCCCAGTGCCTGTGCCCTTGATGATAGCCTTTTCCACAGCCTTGATCATTGCCTCTGCGATGTTGTCGGCAACGGTCGCTTCGAATACATCGAGGGTAGTCACGGTCACCTCAAAGGAAAGAGCCACCTTGCAGGTGAGCTTGTGGTAGGCGAAAACGATAGAAGACACAGCCTTTTTCTGAGTGTCGCCGTTGGTGCGCTCGGCACTCCATGTGGCGGTAGGCTTCACGGAACTTGTCGGCACGGAAACGCCGCCCTGGAAATTGGTGTGCGTGATGCGGCTCCAGATCTTGCCGACGCTTTCCATTTTCTCGTAAATTTTCTTTACGATAGTGGTCGGGATCACCGCACCAACATCGCCTGTGGTGGTCTGCTCGGCCTGATTTACCATGCCGGGCATCTTCAGCGCGGAGCCAGTGAGCACCGCGTCCATAAATGCAAGGCGGTACTCCTTGCTGCCGTACATATCGCCCTTAGCGCCGCCGGCAGCAGGCTCGGGGGAGCCGGAAAGAGCCGCGCCTCCCGCGTTTACCATGCAGGGGACCCCGACAGGGGCCTTGTTCAGCGCCGCGAGATTGGCCTGCGCGGTAAGTTCCTGCTTGTGCTTGTCGTCGAGCTTTTCGATATCTGCCTTGATGCCGTCAAAGTCCGCGTAGCGGTGCTCGTTTACAGCCGCCTCAGCCAGAGCCATGAGCTCCGCTCTTCTTGCCTCAAAAGTAGTTGCGTTTGCCATAGTTGTTTTACCTCCTGATTTTCAGTAAATCTAATTCAGCCCGCGCCTTTGCGCCCTTGTCGCGCATTTCTGCGAGCAGTTTTTCCGGCAGCAGCGGGATTGCTGCTGCACACAGTTTCATGCCGGCGGGAGCCGCTCCGGAAGCCGGTGCGGAAATCTCGTCCACCAGTCCAAGCTCCACAGCCTCGTCAGCCGTGAGCCATGTTTCCTTCGCCATCAGCCCGAGCATTTCCTCCATGCTGCGCCCCGTCTTTTCGGCGTACGCGCCCGCTATGGACCTGTCTGCCACTTTCAGCACGTTCACCGCATGAGCCATCTCCCGATTGTCGCCCTCTGCCGCCATTGATACATTGTGTATCATCAGCATTCCCGCAGGGGATATATCCGAGTGTCCTGCGCACGCTATTACGCTTGCGGCTGAGCATGCCTGCCCGGTGATGTGGATATGCACGTCAGAGTATGCGCGCAGAGCCGTGTAGATGTCCGCGCCTGCGCTGATATCGCCGCCCGGCGAATTGATGTATACATCAACCCGCTCATTCTTCCACTGCGCGTCCCTGACTGCCTTTATCACCGGGGCGGGAGTAGTATTTTCCACCCCGAAAAAATCGTATACCCAGCCGTCGTCATTAGATACGATAACGCCCTTGATATCAATATCAGCCATGTTGCATTATTCCTCCTCTCCCGCCGTAGTCGCCGGTTCCACCACCGTTGCCGTATCTTTTCTCAGCAGCGGCACATCTCCGCCCGGCAGCGGAGCCTTATTCATTGCAGCGCGCCACTCATTCGGCGTCATAGCCCCTCTGTCCACCATCGCGGACAGGTTGAGCTTTGTACTCATGCTGGCGTACTGCAAATTGGAAGCCTCAAAGATGATTTTGTTCCCGTACCCGCGCTCCCTGCGCGTGAACAGCTTCCGCGTCATTTCTGAGCCTAAATCAATCAGGATAGGCTCAACGGTAGATTCATAGAAAGCGTTCCACTCGTCCTCGTTGTAGGCGCTCTGAATGATTTTCGCGTTGGTGCCGAAGTGGTTGTAGAATCGCTGTGTGGTACGGTCTATGAGCTGCGCGTTCGGCACATAGTCGTCCGTTTTTATCTGCGTGGCGTCTGCTTTGCTGTCTACGGCCGCAACTCCGGAGCTCGCAAGAGTACTGAGGTAGTTCTCTGCGAATTCCTGAGCCTTTTTTCGCAGGTCCTCATCACGCACGGTGGTGTTGTATTTCAGCAGCCACCGGACAGCCGAAGAATTGTTCACCGCCGTAACGATAGATTTGTCCACTGTGCCGATAACTGTGAGCAGCGGCTGCAGCACTTCCACCGGCGATGTACCGAACAGGTCGTTGTCCCCGAAATCCCGGCGCAGATGAATGATATCCGAGTAATAGAACGGATACACCTTTCCGTTTTTCATGGAGAAAGTGAGGATAAGGTCGCCGCCTGCATTGAAGCTCGCCTCCACGTTGTACGCGTCTATCGGATATATCCCGCAGGGGAATCCGGACGAATCGCGGATTATCGCCGCGAACGCGTTGCCGGAAAGCTCACGCTGCCGCGCCATTTTTTCAAGGAACTGCTGGCAGCTCATGTATGGATTGGGCTCCTCCAGCAGGAAGCGCATATATGGCTCGGGGTTCGTCTGCACGGCGCTTCCGCTGTCGCGGATATGCTTGGGTACCGCCTTGCCCACAGCAACAGCCGTGGGGCGTATACAGCTCCTTACGGTATCGCTGGAAAATATCTGCCCATCCCAGATGTACACGCCGTTTCCGCGCTCCGTCACAAGCTGAAAGCGCGTCTGTTCGTGCTCTTTCCTGTTGAATAGTCTGTTGAATATGTTCATATCATCGTCTGGTACTCCTCCATCTTGTCCGTAAGCACTACATAAGCGTCTAGCAGGGCAGCCGTACCGTCGATACGGCGCGTGCTCCTTGTAGTCTTTATCGGCTGTATATTGCCGTTCCTGTCTTCGTCCACGGCAGTATTCGCAAGGCACCACCGGTCTATCGGATTGTTGTTGTAGTTTATCCGCTTGGCCTTTAAGTCAGCCCCGAGGGATTTCATCGGGGCTGAAAGTGTTTTCTTACCCTGAATCACGGGCACCATGCACGCGGGTCCGAATTCCTGTTTCATTTCGTTCACCCAGTAGGTCGCGCTCCATGAATCGTAGCCGATATACATCGGGTAGATATCGAATTTGTCCCGCAGCTCCCGGAACCAGTCCGTGACTGCGTGATAATCCATTTTGTTGCCTGGACAGGTTCGGCACCAGCCCTTCTCGATCCAGATATCATAGCGGATTTTATCATCTTTGACTTTGCGTTCCACAAGGTCCTCGGGGATCCAGTACATCGCAGCGGAATAGATTCGAGGGTCGTCCGGCAGCATGAAAAGTGCTTTCGCCGCCGTGAGGTCGTTCGTGGAAGAAAGGTCGGCACCGCCGATGAAGTAACGCGGCTTCAGCTCCGCGATATCGTAGATTGCCTCATTCACAAGCTCGTCGAAATTGAGCCACGCCTGCGAGGTGGTCGAAGGAATATTGAATTCCTTACAAAGCAGATTCCGCAGCAGGGAGCTGTTTTGTTTTGCTTTTTCCACCTTTTCGGAGAGAGTGCGCTGATTTTTGATAGTTCCAAGCCCCGGATTGGCTTTCCTCCAGCATTTCGGGTCGTCCCATTCCTCGCGCTTGTCGAGTTCGTAAATGAAGAATATCGAGCGGTCGTCCCGATATGCATCTTCGCCGCCGGAATAGCCGTCTATCGTGCGCCGTCCCTCGTCGTAAATCTCATCGTAGATATCCTCGCGGACAACTCCTGCGGTGGACGTGATGAATATGAGCGGCTGTTCGCGGGCGGTGATGCCGTCAGCCATGATATCATAGAGTGCGCGGCCGTTCTGCCATTGGTGAATCTCGTCCATAAGCACGCAATGAACGTTCAAGCCGTCCAGCGTGTCCTGATCGGAAGCCAGCGGCTTGAAAGTGCCATCGTTGAAATCCGTCTCAATGGAGCCAGTGAGCACCCGGGAACGTTTCAGCAGCGGCGGCGACTTTTTCACCATACGCTTTGCTTCCAGCCAGATGATTTTAGCCTGGTCGCGCTTTGTCGCCACAGCGTAGATTTCCGGACCAGGCTCTCCGTCCGCCTGCTGCATATAATTTCCGACAACGGAGGCCAGCAACGACTTTCCGTTTTTCTTGCCGACGATGAGAACGGCGCGCTGATATCGCCGGATTCCCTTGTCGTTCACGAAGCCGAAAACAGCAGCGAGCATAGCCTTTTCCCACAGCTCCAGCTCGACGAGCTGGCCGCCGAGCTTGCCCTTGGAATGCCGGCAGAAGTTCTCCGCAAACTCGAGGATATGGTTGCCGCGCTTCGGCGAGTAGTGCCATTCTCCCGGTTCCCGAATATCTCGGGCGAGTTTTTCGTAGGTGGCGCGGATCTTCCGACTCACGGCAATTTCGCCGCTCTGAATCTGCTCCCAGTACTCCAAAATCGGATTGTAGCCTTCCGGATATCTCTTCAAGCGCGCACCTCCTTTCAGTCGCTAGGGCAGGCGCGCACCTCTGCTAAGCGCGATTATTTCAGCGCGGCTCCGGTTCATGGGAAGAAGATGCCTGCAAGCCCAGCAGCGTTTCCGGCAGCACTTCGGCGTAATTCCGCAGGAATGTTTTTCGCAGAAGTAAGCCGGCTTTTTCGCGGTAGTTTTACCGAATAGCAACAGATATTTCATAGCGCCCCCCCACGCTCTCTGACGAACTCGTCAAACCCGTCAGAAACAGGCTTGGCTTCCTCCTTGGGGAGCATGTCGTTGAGCTGCTTGATAGTTTTCAGGTAGCTATCGTAGAAGCTTTTGTATGTTTCCGCGTTCGGCCGCTTCCGGTCGTATGGCTCCTGATTGCCCTGCTGAAACAGCTCGGTATATCCGTTTTCGTTGAGATCGCTCTCCAGCTCTTCCAGAGATACTCGCAGGAACGCCGCCCGCTGTATCGTTCCGATAACGAGGCTCATGCGGTCGCCGTCCATCTTTGCGTAAATCTTCTTTAGTCGATTGGCTTCTTTTTTTATCCGCCGTTCTTTCTCCTCCGCCGCGTACATCGCCGCATCTCCTCCCAGAAATCAACCCCCAGGGGGGCTATATAAACTCGTACGTATTCTCTTTACCTTCACCCCGTCACGGTCTCCTACTGATATAGCCTGATGAAAATAGGGGGGGATATTATTTTTCAAGCTGTTCGAAATACCTGTCTATCAACGCACGCTGCAATGTTTTGTTTTCGCGGCTGGAATCCTCTCCGGCTCTGCGTATGCATTCGTGATAGTCTGCGTCCATGTATATCAACTCCGCGTCAAGGCGTTTGGCAAGCTCCTCACGTTCTTGACGCTTTGGAAAACATCCGATTATCCATACGGCTCGGCAGTCCGGCACTTTATCCTCGATAAGCTGATAGAGACAGTCGCGCACTGACAGTACCACAGGCAGCAGATTATCGGAGCCGCGCTCCTGAAATGTAAGCGCACGTCTCAACGCGTCAACATCCACCACCAAATCCCCCACAGACATATTCGCACGGACATACGAAGTTTTCCCGCTTGCAGGTGCGCCCCACACGATTATGCGGCGAGCCTTCATCAGAAATCCGTTCTCGTCCATGTAGCAGCCGTTCGTGAGTATTTTAGACTTCCGGCGGCGCTCCCGCGCTTCATCGAATTGCTTCAGAATCAGTTCGCGGTGTGCCTTGAAGTGGCAGTCTTTGCAGAGCCATTTCAGATTATCGGGATTCAGGCAGATATCGTAATCGCTTATGTTGACAGGCGTGAGCGGCTCGATATGGTGTAGCTCCTCGCCAACATTCTCTTGGCAATTTTCACACATACCGCCGTCAATTCGTGTGCGCTCTGCTATGTATGCTTCCCGCGTGTCTATCCATGCGCGGGAGTTGTAAAAACTCTTTGCGAACCCTTTGGCCATGCGCACCCCCACAAAAGAAAAGCGCCCCGGTTCGGAACGCTTTTCAGTATTTCATGATACTAGTATAGCACAGGTGAACCGAACAAAACGAACAACTTACAGCTTATCCATAAATCTGCTGTAAATCATGCGTACACCGTCCGGCGAATTATTCCCCCCGACCTCATAGGCGACGCGCGTCCAGCCGAACAGGCTCACGCAGCGGTAGTAGACTATCTGCCGGGTCAGACTGTCGGGGATATCGTAGATGAACGCAACAGCTTCGTCGCGGCGCTGCTGAATCTCCTCGCGCTTGAGTTCTATGCGGCGCTCAAGGTCTACGCGCCTTTCGGCAAGCTCCCCGACCTTGTCGGACGTTCCGGAACTGCTTCCGGCGCTCGGCTGCGGCGAACGTACCAGCGAACGGCAGCGGAGCCGTTCAAGCTCCTGCTCCCACATTCGCAACTCCCGGTGGAGGTAGTATATCTGCTCCAGTTCTTCACGGGTCATTGGTATCAGCCCTCCTGTTCCATTTGTTAGCAGCTTCCTGCATAGTTTCGCTTGCGCTCTGCTGTCTGATTTCGTATGCGCAATTAAACGGATCATTGTGTGAAACATAATAGCTCACGAAGCCGGTTTCCAAGCTTTCCAAGCGCATCATAATTACTTTTCCCCCGCAGAACGGGCACGGCTTTAATTCTAATTCGGTTTTAGACATTATGTTTTCCTTTCTCAACTTAGCAAATATCCCATGAACAAATCAAAGCCTTTATAGCTTTTGTCATCGGGAAGCCATTCTATATCTAAATCGCATACTTCTGTCCAGAGTTCATCAAGCTCATGATCATATGATGAGGTATCGCATTCATAGCGATTGTGGAGGCAGTATGCAGTCCACAGGCACCGTAACTGTTCTAGGCAGATTGTGTTACCAAGATCGTTTTCTTTGATATACTCTTTTATGAAGTCAAATTCTTTTGTCGCGGTCATTCGGTGTCACCTCCGTCCTTTGTTCCGAAAACCTTTGCAGCTTCTGACGGGCTTTTAGCTTTTACAAGCCCCACATAGTCACAGCACGAGCATTTCACAGCATACAGCCTTTCCTCTGCATAGTAGGTTTTAAGCCGTCTCCCGCAGATTTTGCAGCGTATATCTTCGGGCGTTCTCTTGTACATTGCAGGAGCGCAATGCGCTGCGTGTAACACCTCATCAACCCTCATCTTCATCTGTGTCGCCTCCGTTCCAGCCAGCGCGAAGCTGACAGTTTTCGCATTCCGGCATATCCTTACCAGTACACAGCGGGTATGGATTGTTTCCCTCCGGCGTAAAGCATTCAGGGTTTGTATTCATGATGTTATCACCTCCGTCCGTGTCGACGTTTTCGGGCAACTCACGCCAGGATAGCGGGCAGTCCCTGAAAAAATGTTCCCTCGGATCGCCCTCGTCAACTGCGCCACGCTGGCATTTGTGGTTTTTCATGCTGTAATAGGGGCATTCACCGCAACAGCCGATTTTAATTTCAATGATCCTCGCCATTAGTTACGCCTCCGTCCATCTTAGCACCGCAGCCTTTATCAGACAGCGCCGTGAGCTGCGCTATGAGTTTATCAAGTGTCATTTTTGTCACCTCCAAAATATAACTCCCGTATCGTTCTCCCGTCCTTTCTGGGAACGTAGTCCATGAAATCACAGGAACGATACACGAATCGATTGTTGCACCAGCGCTGAAGATCTCTCAGCTTACGAGGCGCTATGGTTTTCCGGTATATTCGGATATCCGGGTCAAGCCCTATACTCTGTATGAGCCTGACGCGGTGTAAATCCTCCTCGAATGTCGTGTTAAAGTTGGTCAGCACATAAACATAGGCATTGCGCTTTTTCGGATCATAGCCCACAACGTCAACGAACGTCTGCAAGCCTTTGACAATCGCTGCTTCATTCTTCATGAAATCGAAAGCGAAATGCCACATGCTACACTTGACTTGCCTGAGCATTAAGGCAACTTCCGGGGTGATGAACCGTGCGTCCAGCCCCTGAGTGAAATCTACATTTGCGCCGCTGTCAATAAGCTGTTGTAATAACTCGTTCCGGTCACGGCAGGCAAGGAGATTAGCGTCAAGCAGTTTGATATTTTTCTGCCCTCGCCACCATTCCGAAAGGTCGGCGACTTTTCGGGAACACAATCCCTCTTTCTTGCTAACTATGCAGAAGTCACAGTTGTTGCAGCAGCCGCGTGTGAGGAAGCCATAAGCCGTGTCTTTGGTGTATTCCGGATAGATATGCTCAATTTCCGACGGTAGGTCTTTATCACGGTCGCGGTGATAGATTTCTTTTCCGTCCTCTACCGTAATTGCAAAACCAGTTCCGCCGAATATTATCTCGTCGGCGTTGAACACGGTGCTGTCCATCTGGCTGTACTCGTCTCCGAACACCTTTGAAACATACACCTTGTCGTAATGCGTGAAATGGTCAGCGAACTCTACTATATCGCCCTGTGCCTTGTGCCACGCTGATATTTTCATCAACGGAAGATTCGGAAAACGGTGACTATCGACGTCGTATAAGCCTATTCGCATGGTGTTCCGTCCATCTTAGCGCCGCAGTTCGGGCAGTGGCTGTAAAATTTTCTAACGGCTTCGTTTTTCGGACCGCAAGTAATTTTGCAGACACTGCAAATGCAATGGTGCTCCCATTCGCCATGCACCACCGGAGCGACATCAGCGGCGGGAGTGTCTTTCGGAATAACGATGAAATCCTGTGTTAGTTCCTCGATGTGCTTTTCCGTCCATCGAGGTTCATTCAGTTTTTCATCGCCGTATTCAGCAACTGAATGGATATACCAGTCAGCCAGATAGCCCTCACCAACCGCTTCGTTCTTGTCTATGTATTCGCTCAATTTCTCTCATCTCCAATCTCTATCTTGAGCCGCCTACCAAGCCAATCCAAGCCAGAACGGGTAAGGTAGTAGTATACATATTTCTCGGACTGCCTGGAGGTTATCAGTCCCAGTACGCCTGTCAGCTTATCAAACAGCCTGTTTCCGTTTGCTCCATCGCAGAAGTAGTTCCGATACGGCTTGTAAAACGCTTTCCCGTGCCTGTGATATGGTTTGTGTCTATCAAGTCCCACCATGTGCTTGCACAGCTCTGTCAAGTCCGCAAGCTCCTTTTCGGAGAACATATCTTCAATTCCCATATCGGTGCCTATATTGCCTAAGTACTCTGTGTGCTCCTCATCGCGTTTCTTAATCCAGTTCCACGGATGCTTACAGCCAAGCATACCGTCAGCGTGTTCTATACCGTATTTGCCCTCTGCCTCAAAGCAGACATCGTCCTCGGCGATAGGGCATAACGGACAGCAGTCACATCTCATTCCCGCTCACCTCTTTTTCTTTCCCTTGCGCTTCTGCTTCCTGTTCCGGCTTTTCTTCGCCGCGAACCTCTTGAAATTTCTTTCAGCGCGTGCACACTCCTCGCTGCGCTCAGTCCGGCGTATAGTCTCAACTGTTTCTGTGTATGCGCCTATGAATGCACTAATCACTTTTGCTCACCTCCATTGCTTTCTCGGCTTCCGCACGATTTAAGAACCATGATTTCCCGATGTAGCCAACAGGGAACTCTCCGTCCTTGATATATACCATGCCATCGCTACGCTTCAGGCATATATCTTCGCAGACGTAAGCTCCGTGCTCGCCCGGCTCCGCCGGAATCACGCAAAACAATCTGGTTCCCTTGCGAACTATGGACTTATCATAATGACTTCCGCCTCGCATTGCGTTTTGTTCACGTCTCTTTCGATTGTACTTTTCCCGGCAGTACCTGCAGGTGGTTTTGCCATCGTCAGCCGGTCTTTTTCCGCATTGCGTGCAGAGGTTCGCTTCTTTACGGCGCACATACATCCGCTTGTTTGCTTCGGCAGTTCGCCGACTGATGTCGCCGAGCTGTTCAGCGTTCATCCTGCTCTTTCTATCAGCCACATATTCCCTCATCTTCATTCTGCATTCCAGGCAGGTCTGATACCCTTTTTGCATTGCCGTTTTGTGGCATACGGGGCAGATACCGATACTCTTGTACCACCGATACTCTTCTTTACGGCTCATCACCGCTCACCTCCGGAAGAATATCCATCAGCTTGTCAAGCACCCCAGTAACTCTAAGCCAGAGTGCTGCGACAATAGCCGAATTGACATATGTGCCGATTTCTGAAAAGCGTACCGATGATGAGCTTGACTGCGCCTGTTCTCCTCCGGTCATCTGCACTATCGCCTGTCTGATAGCGTCAAGGTTTCGTATCAGTGCTCTGACATCTGACTTGTATGCTATTTCCTTACGGAGTTTCAGGCAGCTCCACATGAGTTCGAGCTGTCCCGCGTCGAGTTCATCAAGGTCATGTTTCATCACCGCTCACCTCCAGTAGTTCCGGGTTGTCGTGAATATTACCGATAACCTCACATCTGCTTGCAATATGGCTGATTTCAGCGTTCCAACCATCAAATTTACCCCTAAACTGCGCGTAGTCGCTATCGAAGACCACGATATATTCAACGCCGAGGTCGTCAATGACATCTCCCTCAAATATCTTTGTTCCGAGCTTATCTTCCAGCCCGGTGAACTGACCGATGGTCGAGGGGTCAACTTTGTACGCTTCACTGTTGATTATACCATTCGTAAGGCTGTCAAATTTTCCTGTCATGATATAGTGTGTATCAGGTATGCAAACGTAGAAGCCCTTGACCCACTCGCCGTTGTCCATCCGCTTCCCTCTGAAAAGTATCTCACGCATTTTTCTCCACCTCCAGATACGTTTCCGATAAATTCCGCCGCGCAAATCCCTCCTCGTGCAGCGTAAGCTCCACGAACTCCAGCGCGAGCCGGAGCTTACCGAGCGGCGAATGCTCCTTATAAATTTCGTCCACCAGAGCGCCCATGCGCACCCGGCTTTCCGTGTACTGCCGCGCCGCGTTGAGGTTCCCGGTCAGCGCGTCTATGTCGTCGCGGTAGTCCTTGAGAGCCTTGTCGCGCTCGCTTCGAGCCTGCTCCCGGGTCAGCCCCTCGTGCCGCGAACGGTACCCTATGCCCTGTATCCGGTCGAAATAGCGGTACTCCGCCGCCGGGAACTCGTTAAAATCGAGCTGACCGTCGTAAGCCTGCCGTTCCAGAGCCGCGAACTCCTCCGGATTTTTGAAGTTGTGTTTTACCATATTTTTGGAAAGGTGACGGGTATGACGGCTTACTATAACTTCTTTTATATATTTTATAATTTTCAAATTTTCTATAAAAGGGTTATATAAACCCGTCACACCCGTCACCCCTAAAATTTACCACCTTTCATTAATGATATAATTTCAGCCCTAAAAAGTACTTCCCGGTTTTCTTGGCGACCTTGCTGAACCGCTTTTCCATCTCCACAGAGAACTTCGTATTGCTCATCTTGAACTCCGTATTTGCCTCGCACCATGCGGAATAGGCGGCGTACAGCTCCGAGGATTTCGCACTGAAACCCTCTCCCACCTCGCAGCGGTCGTCGAGGAAGCCGCTTATCACGTCCATCTCCCGGCGGTATTCGCGGGTCATGTCGAGGACGGCTCTCGGCTGTTTCAAGCCCTCCCTCTGCCAGAGGAGGCAGCCCTCGACCGCCCACCGCAGGATAGCCGGGTACTCGCGCTCCAGCTTGGACTTGAGCTGCCTGTCCACCTTATCGACGGGTATCTGCACCGTGAACGGAATCATATGTATCCTGCGCCAGATACCGTCGTCAGTGCCGCGGATTATCGGCTTGTGGTTGGTCGCCATCCACAGCTTGAACTCCGGCTTGAACTCGAACTCGTTGCCGTAGAGCTTACGCGCCGTCACCGCGTCGTCGCCGGTGAGCTGTTTTATCAGTCCCTCGTTGAGCCTTACGCCCTCGTTCGGCTCGACGGTAGTCACCATGCGCGCGCCCTTTAATCTCGCAATATCGGAGTTTATGCCGTTTCCCATGCTGTTCTTCACCATGATGGTTTCCGGCTGGATATTGCTCACATAGTCCCCGAATATCTCGCGCAGGACGTCCAGGAACGTCGACTTGCCGTTGCGCCCGGTTCCGTACAGAAAGAACACGCACTGCTCCGACGTATCGCCGGTCATGCTGTATCCGACGGCTTTCTGTATGTATCGGATAAGCTCCTTGTCGCCGCCGAAAATATCGTCGAGGAACCTGCGCCACATAGGACAATCGGCGTTATCCGTAAATTCTACCGGGCTGAATTTTGTGATGAAATAATCCCGCTTCGCCGGAACGAGCTGCCCGGATTTCAGCGACAGCGTGCCGTTCGGGACGTTGAACGCCATCTTGTGTTTATCGAGCTGAAACGGCATTATTGGCATATTGTGCTGTACCTCCTTTAGCATATTCGTCTTGGATTTGTTGGAGCGGCTCGCCTTGATGTGCTTGCGGAACGCTTTCGCCGCGTCCTCATCTCCGGAACTTTCGTACCAGTCGGCTTCCGCCGACATTGCTTCGACAGACACATCGGCTGAGCGTTCGACTGCGCCGGTGAGGTCGGCAGCCCAGCGGCAGCCGTCCCAGTAAAGAAACGTTTTGTCGGTGTAATTATAGCGGAAATCTTCCCCGAAAAGGTCGATGAACCGCTTTGCGTTGCCCATGTCGTCGAGAGTGTAAAGATTTGTTTCCGGTTCCTCCGGAGCGTTCCCGCTGTTTCCGCTGCCGATATTCACGCGGAATTTTGGCTTTGGCTGATACACGTTCGTGCACTGTTCGCAGGCTTTCTGGATAGTCAGTGCGCCGTAGGTCGAGCCGGACTGCCGCCTGTCCCACTTGTCGCGCATAAGCCCGGAGTTCCTGAAGATCTCGTCCATCAGCGCGGCGTTGCGCCCTGTCCAGAACGCGAGCATGTTGCAGAACGCCATGTCCGCCTCGCTCTGGCTGGAGTACTCCGCGAAATTCCCGGCGTAGAGCGCCTGGAAGCGGCTGCCGTTCTTCGCGCGGCTCGCGGCTTCGAGCACTTCCGAAACGGAGCAGGGCAGCGGGGCGGTCTGGATAACGCGCTGCGCAGGCTCTGACCGCGTACCGCCGAGATACTTCTCGTGCAGCGGCTTTATCGCCTCGGTGCAGTCCTCGACCGCTGTGTATTCGCCGATGTTGTTCCCGGTCACCGTGAAGAATCTCCCGCTGTCGTACATCTCGACGTTCCCGCGGTGGCGCGCGCCCTTCGGGAGTTCGCCCCGGCAGATGATGTGTATTCCCTTGCCGGACGGCGAAAGCTCCGCGTAGCTGCGCAGCGCATGAATGAACTCGGAAACAATGCCGTTCCCGCCGTCGAGGAACTCGCGGATATCCGGCTCTGCCTTATCGACGTCAACGCCGAAAAACGGGGAATTCCCGAACATGAAGCCGATGCCCGAATACTGCTCCGAAGCCTTTAAAGCGGTGTCGAAATCCGTCCAGGTGTCGGGGTTGTTGCTCTGGGCTTTGCCGCCGGTGCGGGGGTTTATCGGAATCTTGCCGATGTGCTCCGGGTCGTCCGGACGCGGCTGCGGGACTGCTTTCCAGCAAATCCAGTTTGGCAGATTTTTCAGTTCCTGCGGTATATTTTCGTACATATTAGTACCTCCTGATAATTATTCCGGGGAAAATCTCCCCGGAACGAATATACCGTATCTTTGACTGCATTTTTCTGCATTAAAACGGATAGGGGTCGGAAGCGGGCGCGGCGTTCTGGGCAGGAGCGGTCGCAGGAGCCGCAGTCTGCGCCGGTGCCGACTTACCCTTTGCCTTGTGCTTGACGGCGGTGAGCGTTGTCGGCTCGTGCCTGTCGATTTTTTCGTACCACTTGTCGTTGTAATCATCGTGATAGAGATGTACGCGCAGCGGCTTGCCCCTGAGTTCCGCGAGGAAGTCGTCAAGCCCGGCGTACTCCTTGCCGTCCTGGAGCTTCGCCGCGTCCGCGATAGCCATGAGCTGCCCGAAATTGTAGCCGCCTATGCTCTGGTCGTCCTCGTTCGGCTTCTTCTTCTTCCAGATGGAATCGAAGATGAGCCCGTTCTGATACGCCTGCTGAACGTCGTTGCGGATAACGTACACGATGTTGATTTTGTCCTTGCCGGACTGCGTTCTGGCGACCTCTGCCGTGTCGATGATAACTTCGTAATCGCCCTCGGGCTTGAGCGAATTGCCGCCCTCCTGCGCCTTGCTTGTGTTGGTTCTGAATGCCATAGTATTAATCCTCCATAATAATTTTTCTCGCGTCCTCAACGCTCCGCGCGATTCCTGCGAGAGCGCCGTTTGAGCGCATTCGTTCAATGAAATTCTGCTGTTCCGGACGAACTTTCCCGGTCGGGGATTTCACCTCGATGAAGAACGCCCGTCCGTCTGAAATCCGGAATCCGAAAAGGTCGCTGAACCCCTTCGGAAGTCCGGTGTCGAAGTGCCGCCTGTTGCCCTCTGTTGCGGCGCGTCCGTGCGCCGCTTCTGGGGCAACTGCGCAAGCGTCCTGCTTGCGCCCGTCTATTATTGTAAAGCTGCCGACGTTCGCCCGGAATATCAGCGCGATGTCGGAGACCCCGGCGCGTATGCTGTTCTGAATGTCATGCTCGTTCGTCTAAATACCCCCTTTGTTTTGCCTGATAGTAAGCCCAACCCGGCTTGTAGCCTTTCCGCTTTGCGAACTCGCGTAATTCTGCGTAGCTGTGGCAGTTCTCAGCGGTGTCGAAGTTCAGCCGGAAGCCCTCGATTTTTTCGAGCTTCGCGGCGTGCTGCTCCTCCAGCTCCCGGGACTGCACTGGGAACTCATATCCGCAGAATGGGCAATGCCGCTTGTCGTCATATGCCTCCGGATTAAAAGTGCGAAAGCACTGCGGACACATCTTCACCCTGACCTCGCTCTTTTCGTGTGGCTTGCGGTCTTTCTTTTTAAGGCTCCATTCGCGGTCGTCGTCCGGCATTCCGAACCGCGCGTAGTTGCCCACATGGTCGATTATGACGGCTCGTTTTCCGTCGCGGTAGCGCATGCACCTCATAGCCTGCTGAATATACAGCGTGAGGCTCTGCGTAGGGCGGAGCAGTATCGCGCATTCGCAGTCCGGAACGTCGAAGCCCTCGGAAATCAGGTCGACGTTGCAGAGTATCCGTATTTTCCCCGCGCGGAAATCCGCGATAGTGCGGGAGCGCTCCTCTTTCGGAGTTTCGCCGTCGATGTGCGCCGCGGGGATACCGGCGGCCGTGAATTCCTCCGCCATGCTCTTTGAGTGCTTGATGGAAGCGCAGTAGCAGACTGCCTTTTTCCCCGCCGCAAGCTGCTTGTAGTAGCCTATCACGTCACCGAACACGGCTTTCTTTATCATCGCCTTTTCGATGTCCCCGGTGACGAATTCGCCGCGCTTTGTATGCAGTCCGGTGAGGTCTGCGACGTTCGGCGAGTAGTAGTCGTACGGCGCAAGGCAGTGGTTTTCGATGAGCCATTTCGCGGTTACTCCGATGATGAGCTTGTCGTTGACGTCGCCCAAACCGTCGCCGTTCAGCCTTATAGGGGTCGCTGTAACGCCGACACGCAGAACGTCGGGGAACTGGTCGTATATCTTCCGGTAGGAACTGGCAAGGCTGTGGTGGTTCTCGTCGGTCATGATAAGCCCGGGCTTCGGGAGCTTCCTTCGGCACGCGGTCTGCACCATCATAACGTCGCAGAAGCGCATATCAACGCCCCACCGCACGAACGTCCGGACTATCTGCTCGACTAATTCCCGGCGATGGACGAGGAACAGCACGCGCCTGTTGCCCTCTGCTGCGGCGCGTCCGTGCGCCGCTTCTGGGGCAACTGCGCAGGCGTCCTGCCTGCGCTTGATATTCTCAACTGTCCGCCGGGCTATCTCCGCGAGAATGCAGGATTTCCCGCCGCCGCAGGGGAGCACTATGCAGGGCGCTTTATAGCCCTCCCGCCATGCCGCCCGGAGCTGCTCGACGAGGTCACTCTGATACGGGCGCAGCGGCATTTTCTGCCTCCTGTCTCAGCACCTTTGTCGCGCAGGCGGCGCAGAGAACGCGCCCGAACTTCGCCGTTGACGCTGCGGTCAGCTCCGCAACTCCGCGCATTTCTGTGGGCATTATCACCGCGCCGCAGTCCGCGCAGTGCTGCTCCGGGACAAGCCCGTAGAACGTCCGTATGCTCTCATCGACAAGGCGCAGGTCGTTCGGGATCGCGTACCCCGCGAACATTCCCGCCGGGGACTTGCAGCAGTCGTTGCCGTCGGTCTGGGTCAGGAACTGGTATCCGTTCTCCGAAACGGAGGTGCGGAGTACTATCGAGAACATACCCTCGATGTTGACCTTTTCATCGAGAAACTTGCCGACCGTCTTAGCCTTGAGCCTGCCGTCCTCGCCGCTCTCGATATGGTGCAGGAAGTACACGATGGTGTCCTGGGGGAGCTGCTCTATGTAGCGGATAAGCGCCCAGAAATGCTCCGCTATCTCGGTGAACTTGTCGTAGCCCTTTTCCTTGCTGCGGCGCATGAACTCGTTGAGCATGAGGTACTGGCTGTCGTCGACCACGACCGCCTTAGCCTTTGCGGACGACATGAACGATTTTATTTTCTCGAAGTCGTCGCTGTTGAGCGTTTCCGCGAATCCCCCGCGGAACGGCAGGAACTTTCCGTTGACGTTGACAAGCGCGAGCTCGTCCGGTTTGAAGTTCAGCATGGAGCTGGACTTTCCGCTTCCGGAAAATCCGAGAATTAAAACTGGTAAACCCATTGAAATCTCTCCTTTCACCGGAATAATACTCCGGCTGAAACTGCAAATTACTGCATTACTTTATGATCACCGAAACGGTGCGCCCGAGCGCCGCGCCGGGGAGCTTCTCGCCGGCTTTCAGCGCGATTTTTACGGCGGTCCTGCTGATGTCGGGCTTCTTGTATATCAGCAGGCTGTCGCGGTCGTTTTCGAGCGCCCATTCGATGAATGCGTTCTCGTCCGGTATCTGCGCGGATTCGGGATTGTTCCGGAGCGATATTTTCGCCTGTACCGTTTCGATTTTCGGCGTTCCGAGGTTCTGCATTTCCTGCAGGAGGTAGGATTTCAGCCGCTCCGCCGACTTCTCCTTAGCGCGGCGGCGGGCTGCGAAAATCTTCTCCTGCTCCCGGAGGTCTTCGGCTTCTGCCGCGAGATTCTTGATTATCGCTGCGATATTCCCGGCGCTGGCTTCGAAGTCGGCGGCGGCTCCGTCCAGCCGCCCGAGGACTTCGGCTATCATGCAGGCGCGGAAACCCTCCACATCGCTGATGATATTGCCGTCGTCGTCCACAGGCTTGCCCGCAACGTACTCCGGCTCCCATGCGTAGGCAAGCTCAAGCTGCTCCATGATGTCTGCGTACTTGTTTCCGAGTTTGAAAAGTGACATTATACTGTACCTCCGATTGATGATTTCACGCTGTCAATGAGTTTGACAACCTTCTGCGAGTAGGTTTCGTTGTTCTGCCCGTTGATGTACTCAACGAGCCTGTTCAGCGCGTCGTAGGCGCTCTTGAGATATGCGTTGAACGCCGCCGTGTCGTCTGCGGGAGCAGTCGGAGCAGGCTTGCTGCGCTCCTCCTCAAGCTGTCGCTCGACCTCGCCGAGCTGGCGCTTCAGCGCAAGGTACTCGGATTCTGCCTGTTCGCGTTCGGCGTTGTTCTGCGCGACCAGCTTCTCATAAGCTGATACGTCGATGTAGTTGTCCGGTATCTTCTCAACCGTTTCGGTGACGACCTCGATCGGGCGGTTCTCGAGCTCCTTTATCTGCTTCTCCAGAGCGGTGGCGCGCTGGTCGAGAGTCTCCTTCGTTTTCTCCAGAGCCGCGATGGTGTCCGACTTCAGCGCGAGGTCGGCTTCGGCTGCGGATTTCTCTGCGACTGCCTTGTCCTTGTCGGCGCGGAGCTGCTTTATCTGCTGTTCGAGCTGCTTTACCGTCGCGCTTTCCAGGTCTGTTGCGGAAGTTATCTGCTCGCGTTCCTCCTCGTCAAGGGAAGCAAGAAGATAGAGCTTTCTGATTCCGATTTGTCTCCCCGGGGAGACAAAATCCGCAGGAAGCTTTTCGATGATCGCTATGTATTTGTAGACCTGCGCACGTTTGAATCCTGCTTCCTGCTCACAGTACTCGCCGAAATCCGAGTAGCCCAGCTCCTTGTAGAGCTTGCTGTCACGCATTTCCTTGAAGCCTGTGCACATCTCGTAGAGGTTCTGCTGCGCAAGCTGCGCCGATACGATTATCTTCTTGTTAAGGTTCAGCGCCCTGAGGTATTCGCCGGTGACGGGCTTGTCCGGATCTGCCGGGGATATTCTGCTGTTTGGGACTATCATGCGGTTTTCCTCGCTTTCTTTCTGAAAATTTTCTCGATATACTGCTTATACTGCTCGACGAAAGCTTTGGCTTCCGCTGTCGGGTCGCAGTTCCGGAGTCCACGCACCTGCATTATCTTCCCTTCAGTGCTGAGCTCCATCGTGTAGAGCGGCGTATCAGGGTCGCTTGCCCTGCGGATAAACAGAATGTGGAGAGTTCCCTCCGCGTGTCTGACGGCATATCCGGCAACGCAGTGGTGCAGTTTTCTGCCCTCGTCCACTATCTCGTCCATGCTTTCCGGCTGCCTGATGAGGTACTCGCCGCTGTGGAACTCCAGTTCGGTGCGGAGCTGATAGTTCTCGTTGAAAACCCTGGCTTTCTCTTCGCGCTTTCTGCGGTTTTCCTCCTCCTGTATCTGCGAGAGTATCTCGGAACATCTCGTGTGCATGGCGCGGAAGTTGTGCGGGAATGAGATAGCCGTGTCCTTCATATCGTATCGAAGCACGTGGCACTGCCGGAGGTAATCTTCGTAATCACGCAGATTGATGTCCTGCCCCGAAATGTACGCGGCAATGCGGGGCGGCTTTCTTCCGGTGAGCTCTGTAAGCTTGCGCGCTGTGCTGAATTCACAATGAAACACCTTTGCGAGAGAGAGCAGTTCCGCCGGCTTTAAGCCGGGAAATTCCCGCCGCCATCTTACATATTCGAAATAGCGGTTCTCGGAGCCTTTCAGCGTCTTGAATTCCGTGCGGTTCAGCCCGAGCATTTTCAGCAGGCTGTTGGACTTGAGGTCGATGTTCGCGTCAACGCCTATCTTCCTCCGCGGGCGCCAGGAATAATATCCGACTTCTTCCTCGGTGATGGCTGTGCCGTACCCGGCTTTCACCAGATACTCGACGTTCGGGTGCTTTGTGTAGAGCCCCAGGTACTCTATCATCAGAGTGCCGCAATACCTTTCCGCGCAGGAATACCGCATGCATGAACGGCTTATCGCTTCCCGGTTCAGCACAATGTAGCTGTTGTCGAAGTTGTAACCGTAGCTTGTCGCGCAGAACACAGGCTCGCGGAACTCCGTCCGTACTGTCCTCTTTCCCTGATTGTCCGCACCGTAACGGCAGCAGCCGTCCTTTGCGAAAACGTAGCGCTGGCGCTCGACAAGCTCGCCACTGTAATACTTGTGATAGCACCTTGCGAACAGCTCGTCGCTGTTCGTGAGGAATACTACGAAGTTCTGCGCAACGTACCGCTTGATACTTGTCATCTGCTCCATTGCCTCTGCGGGAACAGGAGGGAACTCGTTCAGGAATTCCAACTTTCGTTCTTCCTTCATGGCGCACCTCACAGCAGGAGGTCGTCCAACGAGAGCGAAAGCCCGCCCGCCGCCGTTGTTTCGGGAGCCTGCTCCGAATGCTCCGGAGCGTTGGAGAATCCCTCGTCCCCGAGGTCTATCGTCATATTGAAATGCACCGTTGCGCCCTCGAAGTAGAACTGCGCCGCCTTCCGATACACCTCAATGTCCGAGATGGAGCCGCCGCAGTTCTTGACTGTGCTCTCCACGCACTCGGCGGCGGTTCTGCTGCTCTGCCCGACCGCCTGCGCGAACTCCGCATTCTGGTCGCAGAATGTCGCGAGGGCCTCCGCAACGGACGGAGCAACTGCCTTTCCCTTGGCGGAGAGCTTAGCGCCGCTGAGCTCTGATCTTATCTTTTCTGCTGCTGTCATATTGACTTTTCTCGCTTTCTGTGATATAATACCACTGTGTTATATTGTTTTTGCCGCTTCCCGAATTGCCGTTCAGGAGCGGGTTTTCTTTTTCTGCGGGAGCAGCCCTCTGAACGACCACACCATCGCTACGCACAGCAGAGCTACGACGATGTCCGCGCCGTTCATGGAGTAGCTCCAGCCGTTCAGCGCGGAAGCTGTCCAGCGCAGGTGGAAGCCCACCAGGGCGGCTATCGCGTAGGGTATGTACTTCTTCATGCCGCTCACCTCTGTCCGATCAGCTTGATCTTGGAATGAAGCTTCCGGGCTTCGCTGATTTTCTTCGACAGAGCGTCCTTATCCGCCTGCGTCAGAATGCCGAGATCGCCAACGATTCCATACACGCCGTCTGCCATGAAATACCATGTGTTCTCATCACCGGGGAAATAGTCCGGCTCCGCCTGCGTGTTCGCAATATGCTCGTTGATGCGTTCAAGGCGCTTATTCACGAAAGCTCTTGCTTCTTTGGTTGTTATCTTCATTGCTCATGCCTCCATTATGATGTTGCAGATAAGCGACCAGCCGCTGTCGCAGGGGACGTTTATCTGCACGGGGAACTTGTCCGAGTAATGCACCGTTGCGGTCTGCTTTTCAGGATCATATGCGATATACTCGATTGTCGCGCCAGACTTCGTGAGCTGCAGCGCTGCGCAGAGAGCCGTGCATATTGCCTGCTTGTCCTCTGTCATGACTTTACCTCATCTCACATCAGTGCCTTGCAGACATCGATTATCGCCTGCAAAGCTCCGTCGCATTCGATGTTTACGGTCTTCAGCAGCTCGCCGCGGCCGTTGTAAACGAATGCCTTGGTTTCGTCGTCACTCATCTTTATGCCCCATACGTGCTCACCCTGGCGGGTGCTGTTCAGCGCGCTGGCGAGATTTCCGAGCGCGCGGGCTTTGTCCTCGACAAAGGGATCTGGAACGTATTCGCCTTTCTCGTTGATCATTTTGGCATTCTCCTTTCTGATACGCTCCTGAAGCAGGAGCCTTACATCGTGCTGCTTGAGCATGTTCGCCTGTCCAACGCCTGAGATCAGCTTGCGCTCACGCGCGGTCAGGTGCTTCATCGTCTCGGTTTCTTCGAGAAGCCCCCGGAGGAACTCCTGCGTGCTGGTGATCCAGCGGAACGCTTCGGCAGTGTTGCCAGAATCCTTTACTTTGATGAATTCTTCGTTCAGCTTCGTGAACTTCTTGTTAAGATCTGCGATTGTCATGCCTTGCTTTCCTCCTTCTTATTGATCTCTTTAATATCTGTCGCGATCTCAGATATCAGCTTGATTCTTTCCTGTTCGGTCATGCCTGGTTCGCCTCCTCTAGCGCCCCGAGGCGCTTCATTATCTGTCCTTTGTCGTAGCGGTAGTTTTTGCCGACTTTCGTGCCGGGGAGCTCGCCGCTCCTCGTCAGCGTCCGGACGTGCTGGACGGTCAGTCCGAGCAGGACAGCGATGTACTCGCTGTCCATGACCTCCGGCGCTTCCGCCCACGTCCGCGGCGGGCGGTGCTTGATCTTCGTTGCCATAGTTGCCTCCTTTTTACTTTCGAGCTTCGTTCTCAGAAGCAAACAGGTATTTCATGTCCGTGTCCGGGAAAAACATATCGTGTATCGCATACATCTCGCTGCGTGTAAACTGAGATTTTTCGGTGACCTTGTGCGACATGGCTTCCTTTGATATGCCAACGCCCTTTGCGATTTTCCGGCAGGACAGCTTTCGCCGGGCTATCTCTGTTTTTAAGTTCAGCAGCATTTCTCTCACCCCCTTCGTTGGTTTCTGGGTTGCTTTTCTCACCGCCTTGTGCTATAATGACAGCGAAAGGAGGTGAAAATATGTCCACTTTTGAAATTGCAACCCAGCTTGCTTTAAAGGCTATTGAGTGCGGATACATTGAAAAAACTGACAGTTCCGAGCAGAATGCCGAAGAAGTAGCCAAGTTCTTCAACAAGGTTTTTGATGAAATCAACGACCGTGAAGAATAAAGCAGACTGATTGCCCAGCCAGCTCCGTGTTACAGCGCGGAGCTGGTTTCTTATGTGGACTTGTGCGTGAAAGTTTTACAGTATCTTTCCTGTATTACTCTCGAACACTTTACTTTTCCCCCGATAACAACGCTAAATTTGCAAGCCTTGCAGAACTTCTTCTTGCAAGATTTCTTTGACTTCTCCACCTCTCTCACCCCCTTTCGTTGGTTTTAAGGTTGCTTTTCTCACCGCCTTGTGCTATAATGGCATTGAAAGGAGGTGAAAAATATGCTGGATTTTAAAAGTTGGCTGAAAGTTACTGATTACCGGGTACACAAGGGGAAAAAAGGTCAATTCGCAGGTGATATACTTGCTGACGGCAAATTCCCCGAAGCGTGTGAAAAGTACATAATCGCTCGTTACCTCGGAACCCGTCTTGACGCTGAGAATAAAAAGGTGTTTGATGAACTCTATACCGAATATATAGAATTTATCTCGCGCGAATTCTCAGACGACCCGGTGCCTAACGGCAATTACTGACGCTGGCGCTTGATGATGAGCACATCGCAGTTGCCGGGAGTTTCCACCCGTTCGCGGTCTTCTCCTGTGCAATCCTCTATCGTTACGCGGTAGTTCTTGCAGTACAGGTCGCACGCGAACATCTGAACGTTATCCCTGCGGGAGAGCTCCGCTACGAGCTTTTCTGTGGGGATTTCCTTTAACTTGATTTTTGCTGTGATTTTCATAATGTTTCTTTCCTTTCGTTGGTCTTTGGGTTGCCTTTTTAGCAACTCACATTGCAAAAAAAATCTCCTGCTTCTGCTGCTCAGACAAGCCGAGGATTTCCGAGAGCTTAGAGACTTCACTCACGCGGAACTCTGACCTGTTCTCTATTTTCTTTGAAAGCCCCTGACGTGTTAAGCCAAGAGCTTCAGCGAGTTCCTGGAGAGTAACCTGCTTTGCCTTAGCAATTTCTTTCAGAAGTTTGCCGTTTGTCATTATGTAACCTCCTTTCTAAGTTGCCATTTCGGGTACATTTATATCATAGCATAAAGTTTCCATAATGTCAACAGTTGTTTGCGTGTTTCTCTTTTTTGCACAAATAAGTGGAGCACTTTTTGTTTACATTTTGGCGACTTGCGCGTTAATTTTTGTTGACATTATGGGCACAATGTGATATACTATAACAGGAGGTGAAAGTATGACATTAGGAGAAAGGATTAAAAAGTTACGCCTAGAAGCCGGCTTAACTCAGGAAGAGCTTGCTAAAGAGATAGGCTATTCAACGAAAACGAGCATATCCAAAATTGAAAATGATGTCCTCGATATAAATCAATCAACGATAGTCGCACTTGCAAGAGCGCTTAAGACTACACCAAGCGTTCTCATGGGCTGGACCGAAACCGAAAAGAAGCCCCCGCTCAAACTCCCGAGCGGGGACGAGCAGGAACTCCTCACGATATACCGGAACGTGAACCAGGACGGACAGGACTACATCATGCAGACCGCGCGAATGGTCGGCGATTCCGAACGGTACCAGAAACCGGATATCCGCCTAAAGCACGCACGGAGCGCAGACGACCACGGCGCTGAATACGTTGAGGTCACCCTCGAAGAGCGCAAGCGCCTGGACGAAGCTCCGGACGAAACGCAGAACCCGGACAACGACATCTGATAAACTGCTATAATTCGACCTCCACAGGGTACAATACCTGTGGAGGTGAGGATTATCACAAACGCATACAAACTCTACAAAGACGCGCGGGACGCGTCCTGGCGCTGCCTTATCAACACTGGAGCAGCAGAAATGCCGATAAAGGTTCTGAAAGTAGCGGCGTTCTGCGGCGTGAAAGTCGTAAAAGACAGCAACGCACATTATTTAAAGTCCGGGGAATCCGGCTGCACTCTGGTTGACAGCGCGGGGAACTGGCAGATAGTGTATCGAGATGAAGAAGTCCGGGGACGGACGCGCTTCACGATAGCGCACGAACTCGGGCATATCCTGCTCGGGCATGAGCTGGCGCCGGACAAATCCGGACATTTTCGGACAGCCTCGGACAGGCGCGAGCCTGCGGAGACCCAGGCGGACGAGTTCGCGGCGAGACTTCTCGCTCCTGCCTGCGTTCTCTGGGGACTGGAAGCCTACGAACCGGAGGAAATAGCCCGTATCTGCGATATCTCAGCGGAAGCCGCAGGGTACCGCGCCAAGCGCATGAAAGAACTGCGAGGGCGCGGGAAGTTTCTCACTTCGCCGTTAGAGCGGCAGGTGTTCGAGGCTTTCAAGCCGTGGATAGAGCAGCAAAAAAGCCGCCCCGGATAAGGGCGGCGTACATAGAAAATTGGAGGTATAAGTATGAATACGAAAAATTTCATTTTTGCAATAAGCTTAGCTGCGAGCATTCTTTTAGCTGGCTGTGCCGGGCAGCAAGATTCTTCTATCGCTTCTGATATTTCAGATAATTCTTTGCCAACTTTAGAAATTCCAACAGAAGAAGTAAAAGATGCTGTTAATGAAGCGAATAATAAAGCTATGAAGATGCACGACAGAATAACAGGATGGCTTGCTACCGGAGACGCCTATGGCGCATCGCCTAAATCCGAACGCTATGTCACTATAACGGTGACAGTTGACGACGGCGTTTGGAAAGCCGCCGTATCAGATCCTGATGCTTTCGAAAAAGGCCGTAAAGGCACTGTCCAGGCTTCTGGCGCTGCTGATGGGACAAGAGCAGGGAATCATATTGAAACAGAAAACAGAACAGAAGAACTTGAAATCATGTTAGCAAATGATAACACCGATATAGATAACGCATATTATTGTGCTGCTATTTACGACGGTAGATGCGAATCTGTTTATTACGTTGACGGCTCAACTTCGCCAGTTCCGGAGCTTGATTCTAATTTCGGCGATCAGGCTGATTGGATTGATAGCTCATTTCCTTGGAGCGGCAAGCACCAGGGAACGCTTGCCGATGGAACAATTGTAGGAACATTCCCTTATATTTAATAAATTAAAAATCCCCTCTCATGCTGGAACATGAGAGGGGCAAAGAATATGACAGCATGCTATAAAGCAAGCTACCCACAAGCTTTATTATAGCATGTTGCCCTCGAAAAGTCAAGGAGGATAACATGGCAAGAATGAAAAACACAGCCCGCGCAGATGGACGTGTGCAGTCCCGGGTATACCTCGGGGACGGCAAGTACAGATACGTTTACGCTGCGAACAACAAGGAGCTTCAGGAGAAAGTTACGGAGCTGAAAACTAAGCTCGGGAAGGGGATAGATCTGGCAGCGGAGAACGACACGTTCGGCTACTGGTCAGACCGATGGATCGAGTTAAAAAAGATGGACGTATCGGCAAAGCGCTGGAGATCCTACGAAAGCCGGCGGCATTACCTTGACGAGCTTGCAGGTTATCCTATCTGCAAAGTGAAATCCGCTCAGATACAAAGCATAATCGTGGAACTTGCCACTAGTCCTACCGAAGCAACAAAAAAGCCACTCGCACGGCAGACTCTGATAAACTTGAAAAACATAGCCTGCCAGATATTCCGGCTTGCAATCGACAATCGTGTGATGGACTTTAACCCGGCTGATGGTGTGAAAGTCCCGAAAGAAACCGAAAAGGAAGTACGCGAACCGATATCCGACGAGCAGCAGCGCTGGATCCGGGAAACGCCCCACCGGGCACAGACAGCCGCCATGATCATGCTGTATGCAGGGCTGCGCCGTGGGGAACTGATGGCGCTCACATGGCAGGATATCGACCTTGAAGCCCACAGTATCAATGTGTGCAAGTCGGTCGAGTTCGCCGGAAACACAGGCACGACAGTCAACGCAACAAAGTCAGAGAGCGGCATGCGTACTGTGTATATTCCGGACGTGCTTGTTGATTATCTCAGAGAACAGCCGCGGACAACGTTCCTGGTATCCTGCCAGCTAGACGGCAAGACACATTCCGAAACATCGTGGCGCCGTTTGTGGAGCAGCTACATGACCGCGCTGAACAAGAAGTACGCCGACCTCGGAAAAGCGAAGAAGTTGGTACAGGAGCAGGAAGAACAGCAGAAAAAGAAGAAGCCAGGTCCGAAAAAGCTGCCCATGCTCATTCCAACGTTTACTCCCCATCAGCTCCGGCACACTTACATTACAATGTTGTACCTCGCAGGCGTGGACGTTCTCACTGCAAAGGAACAGGCAGGGCACGCTGATATTGCAACAACTCTTGGAATCTATACTCATCTGGACAAGCAGCACAAGCTTCGAAATCTCGATAAACTCAATCGGTTTATTTCGGGCGATGGGTGTCAGATGGGTGTCAGAAAAGCAGAGAATGTCTGATAACAAAGCCGTTTGTATGCATTTGCATAGCGCATTCGTAATGCGCAGGTCGTGGGTTCGAGTCCCATTCCCAGCTCCAGAACAAACCGCTTTGTTAAGCCATTCGGCGAACATGGCGGTTTTTCTTTTTTCCGGGACGGGCTTTCCGAGTGCGCCATTAGTGCGCCTTTTCAAAAAAGTGCGCTTATTCCATCGCTATGACGGGGTAAGCGCTTTTTTATGCGCGGCGTTTCTCCAGGAGCGGGTCTGAAAAAACAACTGTGTAAACGCGAATAATCCCGAAAAACGTACCAAAGCTAAAAATGCAGCAAAACAGGGCAACGCTGGAGAGCGACCCGACGCAGCTGCAAGATATACGGTGAAGAGCAGCGGAGTCAATTCGCTGCTTTTCATACTTCACCGGTATCTTCCAGCGGATAAACTCCGGGAGCTCGAGGGTGGAACCCTCGAAGTCTGTTAAGCTGCGAATCTGTCCTCAAAATAAATCATGAACTGAGCATAAGCCAGCCCCCAGTCGCGAACCGGCATGGTCCACTTCTTTGAAATCTCGGAAACGCTCATATAAACGACCTTGCGAATAGCGTCATCGGTCGGAAAAATCGACTTGGATTTAGTGAATTTTCTGACCATTCTATGGTAGCCCTCGACAGCATTCGTCGTGTATATTATCTTACGAATTTCCTGGGGATATTCAAAAAATATGGTTAATTCAGCCCAGTTTTTATCCCAGGATTTCAGAATATTCGGGTACTTCTTATTCCACTTCTCACGGAATTCCTCTTTCGCAAATTCAGCGTCATCGAGGTTCACGGCGCCGTAGATTTTCTTCAGATCAGCGCATACTGCCTTACGATCCTTGTACGGTACGAACTTGCAGCTGTTGCGGATCTGATGAACTATGCAGAGCTGATTCTTCGTCTTGGGGAAAACCGAGTTTATCGCATTACAGAGCCCTGTGAGGTTATCGTGACAGGCAATGAAAATATCCTTAACGCCGCGGCTTTGGAGGTCAGAACATATGCTTGCATAGAAGCTCGCGGACTCGTTTTCCGATATCCAGGTGCC
>ERZ773228.1218-NODE-1218-length-27751-cov-3.319866_pt1 | contig 27751 bp, 30 predicted proteins | sample MGYA00580524_ERZ773228 | MGnify/ENA primary metagenome ERZ773228 (study PRJEB29015, sample SAMEA2737768) | human gut metagenome | biome: human gut; feature: human-associated habitat; material: faeces | place: China | collected 2012 ... | reverse complement strand
AACGGTTCATCTGTATGCGATTCATTACCGACAAATTTTTTATAGTTAGTCAAGACAATCCAACGATGTCCATCCTCACTCTTATGATCTTCGGTGAAATATCCTTGGTAAGAAATATCTGAATCGTCAAGATATACACGCAAAGTTGTACCTTTTTTGAAATCAGAAATCGCATACCATACATCTTCATCTAACGACTTGTAGAAAACTTTATCGAGCAGAAAAGCGACAAATCCGGAGTTGCGGACAATTCCGCCAAAGAACCCTAAAGCAAACGACACCGCTATGATAATCGGTATGCTGATATTAGGCCAAAACCAACGCAATCCAACCGTTAAAACATAACTCCAGATAACAGTATTTGCAGAGAAAAGTTCTCTGGGAGCTGAATATCGAGCCGTCAAACGATAGGCAACCATAAAAACAGTCGCCGGGATGAAATAAATCATTATCTGGTCGAGGTTATTGATAAGATATTCGATGTTCATAAACACTCCTGATTATTCGTCGGTAGGCTTGCGCCTTTTCCCGCTTCTGTCTGAATATAATAGCGGGATAGCCAATCGAGAATGGCTGCCAACGATTATTTTTCTTCGATTAAAACGATTAACTCGTCTGCGATTATTCTTACTGTTAGCCATTTCGACTTTCGTATTTTGTTGATACATAATATCTCCGCCAATCTTTATTTCTGGAGACATTATACATCTTTCCGTTTCGCCTGTCTACTTTATTTGAACAGCTCAGCGAACAGTTTACTTGCGCTGCTTCTTACATCCTCATCAAGGTAAATGCACCCAAAGGACTTCTCGCCGCGCAGTTCATTACACATCTTTACCAGTGGATTGTTCGCAGTTCTGTCCACCAGTGACTGACCATAATCGCCGCTCAAGAAGATACGGCTGTTCTGGCCGAGACGGGTTCCTACAAGTCGAATCTGTGCTTCAGACAAGTCTTCCGCCTCGTCCACAAGCATAATCGTGTCGTTGTAGGTCGTGCCCTTCATATAATAGGGGATGTTCGTATCAAGCTGGCCGCGCTGACGAAGAGCTTCAAGCTCAAACTCGCCGCCCTTCAGCTGCTGCTCAATCGGCAGGAAGAAGTTGCGCGTCTTGTCTTCAAGCGTGCCCTTCAAATAGCCGACCGGAGCGCCTTCACCGGCAGGCTCACGAATTCCCAACAGCTTGCTCTGGTTGCCCTTTTCGAGCACATGATATAGCCCCATCTGGGTGGTCAGAAAAGACTTGCCGCTGCCGTAAGTGCCGAGAATTGCTACAATGTCAATATCACGGTTCATCAGCAGGTCGAGAGCACATCGCTGAAGCGAGTTCTTTCCCTTGAGATAGCCGGACGGCGGCAAACGCAGTTCAACAAACTTCTCGCCGTCGAATCGCATTTCGCTCGTCTTGCCGGTCTCCGTGTCCGTCAGCAGAAGATACTGATTCGGGAACAGGGCAGCGGTGTCGAGCTGCTCCATGTACTGGTTGATTTCATCAGAAGTACCCGCGAACTGAACATATCCGGTATAGACATCATCCTCTACATCAGAAGATGCTACTTCCATGTGATACAGCCCCCGCGCAATACAGCGACAGGAGAGGTCATCCGTCACGAATACAATCGGCTCTGCCGCGCGGGTCTGTGCCGCATCGTAGCAGATAAGGTAGTCCGGAGAACCGTCATGCAGAACGATAGAAGTGCTCGGAATCACCGTAGCGTAGTTTGCTACCGTGTACATCTCTGGGTGGCTGTCCAGCAGTCGGGTCACCTTGCGAGCCTTATGCTTGACCTCGGCATCCTTGCTGCGGCTGGTCTTGATATTCTCCAGTTCACGCAGCGTTACCATAGAGATGTAAAAAGGCTCCGCGAACGCACGTTCACCGGCGTTTAGCAGAGCACAAGTGTCATAGAATTTCTTCATCACAGCACCTCATCCACAAGACCATACTTGAGCATATCGTCCGAGTCCATGTACCACTCGTAGCGTTCCATGCGCTCGTATTCATCCTCCGTGATCTTGGAATGAGAGAGTGTGTAGTCGCGAAGACGCTGCTCAAAGCGTTCCGTAAACTTAAACGTATCCTTCACCGACGAGCTCGTGCCTTCCATATAGCTGGAACCACCGTGCAGCAGGGCAGTGGAGTGCTTGAAGCACTTCTTGGTTACATTCGGGTTGCTGTATCCGGCCATCAGAAAATAGCCGCCCATCGAATAGGCGTGGCCGGTCACCAAAATGGTTGTCGGAGTCTTGAGATTGTCAATAATATCACAAAGAGGCATGCCGTCAAACAGCGAGCCGCCACAGGTGTTCAACACAATCGTAATTGGCTTGCCACTGCCGTCGTTGTCCATCTCCAGCAGGGGGAGCATAACACTCTCGACAATGCGGTCGTCAACCTCATCGTTGAATACGATGCGGCGATCCTGCAAACCCTTAAAATACTGATAGGTGGTCGGGTCCATTGCGTCTTTTGCAATATTCTCCAGAAAAAGTTCCATTTGGTTTCTCCTTAAATTTTAGAAAATTTGAGCGAATGCTCATTAGTATGAGGGAATCCCTCAGATGTTGGCTAAAAAGCCGGCGCGAACCACAGAAATAAGCTCGCTGGAACCGTTAAGGTCTGCAACCGCAGCATCATAGAACTTACGCGGATGCATCCACGGATAATCGGCATTGTTGAATACGTTTGGCGCACCAGTGTCGTTAATCATCTGGGCGAAATATCCGGGGCCCGGAGGGCTGCCGCTCCTCTGCGGTGTGTTTGCAGAGCTGATATCATAAATGCGAAGATTGTACCCACTTGGGATGAGTGCAAACGTAGTGCCAAGCGTATTTCGACGAGGATACATAACAGGTGAGTAACTGCCGTAAACAACTTCCTGTGCTTTTTCTCGAATTTTATGCTCAACTAGCGTTGCAACCTGATTGCGTAAGGTTACTTGTGCCGATCTCTTGGCAGCAGCTTCCAGAGCTGCAAGACTCTTAAAGGTTTTCATAAGTCAGCCTCCAATCACTTTTCGGCTTCTTCTGCCTCCGCGGCGCGTTTGTTCTCAAAGAACTTGCTCAGTCGTTCACTGGCCGGCACATCGTTATAAACCTGTACCATCGCGCTGTTCGCCCATCCGACTACATCGGTAATATCACTCTCAGACATACCGTCGCGTACCAGATTGGACACAAAAAGGTGCCGCATAGAGTGCCAGTAGAACGGCTTAACCGTGAATCGGTCAATCGTCTGTGCCCAGCTGTTCAAAGTTTCAGCCGAAGCCTGCTCATAACCCTTATCTGTCTTGGTCACGAACAGCCATTCGCTGTTAATGCTGAGGTCTTTACGCTGCTGCAACCAGCGTTTCAGGTACGGGTCAAATCCTGATTTTATAACGTAGCAGTCGATCATCTTAGCACCCTTGGTCAAAACCTTCTCAGGAGTGCAGTAAAAATAGTCAAAAACCACGTTTTCAGGCTTAAACCAGTCCACTTTGAATCGAGTCAGTTCCGCCTTTCGGCGGCCGCTGTAAACCGCCAGAGCGAGAGCACAGGCAATCTGAAACTTGCCCGCCTCAGTCAGCTTCTGCAGAATTATCTCCATCTCCTCAGTGGAGAAGACGCTCTTCTCACGGACGGGCGTATTCTGCGGGTTCTCAATTTTGCGGATGATCGGACGGAAGTCCTCATATTCATCATCAAGAATGTTCTCGATGTAGTTCGAGAGAGAAGAAAGCGCCGCCTTTACACGGCGCACACGGGCAGGGGAGTTGCCGTTCTCGTTGATGAGCCAGTTTTGGAGAGATACAATCTCTCGCTTTTTCAAATCGATAAACGACTTATTCCCGCAGTTCTTGAGCACATAAGTGAATACGATAAGCAAGTCGCTCTTATATCCTTTAATCGTGCCTTCGCTGCGTTTCAGAGAACGAAGATACTCCAGAAAATCATTCATCAACTGAATGTTCTCCGGATTTATCTGCTTCGTCAGCTCCGGAGAGGTCAGTTTGTTCATCTGTGTCTGGCGTCCCATCTTCACCCTCCTTTCCGAAAAGGCCGTAGACGAGGTTGTCCGCTGCGGAATCATCCAGTGTGCCGGACAGCAGTGCCTTCGCAGTATCCACATCAATGCCGGTAATCACATTCTTCAGACCACTCATCAGGTCAGTCGCCGCGTCTGCGATGCGGTCAAACGGGTTGGACTGGGTCATTGCCTGCATCAGTACCAATTCGGTATCAATCGCGGCGTTAATCTGCTTGTAACAAGCCTCTTCCAGCTCAGCCAGCTTATCCTCGCCGATAACCTCTGCAATCAGAGCATAGATATCGGTCTTATACAGCAGAGCAGCTTCAAAGCCGCCATCCAGTGAGATATGCAGGTCAGTGCAAACCTTCACGACAGCGGAGCGGAAAGCCCAGTCAACCAGACCAAAATTGCGGCCGTCACCGTCATCAATATGCTGGCCGACCTCATTTACAATAGTCGCACGCATCTTCGGGGTAATCAGCGGCTTAATCTTGATTGGAATAATGGTCTCGCCGATAGTGAGATCCTTGGTTACAGACTCTACATACGGAGTCAGAGCCGCCATAATATCAGTCTTCTTGGACATTTTTTTGTTCCTCCAGAATTTTAAGATGAGCCAGCGCGATGCAAAGCGCGTCGGCTTCGTCCGTCTCCACGGACAGGTTATAGGTTTCGCGAATCAGGTCGATAGCCTGTTGTTTCAGATTTTCGCGAGTGACGCGCCCTTGCTTAAAGCCGAGCACCTTGCGCCACTGAGTAGGCAGGTAAATCGTTACGGGAATCTAAAAAATGTGACAGTATCCCAGAATGACACCCTGCAGTCGGGCAAGAACAATAAGTGCCTGCGCCGACTTCATGTACATAACATCTTCGACAACCACTTGGTCGGGCTTGTATTTTGTGATGACATCACGGATAGCAAAACACATCTCCGTAAAGCGTATACTGCCGTCTTTTTGGCTGTGCAAGTCGATCATTCCGTGACGGACATATTTACCATCCTCAAAAACAGCCCAGCCGGTTATCAAGGTTGATTGATCAAAACTTAATACGCGCATTGGATTCACTCAACCTTATCCAATACACGCGCAATGACCGCTGCGAGTTCCTCTCGGGTTACAGCAGCCTTTGGTCGGAACTTCCCGTTCGCGTCTCCCTGCATAATGCCAGATGCAACCATCTTCTTAACATAGGGTCGTGCCCAGCTTGCAATCTCGTTCTGGTCGGCCAACTTCGCGAGCGGGTCTTCCTTCAGATATACACAGAACACGTTGTCCACCGGTCGGTTTTCAATCGGCGCATTCACAACCTTGTTCTCGTGCATCTTGCGGACAGAACCTCCGCCATCGAGGTTCATCGCATACTGAGCGTCGTATTCAACGAAGATTTTCGCCATCTCGGCAAACTTCATGCCCGGTTTGTCTACCGTCAGGATGAGAAGCGTTCCATCCTCACGAACACCCACAGCCGAGCGCAAGGTTAAGTAGTTGAGGTTAGAAGCATTGCCGTAAACGGTGTTTGCCTTGCCGTTAATAACGAGCATAGGGTATGCGGTCATGAAATATTTCCACTTCCGCGCCTTGTCAGTTCCGTATACCAACTTCGCCGGGTCGCTGCCAAGCACACCCATACCTGTAAAGCCGTTCTGGTAGTTCTGTTCCTTTCCGTCGCAGACAAAGGACATAACGTTGTGCCCGGTGGACATGTTGAAGAGACCGCCGTTAATCATGATCTGAGGCTTCTTTTCCTTACTGGAATAGTAACTCCCGAGCGTCTCTTTCGGGTCGGCACATTTTTCAAAAGCCACAGCCTCAATCGAGCTGTGTGGCACGATATCAAGCTGTGTGTAGCTGTTTACCTTTACCGTCTGAAACGGTTTATAATCGGTTAAAGCCATTCGCGTTCGCCTCCATTCAAAAAATTTTCGTTTTATTTGCAAAATGTAAAGAAACCGAGGATAAAAACGGTCATTCCTCGGTTGATACTCTTACATCCGCGTCATATACATCCTCAGCAGGACGCGAATCCTCATAGGTGATGGCCGGAATCTCTTCGACAACGGGAGCTTCTACGACCGGTTCCTTCGCCGCAGCTTCAGCGGCTTTGCGTGCGCGAACAGTGTCTACCCAGATATTCCAGCATTCAGGCGAGCATGCTACAGCACGCCAGCTGCCGATCTGTTCACATTTCTCGCAATGGTGATACTTTTTGCCGCAGACTTTACAGACTGCGTTCAGATATTCAGCCATGATAGTTTCCTTTCTTATTCAAAATTGGCACGAGTGCTTCGATTCGGACGAAGATCATACGGTTTTGGGGACCGATAGCATACCAATTAGCCCACACTCGCATGTATGGCAGAGATGGCTGGATTCGAACCAGCGATCATCGGGTCAAAGCCGATTGCCGTATCCTCTTGGCCACACCTCTATATAAAAGGGAGGCTCGAAAGCCTCCCGATGAATCAGATAACTTAGGCTACCAGATAGATGTTCCAGAGGGTCTTGTCCTTGGCGCATACGTCGGTCAGAGTCTTAGCGCTGAACGCATGAACAGCCGGCTCGTCACCGATATCCAGAGTGTAGTTGCCGTCGATCTTAGCCTTCGGAATCTCGAGGATTGCATGGTGCTTGATGTTCTCGTCGCACTTCTCAGCAACGGTGCAGTCAACCAGAATGCGTGCATTCTTAGAGAAGTTGTCTGCGATGTTGGAAATCTTGCGGCCCTCGGTGATCTCGTGGTCGTAAGCAACGTAGATCTCGGAACCCTTCTTCAGGTCATCAGCTGCGAAGGTGATGGTCTTCTCTGCAGCGTTTACGGTGAAGGACTTGCCCTTAACCGGGGTGTCAGCAACAACAGTGTACTCAGCACCCTGCGTGCCATCGCTTGCAACCAGCCAAATGCGCTTAACCTCAGCGCCCTCAACGCCTACCGGAACGTAGGACAGCTTAGCGGTGGTGTCGGTGTCCAGCTCAACGCGCTCGAAGTTCGGAACCTGAATCTTGTTGTCCTCAGATGCCTCTTCAATGTCGGTACCAGCCTGAGCAGCCAGCAGACCAGCTACGAGGAATGCGTTGTTCCAAGTGATCGTTGCAGCCTTGTTACGGTCGAGGGAAGCGAGCAGCATGCCCATCTTACCGGTAACATCGCTGGAATCAACGGTGTTCTCCAGAGAACCATCCTTAATCTGGTCGCACAGTGCGTACAGCTCACCGGTGGTGATGTCGTAGATAGACGCCAGATCGAAGGACTCCAGAAGGAAATTCTCCATATTCATAGTGTGTCTCTTCCTTTCTTTAGTGTAAGTTAGTAAAGGAAACCTCAACTCAGGTTCCCTAACCAGTTCAGAGCGTCATCGCTGATGCTCTTTTTATCCAACGTGCCGGCATATAATCCGGCCGTCAGTTGCCTTGCTTCGGTGATTTTCTGTGTCCGCTTTAAGCTGTCATAAAACACAAAAATCCGCACATCCCAAACCGTATCGGGGTTGTATTTGAACCCCTCATGGTTGCAAAGTGCGGAAATCAAAGGGAACAGGACAGATTCAAAGTGCGGGTGGCGGCGAGCGTACTTTGCAGCACGTCTCTCCTTGGCCAGCATATATTCTCTGTCATGCTCGGTTACCGTCTTGACAATCTTCTTCGTCATTGAGTGCATTTGACGAATGAATGACGTGATCTGTTGATAGACCGCATTGTCAACGACGGATTGTGTTTTAGGATTGTATAAGCGAAGCTGACCGTCCTGCGGGTTGAGTTGCGGCTCATAAGCAGACAAGTCTAAATCTCCGAGTAAAATACGGGTATCATCTGGTGTTAAGTTGCGAGTGAGCATCAAGAACAGTTGAAAGTCCGTGATCTCCTCGTATCGGATACCCATGTCATCAAGTGCCACCATAAAGTCGCTCGGCGAACCACAGATAGCGGAAAGCATCTGAAAATAACGCTCTTCACCAAAATCTGCAATCTCTCCGAGTGTCGGCTGCCGCACTTGGATTAAGTCATTGATGACCAAAGGGTCGCCTCGGTACATTTTCAGGTCATTCAATGAATATTGGCCTGCCCATTCTTCAGGTCATTGCCGCGAATTGCAGTAAACTGCAATGTTCTGAAATAGTATTGCTGGGCAGACATAACACCTTCCTGCTCATTTACGAGTTTCAAACGGAACATGCCGAGGCTGCGGTTCCAGTTGAGCGTTTCTGAAATATCTCCGGCGAGAATATCAGTGCGCGTACCTTTCTGTCCTTTTACTTGCATATTGGTAATCGGGCAAAAGGCTGTCACTGTTACAAGTAACTGCTTGAATCGGTCGTTCTCCAGCGGGCCATTGGAGTCAATGGTCACACCGATGAAAGTGCCAACCTTCTCCTGAATATTAGCCAGCTTTACATACGGGAAAATACAAACCCATTCAGCGGTATCTGGACAGTCAGGGTCAACCTGCTCGTTGTCCAGAATTTCAATGATTTCAGGATTTGAATACAGCAGCTTGATAATCTCTCGCTTGAGCTTCGTCACTTCGGACTGCTTATCTCCGTTTCTCACGAAACCACCTCCACATCCAGACTTCCTTCAATCTCGCCATGCTTAGCGGTAAGCTGAACCACTACACCTTGCAATTCGACAAAATCCATAGCCGCCAGACGAGCAAAAGCGCCGCTCGGTGTCAATGTGAATTTATCCATCAGTACGCCGTCCACAGCAATACTCCACTCAAACTCAGCATCAAGAATCTCATTGTCCGCACCGTCATACAGATGCGCGGTGAACTTCTTAGCTGAACCGCCTTGACGAATCGTTGCGTTACCGTTATAGGTAAACGTAATTTTCCCGTCATCGGCAGGGGATGGTGTTGGGTCTGGCATTTGCGCCGGTTCAACATAATCGCAAAGGAGCAAGTCCTTGCGGTCGGTCTTGGGGTTGTAAAGGTCTTGTGTTACGTTGAGTACCAAGAATCCACGAATCTCGCCACTCTGGTAAGAACGTGCGGTAATGGTATCGACAGCAGTAACCTTGTACGTTTTTGGGCTTTCGCCGATGATTTCGAGCATGAATCGCTTGTCTACGTCGATAAGAGAGGTCTCTTCGTCGAACGTAACCTGAATCTTGTACTCACGACTTGAAACTGTGAGCGGCTTTGCCTCATCCAGATTGGAGTAATACGGCTTTTCGGCCGTAACCCAACGGCGAAGAATCTCGCCGGTATGGCGATTCTGCCAGATAAGCTCGCGGTTACAGAGCTGCATAATGCCCTTGGTGTATACTTCTTTGTTCTGATCAACTTCTGTGATCAGCCACTTGGCATTAAGTGCATCTACCACATCACCCGCATAAAAGGTTTCGCCCGGATAGGCGTAGATACGGCGGGTGTTGGTAACGCTCTTGTTTTTTGCCACAATTAGTTCTTGTTGTTTTCCATTGACCTTCGCTTCCGGCTGATAATCAATCGAATCTTTGAAGTGATTTGCAAAGTCCTTTTGAAGAGCAGCAATACGCGAGTCTTTGGCGTAAGTGGCTTCTTTGCCGAAACAAATCCAACGGTTTTTTTCCAGCGCGTTCATCAACTTTCCTCCGTTTCGTAGGAGGTATAGTCAATACTGCGCTGCTTACCGGTCGTTCGGTCTCTGCGAGCATAACGGTCGAGCTTAACTTTGTTCTCCTCTACGACCGTATTGTACATTGCCATAAAGGTCTTTCGATCATTAGCAGGGGAGAATACCTGAAGGTCGCTCGGCGTATATTGGTGCTGGAATGCACGGAGCTTGGAAACATCTCGCTTCAGATAGCCCTCATACATCAGGTTGGCGAGAAGGTCGATTTCGAAGGGAGTTAAGTCAGCAGTGAAAAACTCCTTTTGTTTGCGCCCTTCGCCTTCCGTATAGGTGTCAGTGAAGTCGATTTCAGCATCGCATTCCATCTGCATTCTGATTGCGGCGTCGCGGAGCAGAGCTTTCGCTCGCTGAAGGGCAAGCATGTAACTCTCTTCATCAGTCGCTTCATAGTAATTGAAAAAGTCACGATCTTCTTCGATCAGGTCGAAAAAAACATCGTAGACAGATTCACAAGGAGTGGACATTGGGCGTACACCTCCTCGTGCTTACTCAGCGTCGGTCTTTGCAGCCGGAGCAGCCTTCTTGCGAGTGGCCTGCTTCTTCGGTGCGGGCGCAGTCGCAGTCTGCGATGCAGTCTGCATAGCCGCCAGCTGTGCCTGAAGTGCAGCCATCTGCTCCATCATTACCGAGATACGCGGGTCTTCGTCCTGCATTGCGCGTTCCTTTGTTTTGTCGAGGTTGATCTTGGTGTTGCGAACGCCGTGGTTGATCTCATCATAGCGCTGGTCGATCAGGTCGATCATGCGCTTGGAGATATCCAGATTGTCGTCGTTTGCCAGAGCAACCATGTGGCCGCGAACACGATGAATCTCAGCAACAGTAGTCAGCTTGAGGAACTTCTCAGCCGCGTCCATATCGTTTTCACGAATAATGCGGTCGATTTCCTCATCGAACAGAACGGTATCACGCCAGTTGTCGAGATATAGCGCACGATAAACATCATCGCGCTCTGCCTCGCTGAACTGTACCGTGCCGTTGCGGAACACAGGCGAACGAGAGTTGATGTACTCTACATCCGAGAACGGCATCGTTACAACGGTCGGGACACCGCGCGTGCCATCAAGGTAATATGCACGGAACTGACCGGGCAGGTTGATTGGGCTGACGCTGTGGTTATATACCTTTACTGGGGTATCTGCTTTATAAGTCAAGATATTGTCTCCTTGAAAATTTATTTTTTGGGCGGGCTGTTGCCCGCCCTACGCGAGGGCAGATTACTGATTGTAAACTACCTTTGCAGCCTTGGAAATGTCGGTAACAACAGTACCGAAAGAGTAACCGCCGACCTTAATGTGGATCTGCTCGTTGTTGATGTCAGTCTCCTGATAGGTGCGGGTCTCGCCGCGGGTGATGACCTTACCAATCTTGCCAGCAGCTGCGAACAGACGCTTGTCAGGAATGATGAGATTGCCGTTAGCCAGCTTCTTAACACCAGACAGACCGAACAGACGGCAGCCAGCATACATATCCAGCTTGCCAACCTTGTTGTACTGGTTCTTTACAGCATCAGAGAAGCCGTACTGAGCGGACTGCAGACCGGTCATACCAACGATGTACTTGTTCTGGCCGAAGATAGCCGGGGTCTCGCCGTTGGTTACGTCCATCAGATAGGTAGCCAGCTTACGGCAGATCTCCTCAGTCGGGGTAGCGCCGGTCTCGGTGAATACGTTCTCGCCGCCAGCCAGAGCCTTGTCGAGGATGTCCAGAATGCGGGTAACGCGAGCCAGCTCGAAAGCCTCGTTGATGTTGGTGATCATGTTTGCAACAGACTTGTAGCCGCCACGACGGATGTCCTCCAGCTTCAGAGAGGTCTCAGCCTGCAGAAGGCAGTAGGTCGGCTTCAGGACCTTGAAGTCGATGAACGAACGCGGTACGTTGCCGCCGATGGTTGCGTCGTATACTTCGATGGTGTTCTCCGGATCAACGGTTACACGGTAGTCATCGAACTCGCCAATGGAATCGTTGTCGAACAGCATGTCGATCAGCTCAGACGGAGCGGAAACAGTGTCCGGAGTGAAGGTCTTGGTAACCAGAGCGGACAGCTCGTGATCCTTGTCAAAGCCGGTCTTGCCAAGCTCCTTTACCCAAGCGTCGGTAACTGCGGAGATTTCCTTGTCCTCAGCAGACAGCTCAGCCGGGGAATACTTTACAGCATTAGCCCAGTCCAGAACACGGCCAGACTGATCCATAATTGCACTGATTTCAGTGTTCATGTGTATCTTCCTTTCTTCGAAAAATAGAAAAGAGGAGTACAAGACTCCTCAAATGTAGTTGGTTTACAGGGTTTACGCGACGGTAGAAACCTCTACGCGCACGATCTTGCCCATCTTGATACCGGTCGGATCAGAGTAGATGCCGCGGTACTCGTAAGCGTACTGGCCAGCAGTTGCCTTTACGAACTTGCCGTTCTTAGCCTGCAGCTTGTCGCCAGCCTGCAGGGTCTCGGTGTCCAGCTCGGAAGTAGCATACATCTCACCCGGCAGGGTCTGGATAACGCGAACGCGCTCGCCAGCTGCAGCCTCCTCGAACTCGCCGTCGGTCGGCTCAACGATAGAGTAAATGCCCTCATACTTTGCGTTTACGTCGCACAGCTTAGTGCCAAGACCTTCTGCAGTTGCCTTTACGGTCTGGTCCTCAGAGTCAACGTCTACCGGTGCGCCCTTCTTAACAACTGCGGAAGTCAGAAGCAGCTCAACGGGCTTGCCCTGTACAGTTTCAAGCTCTCGAATCATGTCAATTTCTCCTTTTCTTAAAATTTTTTAGTGGCGCAGGAACGCACGCATCAGAGATACGCCGTCTGCGGACGGTTCATTGACCGTCAGGTTGGAAGTATTGGACAGCTGAACCTGCGGTGCAGATACAGTTGCCTGAATCTGCTGCGCCTGTGCGGAAACCACACGGTCAGCAATCATCATCTTCAGCGCGGACTCATCCAGTTCGCTGAAAATCTTCGTCATTTCCTCGCTCTGCAGCTCCTCTTCAGTGAACTGCTTGGAATTCTCTGCATAAGCGCGGAGCTTTGCCTCAGCCGCATCGTGCTCTGCCTTCTGAGCAGCTTCACGGTACGGAGTCAGCGTCTCAACCTCAGCCGTCAGGTCATTCACCTTCTGGTTGAGAGAAGCAATCGTATCCGTCAGTTCAGCGACCTTACTGTTGATTTCCGATACGGAAACAGACAGCTTTACGTCAACCGGGTCAGATACGGTAACGGTATCGTCGTCGTTCACAACGTAAGATACCTGCACATAGGATAGTTCGTCGCCGCCTTCTACGCGCAGAAGTGCCTTATGATCTTCTGGGAACAGATAAGCCACCCAGTACCAGCCGTCAATCAGACCGCGTGCGCCCTTATCAATCTTTCGCTGGATATCCCAGTCAGTCAGGGAAGCAACTACCGGCTCGCCCTGTGGCTCTTCCGGCTGCGGTTCGGCAGGCTCAGCCTGAGCGGGCTCGATATTCTGCGGCTCAGCCTGTGCCGGCTCAACGGCCGGCTCAACAGGAGCTGCCTGTGCAGGATCAACAGCAGGCTCGGTTGCCTGCGGGTCAACCTGAGGGTCAACCTGCGGCTCAACCTGTGCAGAAGTCTTATTCTTCTTCAAAGTTTCGTCCTCCTTACTCGATTTTTGGTCGATCAGGTCGCGGCTCAACGCTTCAGCAACCATCAGCTCATCGGTCTGTGACAAAGAAACAACCTTCGCGTCCTTGCCATAAGCAGGGTCGGCAAATTCATAGCCGAGGAAGGTATTGCCCTCAAATTCATAGCCGGTGATGGTCTTTACGCCATCTGCAAAGCTGTATTCATAGCTGGCAATCTCCCACGAGTTGTGGAGTTTACCCTCGGCAAATAGCCGTTTTATAGCCGCTACAGCGTTTTTATTGCGCTTCCAGATCTTTTGAGTTGCAAAAAGGCAGGGGAGTGTCTCCAGCTTTCCGTTTACGTCCACCGTGTCATCCTTGATTTCAACGGCTGTATGAACGCCAATCGGAGTCGTGTCGAAGAACAGCTCTCCATCTGCATCCAGTGCAACTTCGTGACTGCCGAATGTCGGCTCGCCGTCTGCGTTCGTGCGGCATTTTGCATATACCGGCATGTCAATCAGCGACTGAGCGCACTCTTCAGCAGTATCGGAGGGAAGCAGAACCGAGTTCAGATTTGGCTCATCGTAGTAGCAGATACGGTTGACAAGCGTAAGAAACTGAGAATTCTCTTCGTCCTCGCTCAGTTCAATCGTGCTACTGGTCAGAAATGTCTTTTCTTTATTCATCGGTCTCGTTCACCTCCTTCGTCACGCCAAACTCCAGACCGCGCTCTTTCAGCTTTTGTGCGATCAGTTCAGCGTTTTCTTCTTCAAAAAAGGCATCTGCTGGTTTGCAGATGCCTGATTTGCATAATAGAAAGTAGTCCCGCTTGCAATGCGGGCAAACCAGTTTCAGCTTTTTTTCCATTGCTTACTCCCGTGTGTTGTTGTAGGTTTCGTCGTATCCCTGTTTGTCCGGGTCATTGGAATCAGCCGGTCGGCCGGGTTCGCTCTCACCGTCAGCGTTGCCATCAGAATTATACGAGGTAGCATACGGCAGGAAGATATCGCTGAGGCCGTCAGCCTCTTCCTTTTCGCGCTTAACCCGTTCATCCTCAAGGTCGATGCCGACCATGCCGAGGGCGGTTTCACGGCTGACAGCAAACGTGCTGTACAACAGCTTACTAAGCTCCATACGCATATCCATATCGAGCAGTTCAGAGTCGATAATCTTTACACTCGGGATATACTCGGCACCAATGCCGTTGAGCGACAGAACCTGACGGTAGAAATGCTCCAGCATACGCTCTACCTGCTCAGAGATAGAGTTGATGCACTTGAGCAACTGAGACAGATTGATATTAGCAGTAGAAGCCGTCTGGGACTTATCTGCCGCCAGAAAGGCAACACCCAGAGAAGAAAGAACCTTGTTGCGGTACAGGTTTACCGTTTCCGCAGAGGTTTCGTTTACCTCCGGCTCAACATACTTGATTTCCTTAACGGATGGGCCAGTGGTAACAACAACCGTACTGGCTTTCCACGCTTGCATCAGGTTGTCATGGTTGTATGCCTGTTCTTCAAAGCAACGGCGGTCAGCACTGGGACCAAGACATTTCTCATTCATCACCTGATGAATGATTTTCTTAGCCTTGCTTTTCGCCGTGGTCTCATCTGCGTTGCGGTAAGTCTCCAACATCAAAACAGAAGACATTGCGCGGAAGATAGGGGAGACACCATATTTCTTGCCAAAATTGTTGACGCGAACCATGTAAGTATAGTTGTTGTCAAGAATAGCATAGGTCTCCTTAGCCTTCATCGCTTCACCGACCTCTTTCGGGAAGGTTGCTTCAACCTCTTCCTGCGTGTCGTTGAAGAACAGAGGCTTGCGCTGCTTGTTCTTGAGCATGGTCTTCTGCAGTGCAGACTTCAGGTTTTCGATACCCACCAGAAGAACCGGATTACCATTGCTCTCATAGCCGGAGTTCTCGATAATATCCAGCGGGAGCCAATCAATCTGCCAGTTCTCCGTATTGTTGCGAAGCACAGCCGCGAAGTTGCCCTCAATATATGCCGTGATGATCGCTTCTCGGATAAACTGCTCGACTCGCACCTGAGAGTTGAAATCATTCAGGATAGCCTGTGCCTTCTCCAACGTTTTGGTCTTGTTGCGGGCACCGTTGAAGTTGCGGTACGACAGCCGTATATCCGTGTTGATGTTGTTCTGGATGGACTGTACGACCATGCCAACAATGTCATCAATGTTGATGTACTTGCGGATAATAGCATTGATGCTCTGGACACTGGACAGGTTGGATTGCGCTCCTTCGCCCAGAGAGGAAATCGTGCTGGTCGTCAGCGTGCTTGCTGAAGCGCCATCGTTGAGATATGCGCTGTACATGCGGTTTTGCGGGTCATATGTCGCAACAGCGTGCTTGTATCGCTCCGCAGTTTCGCGGTCGGCAAATGAGGTGACGATAGTTGCACCATCTTCCGCCTCATCAATCAGCGGCTTTGGATTTTCAGCCATGATGTCACCTCCAAGTTAAAATTCCACAGTCGAAACGCACCGTGGCGCGTATTTGAATTCATCCGTTGACCGTCGGCGCAGGTCGCGCTCCAGTTCGGATGCGATGTAGTTAGCATAAGAAACACTGGAGTAGCGGTCTTTACGCATACCAGCGACTTCGTAAATGCGAATATTATTCTGACCGGACATCTCGTATTCCAGATTGATGGTCTCATTGGCGAAAGCAGTCGTCTGGTAATATGGATGCTGGTATGTTACTTGATCCTCTGGAGAAAGATTACGGTATGCCTTGCTCTTCTCCAAAAACTCATTACCATCTGTCTCATTGATCAGAAGGCGAAGTTTATCTCGACGTAGACAGTCGCGCAAAGAAACGGCCATCTCAGAGTTCTTACTTTGAGACGCCTTAATGCTATAAATTACCCGTGGTGCATTAGGGTTTCGGCTTCTCATAGCCATGCTCTCGTCGTTTATACATGACCATGCACGGTAAACTGTCCCACGCTCTTCGTCGTATAAATCTTGAACCAACTGGTCATAGATTGCTACGCCCACGCCATTTGTATCAATTACGACATAATCCGCATCTAAATCGTCATATAGTTGCCTAATTCGTACAGCCTGATCCTGGCCGTGTCCACCTTCAATGGTTTCCATGTAAACAAGATTGCGAATATACTGCCCTGATAGAGTAGGAAGTAGCTGCAACAAAGAAATAGCCGTGGCGTCATTTTTAGCACCGCCAGCTGTTGCAATGTCGGCGCTGAGAAGTCGAATCTCTTTTGGCTCCTTGGTTGGATATTTCATCTTGGGGTCGCCCAATGCCTGATACAGCGGCCTAGGATAGATTGGCTGAGTCAGTTTTCGAGCAGAGTTGATATCCACATAAGAGAAAAATGATTTCTCAGATTCCCCCCAGAACCTCGAATTCATTTCCATTTCGAACTTTATCGCGTTAAAGTCCTCTTCTTGCATTTCTTCCTGAATCTGTGCCAGAGGATAATATCCAGCGGAGACAGGAAGTTGGTAGGGGAATCCGCAGACAAAGTACGGAGCGCCCTTCACCATTGACTTGAAGTAGGATTGGAATTTGGCCCAGCTATAATGCCACTTAAAGTAGGCGGAGCTGATATAAGTCTCGCAGTTGCGTTCTTTAGGGTAATTTTTGTACTTCGGATTAGCGAAAAACGGCGGCGTTCGCTCGCCAGCCTTAAACTTACGAAGAACGCTGTCGAGGGTATCTTTTTTTATCTGTACAAACTCATCGGCGATCATCCAGTTGGTTCGCTCGGAACGAGCACTGTCACGAGCAGTAACTACACGAACGACAGATCCATTCTTAAAACGGATAAATGCTTCAGACGGAGTAACCTTGCAGACTGCAATCTCGTTTCTCAAATTGGGTGAATCGGGCATGAATTTATCTGCAATCTTACCTAAGAGGTTTGTACTCTGGCTTCTAACGCCTGCTGCAACGGTAACAATAAGCCCCGGATACAGGACACATTTTACACAAATGGCCGCTGCCACGATCATGGACTTACCCATACCGCGAGAAGCGATAACCATAGAGTAGGTGTTCTCGCAGATTTCGTCCAAAAGCTGCTGTTGAAACGGAGCGAGCCATTTCATACCGAAGTAATCAATAGCAAACCGGTGTGGATTTGCCCTGTAAAAAGACACATGTCGGTTCATTCCTCGTTCAATTTTCTCGCGTTTGGTCGGTTCCATTAGGAATCACCTGCACTCTCAATCTCCGAGTTGATCTTCTCGACATCTATGGAATCTCCGTCATTCCCATCCATAGCTTTACGGATAATCGCGTCAAACACATCTTCCGTATCAGCATCGGCCAATTCCGGCATGCTGACACGATATTTGTTCATTTCCTCTTCGTAATATTTCGCATGGGGATTTTTGATTCCCATCATACTGCACATATGTCCACGATAATAGATTTCATTGAGCTTGATGCAGCCGTCTACGTCCTTCCACTCAGGAAGTGGTTCCATAATAGGGTCGTGCTCCTCGAAATTCTTAATCATCACGCCCAGAGGAATTTCTCCGAACTTATCATTTGCAGACTCGATCTTAGGCGTAAGTTCAGCCCGGTCAAGCGTCTTCTGATATGTGTCAGTCAGTTTCTGGTAAACATCGATCTTTCCACACTCCAAAGCCTTGTTCTGTTGGAGCTTCAGGACGCAAAGATCTTTGACTAGAGACTGTTTAGGCTTGCCTTTAACAACACATTTCGCCAGCCAGTCTTCGTATTCGCACTGAAGAAACTCATATTCGCTGGCCGTAAAATTGAGACCCCAAGTATTGATAAGCTCCTTGCTCACCTGAAACTCTGTTGTCTGAGTCGGTGTCTCGAGATCTTCATAACTCTGAATAGCCAGATCCTCTTCCTCACGAATTGTGGAATCGTAAGTCTTGCCATCATAGGCGTTGAGGTTCAGCTTTGCGATATAAGCCGACATACGGCTCTTATGTGCCCCCATCTCCTTGGATGCTTCAACCAGAGTGGGGGAGTAGTATAGATCAAACTTCATGCAGATACGCCGAATCGCCGTGTCTGCGTCGAACATTTCCTGATAGCGGTCGAACAGCGCATCAATACAGCCGCGACAGACAGGAAGTCGGCCGCTGTTGTTGCGATACAGAATTGTGTTCGGTGCGTTGTAAAAGTCGGTCGCGCGGGAATATTCCGTCCCGCAGCATACGCATCGCTTAATCTGGTGCGGCTTTACTGCGGGTGTGAGCTTGTCTTCTTTTTTAGGGATGGTGGGAATCTTAGGCACTAATGCCATTAACCCTCACCACCTTCCGCCTCCTGCATCGTAGCGTAGAACTGATCGGAGGCTTCGTTCAGCTTCGGGAAAGCAGTGAATCGTACCGTGTGCTTAGTCGGCACAATGCGCTTCTTGCCATCAGAACCCGGGAAATTGTCTACCATCTGGTAAGATTTACGTTCATGGTTTTCAAACTTACCGAAGTCCGGCAGCGAGAGCACCTCGCATTCCTTTAGAAGCTGCTTAATGCTATCCAGCACGCTGTTTACAACCTTCTTGCTGTCTTCGTAAGCCATCTCATACAGTTCGGAGTGCTTCGAGTACAGTGCAGCGTAATACAGCGTGTTCTTATCTTCTTTCTTCTTGGCTCTTGCCATGCTTTAATTTTCCTCCAGTTTGAGATAATACACGGCATCGCGGCCATAGTCCTGCTCAAAAGTCATCAGGAGCTGACTTGGCTTAGCATAAAGTCGCTTGCCGTGTGCATGATTGTCCGAACCGCAAAGAGCCGGCGCAATCATGCTGTCCACACCGAATCGGTCAAGCGATTCTGCATGGTGCTTGTCACCCATGATGGCAATATCCACCGGAGTGCCAAGATCGCGCGACAGCAGCATATTCGCCGTCACGCCAAAGTCTCGAACCGTGTCCAGATCGCCGTGTGTAGAAACAACTGTCTTGCCGCCGATGAAGTCTGTGATGAACTCCTCGCACATCGGGCAGACGTTGATGGTATCGTCATCCTTGAGTCGTGTTGCCAGCCACCAAGGAATGATTTTCTCCATGTTATCGGCGTGGATGCTTTCTTTCTTGTTCTGGACGGTTCGCATATGATTGCCGTAAGTAGCAAACACATCTACACGGTCTACAGCCGCAGAGATCTCATGAATTGCCTCGGCGAGAATTTCTGAGACGCGCATCAGCTGGTCACAGGTGTTCTCGACTGATTCCAGTCGAACTGTAGGATGAATTGCTCCATGAGCAAAATCGCCCAGCAGATGAATATGCAGGTCGGTGACCTGATGCATCAGCAGACGCTCTACCGTCTCATCAATCAGGCGGCGGACACGCTGAGCGCATACCTCTGGGTTATAGCTGTTGAACGGATTGTCGCATACCATGCCATAGTGCCAATCGGTCAGAACCAGCAGGGCTTCTGTCCCGAGTCGATGAACTTCTCCCGCTCGAGACAGCGGAACCAGTGGCTTGCTCATATTGAGCTGCTCAGCCGAGCGGATAATGCACTCGTGCAGGCTTTCTTCGCGTGCCTTTGCGTTGACTACGCGTGTCAGTGCCTGACGCTGGTCGTAGAACTTGCGCTGTTCCTTGCGGAGCTCAAGCTCGCGCTGTTCAATCTCGTGAAGCTGAGCACTGTTATCGGTCAGCTTATCGCGGTTGGCTTCAAAGAGTTTGCAGAATGCCGCATAGTCCTTGCGGTACTTGCTCTCGGTGTACTGGTAGCCAAGCTGATAGTTCAGCAGGTCAGCTACGTCCTGCCAAGAACCAATCTGCTCTTTGATGTTACCGATACGGTAAATGTAGGCGTACTCGCTCTCATCTTCTTTTCTGAGCCAGTCAGTCTTCACGCATTAGCCTCCTCGGCAAGGGCAGCCAGTCGTGCGCGGCGACGGTCGATAACGTCAAGCAGTGCAGCGGCGTCCTTGTTATGTGGGATAACGCGGAGGTACTTCTCTTCCTCGCACAGCCAATACTTGCCGGTAGCGGTACGCGGAACACGAAGCTCTGGATAAAGTTTGTAGATGGTGGCTCTCTCAGCCTTGGAAATTCGAATCAAATCGTTATGTCTCCTTAAAAAATGATACGGAAAAGCAGCGAAAAATCGCTTATCTATCCTGGAGAAAAAGAATAAGATAACGCCCCTGTTCCCGAAAATTCGGAGACAGGGGCGTCTTTACTAAGCAGTTTTTCCTGTAATTTTTACACTTTTTTGCACGCTTTTATTTGTTCATATTTTCCCGAAGTATCTTCGCAATCTCCTGCATGGTATGTGGCCTGTTCCGTTCTTTCCTACGAGCTTCCTTTTCTGCTTGATAAAGCTCCTCGAAAGCTCGGCGTTTTGCTTCATACGCTTCAAACGTGTAACCGTACAGCATAACGCTGCCGGTCAGACATTCGGTTGCAATCTGAATCGGCTCGCGGCTACTTTCGATCATATCATAGAACGAAGAATTCGCCGTGCCGAAAAGCGCATCGAAGAGCGCCGCGCTGATGTCTTTGTTTTCTTCCTTTTCCAAATCCCGCAAAATAACATACATCGTAGCAGGATTGCATTTGTACTTAGCTACAAACTCGATAAGTTCTGCTTTAGCGGCTTTTACTTCTTCCCACGCGAACGCCGATTTAGCTGACGCATCGATGGAATCGTTAATTTCAAGAGAAGATTTCAGTTCCGTGTAGATAGCTGAAACTTTCTGACGAAGCACACGAGCGGCGTCAATGAACTTCCGCACCAGCTCATAACGCGCCCCAGCCGTGCCGACCATTACCGGGTCGATTACATAACTAAAGGGTTTGTTTGCTTTGTACGAGCCTCGCCAGAACCGGCAGCGGTTAATCGTATGCTGAACGTAGTCCATCGTGGTCTTGTGAAACAGGTAGGCTTTCTTTTCGCTGTCGTAGTATCCTTTACGGCGAGCCAGCGTCCCGAAGAAGTTCGGTTTAATCGCGCGACCCTTGTCGTCACGGCGCTCATACTTAGCCTTCAGTCGCTTATACTCGTCGCGGTTGTTTACCACGAATTCTTTTTTCGCTTTGTCGCTGTTGTGTTAATCCCGGTCGCTACTCGGGATGGGCAGTTGCCCCTCACGGTTTCCCGTAAGCACAGACTATATCTTCACCTCCACGGAGGGAGGGGGCACCACAGGCCGCGGCTTCGCGGCACTTAGTCGTTGAACCTTGTCCCTATTTGGGACCTTGGATGCTGATTGCCGATTTTTTGTTAATTATGCGTTGATTACACAGCCATACTGCTGTTCTGCGTGTTTTCTTGCCGCTACTGCGTCTTCAAATCGTTCGAACGATCCAAGATATTTTCTTGTATTGTTTACACCAATCTGAGCGCACCATTTTTGCGCTGGTCGACTCCAATAAACGCCTACGGAACCGCTTGTGTTTCCTTTCCCTTTTCTGCGATTTAAGCAGTTTTCGCTTCTATTGACGATTTTTATCTTTTCGCGACGATTATCTGTAAGATCATGGTAGAGATGGTCAACTTCAAATTTAGGATTATCTACAATACCACAAATCAATCTATGCAACTTAATAACTCGGCCATTGACCTTGGTGATGACATAGCCATTTTTATCAATGTGCCATACATACTTCGAAACTTCATCATAATCTTCTGCACTAATCTTGAAAGTGCTTCCATCGTAACATTCTGCCACATAGTAATCATCGACCCGTGTATACACATTTCCACAGAACAAATTTTCTCTTCGATTATCTAAGCTGTCCCGATTTTTATGAAGAACACGTCTCGTCTGAGCCGGTTCTCCAATTAACACTTTTGCAAGAGAGGTAGTTCCGTGCTCATTCGAGAATTGAACGGCTCCTTTTCTCACGGCGCATACTCCGGTAGAAACAAGTGCGAAATCTTCTTTATCTATCATAACTTCATATCCTTGGTTGCATTCAATGACAACGCACTCATTCTCAAACCGATATTTGTTGGGTTTTCTGCTAATAAACTTTTTTTGGCGCATATAGCACCTCCTTCCATAGAAGAATCAACGCATTTGACGCTTAGGATTTAACCATACGCCATCCGAACCATTTTTTCTGCTTTCGCCGCATTCACGTTCACGGTTTCCCGCCACGTTGTAGCTGATTCGGCTTTACGGTATTCCAGCAATTCAATGCCATTCACTCGCACATCACTGTACGAGAGGACTCTTTCGAATCTCAATACCCGACATGACGTCCAGCATAGACGTGTCATAGTAAATCTCAGCCACATCCTCAAAAACCACGCCGCTGTTGAGCTTATCCCAAAGCAGGCTGTTAAGCTCCTGAGAGAGGTTGATAATCTCTCCGATCATGTTTTCGCTGGTTTTGATATCAAGGTCGGTTTGCTGTGCGCTCGTGTATGAGCGCTTGGTTTTCTTGGATTCCACCAGAGAGGTGGGCACCTTGAAACGATGGTAGTTTTTCTCGGCTGCCCGAATGAGCAGTTCGTTGTCTGTGAGCATCATGGTGTCTGAGTCGAAATCGCAACCGCTCAAACGCTGGAGAATATTCTCTCCAACTGAATTGATGCACACAATTTCTTCCGTCAGATTCATATACTGGTTGACTTCCGGTACATAAATATTGTCAGTCAGCAAGATATTACCCTGACACACATGCGGACTGCGTGACCCCAGCAGGCGCTGACCGTCATCAAACCGCAGTGACATCACATGACCGACCGGGATAGACGACTCGCCGTTGAACTGCCCGATAGACGCTTTCAGCATTTCCAGTGGATTGCCGACCAGAGTCGAATAATTACCGTTGACCAAAACATGGCCGCGACGGATGTTGTTCTGGTACGAACGGATCAGCCCGTCTCGGAACTCGGCATACATCTGCGTCTGTGCGAATCTGTCGTTGATACCCAACAGACGGAAGATAATGTCGTTTCTGGTCAGCAGGGGAGACTTCATCTCACTGGCCGCCGACTGCTGTTTCAGATGATAGCGCATAACCGCCGGATTGTTCTTCAGCTGTCGCATATACTCGATGGACGGCTCGAGGAACTCATCCACCTCTTCCTGCGACATCTGCAGAGTATTCAGCAACTGATAATGAGTAGACACCATACGTCCGTCAAAGAAGTGCGTCTTCTTCTCATGCTTTACCACGCCGAACATAGGGTCAGTACGCTTCAGCCACTCGCGCAGCCGACCAAACTTCAAATACTTAATGCTGGACGGCGTAGTGATCAGTTTGATGTCCTCTATGGACTTCGCTAATGTGAATCCGTTCAGCTGCTCGATTTTCGTAATCCCGTGGTCAGCAAGGAACTGCTGAATGTTTGCGTTGAAGCAGCAGGACTTGAAAAATCGGTTTCGGAGCAGCAACATGCCGTACTGTTCGTACTTGGGGCCAAACAGAGACTTGTCCATCAAAGACTGACCGTCCCAGATGCTGTTCGTGATCTCGACGTGCTCGGGGCCAGAAACCAGATGACCGTCTTCACGCACTCTGGTCGCGATAACGTCATCCGTAAACGTGCTCTCAAAATCATCTATTACCAAAAAGTTCTCCGGCCGCACCTCCAGCGTGTCCACAATAGAGCTTGCCGTCAGCGCGATATAGCTTTCCAGGGCAGCGAGGTCAATCTCCTGTCCCGGCTGCACCTTGATGCCGCACATCTCCCACTTGTGCATAGCGGGGTAGAGGCGTTCATCGATGTACAAACACTTGCCGACACGAGAGGAACCGGCCGACCGCTTGTAACGAACATAATGGATGCCGTCACAATAGAAGCCCTTTTCGTAAAGCTCCTCGCGGATGTCAGCAACACTGACCTCGGTGGCAATGTTAATCTTCGCTTTGTACTGGTCGTCTTCCAGATAGAAATACTTGCCGAGTACGGAGGGGGGTAGGGGGTTCTGGACATTCGTGTCGCACTGGATGGCAATCAGTTCTCCGTCGACAACATACGCGCAGTCATCCATATTCTCGGCAATCTCATCGTATCGCCAGCCGTTTTTGATGTACAGCGTCTTGCGGATACGGTTGTATGCCTTGACGGCGTAATGCGCCGTCACGTTGATAACACGGTGGGTGTATTCCTTACCGCCCAGCTCAAAAGAGAAATTCCTGCGGCGGTATACCCGCTCATAGACGTCTCTCAGCTTGAGCAGGTCGAGCGAGTAATCCAGCGTGTTTCTGAATCGCTTCAGATTGAACCCGCCGTCCGAAGACCGGATGTTGTATCCGATCTCGGTTGGGCGGTCATAGTGGTTTGCGAGGTAGACATCCTTGCCGTCCACACTTGGAATGTATACGGCATTCGTCATTCAGTCACCTCGCCACTGTACTCGGCGCGGAGACGATCACGCATAGACAAGTGCGCGTCAGGGTCGCCCGCTTGGTAGTAACTCATTTCGAGCCAATATTCACTTGGCTCAAGCTCTACCTATACAACTGCATACCCGCAGACATCATCTGCTGTCAGGTTGCAGGAGTTGTAGCGCGAGCAATACTCGCAGTCATCGTGGATGCAGTGGTTTTTCTTCATGTGGTTTTCTCCTTTTATTGGTTTTTGGCGGCAAAAGCGGCCGCCTCGCTCTCCTTATTTGTGTTTGCGTTCATAATATTTTGCACTTCCTTGAAAATTAGTTTTCTGGTTTCTTGCGTCGTTTTTTATATTTGCCACGCTTCCGCACCAGAAACAGAGGTTCAAGCTCGGCGGCTATCGCTTTGTTGCCGGTGTAAAATACGCGGGGGTTTAACATAATGCTTCCGACCGGCAAACCGTGGAACGGTTCTTTCAGCCGGGTCATAATCGTCTCCGTTCCTTTGCTGGTTCGGATGACTTGGTTGTAATAGAGGCTGGTCAACTCTCCGTAACCGCTTCGCTCATAGCCGCCAGCGGCACAAAGCCGAGCGGCGGTAAGAGGAGCCACCAGAAACGGATCATCCTGAAAGGGGTTCAGACAAAACACGTTGAAGTCCTTATGCAGATAAGGAAGCATCGGAAGCAGGTATTTCAGCCCCAGACTCATGGACTCAGTCCTATACATCTGTGCGATAGAGGAGAAATACATCCTCACATACCTGAAACCGCTTTGCTCCGCTTTCGTAGACTCGCGTCGTGTAATCTCACCCCTGCGAAACAGGTCTTGGTTGAACAACCACTCGCCGCGGTCATTCTGCCAGATGAAGTTTTTCTCTCGGAACGTCCTCAGCATCCCTTGAACAACTGGCGCGGTCAGTTGGAACACCTTTGACAAATAGTTCACGATGTCCGGCGGATACACATCAGCCGCAATCATCAGGTGCTTGTCCGTAGTAGTCAGGAGCATCATCAGCTTCTGCGCCTCGGTTGGTGTGACGTCATAATAGCTCCCGCCTTCGAGCGGGACGCGCAACCAGACGAAAGAGCCATAGGCCGGAGTGGCTGATGAAGCATCTCGCTGATACGGCTTCGCGACTGGATTGTCTCCGATATCTCTGATGCGTGCTTCGAAGAAGTCCGGGTCGAGATAACGGATATCCTTTGGCTCAAGTTTCACCTTGGGGTTGTAGTACCGCAGCACCGAGGTCGGAATATAAGCCCGCTGTCCATTGCCTTCCAGCGTGAAGGGAACAACGGCGGCGAACTCATGTAAATCAGCCCCGGCGTTGGCTATGTCACGCAGGGTCAGCTCGGCCAACTGCGTTTTTTCTGGCGGGGATTTTCCCATGTTACTTCCCGTCCTTCCAAATCAAACTTATCGTCCTTCCAAATCGAACTCGCGTCCTTCCAAATCAAACCCGCCGTCCTTCCAAATCAAACTCGTCGTCCTTCCAAATCAAACCCTAATCATAAATACACTAATCATAAATACATAATCAAAATACTTAATCATAAATACATAGGCTGAGCTGGGCAGATTTTGAAAATGCCAGCCAGAGAAATGGAGAAATGGAGAAATGGAATCACGCGGAATGAGCGTCACGCTTCGTCTGAACGATTGGTCGGTATATAAATGCGCGGGGTAGAGAACTGACATTGGCTACGCCGGCGAATCAGGTGTGCTTCTTCAAGTTCCTTAAACAGCTGCAGTGCTTTCTTCTCTCCACAAGAGATGTCGTTCATAACATCTTTGAGAGAGTAATAGATGAACGGCTCTCCATCTTCATCAATCCATTCTGGCCGGCTTTTTGATAGCTGCATTCGGTAGAGCATGAGAGAATACAGGATCTTCCCAGCCGGAGAGACAGACTTGAGGTCAGGAGTTACGGGGATAGGGATGAAATCGAATCCGCTGCGGCCATCGTAGCTGCGAAACTTTGGATTCTTCTATGTCGTGTGGATAGCTGGTCGTTTTGCCATCTGGATACCTCCTCCGCGGGGTAATTGGATTTTTTTGCTTCTATTAACTACTATACAAAAAAGGCGTTTTTGGGACGCGGAGTTAAAGAAAAAGATGCATAAAGATTGAGAATTCTTTTGTGCATGTTGCTGAATGGGAAAATAGCCAGCTGAAGTATGCTCTTCTGGCTGGCTTAGACTTATGTAGTAATACAGAAATAGATAAAGCCGACCATTAGACCTTGGCCGGCTGTTTTAATGAGCGGATACGCCTCTGTGATAGAGCAGGTATGGAGAGGTACGTCAATCATTGAAGAACCATTTTCGTTCTGGCGGCAGAATTGAGCTGTAATCGATTTTGACATACAGATGGGAAATTATACCACGAGAATACAAAAAGCCAGTACAGGGCATTCTGAGGCGAATACGGGGCATTATAGGCAATATGTGGAAATACAGGAGGATAGAAGCAGTGCACAGGCGGCTTATAGAGGGTGTATGCGACGGGTCGCTCGGGGCAATTATTTAGTAGACTGTAAGCTATGGGAATACAAACGAGTGTAGTGCTGTGTAGGACTACGGTAATAGTATTTTCCTTCTGGCGGGAGATAAGGAGATGATAAGTTAGATACAGGATTGCATGGCAGCTGTAGACCTGCGTGACAGATGCATGATGGAGCTGCAGTAGAGCTTCCGTAGAGCTTGTGGCTGGCTATACTCGAGCTGACGGTTACAGCAGATTATAGGAATGCACCTTTTTCGAGTGTTCGGGAAAGGAGGGATGGCGAAAACTCGGGAACAGCGCACGAAATTGAGGAAACGGGGATTAAAGCGGGGAAAAGGGAGGGGGAGGAGAGCGAAAGTTCGGGGAAAGAGGGGGAAAATATGGGGTAGAGTGAGATGAGGCAACTACCCTGCCTGAAAATGGTAAAAGAACGGGAAAAGTGTAAAATACGCCCCCTTTGATAAAAAAGAGGCATTTACACCGCCGAAAAGTGCCGGAATGCTGTTTTATAGTATACTCGAAAAGTCGATTTTCGGATCAGGCCCATTTTTGAGGTGTCAAGACACATATCTTTGCATTAAAAATAGACACGGTGTCTATTATGTGGAAAACCCTGTGGATAACCACTTTTCCCTGTGGATAACTCTATACCATATAGTTTTCAATACTACGTCGCTTCTGGTGTACTCTGTCCGCTGTCCCTCTGTCAATCGGGGCGCGGTGCTGTCACGCGGCACGACGGGGAAAATCTTT
>ERZ773228.1180-NODE-1180-length-28261-cov-2.609090_pt1 | contig 28261 bp, 25 predicted proteins | sample MGYA00580524_ERZ773228 | MGnify/ENA primary metagenome ERZ773228 (study PRJEB29015, sample SAMEA2737768) | human gut metagenome | biome: human gut; feature: human-associated habitat; material: faeces | place: China | collected 2012 ... | reverse complement strand
AGAAATTAGAGGCAAGGGAGATCGTGGCAGAGCGGAAAAGTATTTATCGCGATATCCGTGCCTTACAGGATTATGGGATGGATATTGAAAAAGCCCCGGAGCAGAATGGCTTTTATCTGGCGGAGCGGACCTTTGAACTGGCAGAATTAAAACTGCTGGTAGATGCGGTGGCGGCGTCAAAGTTCATCACAGAGAAAAAGTCGCGCGAACTGGTGCAAAAGATCGAACATCTGGGAAGCGCCTATCAGGGCAGACACCTTCACCGTCAGGTCGTTGTGTCGGATCGTGTCAAAATGGCAAACGAGCGTATCTACTACACGATCGACGAGATCTATCAGTGTATTGATAACAACCATAAAATGACCTTTCAGTATCTGGAATGGAATGATAAAAAAGAACAGACTCTGCGCCATGGAGGAAAATGGTATGAGGTCAGCCCGGCTTTTTTGCTGTGGGACAATGAATATTATTATCTTGTGGCATGGGATGAGGAGGCATCTGCGGTACGTCATTACCGTGCAGACAAGATCCTGGGCGCAAAAGAGATGGAAGATAAACGCAGCAAAGAAGTTCTGGCGATCGAAGACCAGAAAGCAGACTATGCCAAGAAGCGTTTTAGTATGTTTGCCGGAGCAGCGGAGATCGTGACCCTGCGTGCGCCAAAATACATGGCAGGCGTTATGATCGACCGCTTTGGCACAGAGGTAAGGATGCGCAGAGAGGACGAGGATATCCTGGTGCGTACCGAGGTGGAGGTCAGTCCGCAGTTTTTCGGCTGGATCACAGGTCTGGGACCGGGGGTTCAGATTCTGGGGCCGGAGACAGTGCGCAGGTCTTATCAGGAGCATCTGGAACAAATTCTTTCTGCTTATAAATAATTTATCCTTTACATCAATACTTGCTTATGATACTCTTTTAACATATTAGCACGCTAAAGTGTATAGGCTGCTAGGAATAAGTATAGGAAGAAAGAGGACGCAGGTATGAAGATGAAAAAGGTTATGGCAGGACTTTTGGCAGGTTTGATGGCATTTTCTATGGTGGCATGTGGCAATAAGTCTGCAAGTGCAGAAAAAACAGATGCAAAGGACACCAACAATGATGGAAAGTTTGTTGTCGGTTTTGATCAGGATTTCCCGCCTTTTGGATATGTAGGTGATGACGGCGAATATACAGGTTTTGATCTGGAACTGGCAGCGGAGTGCGCAAAGCGTATGAGACAGGAGATCGTTTACCAGCCGATCGATTGGGACGCCAAGGATATGGAACTGGAGTCGGGAACGATCGACTGCATCTGGAATGGCTTTACCATGGATGGACGTGAGGACAAATACACATGGACAGATCCTTATATGGATAATTCACAGGTTGTCGTTGTCCGCAAGGACTCCGGTATTTCCGGTCTGGATGATCTGGCAGGCAAGATCGTGGAAGTGCAAAAAGAGTCCAGCGCACAGTCAGCCCTGGAAGAAAATACAGACTTGTCCGGTTCCTTTGCACAACTTTTGACAGTGGGCGAGTATAATACAGCCATTATGGATCTGGAAAGTGGGGCAGTGGATGCGATCGCCATGGATATTTTTGTTGCCAAGGATCAGTTGGCAGACAAAGGAGACGAACTTGTGATCCTGGATGAGCAGATCTCATCTGAAAAATATGCGGTTGGATTTTTGAAGGGCAATACAGAGTTGCGCGACCAGGTGCAAAAGACTCTGGAAGAAATGGTCGCAGACGGCACTTTTGCCGAGATCTCCAAGAAATGGTTTGACTCCGATGTTTGTATTTTGAAATAATCAGGTGATGAAATGAGTTTACAGTTGATACTATTGCAGTTGTCAGAGGGCATGTTATCGACCATCTGGATCTTCGTGCTGACACTGCTTTTTTCCCTTCCTTTGGGGCTTGTGATCGCGTTTGGACGGATGTCACGCAATGTCATCCTGCGCAATATTACAAGGATCTACATATCGATCATGCGAGGGACACCGCTGATGCTGCAACTTCTGGTGGTCTATTTTGGACCCTACTATATCTTTGGCATCAGTATCTCGTCCTCCTACCGGGCGTATGCGGTCATCATTGCATTTGCCCTAAATTATGCAGCCTATTTTGCGGAGATCTACCGCAGTGGCATTGCCTCTATGCCAAAAGGTCAGTACGAGGCTGCCAAGGTGCTGGGCTATAGCAGGACGCAGACCTTTTTTACCATCATCCTGCCACAGGTGATCAAGCGCATCCTGCCATCTGTGACCAATGAAGTGATCACCCTGGTAAAGGATACGTCACTGGCATTTTCCATTGCCTATGCGGAAATGTTTACGCAGGCAAAGGCACTGGCGGCATCGCAAAAGAGCATGGTGCCGTTTGTGGCTGCAGCCGTTTTTTATTACATTTTCAATTTTGTTGTGGCGGCGATCATGGAATTCTTCGAGAAGAAGATGGCATATTACCAATAGGATAGGAAGGATATCTGGATGAATATATTAGAATTAAAACACGCAAAAAAGTCTTTTGACGGCGTGGAAGTTTTAAAAGACATTGATCTGTCGGTATCCGAGGGACAGGTGGTTTCTATCATAGGACCTTCCGGTTCCGGCAAATCCACCCTGCTTCGCTGTGCGACTTTTCTGGAGACGCTGGATGACGGTAGTCTGTCTTATCAGGGGCAGGAAGTCGTGCACTCAGAAAATGGCAGGGCGGTCTATGGGAACAAGGCACAGATCAAACAGGCAATGGGAAGTTTTGGGTTGGTTTTCCAGAATTTCAACCTTTTTCCGCATTTTTCGGTCTTAAAAAATATCACGGATGCACCGATCCGTGTGCAAAAGCGTCCAAAAGAGCAGGTGGAGGCAGAGGCACGGGAACTGCTGAAAAAGATGGGGCTTGCGGATCGCGCAGATGCATATCCCTGCCAGTTGTCCGGCGGGCAGCAACAGCGCGTTTCCATTGCGCGTGCGCTGGCACTCAAACCGGCGATCCTCTTTTTTGATGAACCGACCAGTGCACTGGATCCGGAACTGACGCTGGAGATCTTAAAAGTCATCAAGGAATTGGCGGCGGAGAAGATGACTATGGTCATTGTGACACATGAGATGAATTTCGCCAAAGATGTCTCTGACCGGATGATCTTTATGGATAAGGGACTTATCGTTGAGGAAACGACACCGGAATTACTCTTTAAATCGGAAAATCAAAGGACGAGGGAATTTTTGGGAAAATATCACGATCTATCATAATAGGGAAAAACAAACAGGCTGCATCACAACCGGATGCAGCCTGAATTACTTGTTCCAACCTTATATATGCGCCTCTGGATCAAACTACTTGGGCTGCTTTTGGTAGTGATGCAGGATCAGTTTGATCTCATCCTTTAGGATGTCCTGTCCCTCCGGTGAAAGATTGCCGCAAGCCTGCAAGATGGCAACGGCATCATCAGACAGGTCCGGCATAGAATTTTGTGGTGGTGTGTAACCGAGCAGATAGTCGCAGGTCGTGTTGAAATAGGCTGCCATACGCATAAGAATATCGTAACTTGGCTGACGTTTGCCCGAAAGATATCCGCTGAAAGTTGACGGATGGATATGTAGCGATTCACAAACCTGTTTTTTACTGGTATTTTGCAGTTCCATGAGATTGGTGATACGTTCCCCTAAAAGCATTGATGACATAAGTGCCTCTCCTATCATTTATCATTAGTAACTAAATAAATGATAGAACAGGAGAATTTGAATTTGCCCGGATTTCACATAACGCATAAGGGGAACGCAAAACGCCACGAGCGATTTAGATATATCCTCCATCCATGGAAATGACCTGCCCGGTCAGATAGGTCGGCATCTTTATCACTTGCAGTACAGCCTCGGCGACTTCTTCCGGCTGGGCAAAGCGGCCGGCTGGAATTTCTGCCTCCAGGTCGGTACGTTCTTCTACGCTTAGGAAACTGTTCATGTCGGTATCGATGACACCGCAGGCAATGGCATTGACGGCGATCCGGGATGGCGCCAGTTCTTTTGCCAGAGCCTTTGTAAAAGCATGGATACCACCCTTGGAAGCGGAGTAAGCGATTTCACAGGAAGCCCCGACATTGCCCCACATGGAAGAAATATTTATGATCCGACCGCTCTGCTTCTGCACCATGGTGGGCACAAATGCCTTGGCAGTGTAGAAGCAGGAGGACAGATTGACGGACAGGATCTGATCCCATTCCTCGACCGACATATCGGTCAGGAGTCCGATATGGGAGATACCTGCATTATTGACAAGCACATCGATCTGCGAAAAATGAGCAAGCATTTCTTCAGCAAGAGCCTTTACAAAAGAGGGATCACCGACATCCCCGGTAAAGGTCAGGACTTCGATATGATAGACGGAGCGCAGATCCTCCGCCAGATCTTCCAGCATCTTTTGATTTTTCCGGCAGACCAGTCCCAGATGATAGCCCTCTTTGGCAAGGCTTGTGGCTATGGCGCGTCCGATCCCGCGGGAGGCACCGGATACAAATGCAACTTTATACATGATCGTTCTCCTTTTGATACTATCTAAATTTATTTTCACTATAACAAAGAGCGGAATAAAGCGCAAATATGGGGATATGTTGCAACTAACTGTATGAACAATTTATAAAATAAATTTTATTTTTCTGAAAACTACTTGTCCTAAAAACGTAATATGTTATAATTGAACCATGATATTCACACGGTATCAAATATAATGTGAAAAGGGGATGGACATCATGAGAATTACAATCACAGGGAAAAACATTGAACTTACCGATGGACTGAAGGAGGCAGTGACAGAGAGACTCTCCAAACTGGAGAAATATTTTGCACCGGAGACTGAGGCGCATGTGACATTGAGCGTAGAGAAGGAACGCCAGAAGATAGAGGTAACCATACCGGTCAAGGGCAGCGTTATCCGTGCAGAGCAGGTTAGCAATGATATGTACGTTTCCATTGAGGTTGTTGTGGAGACGATCGAACGCCAGTTAAAGAAATACCGTAACAAGATCGTGACAAAGCAGCAGAGTGCTGAGAAGTTCTTTGCACAGGAATATCTGGAAAAAGATACGGATGACGATGATGAGATCCGTATCATCAGAACCAAAAGATTTGGTATTAAGCCAATGTATCCGGAAGATGCCTGCGTGCAGATGGAATTATTGGGACATGACTTCTTTGTATTCTTGAACGCAGAGACAGAGGAAGTAAATGTTGTTTATAAAAGAAAGGGCAATACATACGGCTTGATCGAACCGGAATTTTAAAATCTTGCGAATAGTCGTCTGCTTTTGCAAAATGCCATTAGGTCTGCAGATTCCCGGGATGCTATAATATCCCCATCAGGGGGAGGATGAGCATATGAAAGAACAGTCTATGGGACGGATTCTACGCAGGATCCGCATAGAACAGGGGATGACACAGGAAGCATTGGTGGAGGGTATTTGTACCGCCGGTTATTTATCACGCGTAGAAAATGGAAGCCAGATTCCGTCCAGACAGATCTATCAGTTATTGATGGAGCGTCTGGGGGAGTCTGGCTATTCTTATGCCTATTGGCAGGAAGAGGAGGAAAAAGAGCAGACCTGCCGCGAACTTTTGCACGCTTTACAGACATGGCAGAAAGAGCATGCGGATGAGAAACTTCTGAAATTACAAAAAATGAAAGGGGCACAGGACATCCGGGAGCGCCAGTTCTATGGCATGGCACATGTGATCTGGCTTTATATGAATGAAGCGATCCCACAGGAAGATTACCTGGGCTGCTGCCGCACCATCTGGGAGAGTGATGCGCAGGGAAAGGCCAGAAGGCGACAGGGGATGGATAAGATAGAATTTGCGGAAATGTCGGAAGTGCAGCTCTGGATCCTCAACAATCTTGCCATCGGACATATGTGGCGTGGGGAATACCGGGAAAGTGCATCCATCTTGCTGCGTCTTTGCCGCTATGGGCAGAAGTCTGCAGAGGATGTGCGCTTGTCCTGGAGTGTGCGGGCAGCGCTCTGCCATAATATGGCGGTCTGTCTGCTGGAGATGGAAAAGCCCAAGGAGGCTCTGTATTTTTGCGACCAGGCGATTGCCATCCTGCAAAAGGAAGGCGGACTTTCTTCCGTATTATATGTGCTCCGCCTGCAGATGGAAGCCTACCGGATGCTGCAGGATATGGATGCTTATTATCGGGCGCAGACCTTGCTACATCACCTGAACTGTCATCTGGTCAAGGAAAAGGGAAGCCGGGCACAGATCGAAAAAAGACTATGGGATAGAAGAACCTTGTTTGTGATTTTTTGAAATGCTATAATAGGGACATCATTTTAAGAAAGCAAGGAGTTAAGATATGAATATCGTAGTTTTGGCAGGCGGACTGAGTACTGAGAGAGATGTATCCTTTAAATCAGGAGATATGGTTTGCAAGGCTTTGCGGAGTCTGGGACACAGAGTTTTGCTGTTGGATGTATTTCTGGGTTACCATGATACAGAGGAAGATATTAGTGATATTTTTGAACATACAGAGGAAGCAAGTGTGGAGGTGTCAGATATTCCGGATACGGCACCGGACATCGCGGCGGTCAAGGCTTCCAGAGCAGACCAGTCAGACTGCTTCTTTGGACCGAATGTGATCGCGATCTGCCGTAAAGCGGATGTGGTCTTTATGGCATTGCACGGCGAGAACGGTGAAAATGGTAAGGTGCAGGCAGCCTTTGACCTGTTTGGCATCCGTTATACGGGAAATGGCTATTTGAGCAGTGCGATCGCTATGGATAAGGGAATTTCCAAAGAATTTTTTAAGTCTTACGGTGTTCCTTGTCCACAGGGATTTTCCCTGAGCGTGGAGGAGGCAGACGCACCGAGACAGCCACTGGCTTATCCGTGTGTGGTAAAGCCGGCTTGTGGCGGATCTTCCATCGGTGTTTCTATCGTGCACAATGAGACGGAGTACAAAAAGGCATTAGCGGATGCTTTTGTCTGGGAAGATCAGGTTGTCATAGAGGATTATGTCCAGGGGCGCGAGTTCTCTGTCGGTGTTATCGAGGGTAAGGCACTCCCGGTTATTGAGATTGCACCGATCCAGGGATTTTATGATTATAAGAACAAGTATGCAGCAGGCAGTGCGGTAGAGACCTGTCCGGCAGATTTACCGGCGGATATTACGGCACAGATGCAGCACTATGCCGAAATGGTCGTGGAAGCACTGGGCTTGGAGACCTATTCCCGTATGGACTTTTTACTCAATGAGAAGGATCAGATCTTCTGTCTGGAGGCAAATACACTGCCAGGCATGACACCGACCAGCCTTTTACCGCAGGAGGCAGCCGTTATAGGCGTAGACTTCCCGGCACTCTGTCAGCAGATCATTGATATCTCGCTCAAGAGATTTGAAAAGTAGAGGTAGACATAGCATGAGAAATATGACATTAGAAAAGATTGCACAGGCATTGGGCGGCAGGCTTTACGGCGCAGAAGGATCTGATCTATCCGATCGAGAGGTGCAAGGCGTTGTCATTGATAACCGTCAGGTCGAGAAAGATTATCTCTTTATACCGATCCGTGGGGCGCGTGTGGATGGACATTCCTTTATTGGGGATGCCTTTGCCAAGGGGGTGCTTGGCGTCTTATCAGACCATGTCTTAGAAGATGCAGCAGGACCTTATATTGTAGTAAAAGATACCGAGCAGGCACTGAAAGATCTGGCGGCATATTACCGGGAACAGATCGATGCCTATGTCATTGGCATTATTGGCAGTGTGGGCAAGACCAGTACCAAGGAAATGGTTGCTTCCGTCTTAGGACAGCACTTTTCGGTCTTAAAGACCCAGGGCAATTTTAATAACGAGATTGGTCTACCGCTGACCCTCTTTTGTATCCGTCCATCCCATCAGGTTGCAGTCGTTGAGATGGGAATTTCCGATTTTGGCGAGATGGATCGATTGGGTGTCATGGCAAGACCGGATATGGTCATTATGACCAATATCGGACAGTGCCATCTGGAAAATCTGAAAACCAGGGATGGTATCCTCAAGGCAAAGACAGAAGTTTTTGCCCATATGCCGGCAAGCGGGCGAGTCATTTTAAATGGGGATGACGACAAATTGCAGCAGGCAGATACCTTGGGCATGGAGAAGCATTTCTTTGGTTTGCAAGGGCAGGAGTTTTTTGGATCTGCGATCGCAGGACATGTGGATCATGTGGATGCCTTGCTTCATACACCGCAGTGGGAACATGCTGTCAGCATTCCGATCCCGGGAGAGCACAATGTCTATAATGCACTGGCGGCGACCGCAGCAGGCACACTTCTGGGCTTGTCCGAGCAGGAGATCCTTGCGGGGATAGAGCAGGTGGAGACCATAGCCGGACGCAACCACTTTATCGAGGCACATGGCATGACTGTGATCGATGACTGCTACAATGCCAACCCGGTGTCCATGCGCGCTTCCTTAGAGGTGCTGGGACATGCGGCAGGACGCAAGGTCGCTATCTTAGGCGACATGGGAGAACTCGGTGAGAACCAAGAGATGCTCCATTATCAGGTAGGGCAGGTTGTTGTGGAAAATGGCATTGACCTGCTTTTGACAGCAGGAAAACTTGCCGGACAGATTGTACGCTATGTGCAGGAACATGGAGACAAAACGCAGGCGATCGCCTATGCTGACAAGGAAGCCCTCTTGGCAGACCTGGATCAGCACATAAAAAAAGGAGACACCATTTTGATCAAGGCGTCTCACTTTATGAACTTTACGGAAATCGTAAAAGTAATTACAGAATAAGATCTTTATCTTCAGAAAGCATATCTGCGATAACACTTTGTGTGTAAGCGCCGATGTGCTTTTTTTGATCCGCTTCTAACTGATCCGGATAGATCGGCTTGCCATAGTGAAAGACAACGGTCGTCTTTTTGACAAATGGCATATGGTTGCGCAGGATCTCATCGGTGCCTGTGATGGCAACCGGGATAACGGCACAACCGGTCTTGGTGGAGATCTTGAAAGTACCCTCCTTGAAAGGTGCCATCTGACCGGTCTTGGTACGCGTTCCCTCCGGGAATACAAAGATGGAGATACCACGCTTGATATCATCGATGGCTGCGAGGATCACACGCAGACCGTCTCTGGGATTGGTACGATCCAGAAAAAGGCAGTGAAGCCTGCGCATCCATACGCGCAGGAGTGGGATTTTCTCAAGATTATCCTTGGCGATAAATCCGGTCAGCCCCGGACAGTGTGTATAACCGATCACGACATCAAAGATGCTGCGGTGGTTGCCAACATAGACGACGGCTTCCTCGGCAGGGATATTTTCTGCGCCCTTGACGATGACATCAGTGCCGCAGATGCCGATGATCGTGGAAAAGGCCCACTGCACAATGCGCAGACTGCTCAACTCGGCTCCTTTTTTATTGATCTTGCCATAAAGCCATTCGATGCCAAGCACAGGAATGCCAACGACTAAAAAGAGAAAGGCAAATAATAATGCCATAATGACTCGTAACATAGTAACCACCCTCCGTGTCAAAAACTTTTTCTTAATCATAAATCATATATTCCAAAATTACAATCTTCATATTCAAAAAGTCACCGCATATAATTTGAAAAAAACCATGGGGTAATTTATGAAGCGAAGATGCTTACTCATTTTTTGCTGCCTTTGTCTCTTGCTGATGGCAAGCGGATGCAGTTTACAGACCAAGGAAAAGAAACTGCGGGATGTGGAATATACGGTTCTGGGAACCGACCATATCCCACAGGAATTGCGGGAAAAGATCGATCAGGTCAAGACGGAGGAATTTCAACTGACCTATGATGACGGACAGTATCTGTATCTGGCGAAGGGCTATGGTACGCGCGAGAGCAGCGGTTATAATATCAGCGTAAAAGATTTATATCTGACGGAACATACCATTGTCTTTGAAACGCAGATCAGCGGCCCGACGGAAGGGGAGGATGTCAGCCGGAGGGAAACAACGCCGTATATCGTGGTAAAGACGGAGATCTTAGACGGTCAGGTGGTCTTTCCATAAGAGGGCAAAGTTATTTGTAAAGATAAATCGTTCGTGATAAGATAAGGGCAATAGAGGGAGACGTACAAGGGAGGATAAGGGATGACAAGAGAAGAAACAAAAGCAGCCGTGAAGGCGTTGCTGATCTCGGATGAGGATTTTGCAGCAAGACTGGAAGATACGATCAAGCCATGGGTGGCAGAACATCTGCAAGAGGAATACTTTACCAGTTTTGATGGTACGCGCATACATACGCATTATGCCATCCATCCAAAGGAAAAGGCATCCATCGTGATCTCACATGGATTTTGTGAATTCGCAGGGAAATTTCACGAGGTCATGTATTATATGTATGAAATGGGCTATTCCGTCTTTTTCATCGAGCACCGGGGACATGGATTTTCAGACCGTGCGGACTGCATCCATGAGTGGGATCGCGTCTATGTCAAGGACTATGGGGAATATGTGCAGGACATGCATGAATTTATGGAACAGGTGGTAAAAAAGCACAGCCTGACACATAAGTATTATCTGTATGCACATTCCATGGGCGGTGCCATTGGAACCCTGTTTTTGGAAAAATACCCGGAGGTCTTTGAGCGGGCAGTATTGTCCAGCCCAATGTTACAGGTGAATTTCGGCAAAAACCCGACCTGGCTGGTCAAGGTTCTGATGGTGCTTTCCAAGATCCTGCGCTGGGACTTAAAATATGTGCCGGGCCAAAAGGGCTTTGACCATGTATATGTGTTCGCAACCAGCAGTTCGACTTCGGAACCGCGCTATGCCTATATTTTCAACCAGCGTGAGCAAGTGCCGCAATATACGAGTTATGGCGGTACCTATGCCTGGACCAGGGCATCCATCAAGGCGACCAAGCAGATCGCACGGGATGCAGGAAAGGTACAGATCCCGGTATTACTCTGTCAGGCAGGCAGGGACACCATGGTAAGAGCGGAAGGACAGGAGTATTTTGCAAAAAATAGCGGAAATACCCGGATCGTGCGTTTTCCGGACTCCAAGCATGAACTTTTTACGGCGACCTATGACATCATGTTACCGTATTACGAGGAAGTCTTTGACTTTTACGCTGAGAAGTGATATAATACCACAGATGCGTTTCGCAAGACGAGACCATGTTAGGAGGTACATTGTTCATGGAACATTCAGATTTTGATAAAGTACGCGCTTCTGTTAAGCAGCAGTGTGGCAACAAGGTCGTGATTCAGCTGGATAAGGGACGCAACAAGGTAGACATTCAGGAAGGCATTATTCAGGAAGCCTATCCAAGCGTGTTTACGATCCTGACAGATGATACCGAGGAGAAGCCTTCTCAGTTGTTATCTTTCAGTTATACGGACATCATTACAAAAGAGATTCGCATGAAGTTATGTTAATTTCATAAGAGCAGGGAACCGGGCAGATCTGTCCGGTTCTTTTTTATCAATAAGAAAATAATCATATCCGTCTGTTTTGTCTCATATCTTATATACAAATACGAAAAATGGTGGGAATGGTATGGAGTTAGAGACAAAGGTAATACATAAAAATAAAATGCCAATCGAGGTCATGTCGCAGTTGATCGCAGAGGAGGATTACAATCTGCCGGAGTATAAGCCGGACATCAAGTATGTGATCAAGAGCCATGGAAATATCGTGGTAGAGGAGGTCGTGCCGGAGGAGGAATATGTCAGCGTCAAAGGCAAGATGCAGTTTGCCATTTTGTATCAGGGAGAAGGTGGGGAGAGCCTGGTAGACCAGGTAAACGGATCCATCTCTTTTACGGAGCGCCTGCATGTCGAGGGGGCTATGCGGTCGGAAAACGTGACCGTGAGAACACAGATGGAAGATCTGGGCGTGGTTGTGATCAATTCACGCAAGTTGTCTCTGCGGGGACTGGCAAATGTGACTGTCTGCATCTGCGAGGGCGTGGAACTGGAACTGCCGCTTTATTGTGAGTGTCCGGCAGAGTACCAGGTGCAAAAAGAAGAAAGACGTATCTTAAAATACGTGGAAGGACGGGGCGATCGTCTGCGCTTTAAACAGGAAGTGACCCTGCCCAAGGAAAAACCGGATATCCATATGCTTTTGTGGCAGGATGTCCGTTTGGAGCAGATGAGCATACGACAGAATAATGAGGGGGTGGAGATCGCCGGTATGTTATATCTTTTTGCCCTGTATGAGACAGGGCAGGAGGAAAAGGATGCCTGGTATGAGACCAGCCTGCCGGTCTCTGCGCAGATGGAGTGTGACATTCCGCTGACGGATGGCTTCTTTCTGGTAAAACAGGTGCGGACCCAGACCATGCTGGAACCGAGAGAGGATCTGGACGGTGAACTGCGCAATCTGGCGGCAGAGTGCAGTATGGAGGTGGAACTCTTTATCTGGCAGGAGGAGGAGATCGCCCTTTTACAGGATGCCTATTGTATGGCGAGAGAGTTACATGTGCACCGGCATGAGGAAGAACTCTGGCAGGTGGCAATGAAAAATGAGGCACTTTTCACAGCCGAGGGGCGGCAGACGATCAGCGCCGGAAAGGAAGTTCTTTATCTGTGTGATACGCAGAGCCAGGTGCATTTGCAGGAAGTGCATCTGCAAGGAGGCAACATTGCAATCAAGGGAGTCTGTGAGGTGGAAGTCCTATATGCGACAGCAGGTGAGACCCAGCCTTTTGCCAATGAGCGCATGACGATCCCTTTTGCCGGAGAGATCGAAGCCGGAAATGTCCGTGAGGGAGATTATATAGATGCCGAGGCCCGGGTTTACCGCACCCAGTCTTCCATGGCTGATGCCATGGCACTGCAATGCCGGGTGGAGATCCAGGTGACCATCATGGCGTTTGAGCGCAACCGCTTGCAGATCCCGGATGATCTGGTGGAAGAACCTCTGGATCTGGAAAAATTACAGAAAGAGCCGGGCATGATCGGTTATGTCGTGCAGGAGGGGGATGATCTGTGGTCGATTGCCAAACATTTTCACACGACCAGACAGGAATTGATGGAAACCAACGATCTGACGCAGGAGACCTTGCAGAAAGGACAAAAACTGCTGGTGATGAAACATATTTATCTGATGTCTTAAGATGGTTTTCTAGTATTTTCCGGTTGCAAATGCTTGCGCTTTTTTCTATTATAATATAAGGAACACTGCGTCTGTAAAAGAAGGGAAAGAGGCGCAAGCATAAGAACAAATGAGGTGCACATGAAAAAAATTACTTTACATAAAGGGGGACGGGGAGTGCTGGCGGTATGTCTGGCAGGATCCATGCTTTTCACACGTCCAATGCAGGTGAGCGCTGTCCGCAGTATCTCCGAGATCGAGGAAGAGCAAAGCAGTATCCAGTCAGAATTGAACGGACTGGATGCAGACATGGTTTCCCTGGTTACAGACATGACCAATCTGGAATCCCAGATCTCCAGCAAAACACAGGAGATCGCAGATGCCGAGGCTACCCTTGCCGAGGCGCAGGCAGCCGTAGATCAGCAATATGCTTCCATGAAAGTCCGTATCCAGTATATGTATGAGAACAGTGATGAAAATATCATGACGGTGCTTCTGGAGTCCGGCAGTATTTCGGACTTTTTGAACCGTCTGGAAAATATCAATGCGGTCTATACTTACGACCGTACGGTCCTTGGAAATTATCAGGCGGCAAAGGATGAGGTGGAAGATCTTAAGGCTTCTCTGGAGGAAGAAAAGGCTTCCTTAGAGGCAAATAAGACACAACTTGCCAACCAGCAGGCACAGTTAAATGCCATGATCTCAGAGAAGCAGGGAGAGATGGCAGACATCAAGTCAGAACTTGCCGATGCCAAGGCTCTGGCAGCCAGACAGGCAGAACTGGAACGCCAGCGTCAGTTGGCGGCACTGACCAACAATACCAACAGCTCCAATAATGGAGGCAGTGGAAATACGGGAGGCAATACAGGGGGCAGCACCAACAGCGGCGGCAATCTGAATCCGTCCACAAGTTTGAATGGAAGTGAGATTGTTGCTTATGCGAATCAATTTGTAGGTGGACGGTATGTGTGGGGAGGAACGGATCCAAATACAGGGGCAGATTGTAGCGGATTTGTAAACTATGTGTTTAAACATTTTGGTCGTGATTATGGAAGATTGACATCGTCAGACTGGAGAAATAAGGGAAATCCGGTTAGTATAGAGAATATTCAGCCAGGTGATGTTGTTTGTTACATTGGACATGTGGCGATCTATGCCGGCGGCGGTCGTATCGTTGAGGCACAGAGTACCTCTGCCGGTATCACCAATAACCGGTCTGTCTATTGCCATAATATCATTACCGTTCGACGTGTGTTATAATACAAAGGCAGGATATGGGGAGAAAGGCGCATAAGATGAAACGGATGGCGAGAAATATTATCATTGCGATCATTATAGTGGCTGTCATCTGCGGTCTGGTATATTCCTGGCAGAGCCGTCAGCAGTTGGACTATCGGGATTGTCTGGAAGAAACGGCATTTACGGTAGACGGTCAGGCGGTGCAGATGAAATGGCTGGGATTTTATGTTGTCTATGAGGAGCGCGAGGTAGAAAAGCAGGCGCAGATCTATCATGCCGACAATACAGCCGATTACTGGAATCTCCATGTGGATGGTCATTTTATCCGGCAGGATGCCAAGGACACGATCATGCAGATGGCGATCCATGATTATATTTATTATCAGAAGGCACAGGCAGAAGGGATGACGCTGGATGCCTCCGAACAACGCAGTCTGGAGAATACGATCTCGGATTTCTGGATGGATCTTTTAGATGATCAGGTGGACAACCTTCCGGTGACAGATGAGTATATCGTCGAGACTATGCAAAGGATTGCGCTGGCAGAAAAATATCAGGCAGCCCTGGCTGCAAAAAAAGACAGGTCATACACCTCTTATTCCTGGAATGGCGGCTACTATAAGAAATGGCTGGCAAAACAGGATGTAGAGATCAATGATAAGATATGGGACCGTGTGTCGGTTGGGAATATCACCTTAAAACACGACAAAGTAAATTATGTAAACGGTCAGGATGAAAAGGATAGTGATGAAAATGAAAATCGGAAGAAATGATCCATGCTGGTGTGGAAGCGGAAGAAAGTACAAACAGTGTCATGAGGCGTTCGATCACAAGATCGCGTCCTTTGAGAGAGCGGGACATATCGTGCCACCGCATGAGATCATCAAGACACCGGAGCAGATCGCGGGGATCAAGGAGAGTGCCAAGATCAATATTGCCTGCTTGGATGAGGTGGCAAAGCAGATCCATGCCGGTATGAGTACACAGGAAATCGATGATATTGTCTATCGCGTGACGACAGAGATGGGAGGCATCCCGGCACCTTTGAACTATGAAGGATTTCCAAAGAGTGTCTGCACATCCATCAATGATCAGGTATGCCATGGCATTCCGTCGGAGGATGTGATCTTACAGGATGGGGATATCATCAATGTAGATTGTTCTACTATTTTGAACGGCTATTTTTCAGATTCTTCCCGTATGTTTATGATCGGCGATGTCAGTCCGGAGAAACGCAAACTGGTCGAGGTTACAAAGGAGTGTGTGGAACTGGGGCTAAAAGAGATCAAACCATGGTCATTCATGGGAGATGTTGGAGCCGTTGTTTGTCAGCATGCAGCAGAAAACGGTTATACCGTTGTGCGCGAGATCGGTGGACATGGTTGTGGTCTGGAATTCCATGAGGAACCATGGATTGGCTATCATACAAAGCCGGGAACGGAAATGCTGATCGTACCGGGTATGACCTTTACCATTGAGCCTATGGTTAATGCCGGAACAGAGCGTATTTATACGGATCAGGAGAACGGCTGGGAAGTCTACACTTTAGACGGAGAGCCGTCTGCACAATGGGAATATCAGGTTGCTGTGACAGAAGACGGCGTGGAGGTGCTTTCTTACTAGATGAACAAGCGTATTTTGTTTGTGCATACCAGAGAACTCTGTTATTATTCTGGGTCTTACTTTTTGCAGCAGATGCAGAAAGAGGTCGCAAAACTCGGCATAGAAAGCCAATATTTTAGCCTGGGACAGGATCCTTCCTCTTTGGAGGGAATTCTGGGCAGGCATTATGATGGGGTAGTGGATATCAATTCCAAACTACCCTATTTTGTATTGGAGGATGACCGGCGTTTTTTGGACGTTCTGGATGCACCTTTTTATAATTATATTGTGGATCATCCCCTCTATCATCATCCGGGGCTGATTTTTCCTTTGAAAGATTATCATGCCATTGCCATTGATCATTGCCACAAGTCTTACATGGAAAAGTATTATCCGCATTTGCAGCAGGTGGCTTTTTTACCGATCGGGGCGACGCAGAGCAGACTTGCAGATGTCATCCCTTACGAAAAACGGCAGATTCCCCTTTTATTTCTGGGAACTTATGAATCGAAAGATGGCATGCTGGAAAAGTTCAGGGCTTTGTGCAGGAAGACCTTTGCAGACCCAAAGATCCGGCAGGAATTTTATGATCTTGGCATGGCGCTTTTGGAAGTCATGCTGGCGGGCAAGGAATCGGCAAATGGAGAGCGGGTAGAGATACCAATGGAAGAAGCCCTAGCGGGCATTGTGGATCAGGAAAAATTGCAGGCAGGGGCTTATGGCACCAGGGATTTTGCGGTTCTTATGAATTATCTTTACCTGATCGATAAATATGTGCGCAATGCCAGAAGACACAAGGTACTTTCTTATGTGGCAGACCTGAAAGTGCCGCTGACTCTTGTCGGGGAGGGCTGGGAAAAAGTGCCGCTGGCAGGGCAGGCACAGGTAAGGCTTCTAGGGGCGAAGCGGATCGAGGAGACCTATGATCTGCTAGCAGATGCCAGACAGGTGCTGGATGTCAATCCGCTTTTTGCCGACGGCGTGCACGATCGTGTGACCTCTGCCATGATAAACGGCTGTCTGTGCTGCAGCGACATGTCCGTGACTGCGGATCCCGCCATGGGGGACGGCAGACATTTCTGTCATTACAGTAACTGGAATCTGGATCCGCTGGGTTATGCCCTGACCGGAATGCCACTGGGGCAGCAGGAAGAAATGGCTGGGCGGGCAAAGACCTATGCCGTAGACCATTATTCTTGGCAGGCACATGCAAAGAAACTCTTAGACCTGATGCAGATCAGACCATAAAGGAAAACATACAAAAGGCGGGCAACCATACATCTGTGATGGGCACCCGCCTTTAGTAATGTTCTGTTGTCGTATTGTCCAATGGACGATACCTCTCTTTCTTTTCAATTATCTATTGCACTCGTTAATATGTATCTCCTATCTAACAAGCCCTGTAATTGCATATGCTTCTCAATTTCTAATAATTTTATTAAGGACTAAGACTGTCCGCGCCTGAAAGTGCTACTACCTTGTTAAATAAGATTCTGATCTATACCAATCAGAGTGGTTAAGATAAGGATGAAAATTCTGGTGGTCTGTACCTCCTTTGCTTAAATTTTATCGCTGATACGAGAAACGTTTTATTCGTTGTGCTCGTTCTTTGTTTGTGACTATATAATATCTCATAATTATCATATTGTCAATAATAAATTAGAAAACATTAAAATAAATATTAAGATGTCGCAATATTCAGAAAACTACGAGTGAACCATAAGAAGGGGATTGCATATGATAGATTACGGAGGTGGCATATGGAGCAAAAGGAGATTGTGGCAGAAGAAAAGGTCATCGACAAAAGTACAGGAGTAGGTATCCTGATCGTGGACCAAAGGCAGGTCTACATGGCAAAATTACTGGAAGAAAGAGGCTATCGTCTGATCACATGGGATCTGCGTGAAGGTCAGATGCCGCGGGGCAAAGATCCTATCTGGTGCGCGGGAGTCCTGATCCTGCCGGTCCCGGTCAGTCGTGTGCAGGATTTGGCGCGTCTGGAACAATGCCTGATCATGCACAGATACGACATCAAAATGTGTATTGGCGGGGCATTTCCGCAGGAGTTGAAAGAACTTCTGGATCAATATGAGATCCCATGGATGGATGTTCTGACGGATTCTGGGGTGGCGATGAAGAATGCGATCGCTACGGCGGAAGGATGCATTGCTGAACTCAGCCGTCTCATGCCGGTCAATATTGAAGATGCCAACATTATTGTCATGGGCTTTGGAAATTGCGGCAAACCGATCGCGGAGAAACTTTATTGCATGGGGGCGCATGTTTCTGTGGTGGCACGGAGTGAAAAAGCCTTATCCATGGCGCATTACTTTGGCTTTATGGATTATCCCATGGATGCAGCCATTCCATACACAGAGGCAGATGCCATCATCAATACGATCCCGGCACTTGTTATCACAAAAAAGGAGATCGATCTTTTACATGAGGATGCGGTCGTGTTAGACATTGCATCAGCGCCGGGAGGATGTGACAGTGCCTATTGCAAGGAAAAGCATGTGCCTTACAAACTGGCATTGGGACTGCCGGGACTGTATTGCCCTAAGACCAGCGCCATGATACTGTTAGAAGCCATGCCTTTTGGCTATAAGCCGAACCGGGAGAAATGGAAGTCATAAATGAGAGGAAGAGAAATGGATTTTTCAAAATACACCATTGGATTTGGTATTACAGGTTCTTTTTGTACGCATGAGAAGATCAAAAAAGAAATACAGAGGCTGGTGGATCTGGGGGCGACGGTCATTCCTGTCTTTTCCTATCAGACACAATCCTTGGATACCCGTTTCGGAAAGGCGGCTGATTTTATGCAGGAGGTCGCCGAGATGACCGGAAACAAGGGGCTGCGTACCATTACGGAGGCAGAACCCATCGGACCCCAAGGACTTTTGGATGTCATGGTCATTGCGCCATGCACGGGAAATTCCTTGGCAAAACTGGAGGCGGGGATCACGGATACGCCGGTGCTCATGGCGGCAAAGGCGCATTTGCGGAACAACCGTCCGCTTGTCATTTCCATCTCGACAAATGATGCCTTGGGGATGAACTTTAAAAATATCGGAAAACTCATGTACATGAAAAATATATATTTTGTGCCTTTCGGACAGGATGATTATGCCAAGAAGCCGTCCTCCATGGTGGCAAAGACCAAATGGCTGCCGGAGACGATCGAGGAGGCACTGCGGGGAAGGCAGATCCAGCCGGTACTGCGATGAAAAAATCCCATCAGGAAAGATTGACCTGATGGGATTTGTCTGTTTTAAAATTATGAAGGTAATTGATAGGAAACCTGATATTCCCGCAGCCAGAAGTCGATCTGCAGATAGTAGGCGAGCAGTTGCGGTCCTGCCATAAGTTGACCGAACCAAGGCTTGCCGTAATCTTTTGGCGCATTGCAGAAGACCAGGACCTTATCCGGGTCAATGAAATCCAGGATCGGATGATTGCCCTGTGCGATCAGTTTTTTCATTTCCTTACACAGCATCTGTTCATATTCCGGGTGATAATTCTTAGGATATGGACTCTTTTTCCGCTCGGCGACCTCCTTCGGCAAAAGTGGGGCGGCGATCTGACGCAAGAGGTGCTTGACTTCGCCGTCCTTTGCCTTCATTTCCCACGGCACATTGTAGAGATATTCTGCCAGACGGATGTCTGCAAATGGGCAGATGGCTTCCATGCCCGCCAGCGCAGCAACACGATCCATGCGGTCTAGGAGTGTCTGCATGAAATATTGTGTCGTCAGGGCAAAGAGACGGCGGTGGCGGCGGTTCTCCGGCGTATCATCCGGCAGGTAAGAGACCTGGGAACAGGAGGCGTCATAGACCTGGGCAAGGTATTCCTCCATGCCCAGATGCTCTAAGAAGTGGTCGCGCAAAAGCATCTGTCTTGGCTGCAGATCCATGGTCCAGGGAAATGTGTTAGCAGACCGCATGGGCTCCTTATGGTACCAAGGGTAGCCACAGAAGATCTCGTCCGCGCATTCCCCGGTGAAAGCCACTTTGGAGCGCGGGGCGATCTGCTTGCAGAAATAGAGCAGGGAAGAAGAAATATCAGCCATGCAGGGACCATCGTGCGCCAATACTGACTGTCCCAGAAGGGATGCCTGCACCTTGGCGTTACATTCTAAAAAGGTGTGGTTGGTATGGAAGTGCTCTGCCATGGCAATGACATAAGGACGATCCAGACTTGGCTGGAAGTCATTGGCAGAAAAATATTTGCTGCTGTCCGTAAAGTCAAAGGAATAGGTGGTCAGTGGCACGCCGCTGTTCATATTTTCTCGATTGGCAAGGGCGGTGACTACCGAGGAGTCCAGACCGCCGGAGAGCAGGCAGCATTGGGAAGCATCTTCGTTCCACTGACGATGCAGGGCTTCGGATAAGAGATGGGAAGCATGGTCTACGGTTTCCTCATAGGATTCCTCATGGCGGCTTGCCTGCAAATGCCAGAAGGTATTTTCGATGATCCGCCCCTGGCTGTAGATGATGGTCTTTCCGGGGCGGACTTCATGGATATCCTGATAGACGGTTGCACCCGGAAGGTGTGCAGGTCCCAAAGAAAATACCTGATGCATACCGCGCAGATCCATGCTGGCATGCACGCTCGGATGGGCAAAGATGCCCTTGATCTCGGATGCAAACAAAAAGAGATCTTTCTGCTGGTGATAAAATAAAGGCTTTACCCCCATGGGGTCTCGGAAGAGGACGACCTTGTGGAGCCGTACATCCGCGATGGCAATGGCATAGCCGCCCCGCAAGAGTGTTGCAAAGCGTTCGCCGTAAAGATGATAGAGCGTAAGCAGGATATCCGGCCGGCTCATATTTCTAGCGGAAATATTCTGACTCTCCAACTGGGATGCCAGTTCATCATAATTGTAGATGCCGTCATCGCAGACGATATGCAGATGTCCAAGCCCTCCCTTGCCCTGTGTTGGGACATTTTTCCGGCTCATTTGATTGGTGTATAGGGCATTATACATGAGCACGCCATCGCTGGTGGTCATGCGATATGCCTGATCCGGTCCACGGTGGGACAGGCTCTTTAGTATCTTCTCAGCGGTCTGTTCCAGTGCGCCCAGACGCTGCCCCTGCCTGAATTCAGGCGAAAAAAATCCGGCAATACTACTCATAGTTCCTCCAATAAAAAATTACTGGAATAATATATGAGAGATTGCCGGAAAAAATGCAGGATTATGCCTGCTGTGATGCAGCGTAGGCTTCTGTTACGGCTTTGGCTAACTGATCGCCGCAGGAAGTGCCACGCCCATTGCAGGAAATTCCGCTGATGCGTCGTACGACTTCGTCAACGGTCATGCCCTCTACCAATTTTGGAATGGCTTGCAGATTGCCGTTGCAGCCGCCGGTAAATTTGACATCTTTTACAATGTCGCCATCTAATGTGACTTCGATCTGAGAAGAGCAGGTGCCCTTGGTCTTATATAAGTAACTCATATGATCTTCCTCTCTTTCTTAATACATGTATCTGATTATACGACCGACGAATGAGATTAGCAAGATGTAAAAATCAAGGCTTTTTATTGTTTCCATAGAAAAAGAGTGTTACAATAACGCCATATGGGTGCAATCCTGCCCCAAGCAAGTAATGAGTGTTTAAGGAGAAGAACATGGGACTGTTTGACAAGATATTTGGAACACATAGCGAACATGAGTTAAAGCGCATCTATCCGATTGTGGACAAGATCGAGGGGATGCGAGAGGATATGGTCGCATTGAGCGACGAGGAATTGCGTGCCAAGACAGATGAATACAAAAAGCGTCTGGCAGATGGCGAGACACTGGATGATCTTTTGCCGGAGGCTTTTGCGACCGTGCGTGAAGCAGCGCGCCGTGTGCTTAGCATGGAACATTTCCGTGTGCAGTTGATCGGTGGTGTCATCCTGCACCAGGGACGTATTGCTGAGATGAAGACAGGTGAAGGAAAGACTTTGGTTTCTACCCTGCCTGCATATCTGAATGCCTTGGAAGGAAAGGGCGTGCATATCGTCACCGTCAACGACTATCTGGCAAAGCGTGATGCGGAGTGGATGGGAAAGGTACATGAGTTTTTAGGATTGACGGTCGGCGTTGTCTTGAATGATATGTCAAGAGAAGAAAGACAGGCTGCCTACAACTGCGACATTACCTACATTACCAATAATGAACTGGGATTTGATTACCTGCGTGACAATATGGTAGTCCGCGAGAACCAACTGGTACAGCGCGGTCTGCATTATGCCATCATCGATGAGGTCGATTCCGTATTGATTGATGAAGCGCGAACACCGCTTATCATTTCCGGACAGAGCAACAAGTCCACCAAGTTATACGAACTGTGCGATATGCTTGCCAAGCAGTTACAGCGTGGCGAAGACCTGCCGGAATTTTCCAAGATGGATGCCATCATGGGAATCGAGCAGGAAGAGACCGGAGACTTTATTGTCAATGAAAAGGACAAGGTTGTCAGCCTGACCCAGGAAGGAACCAAGAAGGTCGAGGAGTTCTTCCATATTGACAACTTATCTGACCCGGAAAATCTGGAATTGCAGCACAACGTCATTTTGGCACTGCGCGCCAACAACCTTATGTTCCGCGATCAGGATTATGTCGTATCCGACGATCAGGTTTTGATCGTAGACAGTTTCACCGGACGTATCATGCCGGGGCGTCGTTATTCTGATGGTCTGCATCAGGCGATCGAGGCAAAGGAACATGTGCAGGTCAAGAGAGAGAGTATGACTCTTGCCAACATTACCTTCCAGAATTTCTTTAATAAATATGATAAAAAGAGCGGTATGACCGGTACGGCGCTTACCGAGGAGCAGGAGTTCCGTGATATTTACGGCATGGACGTTGTGGAGATCCCGACCAACAAGCCGATCGCGCGTAAGGATCTGGATGATGCCGTTTATAAGACCAAGAAAGAAAAGTACCATGCAGTCGTAGAGGAAGTCAAAGAGGCTTATGCCAAGGGGCAGCCGGTACTGGTTGGTACCATTACCATTGATATTTCAGAGGAGATCAGCCGACTCCTCAGCAAAGAGGGCATTCCGCACAATGTATTGAATGCCAAGTTCCATGAAAAAGAAGCCCAGATCGTCGCAGAGGCAGGTCGTCACGGGGCAGTTACCATTGCAACCAATATGGCGGGTCGTGGTACGGATATCAAGTTGGATGATGAGGCGAAGGCAGCCGGTGGTCTGAAGATCGTCGGAACAGAGCGTCATGAATCTCGCCGTATTGACAACCAGTTGCGCGGTCGTGCCGGTCGACAGGGAGATCCGGGACAGTCTCAGTTCTTTATCTCTTTGGAAGATGATCTGATGCGTCTGTTTGGATCTGAGAAGTTGATAAATATGTTCAATTCTCTGGGTGTTCCTGAGAACGAACAGATCCAGCACAAGATGCTCAGCGATGCCATCGAAAAGGCACAAAAGAAGATCGAGAGCAACAACTTTGGTATCCGTAAGAACCTCTTGGAATACGATCAGGTCATGAATGAGCAGAGAGAACTGATCTACGCACAGCGCCGTCGTGTGCTGGAAGGCGAGAATATGAAGGATCAGATCCTTTCCATGATCGCAGACAAGGTCAGCGAGAGTGTCAATATGTGCTGCACAGATGAGGTTGCAACCGAGGATTGGGATCTTACAGAATTAAACCGTGTGATCCGTCAGATCATCCCATTACAGCCGATCACTTCTGAGACCTTAGAGGGTATTAAGAATACCAAGCAGTTGATCGAGAAACTGACGGATGAGGCAAATGCCTTATATGCAGCCAAAGAAGCGGAGTTCCCGGAGCCGGATGCCTTCCGTGAGATCGAGCGTGTCATTCTTTTGCGTGTGATCGACCGCAAGTGGATGGAAGAGATTGACGATATGGAGCAGTTGCGCCAGGGTATTGGTATGCAGGCTTTTGCCCAGCGTAATCCGATCGATGAATATAAGATGGCAAGTTATGATATGCTGGATGCCATGAATGATGCTATCCGTACCGAGACGGTACAGATGCTGTACCGCATCCGCATTGAGAAAAAGGTAGAGCGCGAGGAAGTTGCCAAGGTTACCGGTACCAATAAGGATGAATCAGCAACAAAGGCACCAAAGAAGCGGGCAAATGTCAAGGTATATCCGAATGATCCGTGTCCTTGTGGCAGTGGTCTGAAGTACAAGCAGTGCTGCGGACGCAAGGCATAGGATAGATGCAGGGCTTCCTGCAAGTCGTGAAGCCCATGAATGAAGAAAATGACGATTGGAGTCAAAAAAAGAGGAACTACATTTCCACTGTGGGGTGTAGTTCCTTTTTTGACATAAGCCAAGATATTTTGCATGCAGGTCATCCGCAAGATGCAGGAATGTTTGCATGTTTACGGAGCACTGGTCTCCTCGACGACCGGATCCGGCTTTGGCGGATAGGTGAAGCCTTCGCCCACAACAGCACTGACACGGTTGACGACCATAAAAGCGGTTGGGTCCATTTGATGCACGATACGCTCAACGCGGCTCAACTGACGGCTGGAAATAACGGACATGACAACTTCCACATCCTTGCCCAGATAGCCGGAGCGGCCTTTCATCATGGTAACACCGCGGTCAAGATCTTGTAAGATGAACTGACGGATCTCGTCGCTCTTGTCGGAAACGATTTGGACTTCCACACGGTTCTTTCCGATCAGACTGATCTTATCAATGAGAACGGAATATACGATAACCAGTACGACACCATATAAGACATTGTCACCCGGGGTCTGCAAAGCCTGTAAGGCGAGGATGATGACATCGACGATATAGACGCCGACCGAGAGTGGAATGCGCAGGTATTTGTTCATCAAAAGAGAGGGGATATCCATACCACCGGAAGATGCTCCCGCACGCAGGACAAGACCGACACCGGCGCCGATCAGGATACCGCCCATGATGGTGCATAAGAAAATATCATTGGTAACTGCATGCCCGTGCAGCGCTTGTTCCATAATTGCCATTGCCAGCGGATAGCAGAAGGTGCTGAGGATCGTTGAGAGGGCAAAGCGTTTGCCCAGAAAAATGAGCCCTACAACCAGCATGACAGCGTTGATGATAAAGACATAGACGGAAGTCGGTATGCCGGTCTGCCGGCTCAAAAACAGTCCGATACCGGAAGTGCCGCCGGTGATCAGACCGGAACCGGAAACAAACAAAACAAAGCCGGCTGCGTCTAAGATATTTCCTATCAGGATCATGAGTAATCGAAGCAATTCTTTAGATTTCCTATTCATGTTACGTCCCTTTCTATACTATATGTGATAGAATGCTATGGTTTCCCACACGTTTGCTATTATATGACAAATGGGTACAAAATAACAATAGTAGAACAAACATTCGATTTTTCCTGTACTTTTGCCAGTCTTGATGTTATATTATAGGAAGAATATGTGCAAACTAGATAGTCAGGAGTATGAAGGATATGGATCATTTTGAACTGCATTCCCAATTTGAACCGACCGGAGATCAGCCGCAGGCGATCGCAGAACTGGTCGCGGGCTTTCGTGAGGGCAACCAGTGTCAGACCCTGCTTGGTGTGACTGGCTCAGGAAAGACCTTCACCATGGCGAATGTCATACAGGAATTGAATAAACCGACACTGATCATTGCGCATAATAAGACGCTGGCAACGCAGTTATATGGAGAGTTTAAAGAATTTTTTCCCAATAATGCGGTGGAATATTTTGTATCCTATTATGATTACTATCAGCCGGAGGCATATGTTCCTTCGACCGATACCTATATTGCCAAGGATTCCTCCATCAATGATGAGATCGACAAGTTGCGTCTGTCGGCTACGGCAGCCCTGACAGAGCGGCGCGATGTCATTATCATATCTTCGGTATCCTGCATCTATGGTATTGGTAGCCCGGATGACTACCAGAATATGATGGTTTCCCTGCGGCCGGGGGATGAGAAGGATCGGGATGAGGTGATCCGACAACTGGTAGATATGCAGTATATGCGCAACGACATGGATTTTACCCGTGGTACTTTTCGGGTGCGTGGTGATGTGCTGGAGATCATTCCGGCGGATACCTCGGATTATGCCTATCGTGTGGAATTTTTCGGGGATGAGATCGATCGTATCACGGAACTGGATGCTCTTACGATGGAAGTACGGTGTGAGATGAATCATGTCGCTATTTTTCCTGCCTCCCATTACGTCGTACCACAGGACAAGATCAACAAAGCCTGTGTCGAGATTGAGGAAGAGTTGGAGGAGCGCGTGCGCTTTTTCAAGGGAGAGGACAAATTGATCGAAGCGCAGCGTATCGCGGAGCGTACCAATTTTGATGTGGAAATGCTGCGTGAGACAGGCTTTTGTAGTGGCATTGAGAATTATTCCCGTCATCTGACCAATCAGAAGCCGGGAGAGCCGCCACAGTGCCTTTTGGACTATTTTAAGGATGATTTTCTGATCATTGTGGATGAGTCCCATATCACCCTGCCACAGGTGCGCGGTATGTATGCCGGAGACCGGGCGCGGAAGACGACCCTGGTAGATTATGGTTTCCGTCTGCCGTCGGCGCTGGACAACCGCCCTCTGAATTTTTCGGAGTTTGAGTCCAAGATCGACCAGATCTTATTTGTGTCGGCAACACCGGCAGAGTATGAGGAAGAACATGAGATGTTGCGTGCGGAGCAGGTTATCCGTCCGACCGGTCTTTTGGATCCGGAGGTAGAGGTGCGTCCGATCGAGGGACAGATCGACGACCTGATCGGCGAGATCCGCAAGGAAACGGCACAGCGCAACAAGGTGCTCATTACTACGCTGACCAAGCGGATGGCGGAGGATCTGACCGATTATATGGCAGAACTCGGTATCCGTGTCAAATATATGCATTCCGACATTGATACCATGGAGCGCGCGGAGATCATACGAGATCTGCGACTGGATGTCTTTGATGTTCTGGTTGGCATCAATCTGCTCCGTGAGGGACTGGATATCCCGGAGATCACGCTTGTGGCGATCCTGGATGCGGACAAGGAGGGCTTCTTACGTTCCGAACGTTCTCTGATCCAGACCATCGGTCGTGCAGCGCGAAATGCATCCGGCCATGTTATCATGTATGCGGACAAGATCACAGACTCTATGCGGCTGGCATTGGATGAGACCGCCAGACGTAGGCAGATCCAGCAGGCATACAATGAGGAGCATGGCATCACACCGCAGACCATCCAGAAATCGGTACGTGATCTGATCAGTATTTCCAAAGAAGTTGCCAAGGAAGAGATGCAGTTTGAGCGTGATGCGGAAGAGATGGATCGCGGGGAACTGGAAAAACATATCGGTCAGATCAAGAAGAAGATGGAAAAGGCTGCGGCAGAACTTAACTTTGAGGCTGCGGCAGAATATCGTGACCGCCTGATCGAACTGAAAAATATGCTGCGGGATATGTAGCAGATAAATATTAAGATAGAGATAAGATAGAGGTTTAGAATCATGAAGGACACAAGAAAATACATCAAGATCAGAGGAGCCAATGTGCATAATCTTAAAAATATCAGTCTGGATATTCCCAGAGATTCCTTTACGGTATTGACCGGGCTCAGCGGATCGGGAAAGTCATCTTTGGCTTTTGATACCATCTTTGCAGAAGGACAGAGACGATATATGGAGTCTTTGTCTTCTTACTCCAGACAGTTTCTGGGACAGATGGAAAAGCCGGATGTGGAGAAGATCGAGGGATTGCCGCCGGCGATATCCATCGACCAGAAATCGACCAACCACAACCCGCGTTCTACGGTAGGGACGGTGACGGAGATCTATGATTATTTCCGTCTGCTCTATGCGCGTATCGGTATTCCTCACTGCCCGAAGTGTGGACGGGAGATCCGCAAGCAGACCGTTGATCAGATGGTCGATCGTATCATGGCACTGCCGGAACGTACCAAGATTCAGTTATTGGCACCGGTTGTGCGCGGGCGAAAGGGAACCCATGAAAAACTCTTTACCAAGGCAAAAAAGAGTGGCTATGTGCGTGTGATCGTGGATGGCGATTTATATGATCTGTCTGAGGATATCGTTCTGGAAAAGAATATCAAGCACAATATCCAGATCGTTGTCGACCGTCTGGTTGTCAAAGAGGGCATTGAGAAGCGTCTGACCGATTCGATCGAAAATATCCTGCACCTGACCTCGGGATTAGTCGAGGTGGATGTCATCGACGGTGAGAACTTCATGATGTCCGAAGGCTTTGCCTGCCCAGATTGCGGTATCAGTGTAGATGAGGTGGAGCCGCGTAGTTTCTCTTTCAACAATCCTTTTGGAGCCTGCCCGGAATGTTTCGGACTTGGATATAAGATGGAGTTTGATGAGGATCTGATGATCCCGGACAA
>ERZ773228.1177-NODE-1177-length-28307-cov-4.407015_pt1 | contig 28307 bp, 20 predicted proteins | sample MGYA00580524_ERZ773228 | MGnify/ENA primary metagenome ERZ773228 (study PRJEB29015, sample SAMEA2737768) | human gut metagenome | biome: human gut; feature: human-associated habitat; material: faeces | place: China | collected 2012 ... | reverse complement strand
ACACTTTACACCTCTCGTTGCGCTATCCTGCTAATCCGCTGAAAGTTTATTTTATCCCAAGGTTTTCCAGAACCCGATTACTAAAGTAAGTTTTCAGCACCACGCTTTCTGTTTACTTAAATCAAAAAAATTAACCGTCGCATTGGTGCTGGAGCGACAACCTAAACTTATTCAATTATGAAAAAGTTATTTCTTATCGTGGCCGCTATGTTTGCGGCAGTTTCTTTCTCGGCTTGCTCCGATGATGACGACAAAAAGATTGACTCCAATCAAATTACAGGAACATGGCAGATTACACATGAAGTCGGCTATGAGATTGTACAAGGAGAGGGTAAAGTGGAAAAGGATATTACATATCCTATTGACGATGTAAATGACGATTATGGCTTTTATTTTACCTACACGTTCAATGAAGATGGAACGGGAAGATATAAAAGCTACTATTATTATGACAATAATAACTTGGATAGTAATTGGTCTATTGAATATACGATTTCTAATAATCAATTATTGATATATGAAGAACCAGAAGAAGGCAATCCGACATCTGTGTACGATATTAAAGAATTGACAAAAAATAAACTCGTACTTTTTGAGAAAATTGATGATAATGACGGCTATAAAGCAGAAATAACTACGACTTTCAAAAGAATCTGATTTATATTCCAAAATTAACGGGACAGACTTGTGCAAAAGGGTTAACTTATATACCCTCTGCACAAGTTTGTCCTTTCTTTTTTGCTTGCATAAGTCACAAATTTTTCGTATATTTATATCATAATCAGAGATTTATTTAACAATACAAATTTTAGCTAAAATGAACAAAACACCAAAAACAGAATGACAGCAGGGCGGCGATGAACAACGCATGATGATTTGAAAAGTCGTTGCCTATGATAACTTTTACGGGATGTGCTTGGCCGTATCACGCAATCCCGATGAATTTACACCCAGCGATTTTATGTATATCATGCCTGACGATACGGACAAAAATGCACCCGTAACTCTAACCTTTCAGAAACGGGGACATATAACGGCACAGATAAAGTGCGCATTGACAGATTCCAACGCAGAAATATTGCTCCTAATGCCTAATATCCTTGAATGAAGAAATGACCAAGTAAACCTATTCGAATTACATATAAAAAACGATACGGTTATTGTCAACTACACGACAACAGAGGGTGGGCAAAGAGATTTCAAATTCCCGTTAGCGGGGTTCAATGAAAAGTATTTGGAGCAATTCATATAAAGATAATCCTCGGCCATGCGGTCGGGGATTTTTATTTATAGAAATCAAAGCTACTGAAAACTGATAAAAACGGGAAAGCGGCAGGAGGGGAAAATTTTTCGCCGATTTTCTGTCGAGAGAGCAAGGACAGACTTTGCGAAAGGGGTATATTTATAGTCCCCTTTGCAAAGTTTGTCCTCTCTTTTTTTTCGCATAATTCACTATCCATAAATCACTTAATCGTTAACCTGCAAGCGATTGCTGGTAGCAATTGTTGGACACAATGTTGGACACCATGCCTACACACGTTCTCCACGCCTTTTCTAATCGTTGATTTTCAGCATGTTGCTGTTGTAGCTCAGTGGTAGAGCACTTCCTTGGTAAGGAAGAGGTCACGAGTTCAATCCTCGTCAACAGCTCTGAAAATCAAGCGGTTGCCAAAACAAGGCAGCCGCTTTTTTCGTGCCGATCGGTGAAGAAATAACAGGCAGAACATACTGATTAGGCGCTTGGACTTTTGGAGGCATTAGCCGAATAATACCACTTAATACAAATAGTTACATAAATTTGCGCAGGGGGGGGGTAACTTTTGGATATCCATGGATAAAATAGTATATTTGACAGAATAACCATTCAAGAGCATGAATGACATTATTGCACAGGTAATTGCCATTATCGGATACGGCAACGATTATTTGCAAGTGGGTAACTTGCTATACGATTTCGATTCGAATTGTATTTTCCAATATTGTAAATCTGTCGACTTTATATATCAAAAGAAAAAAGGCCTGTTTTCCAAGAAAGTCGAGATGCTGGTAGCTGATAGTCCAACCGGATGGTTTAAATATCTTAACGAAAAAGGATGCTTGAAACTCAGGCTGCACTTCAAGTCGCAAAGGCCGGACGATTATATGACGGCAGGTTTTGTCGGAGGTGGAGGGATTTGGTTAATAGAAACTGTTTTCGAAGATCATTCAGACTTTTGGAATGCCGAATGGAGTAGTATAAATCAAAATGCACCCGACAATAAAATATGGCAGGTAAAATACAAGTGCATATCTAAGGATCGTCCGACGATCGACAAACAATATGACTTATTAGAAATTAAAACCCGACTTAAGAATTCTTTGACTCGAATTGAAAGTTTCGCTCTTGAAGAAAATTTGGAATATTGGGGTAAGTTATTTGAAAGCGCAAGACGGCTATTAGATGAAAAGAACCCATATAAGGATTCATATTTGCAAGATATACTACCAAAGAATAACTATTCAATCGACGCGCTCCAATTATTATTCGCGGCATTTTCTTCCTTTGTTTTCGGAGGAATGGGGTCATGGAATGATGGAGTTGCAAAGAACCACAAGAAACATAAAGAGCTTTCAAAAATCTTATACGAAGATATTGTCGATGCAATAGTTAGCGCAGTCAATTCATTCTGATAAATAGTAAAATCCTTGTAACATGGGTTACAAGGATTTTTTCTTTTTCGGCGACAAGGTGAAATGCCAGACCATGCCGCCGATTTACAACTAAAATGCAACCATCATTCGAACGGCGGCGCCACGCACCTTCCGATAGCAATAACGTGTAAAAACCGAAAAACAAATGACCGGGGTAAAACAGATCTCAGTCACGACTGCCGCTAATTCTGCCCCACCTCTTGAATAATTAAGTAAGGAATCCGATATTACCCGGTATGATACCGGCTACGACCGGCAAAACCGACGATCGGCACGCCTTTTTCCATCTATTTCACCAATATTATTCCCAAACTGGACTATACGGGAACAGTGTTTGCCGTAACTTTGCCTGGTAAACGGACGCCATCATGAAAATAACGGTCAACCCCGCAATACGGCACGTGCAACCCTTTATCGAACGGCTCCCGGAGGTTTTCCACGCCTCGGGCGAGGTGCTCCACGACGGGCGCAACCAGATCCGGGCTTTCGACATCGGGGGCGAACGCCTTGTCGTCAAACGCTATAAGCGCCCCAATGTGTTCAACAGGTTCATGTATTCGTTCTTCCGCAAGAACAAGGCCTGCCGCGCCTACGAGCACGCCCTGCGCCTGCGCGGGATGGGCTTCGACACCCCGGAACCGGTGGCATGGAGCGAATACCGCAAGGGCGGCCTGATCGCCGACGCCTATTTCGTTTCCCGCCGGTCGGAGCTCACCCCGCTCCCGCAGACCATGAAACAGTTCCCGGCGCCGGACACGCTGCCCGTACTCGAAGCCTTCGCCCGCTTCACCGTCCGCCTCCATGAGCAAGGGATCTGCCACGAGGATTTCAACCAGACCAACATCCTCTGGGAATACGACGGTGCGACAGGCAGCTACCGTTTCCAGCTGATCGACATCAACCGCATGAGATTCCACGCCCGGCCGCTGCGCCCCGACGAATGCATGATCAACCTGCGGCGGCTGAGCTGCCCGGCCGTCCCGTTCCTGTACATATTGGATCGCTACGCCGACATACGCGGGTGGGACATCAACGACACGCTGCTGCGGGGAGTTTTCTTCCGTCTGCTCTTCGGCCGCCGCCAGCAGTTCAAAAAGCGGTTCCGGAAACGGAAATCGGCCGCCGCAGGTAAAAAACAGGGCTGAAAATTTGGATTCCGCAAATATTTTACTACATTTGCCGCTGTTAATCCCCACGAGAGATGAGACTTTACGGTTTTGCATATTACTTTTTTTACTTTTTCTTTTATAGCAAGAGGAAGAGCGGGGTTGTATGCAATTAACTGTATGATACAATAGAGTGAAAACACGAAGGATCCCGTTCTGCAAAGAGCGGGATTTTTTAATGCCTAAAATTCGATTATGAAACGCATCACCATACAGGGACAACCCGGATGTTTCCACGAAACCGCCGCCAGGTGCAGTTTCCCCGGCGAGCAGGTCGAAATCCTGCCCTGCGACAGCTTCGACCAGCAGTTCGCCCACATGGCCGCCGACCCGACGCTGCTGGGCATCGCGGCCATCGAAAACACCATCGCAGGCAGCCTGCTTCCCAACCACGAGCTCCTGCGGCGCAGTTCGCTCGCCGTCATCGGCGAATACAAACTCCGCATCTCGCACGTACTGGCAGCACTGCCGGGGGAGGCGCCCTGCGACATCGGCGAGGTGCACTCGCACCCGATCGCCCTGATGCAGTGCGGCGATTACCTGAAAGCCCATCCGGCGATGAAAGTCGTCGAACGCGACGACACGGCGGGCAGCGCCCGCGAAATCGCCGAACAACGGCTCCGCGGCACGGCCGCCATCTGCGGCGCCGGGGCGGCGGAGCTCTACGGGCTCGAAATCCTGGAACGGGGCATCGAGACCAACAAACACAACTTCACGCGCTTCCTCCTGCTGGCCGACCGCAGCTGCGCCGCAGGGTTCACCGACCCGGCGCGCACGAACAAGGCATCGCTGGTCTTCTCGCTGCCCCACACCCAGGGAAGCCTTTCCAAGGTACTCACCCTGCTCTCCTTTTACGAAATCAACCTCTCGAAAATACAGTCGCTGCCGATCATCGGCCGCGAGTGGGAATACCGCTTCTACGTGGATGTCACCTTCGACGACCCGGTGCGTTACCGGCAGGCCATCGAAGCGGCGAGGCCGTTGACAAGCGACTTCCGCATCCTGGGCGAATACGCCGAATGTCCCAACCCGGCAATCTGACAAGGAACAAACGATAAAAACGAAAAACATAAAACCATGAACGACTTACAACCCATCAATTTCCCGGGGCTCGACCCCCGCCGGCCGCTGGTCATCGCGGGGCCGTGCAGCGCCGAAACCGAAGAGCAGGTAATCGAAACAGCCCGCGAACTGGCCGCGGAAGGCTTCAAGCTATTCCGCGCCGGACTGTGGAAACCACGCACCAAACCGGGCGGGTTCGAGGGCGTAGGCGTCGACGGCATAGCCTGGCTGCAACGCGTAAAACGCGAAACGGGGATGTACACAGCCACGGAGGTCGCTACGCGCAAGCACGTCCTGGCGGCGTTAGAAGGCGGCATCGACATGATCTGGATCGGGGCCCGCACGACAGCTAACCCGTTCGCCATGCAGGAGATCGCCGATGCGCTGCGCGGGCACGATATCCCGGTGCTGGTGAAAAACCCCGTGAGTCCCGACCTCGAATTGTGGATCGGCGGCGTGGAACGCATCTACAACGCCGGCATCCGCCGCCTGGGTGTCATCCACCGCGGGTTCACGTCGATCGACAAAAGCCTCTACCGCAACCACCCGATGTGGTCGATCCCCATCGAGCTGCACCGCCGCCTCCCGGGGCTGCAGATATTCTGCGACCCGAGCCATATCGGCGGGCGCCGCGAGCTGATCGCCCCCCTCTCGCAGCAGGCCATGGATCTGGGGCTCGACGGACTGATCGTCGAGGCACACTGCTCGCCCGACTGCGCATGGAGCGACAAGGCACAGCAGGTGACGCCGCAGGGACTGGCCTACATCTGCCGCAACCTCGTGATCCGTGAAACCAACGCCACGACCGAAAGCCTGACCGAACTGCGGTCGCAGATCGACAAGCTGGACGACGAACTGCTCGAACTGCTCTCGCGGCGCATGCGCGTCTCGCGCGATATCGGGCAGTACAAGAAGGAGCACAACATGCCCGTGTTGCAGGCGCAGCGCTACGAGGAACTGCTGGCCCGGCGGGCGGATCAGGCCATCCGGATGGGTATGGATCGGGAATTCATGCGTTCCGTCCTGCAGGCCATCCACGAGGAGTCGATCCGGCAGCAGATGGCCGTGCTGGGTGAGTGAGAGTCTGTTACATTTCGGTTAAATATGCGGTACGGGAGGTGCAAAAAGCGGTTTGTTACGTACTTTTGAGCCGGATTCCAATCCGTAACAGTTATGACAAAGTACAAAATCCTGGTAGTCGACGACGAAGAATCGCTGTGTGAGATTCTGCAGTTCAACCTCGAGGTCGAGGGCTATGAGGTCGACGTGGCTTACAGCGCCGAACAGGCGCTCAACATGCATCCCGAACGTTATTCGCTGATTCTGCTCGACGTCATGATGGGCGAAACGAGCGGATTCAAGATGGCGCGGCAGCTCAAGTCCCGCCCCGAGACGGCAGGCGTGCCGATCATTTTCTGCACGGCCAGGGACACCGAGGACGATACGGTGGCAGGACTCAACATCGGGGCCGACGACTACATCGCCAAGCCCTTTTCCATCCGCGAAGTGCTGGCACGCGTACGCAGCGTGCTGCGCCGCACGGCACAGCCGGCCGCCGAAGAGAAGGCCGTGGCGTTCGAAGGGCTGCGGATGGATCTCACGCGCAAGGTCTGCACGATCGACGGGAAGCCGCTGGCGCTGACCAAAAAAGAGTTCGAGATCCTGGCGCTGCTGCTCTCCTCGCGCGGCAAGATATTCTCGCGCGAAGAGATCCTGCGGCAGGTGTGGAGCGACGAGGTAATCGTGCTCGACCGCACCATCGACGTGAACATCACGCGCCTGCGCCGCAAGATCGGCCCTTATGGGGAACACATCGTAACACGCCTGGGCTATGGCTACGGTTTTGAGGAGTAGGTTTTCCTACCACAGGCGGCTGTTCCTGCTGCTGCTCGCCTTTTCGTGGGCGCTGGTGGCCTGCTTCGTCACCTTCCAGTACAGCCGCGAAAAGCGTTTCAAGGCCGAGCGGCTCGATGCCCGGCTGCAACTCTTCAACCTGCGGCTGCTCGACGCGCTCGGCGAGGGCACCGCACCCGGGGCATTCCTCGCCGGTCATCCCCTTCCTTACGGCGACCTGCGCGTAACGGTCATCGACGACGACGGGGGCGTCCTGTTCGACAACTCGGCCGACTCGCTGCCCGCAGCCAACCACCTCGGGCGCCCCGAAGTCACCGAGGCGCTCGCCCAAGGCACCGGTTACACCATCCACCGCCACTCGGAAAGCACCGACCGATACTATTTCTATTCGGCCATGAAGGGCGACGGGATCATCGTCCGCTCGGCCGTCCCTTACTCCGTTTCGCTGCGCGAAGTACTCGCGGCCGACTGGGAATTCCTGTGGTTCATGCTGGGCGTCACGCTGCTGATGAGCATTGCGGCTTACTTCACGACCCGCCGCCTGGGGCACAACATCACACGCCTGAACGAATTTGCCGAGCGCGCCGAGCGGGGCGAGCGGATCGACGAGCGGGAGACCTTCCCCCACGACGAGCTGGGCGACATCTCGAACCACATCATCCGCCTCTACGCCCGCCTGCAACGCACGACGGCCGACCGCGACCGGGAACACGCGCTGGCGCTGCACGAGGAGCAGGAGAAGATCCGTATCAAGAAACAACTCACCAACAACATCAACCACGAGCTGAAGACCCCCGTGGCCGCGATACAGGGTTATCTGGAAACGCTGCTGGCCAACCCCTGCCTGACGGCGGAGAAACGCACGGCGTTCCTCGAAAAGAGCTGTGCGCAGGTCGAACGGCTGCGGCACCTGCTCTCCGACGTGGCGACCATCACGCGCATGGACGAGGGCAGGGAGCTCATCGGCAAGGAACCCGTGGTGCTGAACGACCTGATCGACGAGGTCAGGGCCGACATGGAGCTGCGCCCCGAGGGGCAGCGGCTGCGCGTGAACTGCGATTTCCGAGGCCCGGTCGAGGTCGAGGGCAACCCCTCGCTGCTGAGTTCCGTCTTCCGCAACCTGGCGGACAACGCCGCGGCCTACTCGGGCGGGCGCGACATCTTCATCCGCCTGCTTTCGGACACGGCAGAGGCATGCACGATACTTTTCGCCGACAACGGCATCGGCGTTGACGAAGAACACCTCCCGCACCTCTTCGAGCGGTTCTACCGTATCGACAAGGGGCGCTCGCGCAAGCTGGGCGGCACGGGACTCGGGCTTTCGATCGTCAAAAACGCCGTCGTGATCCACGGCGGGACGATCACCGTACGCAACGGCGAACGCGGCGGGCTGGAATTCGTCTTCACCCTGCGCAGACATTCATAAGGGCGCAACCGGACTGTAACGTTTTTGTAATATTTGTTTCAGACCTTTACGGCGGAAAAATCCAGAAACAGAACAAACCATGAGTCCCCTATTCACTTGTATCGTAATCATCATGGGCCTACTGGCCGTGATGGGCATCGTCGTGGGCGTGGCCAACGACGCGGTCAATTTCCTCAACTCGGCCCTGGGGTCGAAAGTCGCCCCGCGGCGCGTCATACTTTGGATCGCGGCCGCAGGCATCCTCGTCGGGACGCTCACGTCGAGCGGCATGATGGAGGTCGCCCGAAGCGGCGTATTCTACCCCGGGCAATTCTCCTTCCAGGAGATCATGATGCTCTTCCTGGGCATGATGCTCGGCAACATCCTGCTGTTAGACCTCTACAACACGCTCGGGCTGCCGACGTCGACCACCGTGTCGATGGTCTTCGGGTTGCTGGGCGCCGGGGTCGCGGCGGCGCTGTTCCATATTTGGGGCGACGCCGGGGCTTCCATAGCCGACCTTTCGCAATACATCAACACGGGCAAGGCCATGGCCATCATCGCGGCCATCCTGCTCTCCGTGGCGCTGGCATTCGCCGCCGGGTCGCTGTTCATGTACGTCTCGCGGCTGATCTTCTCGTTCCGCTTCGCACCGGTGTTCCGCCGCTGGGGAGCCGTCTGGTGCGGCATCTCGCTGGCGGGCATCCTCTATTTCGCCCTGTTCAAGGGACTGAAAAGCTCGGGGCTGATCCCCACGTCGGTGGCGGACTACGTCGGGGAGCACGTGCTGGTAACGCTGCTGGCATTCTGGGCCGCATCGTCGGTGGTGCTGTGGCTCCTCCAGCGCATGCGGCTCAACATCATGCGCATCACGATCCTTTCGGGCACTTTCGCGCTGGCGCTGGCATTCGCGGGGAACGACCTGGTGAACTTCATCGGTGTGCCGCTGGCCAGCTACGACGCATGGCAGATCGCCCGCGAGGCCGGCAGCGAGTCGATCATGATGGGCGAACTGGCCGAACCGGCACGCGCCAATTTCCTGCTGCTGCTGGCATCGGGGCTGGTGATGGTGCTGACACTGTTCTTCTCGAAGAAATCGCAGCATGTCACCGAGACCGAGCTGTCGCTCGCCTCGCAGCACGAGGGTGAAGAGCGCTTCGGCTCGACGTTCATTTCGCGCAGCCTGGTACGTGCCACACTGGTACTCAACACGATGTGGACTGGGCTGATCCCCGTCCGCATGCAGAAGGCCATCGACCGGAGGTTCGAACCGCTGCCCGCAGAGGAGCGTTCGTCGGCGCCGTACGACATGATCCGCGCCATCGTGAACCTCACGGCCGCATCGATCCTGATCGCCATCGGCACTTCGTACCAGCTGCCGCTGTCGACGACCTATGTGGTATTCATGGTGGCCATGGGTTCGTCGCTGGCCGACCGCACCTGGGGACGCGAGAGCGCCGTATACCGCATTACGGGCGTGATGGCCGTCATCTCGGGCTGGTTCATCACGGCGCTCGGCGGATTCCTGATCGCCTTCGGCGTGACACTGCTCCTGCTGTGGGGCGGCTGGATCGCCGTGACGGTGCTCGTCGCACTCTGCGCATGGCTGCTGGTTCGCAGCCACCGCAACGTCGAGCAGATCAAGGCCGCCGAAACCAAAGAATCGCCCGTCGTCAAGGCCGAGACCCCGGACGAGGTGCTCTGCGTCTGCATCGGCGAGGTCTGCACGACGATGGAGCACGTGACGCGCATCTACAACCGTACGCTGGTGGCGGTATTCAAGGAGAACCGCAAGGTACTCAAAGAGATGGTACAGTCGTCGGACAAGCTCTTCGAAGAGGCGCGCGACCGCAAGTACGGCATCATGCCTACGCTGCGGCGCCTGCAACAGTGCGACATCGACACGGGACATTTCTACGTACAGGTGGTGGATTACCTCTCGGAGGTGACCAAGGCGCTGATCCACATAACACGCCCGGCATACGAGCACATCAACAACCACCACGAGGGGCTCACGAAGGAGCAGATCGTAGACCTGATGCGCGTGAACGACCAGGTGGAAGCGATCTTCGACAAGATCAACGACATGCTGCGCACCAAGGATTTCTCCGACCTGGACATGGTGCTGGAGATGCGCGACAAACTCTTCGACACGATCGTCGAGGCCATCAAGAGCCAGTTGCGCCGCATCAACGGCGACGAGACGGTGAGCACACGCGCCAGCGTCCTCTACCTGACGATCCTCAACGAAACCAAAACGATGATCCTGCAGGCCCGCAACCTGCTCAAGTCGCAGCATTATTTTTTGGAGCACAAAAAATAGCACGGGGCTCCTATACGAAATCCACCCGAACCCTCCTTTTCGAAGGAGGGTTTTTTGAACGCCCCGGCAAACGCAGCCGGAATACGACAGGCCGCCCCGCAAAAGCGGCACCCGCAAAAAGCGGCCGGCAATCCGTCCCGCCGGAGGATTTTCCCGGACAGGGCGGCATTTGTCGCCGGAACGTAACGGAGCCGTCATTCGCCCGTAACGACGGCCCCGTATCTTTGCAACGTGGGAACCGGAAGAAGGTTTCCAAGTTGGTTTTAGGTTACATAAGTAGGTTAGTGGGAGATGCAGTGACGGGATGTCGCGGCATCTTCGTTTTTTCAGGGATATGGCATGGGAAGCGGAACCGCCGCGGTCATAGGGACAATTCCCCGGTGTCTCCCTGTGGAAAGGGAGACCAGTGCGCAACCGGACAAGACCGGCGAATTATTTCTCCATGTCATGCAGGTGGATCTCCAGCGCACGCACCGAAATCTGGATTTCCCAAATCGACACGCCGAGCGACCCGATCAGCAGCAACAGCGCCGCACCGAAGACATAGGCGGAAAGGAGGATCAGGCCGACGTAGAGAAGGAACATCGTCACCACGCACAGGAACAGGCTCGTGACGCCCAGGATCTGCATCGTACGCGTGAGGTGCAGGCGGCGGCGCAGGTTGTCGATCTGCGCACGGGTGACTTTCGAGGGGTGTTGCAGGTGTTGTTCCTTGAGCGTGCGAACCAGCTGGGCATAAGAAAGAAACCGGTTGGTATAGGCCAGCAGGATCAGCGAAACGGCGGAGAACAGCAGCGCCGGGGTGGTAAGTGTCAGCTCTTCCATAACGGGGATATTTTACTCCCGCAAAACTACGCAATAATCCCGCCCCGTGCAAACCCGCGGGCGGAAGCTCCCTATTGTTAGGTATTTTTTAAGTTTTTTTAAGAAAATACTCCGAAGATTTCGGTATTGTGATAAAAATAACATACCTTTGTGGCTCCCAAATACGACAATTTTAATCTCATTTTGAATAACATTCTATGGAATTGAACAAAACCTTTATCGACGGGCTTTGGAGCAAGGAAATCAACGTCACGAGCTTCGTGCAGACGAACATCACCCCCTACCTGGGCGACGCCACTTTCCTGCAGGGCCCTACCGAACGTACCAAGCACATCTGGAACCTCTGCCTCAAGGCGCTCGAAGAGGAGCGGAACAACAACGGCGTCCGCTCGCTGGACAATGCCACCGTCTCGACCATCACCTCGCACAAGGCGGGTTATATCGACAGGGAACAGGAGCTGATCGTGGGCCTGCAGACCGACGAGCTGCTCAAGCGGGCCATCAAGCCCTTCGGCGGCATCAACGTCGTATCGCGCGCCTGCAAGGAGAACGGCGTGGACGTGGACGAGAAGGTCAGGGATATTTTCACCCACTACCGCAAGACGCATAACGACGGCGTGTTCGACGTCTACACCGAGGAGATTCGCTCGTTCCGTTCGCTGGGCTTCCTGACGGGCCTGCCCGACAACTACGCCCGCGGCCGCATCATCGGCGACTACCGCCGCCTGGCGCTCTACGGCACCGACCGCCTGATCGAAGCCAAGCAGCAGGATTTGCGCAACCTGACCGGCCCGATGACCGACGCCCGCATCCGCCTGCGCGAAGAGGTCGCCGAGCAGATCAAGGCCCTGAAGGACATCCGCACGATGGGCGAATACTACGGACTGGACCTCAGCCGCCCGGCGCATTCGGCGCAGGAGGCCGTGCAGTGGGTCTACATGGCCTATCTGGCCGCCGTCAAGGAGCAGGACGGAGCCGCCATGTCGCTGGGCAACGTATCGTCGTTCCTCGACATCTTCATCGAATACGACCTCGCGCACGGGACGATCGACGAGTCGTTCGCCCAGGAGCTGATCGACCAGTTCGTCATCAAGCTGCGCATGGTGCGCCACCTGCGCATGCAGTCCTACAACGACATCTTCGCCGGCGACCCGACGTGGGTGACCGAGGCCATCGGCGGACGCTTCAACGACGGTCGCACGAAGGTGACGAAAACCTCGTTCCGCTTCCTGCAAACGCTCTACAACCTCGGTCCTTCGCCCGAACCGAACCTCACGATTCTCTGGAGCCCCGAGCTGCCGCAGGGATTCAAGGACTTCTGCGCCAAGGTTTCGGCCGACACCAGCTCGATCCAGTACGAGAACGACGACCTGATGCGCGAAGTGCGCCACTCGGACGACTACGGCATCGCCTGCTGCGTCTCGTTCCAGGACATCGGCCGCCAGATCCAGTTCTTCGGCGCCCGCACCAACCTGGCCAAGGCCCTGCTGCTGGCCATTAACGAAGGTCGCTGCGAGAACACCGGCACGCTGATGGTCAAGGGCATTCCGGCGCTGTCGGAGGGTCCGCTGCGCTTCGAGGAGGTGATGCGCAACTACAAGATGGTGCTCAAGGAGATCGCCCGCGTCTACAACGAGGCCATGAACATCATCCACTACATGCACGACAAGTACTACTACGAGAAGGCCCAGATGGCATTCGTCGACACCGATCCCCGCATCAATCTCGCCTACGGCGTGGCCGGTCTCTCGATCGCCCTCGACTCGCTCTCGGCCATCAAATACGCCCGCGTGACGCCCCGCCGCAACGCCGAGGGGCTCACCGAAGCCTTCGACATCGAGGGTGAATTCCCCTGCTACGGCAACAACGACGACCGTGTCGACCACCTGGGCGTGGACCTCGTCTACTACTTCAGCGAGGAGCTGAAGAAGCTGCCCGTCTACAAGAACGCCCGCCCGACGCTGTCGCTGCTGACGATCACCTCGAACGTGATGTACGGCAAGAAGACCGGCGCAACGCCCGACGGACGCCTCAAGGGCGTGGCCTTCGCCCCGGGAGCCAACCCGATGCACGGCCGCGACAAGAGCGGCGCCATCGCTTCGCTCGCCTCGGTGGCCAAGATGCGTTACCGCGACTCGCAGGACGGTATTTCGAACACCTTCTCGATCGTGCCCAAATCGCTCGGCCCGACGGCCGGAGAGCGTATCGAGAACCTCGTGACGATGCTCGACGGCTATTTCACCAAGGGTGCACACCACCTGAACGTCAACGTACTGAACCGCGAGATGCTCGAAGACGCCATGGAGCACCCCGAGAAATATCCGCAGCTGACGATCCGCGTCTCGGGCTACGCCGTGAACTTCACCAAGTTGAGCCGCGAACACCAGCTCGAAGTCATCAGCCGCAGCTTCCACGAAAGGATGTAACGGCTTGAAAAGCCGCTTTTAGGGGCGGGCGCAGGATTTGCATACCGGAACCCGGTTTGCGCCCGAACCCCCTTATTCAAAAACAAGGAACAATCATGCTTCGTGTACATTCTTACGAATCCATGGGAACATTCGACGGGCCGGGACTCCGGCTCGTCGTTTTCCTCCAAGGCTGCAATTTCCGCTGTCTCTACTGCGCCAACCCCGACACGATCGAGGCCGGAGCGGGCACATTGACCGACCCTGCGGAGATCCTGCGCATGGCCGTCGACCAGAAGCCCTTCTTCGGGCGGCGCGGCGGCGTGACCTTCTCGGGCGGGGAACCCACCTTCCAGGCCGCGGAACTCGTTCCGCTCGTAAAGTCGTTGAAGGAGGCCGGCATCCACGTCTGCATCGACTCGAACGGCGGGGTGTGGAACCCGGCCGTCGAGGAGCTGCTGGGGCTGGTCGACCTGGTGCTGCTGGACGTGAAGCAGGCCGATCCCGAACGCCACCGCGCCCTCACCGGACGCGAAAACGCGCAGACGCTCCGCACGGCCGCCTGGCTCGAAGCCCACGGAAAACCCTTCTGGCTACGCTACGTGCTGGTTCCGGGCATCAGCGACGCCGAAGCCGACATCCGTGCGCTGGGCGAACGCCTCGGCGGCTACAAGTCGGTCGAGCGGGTCGAACTGCTCCCCTACCACACCCTCGGAGTGCATAAGTACGAGGCGATGGGGCTGGAGTACAAACTCCGCGACGTGCGGGAGAACACCCCCGAACAGCTCGACCGCGCCGCGGCCCTGCTGCGCGAATACTTCCCGACGGTGGTGGTCAACTGACCCGAAGGGGACGTCCGCCGGAGGGAGTGCGGACAACGAAAAATCCGGGACGCCGCGGCGAAAACGCACGGCGGTCCCGGATTTTTTTCGTACCTTCGCCGGAAATCCACTTCTGCGACAATGAAGAACCGACTTCCCGACCTGAACGTCCCGGCCCGCGAACGCATCGGCTGGGTGGACCTCCTGCGCGTGATCGCCTGCTTCCTGGTGGTCTTCTCCCACAGCTGCGACGCCTTCGTCGCCGTGTTCGACAGCGACCGCGCCACCTTCCTGCAAGGAGCGTTGGCAGGCAGTTTCGTCCGGGCCTGCGTGCCGCTGTTCGTGATGATGTCGGGCGTGCTGCTGCTGCCCGTGCGGACCGGAACGGGGGCTTTCTACCGCAAGCGGATCGGCCGCGTCCTCCTGGCGCTGGTCTTCTGGTCGCTGACGCTGCCCGTGCTCTACTACCTGTATATGCGCTACGTCGGGACCTCCAGTCCGTCGATCGACCCCGCGCTGTTCACCGGCGAAGCGACGCTGCACAAGATGTGGACCTTCGTCTTCAACTTCTGCTACGACACCACGCCGCTCTGGTATCTCTATATGCTGATAGGACTTTATCTGATCATGCCGCTGATCAGCCCGTGGCTCGAACGGGCCTCGCGGCGCGAGTTGCAGAGCGTCCTCGCGATCTGGGGCGTGACGCTGCTGCTGCCCTACGTGAAGATGCTGGCCCCGGCGCTCGGCTACACGGGCAATTACGGCAACACGGGGCTTTACGGCGTCTGCGACTGGAACGAGTTCGGCACGTTCCACTACGTCTCGGGCTTCGCCGGTTACCTCGTACTGGCCTTCTACCTCGTGAAATTCCCGCCCGCATGGAACTGGCGCAAGACATTGGGCATCTGCATCCCGACCTTCCTCGCCGGATACCTCGCCACGGGGCTGGGTTACGTGGTGATGCAGAAACATTTTCCGGGCAACTACGCCTACCTCGAAATCGTCTGGTATTTCGCCGGCATCAACGTCTTTATGATGACCGCCCCGGTCTTCATCCTCGTGCAGAAGGCCGCCGCACGGCCCCGCGCATGGCTCTCGCGGCTGGCGGGCGCGACGTTCGGCATCTATCTCTGCCACTTCATCTTCGTTCAGGCCGGCTACGACCTCGTGCAGCGGATTCCGGGACTTCCCGCGCTGGCGCGCATCGCGCTGATCGCCTGCGGAGCCTTCGCCGTGAGCTGGGCGGTGGTGCGGCTGATGCAGCGGTGGAGCGTGACGCGCCGGCTGGTGGAGTAATGCGCTACCAGCACTCGGCCTTGTCTTTCAATTCGGGAATCCGGTCTTTCGTGAAGACCGGATTTTTGATGCCCTGCCGCTTCTGAGCCGTGTAGTCGGCCAGCAGCAGGAAGGCCTGACGGCCCAGCAGCACGATCGCCGCCAGATTGCACAGCGTCATCAGCGCCATCGTCACATCGGCCAGGCTCCATGCCAGATCGAGCGTCGCCAAGGATCCGAAGAGCACCATCGCGCCGACCAGCATCCGGTAGAGCGTCAGCGCCCACGGCCGCGGAGTGATGAAGCGGATGTTGGCTTCGCCGTAGTAATAATTGCCGATGATCGACGAAAAGGCGAACAGGAAGATCGCCACGGCGACGAACACCCCGCCCGCAGGACCGATCTCGCTCTCCAGAGCCGCCTGCGTCAGCTGAATGCCGTTGAGCGAAGCGTCGGGAACGCCCCCGAACAGGATGATGAAGGCCGTGCAGGTGCAGATGACGAGCGTATCGGTGAAGACCCCGAGGGTCTGGATAAGTCCCTGCTTCACGGGGTGCGAAACGTGGGCCGTGGCGGCGACGTTCGGGGCCGAACCCATACCGGCCTCGTTGCTGAAAAGTCCCCGCTTGATGCCCTGCATCAACGCCGCGCCGACCGCGCCGCCCAGCGTCTGCTCCCAGCCGAAAGCGTCGGCGACGATCAGTTCCAGCACTTCGGGCAGCCGCCCGAGGTTGAACAGCACGACGCCCAGCGCCAGCACGATGTACCCCAGCGCCATAATCGGGACGATCACGCCGCTGACACGCGCAATGCGCCGTATGCCTCCGAAGATGATGAGCAGCGTCAGCGCCGTGAGCACGACGCCCACCCACACACGATCGGCGCCGAAAGCTCCCTCCCACGCGGCGCAGATCGTGTTGCTCTGCACCGAGTTGAAGGCGAATCCGAAGGTCACGGAGATCAGCACGGCGAACAGCACGCCCATCCACCTCCGCCCGAGGCCGCGTTCCATGTAGTAGGCCGGACCGCCGATGAAAGAGTCCCTGCCGCGGCGTTTGTAAAGCTGTGCGAGGGTCGACTCGACGAAAGCGCTCGCGGCGCCCACAAGGGCGATGACCCACATCCAGAAGACCGCGCCGGGTCCCCCGACGACGATGGCCGTGGCGACGCCCGCGAGATTCCCCGTGCCGACGCGGCTGGCCAGCGACACGGCGAAAGCCTGGAACGACGAGACGTGCCGCTCGCCCTTCGGGCCGCTTCCGGCCGACTCGCCCAGCACGCGCATCATCTCGCCCAGCAGGCGGAACTGCACGCCCCGCGTGCGCAGGGTGAACCACACGGCACACCCCAAGAGCGCCGCGACCAGCACATAGGTCCACAGCACGTCGTTCACGCCGCCGATCCAACGGGAAAGAGTCTCCATCAGCATACTTTACACGATCCGACAGCAAAGTTAATGCTAAAACGCATTTTCCGCCGGACATTCGCCGAAAAGATGCGGCCCGGCACGAAAAAAACGCCCCGCCTGCGCAGGGGCGTCCGTCGTCACCGCGCCCGCAGGGTATACTCCCCGACCCGCTCCGTAACGGCCTTCTGCAACTCCCCGAGGCCGATTTCCGGCCCGGAGAACTCCACGGCGGCCACCGGAGGGTCCAGCGTCACGACCGCCTTCACGCCGTCGAGGGCGTTCAGCGCATGTTCCACATGCATCCGGCAATGATTGCACGTCATGCCGTCCACGATAAATTCCTTTTTCATCTTTTCTTCGGTTTCAACCGGTTCGTCATGTTCACACTCATCGCCGATCCGCCGGCGTTTCAGCCGCAAGCTGTTGGCCACGACGCTCACGCTGCTCAAGGCCATGGCCGCCCCGCCGATCATCGGGTCGAGCAGAAACCCCCAGAGGGGATAGAGCGCCCCGGCCGCTACGGGAATGGCGACGAGGTTGTAAATGAAGGCCCAGAAGAGGTTCTGGCGAATCGTCCGCACGGTGAGTTGCGACAGCCGGATCATCTCCGGGATTTTCCGGAGGTCCGACGAGAGGATCGTCACCATCGCGGTATCCATCGCAATGTCGCTCCCCTGCCCCATGGCGACGCTCAAATCGGCCTGCGCGAGAGCCGCGCTGTCGTTGATCCCGTCGCCGGCCATGGCCACCGTCCGGCCTTCGGACTGCAACTGCCGGACGAATCCGGCCTTTTCGTGCGGCAGGACGCCCGCCCGGAAACGGGTGATCCCGGCTTTCCGGGCCGTTTCACGCGCCGAACCGGCGTTGTCGCCCGTCAGCATCCAGACCGTGATTCCCAGCGCGTGCAGCCGGGCGACGGCCCCGGCCGACGAGGGTTTCAGCGCATCGGCAAGGGCGAGCACGGCGAGCGTCCGCTCCTCGTCGGCGAACCAAACTACGGTCTTCGCCTCCTGCATCCACCCTTCGGCCAGCCGTTGCAGACGGGCGTCGGGCACGATGCCGTGGCGGGACAGCAGCGCGTCGTTCCCGGCATACCAGGTCCGCCCCTCCGCGACGCCCCGGATACCCTGCCCGGGAATGCTTTCGAACCCGGTCACGGGAACGTCCCGCTCCCCGCCGAGCGATTCGACGACGGCCTGCGAAAGCGGATGCCCCGAGCGTTTTTCGAGGCTGAACAGAATCCGCCGCGCCGTCTCCGACCCTTCGGCCCACGCAGCGTCCACGACCGACGGACGGCCTTCGGTGAGCGTTCCGGTCTTGTCCAGCACCACGGTGTCGACCTTCCGGGCCACCTCCAGGCTCGCAGCGTCCTTGACGAGGATGCCCTGTCCGGCGCCCTTGCCGATCCCGACCATGAGGGCCGTGGGCGTCGCCAGACCCAGCGCACAGGGGCACGCGATGATCAGCACGGTCACCAGCGCCAGCAGCCCGCGGGTGAAGCCCTCCTCCGGCGCGAAAAGCATCCACGCCGCGAAGGTCAGCACGGCGAGGACGATGATGGCGGGAACGAAAACGCCGGCGATCCGGTCGACGGTCCGCTGCACGGGGGCCTTGCTGCCCTGCGCATCCCGCACCATGCGGATGATCCGGGCCAGCACCGTGTCCTGCCCCACCCTGTCGGCCCGGAAACGGAACGCACCGTTGCCATTCATCGTTCCGGCGAACACCGCCGCACCCTCCTGTTTGCAGACGGGGAGCGGTTCCCCGCTGAGCATGCTCTCGTCGACATACGACGCGCCTTCGGCCACCGTGCCGTCCACGGCGATGCGTTCGCCGGGATGCACGGCGACCAGATCCCCGGCGCGAAGCTCCGCAACGGGCACGGAGCGTTCGCCCGAAGGGGTGATCACCGTGACGGTTTTCGGTTGCAGGCCCATCAGTTTCGCGATGGCCGTCGTCGTGCCGCGCTTCGCCCGCTCCTCAAGCAGCCGCCCCAGCAGGATGAAGGCGACGATGACGGCCGCCGACTCGAAATAGACATGCGGCTCGATGCCCCTCGACAGCCAGAATTCCGGGAAAAACAGGTTGAAAAGGCTGAACAGATAGGCGATTCCGGTACTGACGGCAACCAGCGTATCCATGTTGGCCGCCCCGTGGCGGAGCTGTTTCCAGGCGTTGACGAAGAACTCCCGTCCCAGTCCGAAAACGACCGGGGTGGAGAGCGCCCACACGGCGTATTTCACGGCCGGAGCGTCCATGAACAGCATGCCTCCGGCCACAATCGGAAGACAAAGCCCCGCCGCCCAAAGAGTCCGCCGTTTGAGCGCCCGGTAATGCGCCGCACGGACGTGCGCCGCCTCGTCCTCCGCCGGGCCTTCCGCGTCGGTCAGCAGGTCGTAACCGGCCGCCTGCACGGCCCGCTTCAGCGTCCCGGGAGAGCACTCGCCCGGACGGTAGGCCACCCGCGCCGTAGCGGAAGCGTAGTTCACATGCGCAGACTCGACGCCCGGCAGGCCGTTGAGCGCCTTATCGACCCGGACTGCGCACGAAGCGCAGCTCATGCCTGCGACCGGGAACGTATTCGTGATGATCTTACTCTTTTCCATGGGAACAAAGGTAAGGTCCCGACACGCTCCGGGTGTTACAGAATTATGGATATGATTTATACCTACACTTCATCCAGCGGTTTCAGGCCGCGTCCTTTCAGCCGGCGGAATTCAGTGGGCGACATCCCGGTCTGGGCGCGGAACTGGGCGCTGAGGTGCGCCACGCTCGAATAACGGAGTCTGTCGGCGATCTCGCTGACGGTCAGGTCGCCGTAGGCCAGCAGTTCCTTGACCCGCTCGATCCGCTGGGCGAGGAAGTATTTCTCGATGCTGATGCCGTTGACCTCCGAAAAGAGCTTGCTCAACGCACTATAATCACGGTGGCAGCGTTCGCGCAGGTAATCCGACAGGTTGACTTTCGAGGCATCTTCGCTGTAATGCACCAATTCGATCACGGCCGTCCGGATCTGCTCGATGAGGCGCATCCGGCTGTCGTCGATCAGTTCGAACCCGTAGGCTTCGAGCAGTTTGCGGAACGCCTCCCGCCGCTCCCGGCCGGGCTTCTCCTGCACGACGACCGTTCCCAGTCCGACATCGAGGGGCGTGAACCCCGCTTTTTCGAGCAGCCGGGTGACGACCAGAATGCAGCGGTTGCAAACCATGTTTTTGATATGAAAGACGTTCTCCCGTTCCATAACCGCATTCGTTTTATCCGTAAATATAACACAAAAACGATTCCGTCCCGCCGACCGTCTTCCAGCCTTTCAGGTTCCGGCCGTTGAAAAGCATCGGCCACGGGACCTGCGCTCCGACGAAGGTGCAGGGTCCCCAACAGTGCAAGAGTCTCTTTTTCCTATCAGTCGGGCAGTTTTGATCGTACGAATATAGTCTATTTTTTTCGGGTCTTCAGCCTGTTCCCCTGCAAAATTAACCTCTGACCCGCTCCGTATTCCGAAAAAGTTTCGTAACTTCGGCACAGCAAACCCATAGACGAAGCCATGAAACATGCGCACATCCTGCTGCTGCTCCCTTGCGGCATGCTGCCGCCGCTCGCCGGGGCGCAGCGCACGGAGCCGCCCGGCCGGTTCGACATCGCACCGGAATAACCACCCCGAAAACAAGCAAACCAACCAAAAACAACCATGAAGAAAACCGCAATCACCCTCTTTTTCCTGCTTCAGGCCGCGTGTCTGTTTTCGCAGATCCCCCGCCCGGAATATCCCCGCCCGCAGTTCGAGCGGACGGACTGGATCAACCTGAACGGCGAATGGACCTACACGTTCGATTTCGGCGCAAGCGGCCTGGAACGCGGCTACGCCGGCTCGAAGGGATTCGACGGCAAAATCATCGTGCCGTTCGCCCCGGAGAGCAAGCTCTCGGGCGTCGGCCACACGGACTTCATCGGCCGCATCTGGTACCAGCGTACGATCGACATTCCGGCAGACTGGTCGGGACGCAACGTGATGCTCAACTTCGGAGCCGTGTACTACACCTCCGAGGTGTATGTCGACGGCCGCTTCGTCGGCCGCCACTTCGGGGGCAGCACGTCGTTCTCCTACGACATCACCGCATTCGTGAAGCCGGGCGGCAGCCACAGTCTGGTCGTCTTCGCCACGAGCGACCTGCGCAGCGGCAAACAGACTGCCGGCAAACAGTCGCTGCAATACGCCTCGCACAGTTGCGACTACACCCGCACGACAGGCATCTGGCAGACGGTGTGGATGGAGGCCGTGGCTCCCGAAGCCCTCGCACGCGTCCAAATGACGACCGACATCGACCAGCAGCAGCTGATCGTCGCCCCGCAGTTCTTCCGGGAAAGCCCGAACACGCTCCGGGTGACCCTTCGGGACGGCGGCAAGGTCGTCGGCACGCGGCAGGTCCGGGCGTCGAACAGCAGCGTCGTCGTCATCCCGGTCAAAAAGGCCCGGCTCTGGTGTCCCGAAGACCCGTTCCTCTACGACCTGACCTACGAGGTGGTCGCCCCCGACGGCCAGGTGCTCGACGCCGTGAAATCCTATGTCGGGATGCGCAAGGTCCACATCGAAGGCAACAAAATCTACCTCAACAACGAACCCTATTACCAGCGGCTGGTGCTCGACCAGGGTTTCTACCCCGACGGTATCTGGACCGCTCCATCGGACGACGCCCTGCGCCGCGACATCGAACTGGGACTGGCCGCCGGGTTCAACGGCGCGCGCCTGCATCAGAAGGTTTTCGAGGAACGCTACTATTACTGGGCCGACAGACTCGGCTACATCACCTGGGGCGAAAGCCCCAGCTGGGGAATGGATGCCAACGACGTGGAGACGGCCCGCAACTTCCTCTCCGAATGGGCCGAATGCGTGGTCCGCGACCGGAACCACCCCTCGCTGCTGACGTGGACGCCGATGAACGAGGAGTGGTGGCCCGACAACACGCAGTTCCCGCGCTTCGCCTCCGACGTCTACGACCTGACGGGGCGCCTCGACCCGACGCGCCCCGTCAACACCGTCAGCGGCGGCGCCGTCGTCAGGACCGACATCTGGGCCGTCCACAATTACGAGCAGAACCCGGCCAAACTGAAAGAGAAAATCTTCAGCGACGGCACGTTCTTCCATCCCCGCCTGCGGACGACCCGCGACCAGACGCGCAACATCGGATTCAACGAGGTGAAGGCGACCGCAAACTACGCCTGGCCGCAGTACGATGGCTCGTGCCCCTACCTGGTCGATGAATTCGGCGGCATCAAATGGGTGAAGGACCAGGAGAAGCAGGCCACGGATTCCCAGACCGAATCGTGGGGTTACGGACAGGCGCCCCGTACGCTCGAAGAGTTCTACACGCGGCTCGAAGGCCAGGTAGACGCGCTGCTCTCGCTCTCCGGACAGGTGTGGGGCTATTGCTACACCCAGCTCACGGACGTGGAACAGGAACAGAACGGCATCTATTGCTACGACCGCTCGGCCAAGTTCGACATGGACCGGATCAAGGCCATTTTCAGCAAACGCCCGGAACATCCCGCCCGATAACGCGCCGGACAGCCGCCCGCCCGAATGAAGCGCACCCCGAAATCCCTTTCCGGATTTTCGGGGTGCGCTTTTTATCCGGTTCGTCATCGTCCGCCCGCGGCAGAGCCTCGTGCACGAATGCGCCCGGAAACAGAAGGCGTCGCTGAATTTCTATTCGCGTGTTTTCCCGGTTTCAGAGTCTCGATATAAAGTATTCCTGCATATTCCAACGATATGCCCTTGATGAACGCTGCAATTGGAGATGCTTCATGTCGGTGCGTCGCACGGCGAGTGGCGGACGGTCCGACATGCGACCTTCTGTTTTCGGCACCATGAACTCCCGAAGGCAAAAAGCCACAGCGCCGGCACACTCCGCAATAGCAACCGACGGTTTTTAAATTATTCACGAAATATAAAAAAAGTCTCCACGGAGTACGCGGAGACAATAGGTTGAAAACCTTCGGCATATAGCCTTATTGTGATAAGATGTAGAATTCTTACACCACAAATATATAAAAAAAACTTTAGTTGTGGTTTGATGTAGAATTTCGATAAGATACAACTAATTGTCCGATGTTGTGGCTGCTTCGTTTGTTGTGGTTTGATGTAGAATTTCGATAAGATACAACCGGCCGTTCTTAACGGCAGCGCGATCTGTAGTTGTGGTTTGATGTAGAATTTCGATAAGATACAACAACGGCACAGCTTTTACGCGTGCGTCCGGCGTTGTGGTTTGATGTAGAATTTCGATAAGATACAACTACAACCTACAAACTAAACATTTCGTACAAGTTGTGGTTTGATGTAGAATTTCGATAAGATACAACCAAAACAGGGGAAACTGCGTTTACGAGAACGTTGTGGTTTGATGTAGAATTTCGATAAGATACAACCGCTCCGATCATGCCGAATAGGCCTCCAACGTTGTGGTTTGATGTAGAATTTCGATAAGATACAACGTATAGCAGAATAGGAAGCAATCCACGATAGTTGTGGTTTGATGTAGAATTTCGATAAGATACAACGGCTCCGTTGATGTTCTTCCCGGTCGTCCGGTTGTGGTTTGATGTAGAATTTCGATAAGATACAACAATAAGCGAGATACGAATCGGCCGTACACGTTGTGGTTTGATGTAGAATTTCGATAAGATACAACCGAAGGTGTTTCCATGTCCGGCGTTTCTACGTTGTGGTTTGATGTAGAATTTCGATAAGATACAACGATAGGCGGCGACCAGTTCCGGGTTGGCCTGTTGTGGTTTGATGTAGAATTTCGATAAGATACAACGCTGCGTAAACGCGGGTTGATCGTTACGCGGTTGTGGTTTGATGTAGAATTTCGATAAGATACAACTAGTCCATTTTCGAAGCTGGTATGAACACGTTGTGGTTTGATGTAGAATTTCGATAAGATACAACTTCTTCAGTAACAAAAGCAGCTGCTTCATAGTTGTGGTTTGATGTAGAATTTCGATAAGATACAACTGAAAAACTTGGAACTAAGCAAGGTGTATTGTTGTGGTTTGATGTAGAATTTCGATAAGATACAACAGGAGCAATAAGCGATCTAACAACGTATATGTTGTGGTTTGATGTAGAATTTCGATAAGATACAACGACACGGCTGCAAACGATGAATGACTTCCAGTTGTGGTTTGATGTAGAATTTCGATAAGATACAACACCTTGGGATGTGGCTCGCCAGTGGCTCATGTTGTGGTTTGATGTAGAATTTCGATAAGATACAACATAAAGTAAATTGTATACATTTGCAGTGTGTTGTGGTTTGATGTAGAATTTCAATAAGATACAACCGGCAGTATTGGAATGCTGCATAATTGCAACTGTTGTTTACATTACCCTTTTGACTCAAGAAGATTTCAAACTCCCTTAAATACGTCAAATCCAATTCATCAAAACGCATATTGACCGAGCGGAATTGCGACACAAGGACCAACGTTACCTTATGTTTGCTGGCGGAACTGTACTTTTCGACTTTTTCCAAGCGTTCGATAATCTGTTTGAAGTACTCCCCGACCGTGCAGTTGATTCGTTTGCCGTTCTGTTCAAACAGCGTATCGAATGTAACGGGAATTTCCAGCACCTCCAACTTTTTGATTTTCCTCTCGTATTCACGTATCTTGGAGGTTATTTGAAACTGTATTTCTGCTCTATCGGGGCAGTCGGCGGTAGGTTGTTGCTTGTCGAAATCCCAATGCACCAAAGCTTCCGAAATGCCCAGACCGACGAACTTACGGCGGCGGTCATGGGTAAAGACAAGAGCAAGAGGGGCTAAACGGTTTCTGTTGATAGCGTCTCTGCGACATACGACGTTGATTGTCATAATCTTTACGGATTACGCAAGCAACAAAATGCGATTCGTGTGTTACACGATTTTCATTAGTGTCCCGTTAAAATTGGGACGAAGTTAATATTAATCAAATAGTCCCTCCAAGAGGGGATAATCGAGTTCTTTGACATCGTTGAAATTAGTCTTTTCGAAGAGATCTCTCAGTGGAGTCTTATCCGTTAGTGAGATGCTCAAAATCTGCAGGACCTCATAAGTTGACCGCTTTAGTCGCATGTCGTGTTGGACGATGGCGACAAGGCAATAAGTTATGATTGCAGAGCAAATTTGTATTCTGACAGCGTTCTCTGTAGTGCCCCAGAATTTCTTAATCTTGAGGTGCTGCTTGAGCCACTTGAAGAACAACTCAATCTGCCATCGGTTCTTGTAGAGATTAGCAATTTCGAGAGCGGTAAGATGGAATGCATTCGTCAAAAATGCGAAGTCTCTGTCTTGCTCGTCATCGTGAAATCTCACAAGTCGCAGCCTCTCAGGAAACTTCTTCTGTGTGTTCACATCCGTGAGTTCAATAACGGAATCAGAAAGCACATTCTTAGGCAATCTACGTTTCCATTTCGTACACTTGTACTGTAAGTTCTTCTTCGCCCGAACCACGAAGTATGATTCATTAAGACAAATCTTGTAGAGTTCCTTGAATGCATTGTAACCACGGTCAAATACGTAGTAAGAACCTGATTCATAGGGAATCTCCTTCATTGCCTTTGAATCGTGTACCGATGCAGTCGTAATATGGAAGAAAGCAGAAACTTGGGACTCCAGATCATAAAGGACATGCGCCTTAACGCCTCCTTTCTTCTTGCGGAACTTTGCCCACCAGAATACTGACAAGCAGTGCGGAATCGTTGTTGAATCAAATGCATAAACATTCCCCTTCAGCTTGAAGATGTCGGTTGCTCGTTTCTTGCGAGCCTGTTCCATCATGAAGAAGGCAAAGTCTTCAAAGATCCTGTAGTCACGATTCTGATTCGCTGTGGCAAATGTCGTTTTCGCTATTGGATTACGCCCCATTCCAAGGTGATAACATTTGGATTGGTGAGTCTCCAATGCAACGACAACATCACGCAGGCTCTCACGGTTACAGAGTTGTCCGAACATGAGTGCCATGAGCTGATTCCAGCAGGTGAAGTTCTTGACATACCTGTTCCCATCATACTTGTCAACCAGGTGACGGAACTTGTTGTTGTCGAGAAATGCAACCAATTGAGCGAATACATATTTGTCTTTGTTCATAGAGCAGTCCCTTTATGGGCTGCAAAATTACAAATTCAAATCGTCGCACATGAAAAATTACTTCTAATAGACTATGTTTCAACTATTTCAAAGACCGACTTGCCCGCTTTTACGGGACAGTAGTGCACGATTTTATGTATCACACTCTGTATCACAAACGGCGATTTCAAGGCATTTTGTGTTACACAACGGACATCTGTAACACACGGTAGAAAAAGAAAAACGAGCGATAATTCATTGATTATCACTCGTTTGTCGTGAGCGGAAAACGGGACTCGGACCCGCGACCTCAACCTTGGCAAGGTTGCGCTCTACCAACTGAGCTATTTCCGCAAAATCTATCTTCCCCGCCCGGGAAAACTTCGTTTCCTGCGTTTCGGGACTGCAAATATAAAATGAAAAATTTATTCTGCAAAATTTTTCGGCTACTTTTGTCAAAAACAAAATGTCCCCGGCCGCAAAGCCGGGGACATCCGTATCGGAAACCGCCTTTAGCGGACCATAAACCCTTCGTCGGCACGTGCCGGAATGGGCATCGAAGCGTATACGCCGGTTTCGAGTTTCTCGCGAACGGCCTTGAAAGCCTCAATCGTAACTTTCACATCCTCCAGCGTATGCACCGCCGTCGGGATGATGCGCAGGATGATCTCACCCTTCGGAATCACGGGATAAACCACCATCGAGCAGAAAATACCGTGGTTCTCGCGCAGGTCCACGACCAGATTCGTGGCCTCGGGAATGCCGCCCTTCAGGAAGACGGGCGTCACCGGCGAGTTGGTCACACCGATCTCGAACCCGTTCTCTTTCAGGCTGCTTTGGAGCGCACGGACGTTCTCCCAGAGTTTCTCCTGGAATTCGGGGTGGTTGCGGATCAACTCCAGACGCTTCAGCGCGCCGATCACCATCGGCATCGGGAGCGACTTTGCGTAAAGCTGCGAACGCATGTTGTAGCGCAGCAGGTTGATCAGCCAGCGGGGACCGCTCACGAAAGCGCCGATCCCGGCCATCGACTTGGCGAAGGTGTTGAAGAGCACGTCCACGCCGTCGACAACGCCGAAATGCGCCGCCGTGCCGCGACCGCCCGGGCCCATCGTACCGAAGCCGTGGGCGTCGTCCACCAGCAGACGGAACTGGAAATCCTTCTTCAGCGCCACGATCTCGTCGAGCTTGCCCAGGTCGCCCTTCATGCCGAACACGCCCTCGGTGATCACCAGCACGCCGCCGTTCTGCTCCTCGGCCAAATCCGTGGCATGCTGCAACTGCAGGCGCAGCGACTCCATGTCGTTATGACCGAAAACGAAGCGTTTGCCCTTGTGCAGGCGCAGTCCGTCGATGATGCAGGCGTGCGCCTCGGCATCGTAGACGACCACGTCGCGGGGGGTCAGCAGGCAGTCGATGATCGAGATCATGCCCTGGTAACCGAAATTGAGCAGGAAGGCATCCTCCTTGCCGACAAACGCGGCCAGCTCACGCTCCAGACGCTCGTGGTAAACGGTCTGTCCGCTCATCATGCGGGCGCCCATCGGGGCCGCCATACCGAACTGCGCAGCGCCTTCGGCGTCGGCCTTGCGCACCTCGGGGTGGTTGGCCAGTCCGAGGTAATTGTTCAGGCTCCAGTTGAGCATCTTCTTGCCCCGGAAAACCATGTGGGGACCGATGTCGCCTTCGAGTTTGGGAAAGGCATAATAACCGTGGGCGTACGACATGTACTGACCGATCGGTCCGCCCGCATTTTTCTCGAGGCGTGCAAAAATATCAACCATATTTGTCTTGTAATTATGAGTTTATGTCTCTTTTTTCCGTTTTGGACGCACAAAAGTATACATAAAACGGAATCGGCATTCAAAAGTAGCCGTTTTTTATTCCACAAGGATACGCATTTATACTTATTTCAGTTCTAAATAAGGAAAAGGGACGCCGTCGGCGGCCCGGGAAACGGAG
>ERZ773228.1172-NODE-1172-length-28378-cov-3.747025_pt1 | contig 28378 bp, 25 predicted proteins | sample MGYA00580524_ERZ773228 | MGnify/ENA primary metagenome ERZ773228 (study PRJEB29015, sample SAMEA2737768) | human gut metagenome | biome: human gut; feature: human-associated habitat; material: faeces | place: China | collected 2012 ... | reverse complement strand
ACAGTATTTCAGCGGCATTTTCTACGCCTAGTTTTCTTATTTTTCGGACGGTCTCAATGGTATTACCATCATCAAGAGTAACATAATCGATAAAATCTGAAACCGTTTTAAATCTCTCATCACCTGACGCTATCTCACGCAAGTAGATAAGATTGTCTAAAATCATTAATTGTGCATCTGTTAACTTTGCCATTTTATTTTCCTCCTACATAATCGTCTAATTCTTCTCGATAACCTGAAATTCCAAATTCCAATATCTTATCATTTGTTGCTATACTGAAATCTGATTTAAGTGTACTGGTACAGATCCTATGCCGGAAATGTCGTTGAAAAAAGAAGTTTTCATCCTTTCGTGTTAATGTTTTTTCATAAATATCCGCTTCTTCATAAACAATAGCAGTTATCTGCCCTCTAATTCTCAATTCCAGCATCCGGTGGGTAATGTTGTCAACCAACTCTTGAATATCACTTCTATACTCGCTTGCAGGTAACATAACCAAAAATTTCAATCCATAATAAGTACCTGTAGGAGACATTTGCAAAAATTCGTCTATTGTTTCACATTCATAATATTCAGATGGTAACCCACTTATTGGGATAAAAAACACCTTGAACTCGGAATCAATATAAGGATCAGCCAATTCTGTAAACCAAGCCTCAAAATCCTCTGTCATACCATACAGCAAGTAACTATCCGTTACACTAAAAAGCTCCTCGTCATAATAAGTTATACTGACATCAAAAGAATTACGGTCTTCATCATACGCTGTTGCTCCATAGCTGCTGTACAAGTGATTCGGGGTGTCTGTAACTGATACCGAAAATTCCTTGCCGTATTTCTCCTGCAAATATCCCTCGATATCGAGTTCAACTTGTTGAGTGTCCTTATACATGTAACTTTGTGGCATATCACTTTGCCTTTTCTGACAAGCAGACAATAAGCTACACATAAGCATTGCGCTTATAAGCATAACACAACTTTTCTTCATACTAGTCTCCTCACTTATTGTTTTTGGTTTCAAGCTTATTCTTGACACAACCAATCACTAACATACTACTCATTATTATAAACTCCCATGACATAACAATTAATAAACGTTGCAAATGCAATAACATGAACAATGCACTCAGCACTACTTCCGTTAAAGCAATCAAGATAGCTCTTTTTTTGTACACCTTCACTTCTATTTCATCAAGCGGCTTATTTTTATCTGCTATTGGCGAAAGGAATATAATCAATACCATAGACATTATAATTAATATCCAGCAGCACCAGTTAGTTATAGCAATATATTTAGTAAATATCGATACCATAATTAGCATCATTACAGAAACAGCATAACATCTTACCGGTGTCCTTGCATGATAACCACCAGCATAGCTTCTTAATGGAATATAAGCGACCATAAAAACAACAAGCTGAAGAACAGTACCAAATAACAAGCCGATGCCGAGAGTTGTAACAACGTTCAGTAAGATTGACAGTCCTTGATTCAATCCATAAACGTACAACTCTCAGTCATCTGACTTAATTATTTGATTTTCTTCCATATGTGCTACAAGTTGTTTCGCTGTTTTAGCAAACACTAAAATTTGCGAAGTTTCTTTGCATTTTCCGGAAGTTCAGCCTGATGTGTCAAAAAGATACATGTAGAATTAGCTGTCATAGTGGTCACGACCATAGCCAAAGCCGCCATCCATGTTCCGTATTTTCTAATGAATTTCTTCACAATTCTCACCTCCTAAAATTTTAATTATTATATCATAACTTGGTTTTTTATGCCGGAAAATGTTGTGAATGTTAATATTTTCGTTGTGAATGTTGATTTTTGACAAAAAAGAAGCTAGTGTAATAAATAAAACACTAGCTTTCTTCATTAAATGTCACACAGTAATTTTAGCTTTAACATACATCATTCCAGTTACTGTGAACCAGTTATCCGAATGATCCCATTCTACGTAACCATCATATTTCTCCATTGTTTTCTCAACATTTCTCAGACCATAGCCATGATTAAGCCTATCAGATTTTCCGGTAATTGGTCTTCCATTTTTTCAATGACCTTGCCCCCAAATGTATTTTTTATTTCCAAAAAGAGCCTGCCCTTTTCGTAGAATATACTTACTATCAGTTCTCTCTTCGCAGGTTCGACTAAGTTGCTTGCTTCAATAGCATTATCAATTAAATTTCCAACAACAGCTGTAATATCGGTAGCATCAAGTAAAAGATTATTGGGAACAGAAATATCAGCCTGAATTTTTATACCATTGGTTTTAGCTTCATTTAATTTATAATTTATTACGCTGTCTATTGCAATATTTCCAGTGTCACTGAATGATATATCGCTATAGAGCTTTTCATCTACGATAGTATAAATATAATTTTCAGCGATAGTATAAATATAATTTTCAGCCTGTTCTACATTTCCTTTTTTAATAATTTCAGCAATTGTAAAAAGGTGATTTCGAGTATCATGCCTAAAACTTCTTGCATTTTCTGCACTTGTCTCCATATAACGACATTGGTTATAATAAAAATCTTTTTCTTTCTCAAACATTGCAGCAGAAAGCCTATCCTTGTAAGAAACTTGCAAATCCTCATATAAATAGAAAACAATTACATTAATTGCAAATATAATAGCAATCGAAATAACACCTCTCATTTTCACCATATTCTCTGATTCAACTAGCACCACTATTAACCATAACGAAAACAATGGTATCAACAAAACTGCTATCCATTCCCCAAACTTAACAGTACCGTCCTTTTTCTGCTTTTTTATTTTTACGCAAACTAACGATATTAAATATAGAATCATTGCTATCGCTATCAAGCCAAATGTTTCAGAATACGTCCCTTTTTCAAAAACAGATACGCCTAGATATCCTGTTGAGAATGCTACTGCTACATCTACCAACAACATAAAGATATATAAAAATACGGAAAACAATATTCGTTTAAGCAAGCTAGTGTTATAATTCAAAGAGATAACTATTATTGCCACAAGATTGCCAGCAAGATTTAAAATTGGAATATTTATAGTAAAATACAGGGTGCATACTATAATTGGATACAATAAATGTGATAAGTAATATACAGTTCTGGGTGTCTTCCGCTCTCCAAGAAAAGCAACCATGAAATTATTAATATAAAACATTCCAAAGAAATACGTAACTACATATGTAATCTCAAATAACATGATTTTTCTTTCTCCTCTCAATATTTCTTGCTTGCCAAGCTCGTATTTCTTTACGCCTCGAGGAACCTATTGGGATGATTTGCCCATCACTTAAAATCACCTTATCATATTCATATATTTCAATGTAGTCGGGATTGACAACATACTTTTTATGTAGAAATAAAAAACCACACTTTTTTAATTGTTCGTTGTAGGCTGTTTCCAAAGTTCCATAATACTCAATTGATTGACTATTCGCTAAAAACACATTAACAATACGATTGTTAATCGTTAGATACTTTATCTCTTTCATTTTAACCTTTTGGATATCAGCACCGACTTTACATTCAAAATTCTCACTCCAGATACCTTTGATTTTCATAAACCGTTGTAAAACAGCTTCAATTTCATTTTCCTGAATATCTTTAACAAGAAAATCCAAAGGATGAAAGGCATGTAAATCCAAACTATACTGCTTCTTAGCTGAGATAAACACTATCTGCTGCAGCTCATTTTCCATTGATTCACGAATAAATTTACTTACATCAATACCATTCATTGACTTAAGCTCGATATCAAGAAAAATAAGATCAAATGCCTCACCATTTTCTAGTGCATTACAAAACTTCTCCCCACTAGGATAAGGTTCAACTTCTATCTCAATACCTCTTCTGTTAGCTATATGTCCCAAGTATTCCTCTACCTGAGCACACACTGCCATTATATCATCAACAACAGCAACTCTTATCACATAATCACCGCCCAATCGTAATGTTAAATTAATTATATCACAAGCATATCTGTTTTTCAAGCACAACAGAACATTTCGTGACAAAATATTTCACATTCTAACGTTCATATCACTCTTAAAAACAGGTATATTACTGTGAAATTGTATATAATATTAATAGAGCGTTGACCTTTCGCAAATTTAGGTCATTCCTGCGATTCACTTAAAAAGCATCGTATTTTCGTAAAATTTACTGTTTCCAAAGACAATACTACTGACGGTAAATTAACTTCATGCCGCAAATTTCAGCAGGCTCATGCACTCCGCCTTGCGTTCCATCGAAGAATAAACATAGCGATTAAGTGTCGTTTCTACGGAACAATGCCCTAACAGCTCCGACAAAGTCTTCACATCAAATCCAGCCTTTACACAATTAGTCGCAAACATATGACGCAGAGCATGATAATTAATTGATGGCAGATTTGCTTTTTGTAAAAGTGATTTGAAGCGATACTGCATGGTACGAGGTTCAATTATTCGTTCACTTCCGGAAAGAACATAGCTGTCATTTCTCTGATGGAAACGACGCATCATATCCGCAAGGAACTCAGGCAAAGGGATCTGCCGCATAGAACTTCTGCTTTTCGGTTTACCAATAGAAATTGTTGTGGCACGGTCAGAATTCATTGTTTTGATACGCTGCACAGTACGATTGACGGTGAGTATACTTTTCTCCAAATCAAAATCCGTCCATTTCAAGGCGCAGACTTCGCCCACACGAAGTCCTGTATACATACTGAGTAGTACACAAAGCGAGGTTTTACTGTTTTCCTCCATCAGAATGCGGCAAAGCTGCTGTTGCTGTGATTCTGTTAACAGATGCAGTTCTTTTTTCTCTGCTTTCGGCAGGACTACATTTGCAAGTGGATTCTGGAAATTGTGTGTAATAGCCGTGTATTTCGCCATCGACTTGAATACAATAACAATATCGGTCACGTATTTTGCTGAAAGTCCGGAATTTATTTTCTCTTCAATAAAAGAATGAAGCATTTTAGTGGTAAGTTTCTCATAGCGAATGCCACCAAAAGCGGGCAGAATGTGCTTGTCTGCTTTCATTCTGTAGTTGGCATAGGTCGAGATCTTGACTTTAAGCTTCACTGCACACATCCACTCCTCAAAAAGCTCTTTTATCGTCAATCGACCGGAATGCTCATGCTTTACAGGTGACGATTTCAATGACATCAGCTTCTCCTTGACAGCCTGATAAGTTTTTGCGTAAACAGAGCGATATTTTGCCTTGCCGTTTGCGTCATAACCTGCCTTATAACGACCTTCCCAGCGGCCGTCCTTACGCTTATAAATATTTTCTCCTCTGCGGGCCATAGATAACTCTCCCTTCTGCAGACCATCATTCCGACGGTCTATGTGATTTATTTTATTGAAAATCGAACGAAAAATGGGCTTTGTGAATTGTTTAAGCCGACGATTATCTTTCCTTCGTTGTGTTTTCCGACAATTTCATCTTGACTTTTCAGTCTGTTTATTGTATACTTAATATGCTTGCATAGAATTGCACATCACCGCAAATGACCTAAATTTGCGAAAATTAAAAGGCATATCGGATTTCGCTTCTGATATGCCTTTTCTGTTTATATCAACTATTACTGTATTTTCTCTAGGTTCTGCAAGCAATCCTCAGCCATCTCCGCCGCAAAATCCACATTCTCATTCTTCAGCTTATTCTCCAGCGTGACAGCGTTTGCAAACAGCTCTGAACGTACAGGCACTTCCATTTTTATGCTGCTCAGCACAGCAATTGCCTGTACCTTATCCTTGCAGCCAAGTGTCTGCAGGAGCGTTCTTTCTTCCATTATAAGAATACTGTTCATTTCGTGTACCTCCTTAAAGTTTCACTTTCTTAGGCGTTTTCGGCTTATTCAGTTCAGAAAGAGAAGTGTTTCCGAATCTGAAAGCCTGTTCGTAGGTATCTGCCATCCTGTCGATTTTGTCGTCGTCAAACATATGGCTTGCCTCCCTGATGATAGCAGGGGAAACCTTGAGCTTCAAGGCTTCATCGGTCAACTGATCTGTACTGTGCTCCGTTTTGCCCTCGGATATATCCTGCAAACGTCCCGGCAGCTCTGACAGGAACTTGTCCTTTCTCTGCTCTAAAGGCAGAAACTCCTCCAACGGCTTAAATCCGAAACTGTCCACATAATATGCCTTATCGTCCATCACCACAACATCTGATACACTCAGAGAGTGTCCCTTGAAATCAACAGGATGGTCGATGTTGAATTTCTCAAATATAGCCTCCAGCTTTGCACCTATCGTTCCCGAATTAGCAGGCAGTATGGAAACATCGCCGGTATAAACCTTATCGTAATTCTTGAAATCAGGCTTCAATCCGTGCTTTTGTAACATTGCATAGGATTCAAAGCGATAATCACGGGTTTCATCACCGCCCTTGATCTGATAAATCTCAAAGGTCTGCGTTCTTTCCTGTGTTTTCTCAGGATTCAATGCAGCTGCGAGAGCCTTATTGCATTTCTCATAATCGCCCCTTGCAATCACTTTTCCGACGGCATAAGTATCATCGGCATTCTTGATATACTCCTGCAAAATATGCGTATGCTCTGCGTTCTTATTGTGATTCACCTTGATACGGTATGTCACATCTGGCAGTTCCTTTGTCTGTTCTCTGTAAATCTCTGTGGATTTCTCATCCAGCGTCTGCGGATGGATAAGCTCACACTTTACCGTATCCTTCTTTGCATTGTAGATTTCAAGCATCACTTTCTTCGCTTCCGCAACAGTCGTAATATTCGGCTTCACTACCGTCACAAGTCCATCCGCACTGAGAGAGCATACAGCAAACTTTCTGTCACTCATCTGACGGACAGCATAATACTCTGTAGGCTTTTCAGCGATACCCGCTTCACGCCTGCGTTCCTCAAGCTTTTCCTTTGCTGCTTCATATGCTTGTCTATTCTCAAGAGCATATGTTTTGGCTGTCAGCTGCTCGTAATCATGCTTTGACATATCTATCTGTCCTGTTCTGCCCTCAGTATCAACATATGTGGCGTTAACGCTATCCACTTTGTTGTAGAAATCGTTGGCATTCAGCTCGGACATCTTCCGTTCTCTGTTGTATACTGCGTTGTCCAGCCAGCCAATACCCTGCACGAACCATTCATTTACAGGTGACATATAGAAATTGGTTTCAGGAATACCTCGGTGATCATCACTCTGCTCCACACGCTCTTGCGGCAGAAGGAACTTGTCTTGATACATTTCCGGCAAGTTCGGTTCTGCGTTCTTTGCCTGCTCCAGTTCCTTCATCTGTGAACAAGCCTCACTGATAAAACCATCAATCACAGTCGGATGCGTGCGTAACACAGGAGCATACTTGTTTTCTGGAATGTCAAAAGTCTTTGCCCATTCCTTGTTTTTCGCAGAAATACGTCCGTCATAATCATGGCGGGCAATGTATTCCGCAAGGGTTCTGCTTACTGCTTCTGCACCGTGTTCCTTAATTACTGTAGCTGCTGCCTGTTTCAGGTTATAGCGATACAGTTCATAATTGCTGTCCGAAATCGCCTTATCAATATCAGCCGCTATATTTTCAGGAGTTTTAGACATAACCTTTGAAACATGGACATTATACGCAAGCAACTTGGCTTTCATTTGTTCATCGGTTTTTTTCACATTACTGTTTTGTGATTTCTCAAAGTCAAGTTGTGCCGCATACTGAAATTCGCTCAGATACAGCTTTGCAGTAAGGGGAGCATTTTCAATTGCCTCACGCTTCTCTGCACGAACACCGTCGATGTACACATCCAAATCCTTATCCCACATTTCAAGAGCGATTTCCTTCGAAACAGGTATAAGCTCGCTGTTCTGCTCACGGGCAACATCACGGCTCGGCTCTTTTTCGATACCGAAATATCCCTCAAAATTTTCAATTTCGGAGCGTGACTCTGCCATTCCCTCCGTATTATCGGGATAAAGAAGATATACCGCTTCACCTCTGTCAAAAGCAGCAAGTGCTTCTTCCTTTGTATCAATTGGAGTCATATAGGTAAAGTCATAACCATAGCTGTCACGCTGCTTCTGAATTTCCTCCATATCCGTTACAAGCTGTACCGTATCGGATACATTTTCGTGATTGCCTGCAAAGTCAAGGATTTTGTCGGTATCCTCCTTTGAAAAATGTACGCCTCTGCCTGCACAATCTTCAATCAGAAACTCTGCTTTCTGAATGTTGTTCAGCTCGGTATCCTCAAGCTTTTCATCCATAGACAAATGCCGCTTCTGCATTTTCATAAGCTCAGATTCAATTTGGGTAGAAATCTTCTTCGCTGCTGATTGAATTTCCTGCAAAGAGTTTTTTAGCTGTTCCAACTGCTTTCCATCGCTCCAAGAAGCAATATACGGAAAGGAATACTCAGAGGTATCCAAGCCGAATTTCTCCGCTACAATAAAAGCAACGGACTCTGCCTGCACCTCTTTTTCGTTTCGGGCAGATTTGACTGTAACAATATTCTTACTCGGATCGTGAAGCAGGTTATGCGCTGCCTCGTGAAAAGCCGTTTTCAGCGTCTGTGCGTCGCTCATACCGGACTGAATCACGATACGGTTATCGACAGGGCTGTAATAGCCCTTTGCACCGCCCTTGATATTCTGAAATTCAATATCAATGCCAGTGACCTTTTTAAGCGCCGCAAATACAGATTCTTTACGAGCTGTGTCAATTTCTCCTGTCAGCTCCTGCACAGGTTCAGGCAATTCCTTGCCGGAGGTCTGCGAAACATCAAATACATAGACCTTTTTGAAGCCAAGTTCTGTAACAGGATTTTCAACTGTTTCCATCTTCTCCGTTCCGTCAGGATTATACAGCTGATTGCCGAACTCGTCCTTTGCAGGACGTTCCGTTTCCATAATCTGATTGGTTTTGAATGCAACAGGAGCAAGGATCTCAATACCTGTCTGACCTCGTTCAACCTGTCTGCCGAGCTGTTTCCATTTGCCGTAGGCCGCTACAAGAGTAGCGTCGGGACGCTGCATATTAATGAGCATGGTGTTTCTTGCGGAGTAATCTGTAAACTTAGATACAAACTTTAAGTATTCCTTGTATCTGTCAGATTCAAAAACGCCCTTGACACCCTCGTCAATACGCTTGATCAGAGCCTCCATCTCCGCCTTTTTCTTTTCGTTGTAGGCAGCTTTTTCTTCAGGAGTGTAGTTCTTTTTATATGCCATATATTATGCCTCCAAACTATAAATATAGAAAATTGTGTTGACTTTGTATAAAAAACGTGATACAATGTAATCATAGAAATAACGAAAGGAATGGTGCTTTTATGGCTAAAACCGAAACTCTGCATATCCGTGTAAATGAAACCGTTAAGGAAAATGCCGAAGAAACTCTCGGTATGCTCGGAATTTCCATTTCCGAAGCTGTAAATATGTTTCTCTGTCAGGTCAATCTCACAGGCGGTCTGCCTTTTGAAGTAAAGCTCCCCGCTCCTGAACGTGTTATTGTCAGAAGCAAGGAAGAACTTTACAAGAAACTTGATGAAGCCGAAGCCGAGTTCCAAGCAGGCAAAACATATACCGCTGACGAAGTATTCGGCAGATTGAGAGAAAAGTATGGCGTATAAACTCGTAATCTCACAAAGCTTTGCAGATGACTTAGATGATATTTTAAGCTACATCTCAAATAAACTTTACAACCATACCGCTGCAAAGAGGCTTCTCGCCAATGCAGAGGAGGTTGTTTCCTACATAAAGGACAATCCTTTTCTTTATCCTCTCTACCACGATAAAAAGCTCGCTGAAAGAGGTTATCACTACGCCGTTATTTCACTTTTACACCATTAACGAAACCGAGGAAACAGTAAATATCGCTCGTTTTCTATACGGCGGTCAGAATATCACGAAAAAGATTTAATGCTCCGATTTTCGGGACATTTTTCTTTACCTTGCCTTTCGTTTTATAAAACCGCTGTCAACCTTCGGCTGCTGAAAATCAGGCGGAGTCTGCGGCTTCAGATTTATCCTGTCTGCTGAGTATGCAGGCGCAGGCATAGCAACCACAACACTTGCGGCTTGCACAGGCTCATTCTCTGTCGGAATATCCGATACGGGCATAGGCTCATCATCATTTTTGTCTGTACTAAGCTGTGCATTTACATATTCAAGCCGCTTTAGTTTTTCTGCAAGTTCCTCTGCACGTCCGAAAGGCTTTGCAACATTTGCTTTTGCTTCTTCAAGGTCGCTTTTTGCCTTGTCAAGATTAGCGGAAAGCTGCTGAATTTTCTGATTTATCTGAATGCCTGCAAGGTTTTCGATACGGCGGACATTACCCACATTGTTACCGAGGGACACCTCGGAAGTATATTTCAGTTTTCCCTGCAATACCGCAACACAAGGAGTTCCGCTGTTGAAGAAATTGCTGTTTGCGGGATTTTTCTCAATGGAAACGTCAAAGCCGAAATACTTGCCCAGCTTTACGCTCTCTCCCGTAGTTGAGCATTTAATGATTGCTTTTTCAATCTGCTCGCCTACATCGGCTCTTTCATCAAAAATCTTTCCGTCAATTTCCATTTTAAACTCCGCATTGTCGGGGTGCTGTTCCTGAAATGCCTTTAAATCTCCGCTTGCCTTCTGGAGCAAATCCGCATAATTGTCAATGGTCTGCGGCAGCTTACGTTCTGCAAGCTCCTGCATTGAAAACACCATTTTCTTATGCTCTGCTTCAAGGTTTTTCAAATTTGCAACATCATTGTCAAGCTGAATTTTCTCCTTAATCATAGGATTGCCCGAAGCAATAGCCTGCATTTGCGAATATGTAAGCACCATTTCGTCCACGTCCTCAGAAACTCGCACAGGGTCTTTTGACGTCATAATCTGATTGATGAACTTTGCCTTGTTAGTGATAATGCCCATCATATATGCATCAAAGGTTTCCTCTGTCAGATAATGATAAATACCTACCTCATCAAAGCTGTTGCCCTGTCTTATACCTCGTCCGTCCTGCTGTGTAAGGTCGGCAGGCTTCCACGGAATATCCAGATGGTGAATAGCACAAATCTTATCCTGAACATTAGCACCTGTTCCCAGCTTTGAGGTTGAAGCGATGATAAAACGCTTTTCACCCTTTCGGAGCTGTTCAAACATTTCGGCTCTTGCTTTGTCGGTCTGTGCGTCACCTGCAAAGCAGATTTCCTCCTTCGGAATACCACGCTTCACAAGGTCAGCCTTGATTGCTTCATATACCGAGAAATGCTCCGAATCCTCGTTGATTGCAATGTCGCAGAATACAATCTGCACACCTTTCTGTTCCATAGTGTCACGATAATTCTGCTCAAGATTATCAAGCAGCTTCATAACCTTACTGTCGGGAGTAGGCTTCGCTTCCTTGAAAATACAGCGTGAATCAAGTCCCAAAAGCCTTGCTTCGTGCGTTATTTTCAGCATATTGTCAACCGACGGGTCAATATTGCCGTTGTGGATAGCTTCGGAACGTGCCGCAAGCTCTTTCATATATGCCTTTTGTCTGTCATCGGGTTTTGCAGTAACAACAATCGGCTCTCCCGTTTTCAGCTTCGGCACAGGGAGTTTAATCATATCGGGTGTCTGAATATCCGCAAATTCCTTATACATCTGCATAAGCTCAGGGATATTCACAAACTTGCTGAAACGGTTCTTCATCTGAAAGCCGTTGCCCGCAGGCTTGATTTCAAGCTGTGATACCACCTCACCGAATGTACTTGCCCAATCGTCAAAGGTCTGGAGTCCTGCATTTTTAAGCAAGTCAGGGCGGAGGTATCTCTGCATAACGTAAAACTCTACCATTGAATTGCTGACGGGAGTTCCCGTTGCAAAGAGGATATTGTTACAGCCGTACTTAAAACCGGTAGAGAATATGTCTTTGGTGGTTGGATTGCAAAGAGGATATTGTTACAGCCGTACTTGTCGTTGAGATACTGCGTTTTCATAAGCATATCCTCTGACTTCTGTGCGGCTGTTGTCTGTACGCCCGCCACATTTGACATTTTTGTTGTTACAAAGCAGTTCTTGTAATTGTGAGCCTCGTCGCAGACAAGGTAATCAAATCCCAGCTTTTCAAAGCAAAGGGAGCTATCCTTTTTGGAGGACAACAGCTTTTCCAAGCGTTCCTCAATTTTACGCTGCTGTCGTTCCAATGCCTTTACAGAAATTCTGTCGCTGTCATCGACTTCCTTAAGAGCGTCCATAATTTCGTTCAACTCACGCTCCATAAACTGTTTGCGGTATTGGTCTGACATCGGTATTCTTTCAAATTGTGTGAAAGACATAATTACTGCGTCATAATCGCCTGTTACGCAACGAGCGATAAATTTCTGTCGGTTGTCCTTTGTGAAATCTTCGGGACGGGCAACCAGCAGCTTTGCATTTGGATACAATCTCATCCACTCGCTTGCCATCTGCAAGGTAAGGTGCTTCGGAACTACAACACAGCCTTTGTTGATAAGTCCCAGCCTTTTCTTTTCCATTGTTGTTGCAATCATCTCAAACGACTTGCCAGCCCCGACGCAGTGAGCGAGAAGCGTATTGCCGCCCAGCTTTCCACGCAGTACGGCATTTTTCTGATGTGGTCGCAGTTTAATTGCAGGGTTCATACCGGGAAAGGTCTGGTGTGAACCGTCATACTCCCTGCCACGAATTGCGTTGAAAAGCTCATTGTACCTTTCAACATATTTTTCACGGCGACCAATATCTTCCCATACCCAGCTTTTAAAGGCTTCCTTCATCTGTCTTGCCTTTTCTTTTGCAAGCTGTGTTTCCTTTGCATTGACCTCGTAATATACCTTTCCGTCAACCTCTTTTTTGTCACGGACAACCACATCACGCTGATTAAGCAGATTTTCGAAAATATGATAACTGCTCATACGGCTTGTGCCGTAGGTCTGATATGCTGCAATAGAACGGTCTTGATACTTGCCCTCAATCTTGTATTCGCCCATTCTGGTACGGGTTACGGGGTGTCCGAATATACTTGTATCAGCCTTTGCATAATCTTTCAGAAATCTGTTGTAATCCTCAACATCAATCCAGTTTGCACCGATACGGACGGAAATTTCACTTGCTTCAAGGTTCTTCGGGATAACCTTTTCAAGAGCCGAAACATTCTTTTCAAAACTGCTGTCGATATGCTTTGCATATTCTCTTGCAATTTTCAACTTTTCTCTGACATTGCCCGAAAGATATTCGGAAGCCTCCTCATATCCCGACAGCGATTCATCATCCTTTATTGCGGCGGGATTTCTGAAAATATCATTGCCTAAATCGGCAATCAGCTTTTCAGGCTCACAGCCGACAAGCTGTGACATATATGCAATATCCACTCTGCCCGTGCGGTCAAGGGATACCTGCAACGCTTCCTGCGGAGTATCAACCTTTGTTACGGTAACTTCGGGCTGAATGGTACGCTTTGAGAAAATCTCCGCTTTTTCAACATTCTTTTTCTCTGTATCCACAATTTCAAGTGCCGCAAGGGTATTGAAATCATCGTCCTGTCTGAAACAGCGTTCATTTACGCTGTCCGTTATATTTCCGTAAGCCTTTCTGAATTTGTCATATACGGCATTAAGCTCTGTCTGAAGCTCTTTCAGTTCTTCATCGGAACAGTCTGCCGCCTGTGCGTCGATTACCGCCATAGCCGCCTGACGTATTTTGTGCATACCCATCATTCTGTCAAGGGTCTTGCCCGTTTCGGCAACCTGCGTCATAACCTCGTTTTCACGGAAATATAGTTTTCCGTCAACAACGGTATGTGTGAAATTTCGTACCGACGGATCGGCAGGAATAATGTCAGCTTCATCACGCTGTTTTTCTTCGGCTCTGACAGTTTCAATGCTGCCTTCGATTTTTGCAATAGCCGCTTTGAGTTGTTCCGAAAGAGGAATCCTCTCATCGGCAACACAGGTTGTCACTCTGCTGTCATCGCCGTACTTGCCCTTCATTCGATCGTCCCAAGCCATAGTGCCAAGCACCATATCGGGATTATCCACGAAATACTTATTACAAGGAATACCGTCAGCAGTTTCGCTCATATGAACCCAATCGGGAACCTCAACGGTCATTGTTTCTCTTTTCTTCAAAAAGAGAATATCCGTAGTAACCTCTGTTCCTGCGTTCTGCTTAAAAGCAGTGTTCGGAAGTCTGACAGCTCCCAACAAGTCACATCGTTCAGCAAGGTATCGTCTTGCCTTTTCGTTCAGCTTGTCCATAGTGAACTTGCTTGTAACAAGTGCAACTACTCCGCCTGGCTTCACTTTGTCCACAGACTTTGCGGCAAAGTAATCGTGTATCTTGAAATTATGCTTATCATAGGCTTTATCGCTGACACGGTAATCCCCGAAAGGAATATTGCCCACAACAACATCAAAGCTGTTGTTATTGAAAGAGGTCTGTTCAAAGCCTTTAATCTGGATACGCTCCTTTGGATAGAGCTGCTGTGCAATTCTGCCCGAAATACTGTCCAGTTCCACACCGTAAAGACGGGAATTGTCACGCATATTTTCAGGCATTTTTGAGAAGAAATTGCCCACGCCCATACTCGGTTCAAGAACATTACCGCCCTCAAAACCAAACTGCGAAAGTGCCTGATATACACCGTCGGTAACTTCGGGAGGTGTATAGAAGCTTGTGAGCGTTGAAGCTCTCGCCGCCTTATATTCATCGGGAGAAAGAAGCTCACGGAGCTGTTTCTGTTCGGTTTCCCAGCCGCTTGGTACAGCTTCGCCTAAATTACCGCCTAAACTTTCGGCGGCTCTGTCTGTTGTAAATGCCTGCGGAATACCGCCCCAGCCTACATACTTTGCCATAACCGACTGTTCTTCGGGAGTTGCATATCGGTTCTCAGCTTCGATTTTCTGCAAAACTCTAATTGCTTCAACATTTGCCTTGAACTTTGATTTTGCACCACCCGTCACAACATCATCTGCATTGAAATGATAGGTGTACGGAACACCGCTTTTGGGCTCATTCTTTATAACGGTTATCTTTTCGGGAGCATTTACTATGGGAGTTTCCGCCTGTTGTTCCTGCTTCGGTTCTTGCTTTGGCATAGAGATCGTACCGGGAACATTTGCAAGTGCTTCTGCTTTCAGCTTCGCAATTTCAGCAGCCACATCGGGATCTATGCTTCTGTCAGCAAGGTTCATGAACCTGTCATAATCGGGAAGCTCAACAAGGTCATACAACGTTGTCTGCATAAGAGCGGCGGCAGCTTCATCAAGCTCCATCACTTCTTCCATTTCCCATTCACCGCCGTCGATAGGCGTAAGGTCGGGAGCGAAAACGGTATATTCTATTCCTCCGTCCGTCTGCTGAACCTCAACATAGTTATCACTTCGGCTGTCATAGTATACTGCAAAGTCCTTTGTCGGTTCTTCTGCTGTCTGCTCCTGTACAGACTGTTCTTCATCCAGCGAAACACCGTATTCCTCAAGAACCTTTTTTGCCTGTTCGACCAGTGCCTTATCATAAGTGTCATCCGGCTTTTTGTTTTTTATTGTGCGTTTCGCATCGTCAATACGACGGTCAATGTCCCTCTGGGAAATATATCTTCCCTCGGCAATGAGCCTGTCAATACGCTTTGAAACCTCGTTCCATTTCAGAAACGTTTCACAATCGGGAATTGACATTGAACCTTTCTTATAGCTGATACCCTTTGCGTCGTGCCATTCGTTGAAGCCTGACCGTCCCTGTCCGCCATCACCATATTCACGTTTAAGAAAAGCAATCTTTTCTTTTTCGGTATGCGCCTCCTTGAAAAACTTTTCAATGCGAAATTTACCATACTGCACACCGCTTCCGCCTGTCAACAGCTTGTCCTTTTCATCCTCTGTCACAAAGAATTTAGGCTCATAGCTGAAATCTGATTTTGTGATAAAATCACGTTTCGGAAGCTGTAAATCTTTCAGACGGGAAAGCAGCTCTTTCGGCTTATGGAAATGGAAACGCAGAACGTTTCTGTCCTGTTCGTACTGACGTATAAAATCTTCAAGTCCGTCAATATATTTCTGCAAGGTTGCGGAATCGGTAAGGCTTGCCTTAATTCTTTCCGTACTGTCGGGAAAACCGCCCTTGAACATTTCATCGGGAATGAAATATTCAACATTACAATCCTGATGAAGATACCACAGCTTGCCCGCAATGTCCTTCATATCGTTGTCAATCGCACGGTCAATAATGTCCTGTGAGCAGTATTCGCCGTTTTCAAGCATTTCACCGATACGCTCAGCGGCTTCGCTCCATTCAAGGTGAGCCTTTTTGCCTTCGGGAAATGCGGTATTGCTTATAGCAACTGTAATTCCCTTGTTGTCCGTCCAGCTTGACACAAGTGCGGAACTGCTGAAATCGGGAGCAGTATACTTGTATCCTCTTCCATCCTCGCCAAATTCATTACGGAGAATTTCAGCGTTTTCGGCTACGCTTTTGCCTTTCTGGAACTGTGCCACAATTCTTTCAAGGCTTCTCGGCTCGGCACTACCTCCACGCAGAACGTGATTTACCATATCCGTTGTGGGAGCAGTATGAGATACCGCAATATCCACAGGCTTTGCTCTTGTTTTCTTTTCTGTCTGTTCTATGGGAACAGGCTCTCCGAAAAATGTGAGCTGTTCTCCCTGTGTGTAAAAGGGTTCGGCAAAAACAGGCTCGGAAATTTCAAGTGCCTTTTCGGGAACAAACTCAAAGCCTGCCTTTGTAATAGCTTCCTGCCACTTGCTTTCGGGAGAATTGTATATATTCTTCTCACCGCTGTCATTTACAAGAGAAATGGAATATGTAGTCGCTGATTTTACCGTCCACAGCTCTCCGTCAAGTTTAACGGTATCTCCCTCTGCCAAATCATCTGCATAATATCCATTGACATCGTGAGTAACGGGAGAACGGAATATCTCAAACTGCTCCAAATCGTAATTCTGAATATCCGTCAGCTTGTGAGGTTTGCCGCCGATTTCGATATATGGGGTATCTTCATCGGTACGCTTTACGGGAATAACGGCACTTTTTTCACCCTGCATAACCTCTGCAAATATCTGTCCGTCCTGTTCTGAAAAACTGCGGATATGCAAGTCATTATTCGGCTTGACAGCTTCCACAGTAAGCTTCGGCTTTTCATCAAGGTATTTGCCCTTGTCGATAAGGTCGGCAGTAAAGCTCTGCACCAAATCCCAGCTTAACTTTGACTCCTTTGTACGGGAAAGATAACTGCCCTCCCAAATGGTAAGACCATCAGCTTCCGCCTTGTAGCCTGCACGGACATCATTTATATCAAGCTCTGTATATTCTTCCATACGGAAAACAGATTTCATAAACTCACAGCGTTTATCATAATCTTCGTTTTCCTTGAAGAACTCTGCGATTTCATCACGCTTGACCTCGAAAAATCTATCGTGCTTCATAATGCTGTTTATGATATTTTCATCAAGAAGCGGCGGCAGCTCTGTTGTTTTTACGACCTCGTTATTTACGATAACAGGTTCTTCCTCTTGTACAGGTTCGGGAACATACTCACGGCTCTGCATTGCCGCTTTGATAATGCTTCTGATTTCCTCCGCCTGCGTATCGGAAAATCTGTCAGAATGGAATCTGTCAAAGAACTGCACAGGGTCAAATGATGTGTCTGCATAGTCTGTAAATACCATACCCGCCGTTTCGTAGCTGTCAAGGCGGCGGTTGAAGTCAGCGTGAAGAAATCTGTCGATAAGATTCTGAACTACTACATTCTGAGCCTGAACACGATTTCCTCCATTATCCTGTGTTCTATCGTCAGCACTCTTGTTTTCTCCCAAGTCTGTATCTCGCTGAACGTTGTCGGACGGGGATTCTGCTGTCGGTACTGCTTGTCCATCTCCTGAAAGCGTTTCTCTGCTTCTCTGTCGATTTCCCTCGGAATTATGCTCCAGCGCCCCTCCATCACGAATATCTGAACCTCTGTGGGATACTCCGTTTTCACCCACTCCTGCCACATTCTGCCCCACCTGCCTATCGGCTTTTTCAGAAGTGCCTGTTCTCTGGGGTTCTGTGTATACTGAATTTCGGGAAGATACTGTCCTGTCGGACTTAATCTGTATGTCATTGCTTCGTTCTCTCCTTTGTTTAAGAATATTTACAATTTCTCGCTCCATTTCCAAGAGAGCATCCTTTGCCGATTGATTTACGATATTGCAGAAGCGGATAAGGTCACGGCTGTCTTTAAACATATCTGCGGCATTAAGGTTTATACCGCTCGATATTTTCATCTCGCTGTCAAGCTCACAGCGGTTTGCGATTACAAATCGTACCGCTGAAACAACTGATTGCTGATATGCTTTTGTATCCTTTTCAGACAGTCTCATCTGTCCCACCGCATACTGCATATCAGGCAGACGGCTTTTGATATTGTCCACAGCAACAGCCGCAATAGTTTCCTGAATGTTCTTGCAGCCCTTACCGTACTTTTCATTGATAACAGCGGTAAGGTCGGCGGATAAATCCTCCGTCAGCTTCCAAAGCTCAGGAACACGCTTGCCATTTGTCTGTGAAATGTCGAAAAGGTGCTTGCATTTGCTGTCCTCACCGAACACAGCAATACTGTGTTCGCCCTTGTTTACAAGCCTGCCCAGCTTGTTCCAAGTTTCAAGAGTTGCGACCTTTGTTGCATTGGGATTCTGCTGATATATGAGAACTGCGTCGGAAAAACTCTGCTTATACATCTTTGCTGAAAAGCGCAGAAAATGTGCAAGTTCCTGTTTATCCCGAAGCAGCTTTGTTGTTATGTCCGTCCAGTTTTCACGGACGGTTTGAAGTCTGCTCAATATTTTCTCTCCCTTCTGAATAGCACTTGACAATCTGCATAGAATAGTGATATAATATGTATAGAATAATTCTACGCCATGTAGATTTCAAGGAGTTGATTTTTATGATGATAAGACCGTCCACTTGTTTAAGAAATGACTACAACGATATTGCAGATTTCTGCAAAACCGAAAACCAGCCTGTTTTTCTCACAAAGAACGGCGAGGGCGACCTTGTTGTTATGAGTATGGAAGCATACGCATACCGTGAGGAAATGCTTGATTTGCGTGAAAAACTGCTTGAAGCTGAAGCACAGCGTTTAAGCGGCGCAAAAACATTTTCTCTTGACGAAGTAAACAGCCGAATGGAGGAAATAATCAATGGAAACATCTAACGAATATACCCTAGAATTTCTTCCTCTTGCCCTGAACGATATTACTGAAATTGTTTCATCGTTTGTTATGCTCGGAAGCAAGCAGGGTGCAATTCGTATAAAAAATAAGATAAACAAGGCGGCTGAACAGATATTCCACTTTCCCTATTCGGGCGTTACCGTTCCCGACCCTAAAATGGCAAAGCAAGGATTTCGTATGATTGTGGTTGAAAAGTATCTTATGTTTTACAGAGTTTTTGAAGATGAAAAGAAAATCATCTTCTATCGTGTTTTAAATGGCAAGCGCAATTATCCCACACTTATGAACAAGCTATACAAAGACGAATGATTATTGTAATTCGGAAGCCTTTTCAGGCTTCCGAATTTTCATTTACGCACTACGCTTTTTCTTACCACCAACAAACTCCTCCATCTTGAGGTTCACATGCTTGCCTGTGTCCTCCAGCGAGAACACAGCACTGTATTTGTTCCCCTTTGATGAAGTGCAATTCTTCAACGTAACCTTGCCCTTTGAAAGCAGCTCCACAATTTCGTCAGCCTTGTAGCTTCTGCCGATACGCTTGTCCTGCTTATAAATAAAGAACCCGCACTTGTCACGTCCTGCGGAGCAACTGAAAGCCTTGCTGTTTTCTATAACAGGACTTCCACAGCGAGGACAGGTGCCCACACTTACCTTTCGTGTAACCCTGACACGGTTGCCCCTGCTCTTTTCAATAGCAATAATTTCTGCAACGCTGTTCTTGATTTCATCAAGTAACATATTCGCATTGCCGTTTCCGTTTTCAATATCGGAAAGCTTCTGCTCCCACTGTGCTGTCAGCTCTGCCGACTTTACATTATCGGGAACAGAAGCCGCAAACGCTCTGCCGTAATCGGTTGAAACAAGCTGTTTCTTCTTGCGCTCGATATACCCTGCGACAATAAGTTCTTCGATGATAGAAGCTCTTGTTGCGGGAGTTCCAAGACCTCTCTCCTTGACAAAGCCTTTCAGTTCCTTATCGTCAATTAGGCGGTCAATATTCTCCATTACCGCAAGTAGCGTGCTTTCGGTAAAATGCTTCGGCGGCTTTGTTTCGCCTTCCTTGACTGTAATGTTATTTACAATGAAGCTGTCATTTTCTGCATAGGAGGGTGCATACAGCATTGTTTCTTCGGTATCAGCTTTCCTGTACTGCTTCCAGCCAAGCTGAATGGGAGTTTTCACCGTCAATCGGAAGATTTCTCCCTCCACAGTAAACTCATACTTTGTTTCGTTATACAGATACGGCTGATCCAGAGCGCAGAGAAAACGATTGATGACAAGCTTCGCTGTCTGCTTCTCTTCCTCGGTAAGCTCCGTACTGCCGAGCCTGCCGATGAGATTTGTGGGAATGATAGCGTGATAGTCGGAAATCTTGCTGTTGTCAGTGATACGCGTGTCCATGTTCAGACCCTGTGTCTGCAAATGCTGCACACGCTCACCTTCATATCCCGCAAGGCACTTTACGATACTTTCGACAAGCGGTATCATATCGTCCGAAAGATAACTGCTGTCCGTTCTCGGATAGGTGATAAGCTTATGTTCATACAAGGACTGTGCCGCTTTCAGCGTTTCTGCAGCGGTCATGCCGTATACATCATTTGCCTCCTGCTGTAAGGAGGTCAAGCTGTGAAGCAAGGGACGGTTTTCCTTTTTCTGCTCCGTCTCTGAGGAAGATACAACGGCAGTCTTGCCACTGCATTTTGCTCTTACAGCTTCTGCCTGCTCTTCGGTATCAAAAACATTTTCACATTCAGCGCCGTTTTCAAGGACTACCTTGTAAAACGGTCTTTTTGTAAATGCCGCAATCGCTTCATCACGATTTGCGACAATATTGAGGACAGGGGTTTTAACTCTGCCAACCTTGTGGCTGTCATTATTTACAATGCTGTAAAGCCGTGAAAGGCTCATACCGAATATCCAGTCTGCCTTTGCTCTTGTGAAGCCTGCCGTAAAAAGATTGTCCTTTTCTCTGCCGTCAAGCAGATGATTCATACCCTGCCTGATACTTTCATCGGTAAGGGACGAAATCCAAAGACGTTTTGTGGGCTTCTTACAGCCAAAATAGTTGTAAATGTAACGGAAGATACATTCCGCCCTCACGTCCTGCGTCGCAGGCATTGATAATCTCCGTCACATCATCACAGCTGATAAGCTTTTTAAGCAGCTTAATCTGACCGCCGTAACCGTTGAGCGGAAACAGTTTGAACTCCTTGGGAATAAGGGGAAGTGTTTCAATCTCCCAGCTTTCCCAACCGTAATCTTCGGGCATTCCGATACCAAACAGGTGTCCGAGAGCATTGGCAACGATATATCCATTGCCCTGATAATAGGAAAACTTACCGTCTGCGATACGCTCATTCGCTCCGATACAGTATGCGATACTTTGTGCAACGGACGGCTTTTCGCTGATAATCAGTCGGAACATATTATGCCGCCTCCTTTCCGCTGACTTCCTCACATCGTCCCTGATTACAATTCAGCTTTGCAATCATCTGTGCGGAAAGGTCAATGATAAACTCATAGAAATTGAAATCCTCATAAAGATCTGTGTCCACACGGTACAGTGTTGTCATGCTGTCATCCGTAGTCGCAATGCGGTAAAGCAGCCTAATCTCACTGCTGTCAAGATCATAGACCACATCGTAGCCACGAACAATCCGCTTTGTTTCATCGCTGCTTGCACGATAACTGTCAATGAGGAAAGTGCCGAGCTGAATTGCATTGTTATACAGCACACCATTTTCCTTAATGCTGTAAGGAAAAATCTCATCGGCGAATGCAGCTCCTGCATACAGATGATAACGATAAATTGGCTCAACTCTCATACCCGTTGCAGGAATCCTGTTCATCACGGAAAACGCTGACTCCACAACGTACTCAATTTCATTTTCTGACATATATTCACTCAAAGTTTCCTGCTCCGTACAAAAACGCACGAGAGCTGCCTGAATGTCATCATTCACCTTTGTAAATCTCATCATATTCAAATCTTCCTTTCTATGTCATAAGCTGAATTACTCTCAGCTATCTTTGGCGTTGTTTGTATTTCCGGCTCTGCGGCTGGCTTCAATGCAATTGCTCCAAAATTACCCGAAGTAACCGCCTGCCGCAGACTGTCTATATCATAGCCACTCTGATGAATCAGCGTGTAAAGAGAGTTCATCTTAACCTCATCGAGTTTAGCAAGTAAGTCTGCTTCCTTTTTCTCCTGTTTCTTCAGAATTTCTCGATGATAGGCAATCAGCTCCTTCGTTCGGCTGATATTCTCTCTGCAGCGCAGTAATTCTTCATTCAGTCGTTTTTCTTTATTTGCCACGATTTCGTCCCTTTCTGATACGAATGATGATATATCCAATCACCAGCAATGCCATCACCACGCCGTCAGAAATCTGAAAGCGGAAGCCGAAGTTCGTATTGACCAGCGTTCCGCCACGAATACCGGATACAAGACTGATGATAATAAAGCCAGCAAGAAAAATCAGTGTTCCAATGAAAACCTTGTCCTTCTTCGGCTTTCTCTGCGGAACCTCTTCATCATTTCTGTATCGTTTTTTGAAATAGTCAAACATTTCATCAACCTCCCATCGCCTGTATCTGGTCGCAGTAAACTTGATAGATTTCCCGCTGATCTTCATTGAAATTTGCCTTATACATAACCGTTTCTTCGCTATAATTCACTACCGAACCATACAGATAGCAGTGATTAGGATTATTGCAGTAAACTGTATCCACTGTCAGATAGAAATTCTCCCAATCAATCTGCTCATATATCTCAGGCGTAAAGGTATAGGTCTTTGTCCATGTTCCGTTATCAAGGCTTGCATATCCGTTTCCGCCGATTGTACCGCCATCTATCATATATACCTCAAGTACTGTATACAGACTTTCACAGTGTGTGTAGGTCGGTCCTTCCATAGTAACAGCGTAGAGTTCACTTTCCGAACGGTATTCCGTGTCTGTTATGGTAAAACTATCAGCTGACAGGCTCAGCAGACAATCCTCATCAATGGAGCAGTTACAATCGGGACAATAATCGTACTTGTAGTAATAATTGAAACTGTAGAACATCTCCAGTGCGTTATTGATTTCATCCTCGGTAAAGTGAAAATCCTCCGTATTTCCATCAAGCACGTTCTGAAATTTCTGCGTTGCAAGCACCGCCAGTACTGCGTTATAGTCATATGGCTGTAAATCACTGTTCCCGAACTTGTTAAGTCCTATGATCTGTGTACCGTCATAGCGGTACTCTGGTGAAAGGTTGTTTACGATACTGTCAATTTCCGACTGCGCTGCAGTTTCACGACTCTGTATCTGTGAAATGTAGGTGCTGATGTTATTGGTAATGGTGGTATCCGATGTATCACCATCGGGGAACATCCACGAAAACAAACTGCCGATTGCTGAAACCACCATTGTCACAAGTCCGTTCAGCAGCATGATAATCAGCAGGATAAACAGTACAGCGAGAATGATGATGATACCCACTTTTGAGGTTACTGCTTTTACTACAACCGAAGCTGTTTTCTTTGCAGCTTCGGCTGTTCTTTTTGCATTCTTCTGAATGCTTTTCGCATTCTTGGCAGTATTCTTCGGCAGATTCCTGACGGCATATGCCGTTTTAATTGTACCTCTTGCAGTGTTCTGTACTGCTTTTCGGGCATTGTCTGCATAGCGAGCATAGGTAAGTCCTTGCTTGATAGATTCCGTTCCTGTATCGGTAATCTTTGATTTGTCAATCTGGGTACGCAGAAGCTGAGTACCAGTATCCTTTGCAAGATTTACTGCACCTTTCTTCAGACCGCTGCCAACTGCCGTTGCCACTCTGCCAATATCCTTTCGAGTACCGATACCCACACCGCTTTTCACCATTGTGCGTATCTTACCGACGCCCTTTGAGGTTCCTTTGACAGCAGTGCGGATGACGCCACCTGTCTGCACAGCAGCTTCCGCTGCACTCTCCACCGTCTGTACCATTTCAATTGCAGCTGAACCTTCATTGTCTGCTTTTGTAATGGTGTATTTCTTTCGTTTCAGCTGATCGGAATCAGGCTTTTGCAAACCCTTTCTTTTCTTAGGTGTATTGGCAGTGATTGAAGATTTTGGTTTTTCCACGGATTCAACAGTATTGTGTACAACTGCTGTTTCCGCTATCCCTGTCTGTATGCCGCTTTCCTTTGTCGTTTTCAGCCCGATATAATTTTCAAAGGTTTCTGTATTCACCTGTGTTTCGGGAGAATCACGCTGTATGCTCTCAAAAGGCGGATGGCGTTCCTTGTCTGTCTGAATTTCCACGTCATCACCCCTATGCGACTTCTTCCAGCTTTGTGGTCATAAGGTCATACAGCTCATTATGGGGGAACTTGTCCTTGAACGGAATAATTGCTCCGCCACAGCAGATAAGCCCCTGTCCACTGTCGCTGTTGGTAACAAAACCGAGAAGATTGTCCGAAATATTCAGAAGCTTTGCAAGCTGAATACGGTCAGAGGTTGCCTGATTGAGCATAAGAACAAAGTCTGTATTGGAGAGCATGGAACGTGCTGTTTCGGATTTCAGCAAATCCTCTACATTCTGCGTGATACCTGTGGGTACTCCACCCCATTTTCTTGCTCTCTTGTAAAGCTCAAAGAGGAAGTTCGCAGAGTATTCATTTGCAAAGAGGAGATAAATCTCATCCATATAAATCCACGTGCGCTTACCCTTTGCTCTGTTCAGCGTGATTCTGTTCCATACATAGTCCAGCACGATCAGCATACCCAGCATTTTCAGCTGCTTGCCGAGGTCTTTAATATCATAAGAAACCACTCTATTTGTGGTGTTCACATTGGTCTGATGGGCAAACATATTCAGATTGCCCTTGATATACAGCTCAAAGGAGAGCGCAAGTCCCTGTGCTTCCTTTTCCGGCTGTGCTTTCAGATTTTCGTAGAACTCCATAAGCGTCGGCGTCTTGTTCACCTCAAAATCCTGCATATATTCCGCATAAGTTGCTGTCAGGCAGCGGTCAATGATTGCCTTTTCCTTTGCTGTCAGTCCCTGCTTTCCCACAAGGCACTCGCAGAAGGAGAGGATAAAGTCGGATTTCATCGTAAGCGGTGATTCATCATCGGAATAGTCCTTTGACATATCGAGCGGATTAATATAATTTGAGCTTGCAGGAGAAACATTGATGGTTTCTCCGTTCAGTGCAGATACAAGGCTTGTGTACTCACGCTCTGGGTCGATGATGATAATATCATCATCCGTTGCCAAAAATACATTGAGCATTTCACGCTTTGCAGAGAAACTCTTGCCCGAATCGGGAGAACCGAGGATAAATCCATTGGGATTTTTCAGATTCAGACGGCTGAACAATATCATATTATTAGAAAGAGCGTTCAGACCGTAGTACATTCCGTTCTTCTGACTGATTTCCTTTGATGAAAAGGGAAGAAGCACCGCTGTGCTTTCCGTTGTAAGCGTTCTGCGGATTTTCAGCGTACAGTTGCCGAGAGGAAGCACGGATTGGAGTCCCTTTTCCTGCTGAAAGTTCAGCGTAGACAGGGAACAGATATGCTTTCTGACAACTGCTTCAATAGCTTCTGTATTGCTTTCTAGTTCGTCAATATCGCCTGCTGTTACCATAATAATGATGTTCGCAAGGAACATCTTCTGATTTTTGGAACGAAGGTCATCCAACAGCTCTTCTGCTTCCAAAAGGCTGTGCTTCAAATCCTCATTGATAACATCGGAGGTATATCCCGACTGAATTGCCTTTTTCTCTGCCTGTAACTTATTTGCTCTCATAGAGGTCAGCTGATGATTAACGATTTTCAGAGCCTTGTACGGATCCACAGGAGCAACATTCACTGTTACCATAATATCCAGATTGGTATTGGTAAGGTCAGTCAGCATACTGTCTTTCAGGCTTGCAGGCATATCCTTGATAAACATCGTTCTTGCGTACTTATCTCCCCACATAAAGTAGTCCTTCTTGAACTCCAGATAGTCGGGGCAGCAGTAGGCACGCTCTAACTGCCGTCTGAAATCCTTTTCTGTCAGATGTGGGATCTCCACATCCACGCTTCTGAAAATATCCTTTAAGAGAACGATTCTCTCATTGGATGTCATTGGCTTGATAATGGAACCGATTTTCTTGAAGGCATTGATAACCTCCAAGTCAATTGAGGTGAACTTTGCCTTTGCCGTATCCAAATCCGCCGCCTGCACCGTTACGGTCAGGTACTTGCTGCGGATGATACCATTCTGTCCCTGTTCCATCTTTTCAATGAGCATATCATTGTAAACATCAATGTAACGGTCAAAGCCATCACCCTTGTGCTTCAAAAGCACCATTTCATTGAACTTCGCCTTATTTACTCGATTATTATGCACTGTTATCTGAATATCCGCATTGGTATCGAAGCTATTAAGAACGGAGCAGTAGCCGAGGAAAATGCCCTCCTGTTCCTCCTGCTTTGCAATGGAATAATTAACATCCTCAAAGCAATAGGTCTTGCTGTAGTGGTTTTCGTCCACCTTGAGTATGTATTCATCACATACATACTTGTACGGCAGTGACTTCTGTACCGTTCTCGTAACAGTACGCTTCTTTCTGACCGTCTTTTCCTTCGGCTTCTTAGCATTCAGCTGCTTTAAGCGGCGCTCGTCACGGTCTTTTGCTGAAACATACATTTTACCAGCCATACTATCACACCTTTCTGTCCTGTTGTTTATGGGTTATCCCTGTTTTCTGCGAAACTGTCTGTACTGGTGCTTCTGCTCCTGCGGCTTTACCGGCAGACTCTTCTGCGGATTGCGCAGATTACGCAGATACTGCTGTTTCTTCTTTCTGTTCTTCCGATGCATTTTCTGTATCCTCCTGCCTTGCTGTCTTTCTCAGTTTATTGAAAAATCCGCTTTTCTTCTGCTTTTCCGCAATTTCCTCTGCCAACTCCTGTGCAAGATACTCCCTGCGGAACTCCATAAACGGCGGTTCATAGGAATACAACCTTTTCTGTGGTGTAAAATTGTGGAAGAAATACTCCACTGCAAACTGCTCAAAGGTCATATCGTTGTATCTGAAGAAGCCAGCAAGCATGAGCGGTGCAGCTATGATAAGGACAAGCCATGACACCGCTTCCTGCGGAAGGAACTTATTGCCGAAAATGTACAGCGGAACACAGATGAGAAGTGCCACGCCCGCACAGATACACTGGCAGAGCGTCAGTCCGAAGAACAGCTTTTCACGATAATTCTTGATCTCCTTCGGAATACGAATTTCAATCATATGTTTTATTCCTCCTCATGCACATCATGTTTTCAGAGAGTCGTTCAATTTTCCTGATGAGGTACACCGCACTCACAGCAGCGGACATCATAACAGCAGCGACTGCTATCACCGTCAGACAGTTCGTCATGTTCCTTTTCCTCCTCTTTTTCCTTCTTCACCTTGTATGCCAGAGCAGCAAAAGCTGACGCTGCAAGCATCATTGCTGCAATCTTCTTTTTTGTCATCATCATAAAAACTCCTTTCACGCTAAGCACCTACCGCCTGCCTTGCCCATTGTCCGCTTTTAGCGACGCCCAATGCAAGGGATAGTGCTGTAATTGTTATTCCGATCGTACTTGTACCGCCGAGCAGCTCGGCTACCTGTGAAAACGCATAGAACATCACCACTACCACAATTCCCTGCAGGCATACAGCGGCATAGCTCTTGATAAAAGCCTTTGCAATATCGTGCCAGCCTTCTCCCGCAAAGGTTGCAAGAGGAATGGGAGAAATCACGGTGTATACGATAATCTCAAACAGTCTGCCTATGAGAATCAGGTTAATCACCCAGCAGGCAGCCATAAGAATCAGATAGGATGGCATGGCTTCAAGGTATTTTACAAGGTAATTCAGATTCAAAAAGCCTGCATCAGACGGTTTGACTACCAGTGCGTCCGTCCCGAATGCAGAAAGAAAGCCGTAATTCTGCTCTCCAAGACTTGCCGCAACTGCATTAAAGCCGTTGTAAATAATACCCATAATACCTTTTGCGTTCTGTACAATAACCTTTGCCAGAATAAACTTGAAAAACAGCTTGAACACCTGTTCATAGCTTTGTATCTTCAATAGCATTGCGTCATTGCACAGCTGTATGGCAAAGAACATTGATACCAACACAAGAGCCACGCCCTCCACAATGCCAACAACTTAAGCGTAATTGGCATTTACCCCGCAAAAAAATCAAATAGG
>ERZ773228.1170-NODE-1170-length-28395-cov-4.078088_pt1 | contig 28395 bp, 25 predicted proteins | sample MGYA00580524_ERZ773228 | MGnify/ENA primary metagenome ERZ773228 (study PRJEB29015, sample SAMEA2737768) | human gut metagenome | biome: human gut; feature: human-associated habitat; material: faeces | place: China | collected 2012 ... | reverse complement strand
GGGTCGCGGTAGTAGGTCTTCCGGCTGGCGTAGTCGCCCTGCGTGAGGCGCACGCACTGGCCGCCGATGATGTCCGTTGCGGGTATGATTTCGATCATGGTGTCAGAGGTTTAGAAAATTGAGTAAAATCCGCGCGCCCGCCGCACCGCTTTTTTCGGGGTGGAACTGCGTGCCGAAGAAGTTGCCGCTCCCGAGCGCCGCGCTGAACGGGCGACCGTAGTCGGTCGTGGCGATGGTTGCGGCGCAGGGTTCGGCGGCGAAGGAGTGGACGTAATATACATAGGTTTCCCCGGCCGTTTCGTCGAACAGCGGCGAGCGGAGCGAGGTGATTGTGTCCCAGCCCACGTGGGGGACTTTGAGCCGCGCGCCGTCGGCCGCCGTGGCCGGAAGCCGCAGGACCTGCGTCGGGAAGATGCCCATGCAGCGGGCGTCGCCCTCCTCGCTCGAAAGGCACATCAGCTGCATGCCGATGCAGATGCCCAGGACGGGCTGCGTGAGCGAGGGGATCACCGTGTCGAGTCCCCGCTCGCGGAGCTGCGACATGGCCGACGAGGCCTCGCCGACTCCCGGGAGGATCACTTTGTCGGCCCCGCGCAGCAGGGCGGGATCGGCCGTGAGCGTGAATTCGGCCCCTGCGCGGCGAAGGGCGTCGGCAACCGACCGCAGGTTGCCCGTGGCGTAATCGACGACGGCTATCATAGGACTCCTTTGCTGCTGGGGACGGTGTAATCGAAAGGGATGTGCGCCACGGCCATGCGCAGGGCGCGGGCGAAGGCCTTGAAGACGGCCTCGGCCTTGTGGTGGTCGTTGTCGCCGCGGGCCGAGATTTGGAGGTTGCACCGCGCGGCGCATGCGAACGAGTGGAAGAAGTGGCGGAACATTTCGGTCGGAACGTCGCCGACCCGCTCGCGGCGGAACGAGGCGTCCCACTCGAAGTCGATGCGGCCCCCGAAGTCGAGCAGCGTCAGTGCCCGGCAGTCGTCCATCGGCAGGGCGAAGCCGTAGCGGGCGATCCCGGCCTTCGCGCCCAGCGCGCGGTCGACGGCCTCGCCCAGCGTGATGGCCACGTCCTCCATCGTGTGGTGTTCGTCGATGTCCAGATCGCCCCGCGCGTCGACGGCCAGCGCGACGCCGCCGTGGTGGGCGATCTGCGCGAGCATGTGGTCCAGAAAGCGCAGGCCCGTGGAGATTTGGCCGTTGAAATCCCCGCGGCCGTCGAGGTCGAGGCGGACGGTGATCTGCGTCTCGCGGGTCTCGCGCCGGATTTCGGCCCGGCGTTCGCCGCGGCGGATGAATTCGGCGATTTCGCTCCACGAGTCGGTGACCAGCGCACAGGCGTCGGCGGCGCCGGCTTCCTCCAGCGTCCGCAGCCCTTCGGCGGGGGGAGCGAGCAGGATGCCCCGCGCCCCGAGGTTGCGGGCCAGCAGGATGTCGGTCGCGCGGTCGCCGATGACGTAGCTCGCCGCGAGGTCGTATTCGCCGCCCGTGTAGCGGCCGAACATCCCTGTCCGGGGTTTGCGCGTGGGGGCGGCGTCGGCCTCGAACGTGCGGTCGATCAGCTGGTCGTCGAACGCGACGCCCTCGCCGCCGAGCGTCGCGAGCATTTTGTTATGCGCCGGCCAAAAGGTATCCTCGGGGAAGGACGGGGTGCCGAGCCCGTCCTGGTTGGTGGCCAGCACGAGGTCGAACCCGAGGCCCGTGAGCGCCTTCAGGGCGGAGATGGCTCCGGGCACGAACGCGAGTTTTTCGAGGCTGTCGATCTGTTCGTCGGCGGGTTCGGCGATGATCGTGCCGTCGCGGTCGATGAAGAGGGCTTTTTTCATAATCGGAAGTTTTTGACGGTTTCTATCATCCGGGCGTTCTCCGCGGGGGTTCCGACGGTGATGCGCAGGCATCCTTCGCAGCCCGGGATGCGCGAGCGGTTGCGGACGATGACCCCGGCCGAGATCAGCGCGTCGTACATGCGGTCGGGATCGGGGGTGCGGACCAGGATGAAATTGGCATCCGAAGGGTAGACCCGCTCGATGGCGGGGCAGGCTGCGAGCTGCGGCGCGAGCCGGTCGCGCTCGGCGCGGATTTCGGCCACCTGCGGGGCGATGTCTTCGGTGAGCCGTTCGGCGACGGCCTGTTGTGCGAGGCTGTTGATGTTGTAGGGATATTTCACGCGTGCGAAAAGTCCGGCGACGGCTTCCGACGCGAATGCCAGTCCGAGGCGAAGCCCCGCCATGCCCCACGCCTTCGAGAGGGTTTGCAGGACGATGAGGTTCCCGAATTCGCCGAGGCGCGCGAGGAATCCCGGCCCGGCGGCGAAGTCGATGTAGGCTTCGTCGAGGACGACCATGCCGTCGAATTCGCGGAGCAGCCGTTCGATGCCGGCCGCCGGGAAGGCGTTGCCCGTGGGGTTGTTCGGGGAGCAGAGCCACAGCAGACGGGTGCGCTCGTCGGCGGCCGCCAGCAGGGCGTCGGCCGGAAGCGAGAAGTCCGCGCCGAGCGCGACCTCGCGCATCTCGACGTCGTTGATGTCGGCGGCGACGCGGTACATGCCGTAGGTCGGGGCGATCGAAACGGCGTTGTCGACGCCCGGACGGCAGAAGATGCGGTAGCAGAGGTCGATGGCCTCGTCGCTGCCGTTGCCGATGAAGACCTGTTCTTCGCGCACGCCTTTCAGCGCGGCGATCTTCTGTTTGAGGAGCTTCTGATGCGGGTCGGGGTAGCGGTTGACTCCGTTGTCGTAGGGGTTTTCGTTGGCGTCGAGCCACGTCGTGATCTCTCCGCCGGAAAACTCGTCGCGGGCCGTGGAGTAGGGTTTCAACGCCCGGATGTTGGGGCGCACCAGTTCTTCGAGCGGTTTCACAGCACACCTCCTTTCATGCGGACGCGCACGGCGGCGGCGTGCGCCCCGAGACCCTCGGCCTCGGCCATGGCGATGACGGTCGGGGAGAGGGCCGCAAGCCCCTTGCGCGAGAGTTCCTGATAGGTGATCTTGCGCAGGAACGAGTCGGTGTTCACGCCGCTGTAAGCCCGCGCCCAGCCGCCCGTGGGCAGCGTGTGGTTGGTTCCCGAGGCGTAATCCCCGGCGCTTTCGGGCGACCAGGGGCCGATGAAGACGCTTCCGGCGGCGGTGATCTGCGCCGCGACGTCCCAGGCGTCGCGCATCGAGATGATCAGGTGCTCGGGGGCGTAGGCGTTGGCGAAGCCGATCATCTTTTCGCGGCTGTCGAGGACCACGATGCGGCTCTGGCGCAGCGCCTCGCGGATGGTCTCGCCGCGGCGCAGCTGGAGCAGCTGTTCGCCGACGGCCCGCTGGGTGTCGCGGGCGAACTCCACCGACGGGCAGACCAGCACCGCCTGGCTGTCGCCTCCGTGTTCGGCCTGCGACAGCAGGTCGGCGGCGGCGAAGGCGGGCGACGCTTCGTCGTCGGCCAGCACCAGCACCTCCGAGGGCCCGGCGGGCAGGTCGACGGCCACGTCGTTGGCGCCGACCAGTTGCTTGGCCTTGGTGACATAGCGGTTGCCGGGACCGAAAATCTTGTCGACGCGCGGGATGCTCTCCGTGCCGTAGGCCATGGCCGCCACGGCCTGCGCCCCGCCGACGGAGAAGATGCGGTCGACGCCGCACAGATCGGCGGCATAGAGGATTTCGGGGGCTATCGTGCCGTCGGGGCGCGCGGGGGTGCAGAGGATGACCTCCCCGCAGCCGGCGACGCGGGCCGGGACGGCCAGCATCAGCACCGTGGAGAAGAGCGGCGCCTTGCCGCCCGGGATGTAAAGGCCCACGCGGCGGATCGGCACGGCGCGCTGCACGCACCGGACGCCCGGCATCGTCTCGATGTCGACCTCGGGCGGCAGCTGGGCGCGGTGGAAGGTCTCGATGTTCGCTTTCGCGGCGGCGAGGGCCTCTTTCAGCGCGGCGGGGATGAGCGCGGCGGCTGCGGCGCGCACGTCGGCCGGAATTTCGAACGTCCGGGGATCGCGCCCCTCGACGCGGCGGGTGACTTCGCGCAGCGAGCGGTCGCCGCCGGATTTTACGTCGGCGAGGATTTCGGTCACCTGTCGCGTGATCTCCTCCTCTTCCCGGGTGAAGCGCTCGGTGAGGGCGGCCCACTCGGCGCGTTCGGGATTGTTGTGGATTTTCAGAATTTCCATGACGGTTCCGGATTTTTAGCGGATCATGTTTTCGAGTGCCAGGATCAGGATGCCTTCGGCCCCGATCTCCTTGAGCCGTTCGATGCGCTCCCACAACTGGTCCTGGGAGATGACGGCGTGGATCGAGCACCACCCCTCCTGCGCCAGCGGCAGCACCGTCGGGCTGCGCATGCCGGGGAGTATCCGGATGGCGTCGCCGAGCCGCTCCTTGGGGAGGTTCATCAGCACGTATTTCATGCCGCGGCTGTCGAGGATCGAGTTGAGGCGGAAGGTCAGCTGCTCCGTTTCGCGGCGCTTGTCGCTGTCAAGCCCCGGGCAGGCGATGAGCACCGCCTCGGAAAAGAGGACCTTCTCGACCTCGACCAGCCCGTTGGAGATGAGCGTGCCGCCCGAGGAGACGATGTCGAAGATGCCGTCGGCCATGCCAACCGCCGGGGCGATCTCCACGGAGCCTTCGATGGTGTGGATCTCGGCCTCGATCCCCTTCTCGGCGAAGTAGCGGGCGAGGATGTTGGGGTAGGAGGTGGCGACGCGCCGGCCGCGGAAGAACGCGAGGCCTTCGTAGGCGGTCGTTTTGGGTACGGCCAGCGAGAGGCGGCAGCCTCCGAACCCGAGGTCCATGATCTGCTCGACGGGGAAACCCTTCTCGGCGACCTCGTTCAGCCCCACGATGCCCAGGTCGGCGACCCCCATCGAGACGGCCTGCGGGATGTCGTCGTCGCGCAGGTAGAGGACTTCCAGCGGAAACCCTTCCGCGCGGGAGATGAGTTTGCGCTTGCTCTCGGCAACGCGGATGCCTGCTTCGGAAAGCAGGTCGATGCTCTGTTCGTTCAGTCGGCCCTTGGCCTGGATGGCTATTCGTAACATATTCGGTGTGTGTTTGATTGTTTGCTTCTTTCGGACACCCACCTGCGGTTCGGCACGCAAAAAAGCCCACCCGCAGGGGGTGAGCTTCATGTATTCTATAATAACCTCTTACATATACATAATCGACCTACCCCTCGGTAAAGTGGTGATGGTGATGATGGATATGGTTGAAAATCGTCATTCGTCCGGTTGTTGGAGGCAAATATAGGGTTTCTGCGGGAAAAAACAAAATCCGGCCCGGATTTTTTTGCATCCGGCGGAAAAACGGCGGTCGGGGAGGATGGCCGCCGCTCTCGTTTGGCGAAACGCTCCGCCGGCGGATTGATTATAGCCGCCGCAGGCGCGCGGAAGGGAAACGGAGCGCGAAGTTGCGGTTTTTAAGAGTTTTTAGTATATTTACGGCCTGCATCCAGTGAAAACGGCCCGTGCGGTGCGCAGGGGCCGTACGGGCGGCCTTCCGGATTGTAACCTGTTCGTCCGGGACCCGCAGCGCGGACCTTTCATTTAAAACGAAAAGACAATGTGTGACCCTATTCAGTCGATTGCGACCCGTTTGCGCGGGCTGCGCGAAGCGCTTGAACTGACCCAGGAGGAGGTGGCTGCGAGCTGCAACCTTCCGGTCGGACAGTACAGGGAGATGGAGAGCGGCACGGCCGATTTTTCGGTGAACGTGCTGCAAACCATATCCCGCCATTACGGGATCAGTCTCGATGTGCTGATGTTCGGCGAGGAGCCGAAGATGAACGCCTATTTCATCACCCGCGCCGGAAAGGGCGTGTCGGTCGAACGGCAGAAGGCCTACAAGTACGAGGCGTTGGCGGCGGGATTCCGCGACCGGAAGATCGACCCCTTCATCGTGACGGTCGAGCCGGCTGCGGACGACGCCCCGATGCACCTGAACTGCCACCCCGGGCAGGAGATGAACTACGTGCTGGAGGGCCGCCTGCTGATCGGGCTGAACGGCAAGGAGATCGTGCTGAACACGGGCGACAGTCTCTATTTCGATTCGGGCCTGCCGCACGGGATGAAAGCCCTCGACGGCAAAACGGTGCGGTTTCTGGCCATAATAATGTAACGGCAGCATGGTAGAGCGATTTTTATCCCAGACCTCCTTCGTCTCGCAGGAGGATTATCGGAAGAACCTGCACATACGGGTTCCGGAGAATTTCAATTTCGGCTACGACGTGGTGGATGCATACGCCGCCGAGCAGCCCGGCAAGGAGGCGCTGCTGTGGACCGACGACCAGGGCGCCGAAATCCGGTTCACCTTTGCCGACATCAAGCGCGAAAGCGACCGCACGGCCTCGTATTTCCAGAGCCTCGGCATCGGAAAGGGCGATGTGGTGATGCTGATCCTCAAGCGCCGCTACGAGTTCTGGTTCTCGATTCTGGCGCTGCACAAGCTGGGCGCGGTGGTGATCCCGGCAACCCACCTGCTGACCAAAAAGGATGTAGTCTACCGCTGCAATACGGCCGGGATCAAGGCCATCGTCGCGGCGGGCGAGCGGGTGATCACCGATCACATCGCGGCGGCCATGCCCGAAAGCCCCACCACCGAACTGCTCGTCAGCGTGGGTCCCGAGGTCCCCGAAGGGTTTCTCGATTTCCACGCCGGCATCGAAAAGGCGGCTCCTTTCGTGCGCCCGGAGCGGGTGAACGCCAACGACGACGTGATGATGATGTATTTCACCTCGGGGACGACCGGCGAGCCGAAGATGGTGGCCCACGACTTCACCTATCCGCTGGGGCATATCACCACGGGGCTGCTGTGGCACAACCTCCACGAAGGCAGCCTGCACCTGACGATCGCCGACACGGGGTGGGCCAAGGCCGCGTGGGGCAAACTCTACGGGCAGTGGCTGGCCGGGGCCTGCCTGTTCGTCTACGACCATGAGAAGTTCACGCCCGCGGACATGCTGCGCAAGATCGAGCAGTACCGCATCACGTCGCTGTGCGCGCCTCCGACGGTCTACCGCTTCCTGATTCGCGAGGATCTCACCAAATACGATCTCTCGTCGCTGGAGTACTGCACCACGGCGGGCGAGGCGCTGAACGGAGCCGTGTACGACACCTTCCTGCGTCTGACGGGCATCCGCCTGATGGAGGGCTTCGGGCAGACCGAGACGACGCTGACGCTGGCCACGTTCCCGTGGATGAAGTCCAAACCCGGGAGCATGGGCGTGCCCAATCCCCAGTACCGGATCGACCTGGTGACCCCCGACGGCCGTTCGGCCGAGGACGGCGAGCAGGGGCAGATCGTGATCCGCACCGACGGGGGCAAGCCGCTCGGTCTGTTCAAGGGTTACTACCTGAACGATGAGCTGACCCGCGAGGCGTGGCACGACGGGGTGTATTATACGGGCGACGTGGCGTGGCGCGACGAGGACGGCTACTACTGGTTCGTGGGGCGTGCCGACGACGTGATCAAGAGTTCGGGCTACCGCATCGGTCCGTTCGAGGTGGAGAGCGCCCTGATGACCCACCCGGCGGTGGTGGAGTGCGCCATTACGGGCGTTCCCGACGAGATCCGCGGCCAGGTCGTCAAGGCGACGATCGTGCTCGCCGAGGCCTACCGCGGGCAGGCCGGGGAGGCGCTCGTCAGGGAGTTGCAGGACCATGTGAAGCGCATCACGGCTCCTTATAAATACCCGCGCGTGATCGAGTTCGTGGAGTCGCTGCCCAAGACCATCAGCGGCAAGATCCGCCGCAAGGAGATCCGCAGCGGCGACGAAGGGAAATAATCCGGCCGCAGGCCGGCGGAGAGAGGGACCGTGCGGAGGGCGCGGTCCCTCTCTCTCTTTGCGGCTGCCGCTCCGGGGCCGCGTCGCGGGATTTTAACGGAACCGTATATTGCGGTTCTGAAAAAGTTTCCTAATTTTGTCTTGTGAAAGCCTGAACATGCCCGGACGTGGAGAAGAAAAAAGAACTTGAGAATTTGCTTGTTTCCGTAAGCGAGAACGACGATTACGCTTTCCGGGTTTTCTATGATCTCTATTACCGGAGCGTTTTCCGGTTCGCCTACTATTTTCTGCGCAACAGGGAGGCCTGCGGCGAGGTCGTGAGCAACGTCTTCGTCGCCGTCTGGAAGTCCCGCGTCGCGCTGCGGAGGATCGAAAACATCGACGCCTACCTCTACGTCGTCGCGCGCAACGAGGCGAACCGGTATCTGAAGGAGTCCCGTACGCGCCGCCGCTGCCTCTCGTTCGAGGAGATTCCCATCTCGCTGATCGACCGAAATTCCCCCCCCCCACAGCGAAGACGCTCCCGATAGCCGGTTGATAGAGGCCGAAGTCGAGGAGCTGGTGCGCCGTCTCATAAACGATTTGCCCGAACGCTGCCGCACGGTGTTTCTGCTCAACCGGCAGGAGGGGCTGTCGTCGCGCGAGATCGCCGAGGCGCTGTCGCTCTCCGAGAGCACGGTGCGGGTCCAGATCAAGATCGCCGTCGACAGGATCGTGGCCGGCATACGCACGCATTATCCCGACCTGAAGCTGGTTTCCCTGCTGCTGTTCCTCTTCACGGCGCGTTTCTGACGCCTGCCGGAATGAAAAAAAGCCGCGGTTCCCTTAAACGGAACCGCGGCTTTCGCACTCTATATGTGTATACGACCAAAAAGGAGAAATCATGCAATATCAGCATACGAAGAGGGAGCCGGAGATGGCGGAACTGATCGAAGGTTCGGAGCGCGACCGCCGCAGGCTGGCGGAGCTGCTGGACGGCATCCGGGTGGGACCCGGAGTCGACGCCATGGCCGACGGAATGCGGGAGGCGGTGTGGGCCGACGTGCGCTCGCGCATCCGCCGCCGGGGAATCCGGATGCGGATCGTCCGCTACGCCGCGGCTGCGGCCGTGATGGCGGGCGTCGTCTGCGGCAGCTGGTTCATGGGCGGACGCCGGACCGAAAGCCGTCTGGTCGCCGCGGCGCAGCCGGTGAGCGTCTCGACGCCTCTGGGCGTGAAGTCCGACGTGGTGCTGCCCGACGGTTCGCGGGTGCGGCTCAACGGCGGCACGCGCATCGTCTATCCCGCGCTGTTCGGCGACGAACGCCGCGTGGAGGTCGACGGCGAGGCCTATTTCGAGGTCGAGCACGACGCCCGCAGGCCCTTCGTCGTCGTCACGGGACAGGTCGTCTCGACGGTGCTCGGAACGACTTTCAACGTGCACGCCTATTCCGAGGACGAGAATTACCAGATCACGCTGGCGACGGGCAGCCTGCTGGTGGACGGCGGTCCCGAGTCGCGGAGCGTGCGGCTGCGTCCCGGCGAGCAGGGATTCTTCGAGAGGACCTCCGGACTGCTGTCGCTGCGCAGGGTGAACGTCGAGCAGGTGCTCTCGTGGCAGGAGGACAGGCTCTACTTCCGGGCCGAACCCCTGGCGTCGATCGCCCGGAGCCTCGAAAGGCAGTTCAACGTCGACATCACGATCCCCGACGAACGGCTGCGCAGGATCTGTTTCACGGGTGAGTTCGTCGACGGCGAGAACATCCACGAAATCATGCGGATCATCTCGGCCGACAGCCGCATCCTCTGCCGCAGCCGCAAGAACCATTTCGAGCTTTACAGAAACCGATAGAGATTCACGATTTTTTTCACTACAACCTAAATTTCAATCCTTATGAGTAACAATTCTACCAGCAGAAGGTCCTTCCGGGACCTTTTCGGCCAGCGGATGCTGTGCAGACTGAGCGGATTGCTGACCCTGTGTTGGTTCACGGTGGCGGCCCAGGCTCTTTACGCGCAGAATCCCGTGATTTCGTTGACGCTGAAGAACGCCACCGTGCGCGAGGTGATCGAAGCGGTCAAGACGCAGAGCGGCTACTCGTTCTGGTATCGGGAGAGCGAGATCGACCTCCGGAAGCGCGTTTCGGTCGAGGCGCACGATCAGAACGTCCTGAAACTGCTCGACGGCGTGCTCGCCGACCAGGGAATTCTGGCCAAACTCGAAGGCCGCCACATCGTGCTTTACAAATCCGACCCGGCAGGCCGGGGCCGGGAATACCAGCTGAAGGGCCGCGTCGAGACCGAGGCCGGCGATCCGATCGTGGGGGCGAACGTGCTGGTCGAGGGCACGACGAACGGCATGGTGACCAATTCGAAGGGCGAATTCGCCCTGAACGTGACTGCGGGCGCGCGGCTCAGCGTGTCGTTCATCGGTTACGACGCGGCGCAGGTCGAAGTGGGCAACCGGACGCATCTGACCGTGGTGCTGAAGGAGAATAACCAGCTCCTCGACGACGTGGTGGTGATCGGATACGGCGTGCAGAAGAAGGTCAACCTGACCGGCTCGGTCGCCGTGCGCCAGATGTCGGAGATCGAGAACCAGCCCATGACGCACGCCTCGCAGGCGCTCTATTCGATGCCCGGCGTCTACATCAACCAGGCTTCGTCGAAGCCCGGCAGCGACGGCGCGACGATCCGCATACGCGGCGTCGGCACGATGAGCAGTTCCAGCCCCATGGTGCTGGTCGACGGCATGGAGTATTCGCTCAACGAGCTGAATCCCGGCGACATCGAGACGATCTCGGTGCTGAAGGACGCTTCGGCCTCGATCTACGGTTCCAAGGCCGCCAACGGCGTCATCCTCATCACCACGAAGCAGGCCAAGAAGGGCGCACCGGTGGTGAAGTTGAGCGCCAACTTCGGCATTCAGTCGGCGACCTACGTGCCCGACGTGGTGACCGACCCGATTCAGTATATGAACATGCGCAACCAGGCCGAACTGAACGAAGGCAAGCTGACGGTGACCTACAACCGCGACGACATCCTCGAATACGAGGAGGGCATGAAGCACGACAAGTACATCTATCCCGCCTCCGATTGGTACGACCTCTGCTACCAGAACGGTTTTCTCCAGCAGTACAACGCCCGCGTTTCGGGCGGCACGGACAAGATCTCCTACTCGCTGGGCGGCGGTTACATGAACCAGCGCGGCATCATGGTCGCCAACGACGACGCGGAACGCTTCTCGTGGGACATGAAGATCAACGCGCAGGTGACCAAGCGCCTGAAGGTGGGCATCAGCCTGCTGGGCAACCTGCGCTACAACACCGACCCGATCTACGGCGTATCGACGACGGTCAACGTCATCAACCGCGCCCTGCCGATCTTCGGCACGCAGCTGCCCGACGGCAAGTGGCTCTCGACGTGGCTCTCGACCCCCGGGCGCAACAACCCCGAGAATCCGCTCATGGAGCTGCACGAGGGCAACACCAAACGTCAGTTTCACCGCATTCTGGGGCGCATCAACATCGGCTACGACCTGCCGTGGGGCATCAAGTACAACGCCAACCTGGGCTACGTGAAGGTCGACCACTATTCGAAGGACTTCAAGCACGCGATGTACACCTACAATCCCAAAACCCTCGAGCGGAAGAACTTCAGCGCCTACGTCTCGGCCAAGGACTGGGACAACAACGCGATCAACTACACTTTCTACAACACCCTTTCGTGGGGCAAGAGCTTCGGCGGCAACCACAACTTCAACGTGATGGTCGGCACGGAGTACAAGCGTTACGACGGCAAGAACTTCCAGGCCAAGAAACGCGACTACTTCAACAACCAGCTCACCGCCCTGTCGGTCGGCGCCACGATGGAGGATATTTCGGGCGGATCGTCGCTCGAACTGCTCTTCTCCTACTTCGGGCGAATCACCTACGACTACAAGGAGAAATACCTGATCGACGTGACGGCGCGTTACGACGGTTCGTCGAAATTCGCCAAGGGCAACCGATGGGCCTTCTTCCCCGCCGTGTCGGTCGGATGGCGCATCGACAAGGAGAATTTCATGCAGAACGTCCGGGCGGTCGACGTGCTCAAGCTCCGCGGCTCGGTCGGCGAGATGGGCAACCAGGCCATCGGCAACTACGAGTACCTGATGGCCGTGCTGGCGAACAAGAGCTACAATTACAGCTTCGGCGACGTGCTGTCGGGCGGCGCGGCGATCAAGGATTTCGTCGACGAGAACATCTCGTGGGAGACCACCCGCACCTACAACCTCGGACTGGATTTCGAGGCCTTCGACCACCGCCTGCTGTTCAGCGTCGACCTCTATAAGAAACGCACCGAAGGCATCCTGCGCGACGTGAAGATTCCGGCGCAGATCGGCAACCTGAACGGCCCGAAGCAGAACATCGGCGTGGTGGCCAACGACGGCGTCGAGCTGAACCTCCAGTGGCGGAGCGCGGTCAAGAATTTCCATTACAGCCTCGGCGGCAATTTCTGCTACAACAAGAACATCGTCGTCGACCTCGACGGGCAGGAGTACATCAAGACCTTCAACATCATCCGCGAGGGCGAACCCATCGACGCGTGGTATCTCTACCAGGCCGACGGCTTCTACAACAGTTACGAGGAGATCGCCAATTCGGTGACCGTCGGCAGCGGCGTGAAGCCCGGGTACATCCGCTACAAGAATCTCAACAACGACGACAAGATCGACAACGACGACCGCGCCGTCTGCGGCAACCTCACGCCGAGCATCACCTACGCCTTCAACTTCTCGCTGGGATGGAAGGGACTCGAACTTTCGGCGCAGTTCCAGGGCGTCGCCGACGTGAAGACCTATCTTTCGGGCAACCTCGCAGCCCCGTTCTGGAACGGAGCGGGCGTGCTGAAGGAGTGGGCGACCGACGCGTGGACCCCCGAGAACCACAACTCCCGCCTGCCGATCCTCCACACCGCCACGGGCGCGCCCGAGATGCACGACTACAAGAACACGCAGTGGCTCTACGATGCGTCGTACCTGCGCTGCAAGCAGCTGCAACTCTCGTACACCCTCCCCAAGAGGTGGATTTCGAAGCTCGGAATGAGCCAGTGCCAGATCTTCGTCAACGGCGAGAACCTCTTCACGATCTCCCCGCTGAAGATGTTCGACCCCGAGATCGACCTTTCGTCGACCAACCTGATGCAGTATCCTTCGCTGCGGACGATCAACTTCGGCTTCAACATTACTTTCTAATCGCTTCAAATACGGAAAAACATGAAAAAAACAGTAATCGGATTGATGCTTTGCGGTGCGGCGGCGCTGGCCTCCTGCAACCTCGACACCATTCCCACCGACAAATATACGGTCGAGACGTTCTGGGAAACCGAAGAAGGAACCGAGGCCGCCATGACCGGCTGTTACAACATACTGACCAACAGCGCGCTGTTCGGAGACTCGGCGCCGCTGCTCGAAGAGACCTGCACGCCCAACGCCTATAATTACAACAACGCGGGCGGATACAATGTCATCGCCCAGGGGACCCACACGGCCAACAGCTCGGGCATCATCGCCAACCGCTGGAAAAAGTGCTACGAGGGCATCGGACGCTGCAACACCCATCTCAACCGCCTGCCTGCCGCCGTCGTGGCCGACGACCGCAGGGTGCAGATGGAGGGCGAGGCCAAGTTCCTCCGCGCGCTCTATTACTACATGCTGGTGACCTATTACAACGGCGTGCCGCTGATCCTCGAAGAGCCCGTCTATGCGCACGGTTCGCTGCCCCGCGCCTCGCGCGAGGAGGTGGTGCGGGCGATTCTCGACGATCTGAACGACATCATCGACCGCGAACTGCTCGACTGGCAGTGGACCAAAGCCGCCGACCAGGGGCGCGCCACGCGCGGCGCGGCGATGGCCCTCAAGGCCCGTCTGCTGCTTTTCGAGGCCAGCAAGCTGGTCAACCCCTCGAACGACGCCGCGAAATGGCAGGCTGCGGCCGATGCGGCCAAAGCCGTGATCGAAAAGGAGGCCCAGGCGGGCTACGACCTGTTCGGCGACTACCGGAAACTCTTCCTGCCGGCGAACGAGCACAGCTGCGAGTGCGTCTTCAACATCGAATTCTCGAAGACCAAGAACACGGCCGTCAATTCGTTCAACGTTTACAGCGTCCAGTACCGCAACAACGCACCGCTGCTCGATCTGGTGATGGACTACCGGACGACGACCGACGGTGCGGCCACGATGGGCAAGTACGACAACCTCGATCCGCGTTTCGCGGCGACGAATTTCTATCCCGGGAGCACGTTCCTCGGCAAGGCCAACTGCCCGGCCGGGGAGGTGTGCCAGTTCACGGGCTTCGCACACCGGAAACTCACGATCTACGACGCGCAGAAGCGCGATTCGGACGACAGCAACGGCGAGACCAACTACATGTTCATCCGCTACGCCGACGTGCTGCTGATGTTCGCCGAGGCGCAGAACGAGGTCGACGCCACGCCCTCCGATGCCGTTTACGACGCCGTGAACCGCGTGCGCGGCCGCGTCGGCATGCCCACCCATGCCTACGGTTCGAAGAACCAGTCCGAGATGCGCGAGATCATCCGCCACGAGCGCCGCGTCGAATTCGCCGGCGAGGGGCTTTATTACAACGACATCCGCCGCTGGATGACCGCCGAGCTGGTGATGAACGCCGTGATTCAGGACTATGCGGGCACGGACATCGCCGTCCGGGCGTTCGACCCCGACCGCGACTACTGGTGGCCCGTTCCGGCGGACCAGATCCTGCTGAACAAGAAACTCGAACAGAATCCCAATTATTAATCCGACAACCGCTAACTGGCAATTATGAAAAAATATCTGTGGATACTGGCTGCCGCATTCCTCCTTCAGGCTTGCAGCAAAGACGAGGAGGAGGGACCTTACGTTCCCTGGCGGCCGGGCGACGACAAGGAGGAGACGATCGACCTGGACAAGGCCACGAAGGTGATGATTCTGACCGAGCAGGCCAAGAACCGGATCGTGATGATCGACCAGCCGACGGGGAAGGTCGCCTGGGAGTGGACGGCCGCCGACAGCGGGCTTTCGGCTGCGGAACAGGCGTGGTTCGATCTGCCCGACGAGGCCAAACCGGTCTACAACCGTACGTGCGTGCTCGTCACGGCTTCGGGCGGCGGCGTGGCGCTGATCCGCATTGCGGACAAGAAGGCGATGTTCTACGCCAAGCCGGGCGGAAACCCCCACTCGGCCGAGGTGCTGCCCGACGGGAATGTCGTCGTGGCGTCGAGCACGGGCAACCTGTTGAGCGTCTACGTGTACAATGGCGCCGACAGCTACGTTTCCAGACCCGCCTTCACCATGCCGGTCCATTCGGCCCACAACGTGGTCTGGGACCGGAAGCGCGGCTGCCTCTGGACGGCGACGGGCGCCCAGCTGCTCAAGCTCGCCTACAACGGGAAGCGTACGGCTCCGGAATTGACGCAGGTGCGCTCTTACGATATGGCGGCGGGGAATACCGATGCCCACGACCTGGCGCCCGTCTGCGGGGAGGATGCGATGTATGTATCGACGAATCAGCATGTCTACAAGTTCGACTGTGCGGCGGAGAAGTTCCTCGACGTGGAGATCTTCCAGCAGAACACCATCAAGAGCATTTCGACGGGGCCGGAGGGGTATTCCACGATCGTCATGCGCCCCACGTCGGGCGGGAGCAACTGGTGGTCGGCCGAGGTGTGCGACATGAAGGGCAACCGGCTGTTCAACCGCGCGGGCTACCAGATTTACAAGGCCCGCTGGTATGTGGAGAATCCGTTCGGGTATCCCGAGGTTCACACTTTGTAAAACTTAAAATGCAAAAACGATGAAAAACATCCGAAAATACATGATGGCCGCGGCATGCATGACCGCCGCTGCGGCGCTGGTCGCCTGCACCGAGGCCGTGAAACGCGACACCGAGGAGGAAATCCAGGAGATGACCGTTCCCAAGAAACCCGGACCGATCACGAAGGTGCCGGCAACGCTCACCTGCAACGGCGGCGAAGAGTTCACCTTCTCGGTTTCGAAGGTTCAGTGGGCCGAGACCTACGAATGGACGATCGCCGAGCAGGAGAAGTCGAAAATCTCGATCATCGACGGTCAGGGAACCAACGTCATCACCGTCAGGGTGGTCAACGACGACGTGGTGATTCCCGCCCAGTCGGTGTCGGTGGTGGCCAAAAACGAACTGGGTGCGAGCAAGGTGCGCGAGTATTTCGCGGCGATCACCGTGTCGGTCCCCATCGAGCTGCCGGGCTATACGATCAAGAAGTACGGCAAACGCTGGTGGATGACCGAGAACTGCCACGAAGCGGGCGAGGACGGCAACCTGGGCGTTGCGCCCGACCTGACGGCTTTCTCGGTTGCGGGGTTGGAGGCGTCGCATTTGCAGCGGTTGAACGACGCAAAGGGCCGTTACTACACCTGGTATGAGGCGATGACCGGCATATCGGGCTGTACGGCGGAGCAGTGTCCCTATGTGCAGAATTACGAAGGGGTGGACGACGTGGGCAACGCCTTCAAACTCGACGGTACGGAGGAGGGCGAGTTCGGCGTCCAGATACGCGGCTGCTGTCCCGAAGGCTGGCACGTGGCCAACGCCAACGACTGGTGGGACATGCTGATGGCTATCAAAAGCGAGTATGCCATTCCCGACGATTTCGCGCAGGGCGGATACACCTTCTCCGGCGGCCACGACGGGAAACCCGAGAATGCCATTACGAAGGCCGGATTCTACAAGTCGGGCTGCACGGTCAAGAATACGGGCAACGTCGGCGCATGGCTGCGCGGCGGCAACGGCCGTATCGTTGACGGCGGTATTTGGAATCAGGCGAATATGACGCTCACGGACGCCGGGGAAGCCCTCCTGCAATTCGTCGACGGGGCCGAAAGCATCGGTTTCGGCTGGTATCCGCTGGGTTATCAGAAGGCCGACGGCAGTTTCAACAGCGGCGCGTTGGGCAAATGGGGCTACGTGTGGTTCATCGGGCAGACCAACGCCTCGACGGCCCGTTCGCTGGTCATCAGCGGTACGAGTCTGAACCTTCAGACCAAGACCAATCAGGAGGCGGCCAAGGATATTTATCTGAACGTCCGCTGCGTGAAAAACTACACCAAATAACCGGAAGCGATGAAAAAAAGAATTCTGTTTACGGCAGCGGCGCTGGTGTGCGCCGCCAACCTGACGGCCCAGTGTCTCGGCGTCGGAAGCTCGACCAGCAGCATGAGCCCCGAGGAGATGGCCGCCGCCGCGAAGGCCGGCGTGGAGTATGTCGAAATCGGCATCAGCGGCCGCGGGACCGTGGCTGAAATCCGCGAGAAGGCGCTGCACGCCAAACACATGGCCGACGAGGCCGGTCTGAAGGTCTGGTCGTGCCACCTCCCGTTTTCCCGCAAGCTGGACATCTCGGTGCTGAACGACAGCGCCCGCATGGCCAACCTCGAATTCCTGACCGAAATGATCGCGATCTGCGGCGAAGTGGGACCGGAGAAACTGGTGCTGCATCCCAGTTCCGAACCGATTGCGGACGGGGAGCGCGAGCAGCGTATCCGGAACAGCATCGCTTCGATCGGCATATTGCGCAGGGAGGCGGCGCGGATCGGCGCGCAGCTGTGCATTGAGGACCTGCCCCGCACGTGCCTCGGGCGGAACTCGGCCGAGCTGCTGCGCATCATCGCCCCTTATCCCGAGGTGAAAATCTGTTTCGACACGAACCACCTGCTTTCGGAGGACCTGCTGCACTTCGTCGAGGTGTGCGGCGACCGGATTGCGACCGTCCATGTCTCGGATTACGACATGGTCGATGAGCGTCACTGGCTTCCGGGCAAGGGTCGGATCGACTGGCCCGCGCTGTACGGGGCGCTGATGAAGGCCGGTTACAAGGGCGTCTTCATGTACGAACTGAAACGCGGCGAAGGATCGTTCGGCGAAATGGTCGCCATCTACGAAAAGCTGGCCTCCGACGCGGCGAAGCTGGAATAACGCCGCTCCCGAAGAGTGTGAAAAAAGAGGTTACGGCAATTCGTAACCTCTTTTTCTGTGGGCCCAGAGGGGCATGATCCCACGACCTTCGGATTATGAGTCGTAATTTGTCGATTTTTAGCTGTTTTTGGTAATTTCTATATTATTTTGTAAATGCTTGTATTTCAATGGAAAATATAGCTATTTTATTCCACTTGGTTTTTGTTGGTTTCGATTAAATCCGTATATTTGTGTCTAAATTGTGTGTCTAAAATCAAAATTTATACACAAAATGAACTACTCGAAAGACGGTGTGACGGTGGCCGCAATGTTCGATTCAGCCCATCCGAAAAAGTCCGGGAAGTGCTCCGTAAAAATCCGTGTTACCTACAATCGAGTGCGTCACTATTATCCGACCGGGAAAGATTTGATGCCGGCGGAGTGGGACGCCCTGCCAACAACAAAAGCCCGTGCACTTGTGGAGATACGCAAGGACATCGAAAGCAGCTACCAGATAGTGCGGACGGCTGTTGAGGACTTATTAATGCGCGGTATCTTTTCATTGGAAAATCTTAACAATCGACTAAAACGAGCTGGTGGCGATACGCTTAATATTGCTTTTGAGGGTAAAATAGCCGAAATGAAAGCACAGGAACGCATCGGGAATATGATGGCCTATCGGGTTGTTATGAAGGGGATAGAACGATTTGCCGGACCTCGTGTTCCTTTGTCGGGTGTTTCGGTGGATTGGATTCGCCGTTACGAAAAGTTCCTGCTTAAAGAGGGTAAAAGCCGTACTACCGTCGGAATACATATGCGACATATACGGGCAATACTCAACGACATGAAGCGGTGCGGAAAGATTTTAGAGGCGCAATACCCATTCGGTCGGGGGCGGTATGAGATACAAGCCGGAGAAGGGCGCAAATTGGCCCTCACGCTGGAGCAAATAGGGCAGATTGCCAACTATGAGGACGGAACCGAGGCAACGGCCAAATACCGCGATTATTGGCTGTTCCTCTACTTGTGCAACGGGATCAACGTTGCCGATTTCGTAAAGTTGAGGTATCGGGACATCGTGAACGGTGAAATATGCTTTGTCCGGCAAAAGACCGAGCGGACGACCAAGACCCGCAAGGAAATCCGGGTCGTTGTCACGGAGCGGATGCAGGCAATAATTAACCGATGGGGCAACCCCTCCCGGCCCGACAGCTTCATTTTTCCGATTCTCGACGGACAGGAGGATGCAATGCGGCGGAAGTGTAAAACGATGTATTTCACCCGTGCGATCAATAAGCGTATGAAGGAGGTGGGCGAACAGCTCGGGATCGGCAATATCTCGACCTATACGGCCCGGCATTCGTTCGCTACGGTGTTGAAGCGGGCAGGAGCGAATATCGCCTATATCTCGGAATCGCTGGGGCATCAGGACCTCAAAACAACGGAAAATTACCTGGCCAGCTTCGAACGGGAGGAACGGCAGAAGAATGCGGAATTATTAACGAAATTTTAGGGATATGGATAAGCTGCAACAGTATTATGAATCGTTACCTCTATGCACGGGCAATACCCCGGGAAACGTGATGTTTAGTGTTTATAACGACATCGACAATTTAGACAGTCTTACGCGGTGGTTTGATTTGCCCGATGATGAAGCGTATAATAAAGTCCCTAATTTGACATTCCAAAGGACCGGACTCCCCGACGCATTCGCGGGGTATCCGTGTATTGCCGTCCTGTTTTTCGAAAATAGGGCGGGCGATGATCCATTTTTCAGAGAGCACCGGGCAACGTTCCGGCAAATGTATTTAGACGGCTATGCACAAGGGGAGGCGGAGGGCAGGCAGTTTTTGGACCGGATGGCCGCATACGGAACACAATCCATTGCAGACCGACGGGCAGGGCTGCTAAAAATGTTCGGAAAATGCCGGGCAAAATATAGAAATACGGCCATATTCGACGCGTCACTTTTGCTCAAAATGGGACACTATGCGGGTTATATGTTTACAATCGCCGACGCGTTGGTGGCTATGGCTCTACTTATTAAACCGGGGAATAAGGCCGGACGGAAAAAAGCGAGTATTTCGGAGATAATAGCCGGAGATAGTGCGGCTGTGATTAGTCGTGTACGGGCCGCAATTAATGCGGCATCGGGGGATAAAGCGCAGGCGGTCGTGGATGAGATACGCCAAATGCAGCGTGACGGGCTTATAATCGACGGCAGTTTGGACAAAAAGGTGAAATCGCTATATGATTTCTTAAAAGCAGCAATCAATAATATGCCCGCATATAGCAACGTTATTGATCGTTTTTTGCTCAAGGACCAAAAGGGTTAAATTCATAATCGCCACCATACGAAAGAATGCTTTACGGCATTCTTTTTTTTGTTTTGTGTGTGAAAGACTATGCGTTGTAAGTGTTTGGTAATCAATGTTGCAAAATATGAATAAATATGAATAAATAATTATTTCATAACAATAGGCCCCCGCATTTCCCACCTTTGCAATGCGGTTACGGAATAGTCCGGACGCAACATTTTTTTAACAATTAAATTATTCTTGTTATGATGCAAGAGACAGTAACAGCGGGAACGAGCAAAATTATTTTGACGTCCCGCGAAGAATTGGAGGGGTGCATTTACGCAGCGGTGCGCACCATTATCCCGGAGCTGGCGAACTATAAAGCCCCGGCGGAGGAAGCGGCGGACGCACTAACGCTCGAAGCTGCAATTAATTTCTTGGAGGGGCTGGGATACCCTACTACGCCCAGTAATCTGTATAATTTGGCCTATTACAAACGAATTCCTTATCGGAAAGTGCGGCGGCGTCTGTTGTTCAGCCGTAAAGAGTTGACGGTTTGGGTTCAGAACCAAATCGAGGACCCGGCCAAACGTCACCGCGAAGCCGCCGAGGCTATCGCCGAGAGTGCCAACCGTAAATAGTTCCGGAGGTATGAATCAGAAACAGCACGCCCCCGGCGCTCAAGGCAAGCACGCAGGGGCATTCTATCAAGTCCTGTACAAAGGTAGGGAATTTTATCTAAACAACAACGAATTTCGGGTCTTTTCGCTGCTGGTCTGCGGCGGTCAATGGGCGACGTTCGACATCGCCGAGCGGCTGAATATCCCCGACCCGCGCAGTACGATCCGCTATATCCGCAAAATGGGGATCGATGTTGCCGATGTCTGGGTGCATGAAAACAAGATGCGGTTTAAGCGCTATTACATTCACGGAGGGGATGCGGTATGCTGACCGGTCCCCGCTATGTAAAAAGTCCTTCGGTGAAGATGCTGGAGCGTCTGGAACTGGAGGCGTATCGCCGGGCACATCCGACGATTCCCGAAGCCGCAGTTGTCCCGACCAAACATCGGGACGATACGGCCAACGGACTGACGCGGTGTATCATCCGTTACCTCCAGCTGAAGGGCTGGCAATCTGAAAGGGTTAATACTATGGGGCGTCCGGTCGATACCCGCAAAACCTTCGATGTGGCGGGCTGTCAGCGTCAGGTCGGGACGTTGAGGTGGGGCAAATCCACCTCGACACCTGGAAGCGCGGATATTTCCGCGACCATTGCCGGGCGTTCGGTAAAGATCGAGGTAAAAATTGGCCGGGACCGGCAGAGTGCCGAGCAGAGAGCCTATGCCGAAGCGGTCGAACGCGCTGGTGGATTGTATGTCGTTGCCCGGACCTTCGAGGAATTTGTCGGGTGGTATGGGATAAACTTCGGAGGGCACGGCGATGAGTAAGGATTGCTACTATTTCCCGCATGACAGCAATGCGAAGGACGACCCCAAGTGCGTACTGATGATCGAGCAGTTGGGAATGGAGGGTTACGGCATCTATTGGATGTTGGTTGAAGCTCTCCGTGACCAGCCGGACTACACCTATCCCGTGGCAAATATACCCGCACTTGCACGCCGTTACAACACCTCTGCCGAGAAGGTGCGGACGGTAGTGTATAACTACGAACTTTTTACGGTGAAAGAAGATAAAATTTTCTTCTCGGAGAGCCTCAATCGTCGAATGTTGGTATTTAACGAGAACCGCGCAAAGCGTTCAGCGGCAGGTCGTTTGGGGATGGCTCGGCGTTGGGGAGATAACAATGTTATAACACCGTTATTACAAAGCAATAGCACCGTTATAACAAGTAAAGTAAAAGAAAGTAAAGTAAAAGAGAAAGAGAGTATAGAGAAAGTCGCAACCAAACGCACTGCGTTTGTTGCTCCCTCCCTCCAGGAAGTCAAAGATTATATTTCCGAAAAAGGATATACGGTCGATGCTCAACGCTTCATCGATTTCTATGAGGCGAAAGGCTGGATGATTGGTAAAAACAAGATGAAAGATTGGCGGGCAGCTGTTCGAACGTGGATGCGCCGACCAGACGAACCCCAAAAACAAACTACCTATGAGATGCGAACAACAAATTTCCTATAACCGCCTGGAGGCCGTTGAGGTGCTCCCGGAATCGCCCGAACTCGAAAAGGCTGTTTTGGGTGCTTTGATTCTTGAACCGGACCAACTGGCCGATGTTGCAGAGATCGCCGAAATTTCGGCATTCCAGACCCCGATACACGGCAAAATCTACGGCATGATGCTCTCGATGCTCGCGGAAGGCGTCAAAATCGACCTCTACACGCTTACGCAGCGCTGTAAAACCGTTGAGGGGTTAGGCAACCCGGCGGCCTACCTGGCAAAGCTCACGCAGGCCGTCGGCTCGGGGGCATATGTCCTCGACCACGCCCGGCAGCTCAAAGACACGGAGACCCGCCGCCGGTTGTGTCTATTCGGCCATGAACTCGCAGTACGGGCGGCCTCCGATCCCTCGGGCGTTTTGGATTGGGCGACAACAGAAATAACCGCCATAGCCGCCGCAACGGTCCACGCCAACGATATTACGCCATTGTCGGATGTCGTGCGGGCCACCCTCGACGACTTGGAACGACGCCAACAGGCCCGACAAGTGGGCGAGTGCATCGGCATTCCTACGGGCTTACAACGGCTCGACGTGCTGACGGGCGGCTGGAGGGGCGGCCAGCTCGTGGTATTGGCTGGCCGTCCAGGGATGGGCAAAAGTGCCGCAATGCTACATTTTGCCCGGACCGCCGCCGTTGCTGGGGTTCCGGTGTGCGTGTTTTCGCTGGAGATGCCCGATACACAGTTGGCCGGGCGAATGTTGGTAGGAGGTTCGGGAGTTAACTCCGGATCGTTCCGAACGGGCGATATAGACGCCGACAGCTGGCGCAGGCTCGAACAAGCCGCCGCGGAACTTTCCGCGCTGCCTGTCTACTTCAGTGATTGTGCTAATATTACGATGGGGACTATACGCTCGCAATGTAAGGCTATGGCCCGCCGGGGGCGGTGCGGGATGGTCATTATCGACTATCTGCAACTGCTCGACACGGCAAGCCGGAACACGAACAGCACCCGCGAGCGGGAGATCGCCGCCGCCAGCCGTTCGGCCAAACTGCTCGCGAAGGAACTCGATGTGCCCGTCATTTTGTTGTCGCAGTTGTCGCGCAAAATAGAGGAACGAACCGATAAAACCCCGATGCTTTCGGACCTCCGGGAATCTGGCGCCATCGAGCAGGACGCCGATATGGTGCTATTTATCGACCGCCCGGCAATGTACGGCCGGGCCGAGATAGACGCGGGGCGATACGGGACCATTCCGGCCGAGGGCGTCGGGCTGCTGCATATCGCCAAGAACCGGGAGGGGGCGACAGGGTGCGTGATTTTCCGGCACAACGAAAGTATTACACGGATTGCGGACTATGAAAGCACGGCGAACCCCTCAACGGACGGCGAACCGTTTTAAGAGTGTTTGCGATTTAAGCGCATGAAAATACCCAAGTGGAACAAAGACCCACGGCGGGGGAGATAATCGAAAATTCAGAAACAAGAAATGAAAAAACAGCTATTTTCCCCGCCATTGGCGGACGAGTTTACAAAGTTCGGCGACAAATTCGAGAAAATCGCCCATAACGAAGCCAACGGAATGTATTGGGAATGAGTCGAACAAGGCCTAAAGAAAAACGAAGGGGTGGACAGCGGGACGACAGCAACCTGACGATATGCCTAACCCGGGACGAACTTGCGGAACTGCTGGAGCGTACCCGCCGTAAGTGCGAGGAGTACGAACGCAGACAGAGGTTCGCAATAAAAGATAAACTATTGAATATTAAAATGTTATGAAAAAAGAAACCAAAATCTACACGGAGTATTGCATCCGGAATCAAATCGCCGCCGGAGGATCTGACGATTGGCAAATTCGTTTAGGGAAATATGTCATATCATTGCAATACGTGGATTGCCCCGGCGATGGCTTCTTGGGCCGTCTTGCGTCTTTGGCGGGGCGTGTCCCGCAGCGTTTGGTCGCTGTTATATATCAGAGAAATCGAGACGGTCAGATCAATGCCATCCGGCAAATATCGGTTCCAGCAAAGGGCGCAAGCATTACGACCGACAATGCGACGGTTTTGAAACTGTTCGGACATGACGGACGTTTATGCGGCGTTGAGGTCTCCAAATCGAAAGGTCCCTATTTTCTTGGTGGTAAATGGGGGCGCATATCTGCCACCCAGCCGATCCGCCCGGACGAGCAGAACCGGGGAATAACCCAGGACACGGAGCGCTGGATCAGCATGAAATAATTATTGACTATTTAATCCATATAGAGAAGTATGGCACAGGATTCCATTCACAAGATCATCACAATCGAGATCGAATACTCGAAACTTATCAAAAGTTGGGCTGAAGCGCAAAAGGTGATAGATGAGACCCGGCAGTCTATTAAGAACCTCAAGAAAGAGGATGCAGACTATTACGAGAAGATGGCCCGGTATAAAGCCGTAATTCGGGATAATACCGATGCGCAGCGTCAATACATGAAGCAGATTAACGAGCAGGTCAAGAAGGAAGCGCAACTCGATGGCTCCGTTAATAAACTCCGGAGCGATATTTCGAAGTTGGCAAAAGAGTATTATGCGCTCTCCGAAGCTGATCGCAAATCGGCAAAAGGAATGAAGATGGCCGAACAGGTCCGCAATATGCAAACGGAGGTGAACAAGGCCGAGCAGGATTTGCTGAATTTCCGGTCCAATGTCGGCAATTATGCAAGTGCGCTTAGTCCGCTTTCTTTCCAGGTGCAACAAGTGGCCCGGGAACTTCCGTCGCTCACGATGTCCGCCCAGCAATTTTTTCTGGCGATTTCCAACAACCTGCCGATGCTTGCCGATGAACTGAAGAGAGCTTCGGCCAATAATAAAGCGTTGCGAGCCGAAGGGAAAATGACGATCCCGGTGTTCCGGCAGGTTATTTCGTCTATCTTTTCCTGGCAGACGGCTTTGGTCGTGGGCATTACCCTGCTGACGGCCTACGGGAAAGAGATCGGGGCGTGGGTAAAGGGATTGTTTAGCGCAGGTAATGCGTTGTCGGATGTTGCTCAATATACGCAAGACCTCAACCGGGCCATTGAAAACAGCCGATCAGAGTTGAAGCGGGAGTTTGACGCCCTCCGTGAGGCAAAAAAAGGTACAGCCGAATATGCCGCCGCCCGCAAAGTCATAGAGGATAAATACGGGGACTATCTTTCCAACCAAAAGGAGGAGATACGGAATTTGGAGGACCAAAAGGCGGCTTATGATGCCCTTGCAGGCAGTATTACGGCGGCCGCTATTGCTAAGGGTTTGGAGGAATCCAATGCCAATGCCTCCGAAGAATACGGTAAAACGATGGACAAAGCCTTCGAAGGCGTGCAGGATAAGTTTATTAAAAAATTCGGCCGGGAGGCCGGGATCGCTTATTTTACCGAGTTTCGTGCCGGGTTAAATAGTGAAATTCCGGAATTGAAAGAGCGTGCGCAGGAAATATACCGGATGTTCGATGAGAACACCACAAAAACTCGGACGACTATGGCCGGGAACCGTCCGGTCGTGAGTGAATATGTAGAGGTTTCCAATGAACTGGAAAGCACTCTGAATAAAGTGCGAGATGCTACGGATCGGTATAACGAAACCCTTTCTGCAAACAAAATAGCGATGAAAACATTGATGGATATGTACAAGATCAGTGCAGATGACATCAATGCGCAAGGGGAGGCCATCAAGGATTTAATCAAGCGAAAGAAACAAGAACTTGCCGATATAAACAAGGAGGTCGCAACCACGGAGGACGAAATCATTTCACGGAATAAAAGGGCCGAGGCTGTTGAGAATGAGATCAAACGCTTAAAAAAACTTGGACGAACGAATGAGAAGGCGCAAGAGGCTGCTAATAAAATAGCACGACAAGCCGCCAAGACACAGCTCGATTTAGAGAAGCAATTATCAAAATCCATTCTTGAACTCAGACAAGCGAGCCTTGAAAAAGACCTGGAACTTTCCCGGCTTCGCTTTTCGTGGGAACGTCAGGAGTTGGAAAACAAACTCAAATACGACAAAACGCTGACTGCGGAATCTCGGGAAGCTATAAACAAGCTAATCCTGAATATGGAGGAACGCAGGTATAAGGAGGAATCCGAAATCCGCCAGCGTTGGAGCGATAAGGAGTTCGAGGAAGAAGCCCGCAATGCGGAGAACAGGATCAAGATGCGGATCAATGTCCAGGAAGAGATGGACAAACTATCTCTTGCGCAAGTAAAAAACAGGAACTATGCAGGATTGATCGGGGACGACAAGGATGCACGGATTAAAGCGCAGCAGGCCGTTGCAAATGAAGAATTGCGTATTGCTCAAAGTAAATATGACGCTATTTCACAAATGGATGAGGAGCAATGGAGTGCGCAATACGGTTCTATTCAAGCCTATGAGATGGCCCGACTGGATGCAGAAAACAATGTGCAAGATGCAATTAAGAAAACGACCGACCTGTCTATCGCCTCGCAAAATCAGGCAATAAAAGTGCAACTGGACGAACTGGCGGCCGCCTCCTCGTTAGTTGGGAGTCTAAGAGGTTTATTCGGGGCGTTGGGCGATGATCTTGAGGCATTCGCCATTGCAGAGCAGGCATTGGCCGTGGCGCAAATCATCATCGACGCTCAAAAAGCAACAATGGAAGCGATGGTTGCATCATTCCAACTCGGACCTATTGCGGGACCTATATGGTTTGCAACACAGAAAGGAATTATAACAGCGCAGGCGGCAATCGCATCGGCGACAACGCTTGCACAAGCCATCCCTTCGTTCTTCTCGGAAGGCGGCCTTGTCACGGGCCCGGGCACCGGAACTTCGGACAGCATCCCCGCAATGTTATCCAACGGCGAAGCTGTGATGACCGCCCAGGCTGTCAACGACTGGGGCGCAATGCTCTCGGCCATGAACGTGGCAAGCGGCGGAAACGCCATCCAAGTATCGAATCTTCCCCAGCGCAACGACGGAATGAAGGGGATGGAGCGCATGATGGAACGGGCCCTGATGAATATGCCGGCGCCCATTGTTTCGGTGGTTGACATCAACAAAGGGCAGAAGCGGGTCAAGGTTCAAAACAGCCTCGGAAAATTAGGTCGAAAAAAATACGAATAATAACATGAATACCCCTAATAAGAAAGTGGGCCGCCCTCGTGCATATACCCCCGAAGCTCTTGAAGCCAAGTTTGAAGAATATGTCGAATGGGTGAAAGCGAATCCGCGATACAGCAACAAGGTATTGGCCGACGGCTCTGTTATTCCCGTACCTTACGAACGACCGCTGACACTTGTAGGATTCTGCGTGTTCGCGGATATTGTAGAGAATACTTTCCGGGAATACGAAAAGCAGGATGAATTTTTGAGCGTGTGTGCACGCGTGCGCGCGCGAATCGAATCCGATCAGCTGGAGGGTGCTATGTGTGAGCAGTACAACCCGACGATTGCGTCGCGTGTCCTTCATCTTGCCGACCGCCAGGATGTGACAACCAACGGCAAGGCGATAACGGCCGCAACACAGCCTATTTCCGTGGTCCTCGATCCCGAAGCTGCCAAGATCATCCAGTCCATAGGCAAAATGACAGTAGCAGTAAAGGAATGACGAGGCGCGCTGCGTGTGATGATGCACGCCACCGAATAACGACGAAATGACGAGAGCCGGGACAATTCCCGGCTCTTTTTATCTTTTGTCGGGTGTATTTGTCCGTTATTTGCGCTTTGGGGTGCTGAAATTTCGACGATCTCCTAACGGGTGAAGCATATACCCTCCAAAGAGCAAGCGTCGCCAAATCGGCTATTTCTTTGTTGTCGGCTTGAACCCTATCGGCTGGGAGGGCTTGCGGGCTTGTGGCACTTTGATCGACAATGCTGCGATAGCCTGATAGATATTGTCGAGTTCCTGGCGCATATCCTCCGACAGATCGCTGACCGCTTCGGCATTGTCTGCATCAGCCCGCTCCAGTAGTGCCAGTTTTGCCCGAATTTCGGCCAATTCTGCCGTGATTTGGGTTGTGGTGGTAATGTAGTTGCGCATTGCTACAAAAGCCCGCATAATGGCCCTATTTACCCGTATAGCCGTCTCGCTACGCAGGACGCTCGAAAGCATTGCGACACCCATTTCCGTAAAAGCAAATGGCATATAGCGACGACCACCCCAATTTGAGGACGCATTTTGTGATGTTAGACTTGAGGTCGCAATTTGCGTCCTCAAAATTTCATATTCTTTTTCCGAGAGTACAAACATAAAATCGTCGCCCTCGAAACGCTCGATATTGCGCCTTACGGCCTC
>ERZ773228.1169-NODE-1169-length-28425-cov-22.516919_pt1 | contig 28425 bp, 27 predicted proteins | sample MGYA00580524_ERZ773228 | MGnify/ENA primary metagenome ERZ773228 (study PRJEB29015, sample SAMEA2737768) | human gut metagenome | biome: human gut; feature: human-associated habitat; material: faeces | place: China | collected 2012 ... | reverse complement strand
CTTGCCACCCTTACGACTGATGAAAACGGAAATACAGATGTTGTAGAGGTAAAGGCTGGAACTGTCTATATCAAGGAACTTTCTGCACCAGTAGGATATAAAGTGGATAAAACTGTATATTCCTTAAAGGTTGAAGCTGGAAAGACAGTGACTTTGAAAGTATCAGATATACCAAAAGTAACGGATACCTTGATTGAACTTTTCAAGATTGATATGGAAACACAAAAAGACAATCCACAGGGAACGGCTTCTTTAGCAGGCGCAGAGTTTGAGTGGAAATATTATGACGGTTTCTATGCAAAAGATAATCTTCCATCAGAGCCAACACGCACTTGGACAACAAGAACGGTTGAAGAAAAAGATATGCAAGGAAATGTTCATTACATCACAAAATTAGCGGACGCATACAAAGTATCTGGCGACAGCTTCTATATGCAGAATGGAAAGGCTGTTCTTCCTCTTGGAACACTGACTGTTGAGGAAGTGAAAAGTCCAACAGGATATTTATTAGAGGGTGCTTATATGCAGGCAAATGGTAGTGAAGAACAGATAAAAGGTGTCTATCTTACACAGATTACAGAGGACGGCGACCTTGCCGTATTGACAGGTGCGAACCAGTTTTCTGTATCGGATAAAGTCATTCGCGGTGGTGTAAAAATTCAAAAACGAGATTTAGAAACAGGCGACATCAAACCACAAGGAAGTGCCACGTTAAAAGATACTGCTTTTGACATCATTTCCTTAAATGAAAATGCGGTATTGGTTGAGGGAAAATTGCATAAGAAAAATGAAGTTGTAAAAACCATTCATACGGATATTTCCGGTGTTGCCATGACTTCGGATAACCTACTTCCTTATGGAAAATATAAGATTTTTGAACAGAAATCACCAGAGGGATATTTGACTGATGGTGCAAAAGAGATTGAATTTGAAATTACAGAAAACGGTAAAATTGTGGATTTAACAGATAAAGACCATTCTATCTACAATCAAATCAAGCGCGGCGATATTGAGGGTGTCAAGATTGATGCAGGTACACATAAACGCTTGGCTGATGTTCCGTTCAAAATTACAAGTAAGACCACAGGCGAAAGTCATGTTGTTGTAACTGATGATAACGGACAGTTTTCTACTTCATCAGATTGGGCGAGCCATAAGCACAATACCAACAAAGGACAGACAAGTGAAAATGGTGTGTGGTTTGGAACTTCGGAACCGGACGACAGCAAAGGCGCGCTTCCTTACGATACTTACATCATTGAAGAATTAAGATGTGAAAGCAACAAAGGCTTCAAACTTATTCCTCCATTTGAGATTGTCGTATCAAGAAATAACCATGTGATTGATTTAGGCACACTTACTGATGAATACGAAAAAGAAATCACTATCCAAACAAGTGCAGCAGGTAAAGACGGCGAAAAGACTATTCTTGCCGGTAAAGAAATTACGATTGTAGATACCGTGAAATTAGATGGTCTTGTGAAAGGTACAAAGTATCAGTTAAAAGGCTGGCAGATGGTAAAAGAAGAAAATGCGGAACTTGTGATTGATGGAAAACGTGTTGAAAACGATTATACCTTTATTGCTGATGATGAAGAAATGAAAGTGGAAATTGCCTATACATTCAATGCGTCTGCTTTAGGTGGCAAGAACCTTGTTACCTTTGAAGAATTGTATGATTTAAGCAATCCAAAAGAACCGGTCAAGGTTGCTGAACATAAGGACATCAATGATGACGGGCAAACTGTTTTCATTACAGAGCGTATTATCAATATTCATACAACGGCTGCTGATCTAGACGGTAACAAGGAAATTCAGGCAGATAAAGAAGTGACTATTATTGATACGGTTACTTTAGAGGGCTTGGAAGTCGGTACAAAATATCAGTTAAAGGGCTGGCAGATGGTAAAAGAAGAAAATGCAGAACTTATCATTGATGGAAAGCGTGTAGAAAAAGACTATACCTTTATCGCAGATAAGGAAAACATGACAGTAGAAATTGCATTTACATTTGACGCGTCTACTCTTGGTGGGAAACAACTTGTAACTTTTGAAGAATTGTATGACTTGTCAAATCCTGACGAACCTAAAAAAGTAGCGGAACACAAGGATATTGAGGACGATGGACAGACGGTTACCATCAAGGAAATTCCAGAGGTGCCGGAAAAGCCGGAAGAACCAAAAACACCAGAGAAACCGACATACCCAACAGACAGTCCGAAAACCGGAGATAACACAAATGTGATGGCGTTTGTTGTGATGTTGCTTACTTCTGCCGGTATGCTTGGCGGTACATATCTTTGGAAAAAGTATCGTAAGAAAGAGGACTAAATTATGGCAATTACATTAGGGAGTTTGTTTGATGGGATTGGTGTATTTCCTTTGGCAGCCTCCAACTATGGCATTGTTCCCTTATGGGCAAGTGAGATTGAGAAAGTCCCTATTTCTATCACAAAGAAACACTTCCCTCAAATGCAGCATTTGGGGGATATTACAAAACTTGACGGTGCGAAGATACCGCCTGTGCATATCATCACATTTGGTTCGCCCTGTCAGAATTTATCAACGATCGGAGCGCGTGAGGGGCTTGCCGGTGCAAAATCCGGTCTGTTTCATCATGCAATCCGTATCATACAGGAAATGAGGTGTGCTACTGATGGCAAATATCCAGTTATCGCTGTTTGGGAAAACGTTAGAGGAGCGTTTTCTTCAAACAACCGGTTGGACTTTAGAGCCGTGCTGGAGTCGTTCGCAGATACCGAAATTCCAATGCCTGCTTCTCGAAGATGGGCAAACGCCGGAATGGTTCGAGGGGGTAAAGTTGATGTGTGCTGGCGACTCTTGGACGCTCAATATTGGGGAGAGCCCACCCTCTCTCAAAGAAGAAAACGTATCTTCGTCGTGGCGGATTTTAGAGGACAGCGTGCCGCAGAAATTTTATTTAAACCCCACGAATTGCACGCACATATTGACCCTAGCCGAAAGAGCTGGCTGTCCTCCGGCGAAAGAAATCGAATATCTGTTAATCAAGCAAGGGGGAAAATACCAGTCCTATGTCCCTTTGAGGAAAGAAGAACCAGAGGGAGCGCAAAACATCAGGACACGCAGGGGTTCGTCAGAAGTTTTGGACGGCCAAATGACCCTTTTCCCACCTTATTAGCCGGTGGTCCGGGTGTGTTCTCCTTTTGGTATGAGGGCGAAGAAAAAGAGGGATTTATCCGTTATCTGACACCGATTGAAAGTGAAAGGCTCATGGGATTGCCGGACGATTGGACAAAGTATGGCAATACTGGAACGATCAACAGCGACTATGCAAGATGGCGAGCGTTAGGAAATGCGATTGCTGTTCCCTGTGCAGAACATATCATGGCAGGAATTGCAGAAGTCCTAAAGGAAAGTGAGGATTGATGAAGTGAAACAACAGATAAGAGCGCCGCCGGTATATTGAATGACTTACACAAATCATTTATGAAACTGTTTCTTTGTCGTCAGTTTTTGAAAAAAAGTGATGAGAAAAAACAGTACACTAAGGGGTATGGGGAAATGTAGTGTCCCCATGCTTTATCAAGAAAAATAGAAAACATAAAAAGAAAAGAGGTAAAACGATATGGAATTAAAATTTGTAGTACCAAATATGGTACAGACGTTTGGAAACTTGGAATTTGCGGGAGAAAATGAAGTCCGTCAGCAGAGAGTCAATGACAGAATGACGGTTGTAAGCCGCAGTTACAATCTGTACTCTGATGTGCAGCGTGCTGATGATATTGTAGTAACACTTCCGGCAAAGGCTGGAGAAAAGAATTTTCAGCCGGAACAGAAAGTGAAACTCATTAACCCACGCATTACCGCAGATGGCTATAACATCAATGGACGCGGATTTACAAACTATATCTTACTGGCTGATGATATGTTACCGGTGGAAAGCAAATAAAGGAGGATTTTAGCGTATGAGATTAGCAAACGGAATTGTAATTGATAAGGAAAAAACATTTGGACAGTTGAAGTTTTCTGCCTTGCGTCGCGAGGTGCATGTGCAAAATGAGGACGGAAGTGTCAGTGAGGAAATCAAGGAAAGAACCTATGATCTGAAATGTCGCGAACAAGGGCGCATGATACAGGTATCTGTGCCGGCAAGCGTTCCATTGAGGGAGTTTGATTATAACGCTGAGGTTGAACTGATTAACCCTGTGGCTGATACGGTCGCAAATGCAACCTATCGCGGTGCGGATATTGACTGGTACATTAAGTGCGACGACCTTGTATTAAAGAATAAAGGACAAGCACCAAACAATCCGGCGCCTAAAAAATAGGCAGATAAGGAGTCAGCATGGCTTTATTCAAATATAAAGGAAATCGTATCCGTGCAAGCGATCAGCATTTAGTCTATCGCTTTTGTATGAGTGCTTTGATACTGCTGTTTCTGTGTATCGTGGTGTTGCTGAACCTAAAACAGATCGTTCATACAGATTGGGAGAATTTCAATCTTTCAAAGATGGAGTTTTCCCTTTCTTCTTATAACTTCATAACTATATTGATAGCGGCTGGTGTTTGTGCATTGGTCGCTTTTCTCTATGTTCGGTTTTGTTATGACAGTTTCAAAAAGATGGTACATCGTCAAAAACTAGCGCGCATGATACTGGAGAATAAATGGTATGAAGCAGAACAGACAAAACAAAACGGATTTTTCACAGATTTACCGAGTTCTTCCAAAGAAAAGATTGTCTGGTTTCCTAAAATCTATTATCAGATGAAAGATGGGCTGCTGCATATCCAATGTGAAATCTCTATGGGAAAGTATCAGGAGCAGCTTCTCAATCTGGAAGATAAGCTGGAAAGTGGGCTGTATTGTGAAATGACAGATAAGGTGCTGCATGACGGATATATCGAATATACCCTGCTTTATGATATGGTCGCAAACCGCATTTCCATTGAGGAAGTCAAGGCGGAGCATGGCGGACTAAAATTGATGAAAAATCTTATTTGGGAGTATGACGCACTGCCCCACGCCCTGATTGCCGGTGGTACCGGTGGCGGAAAAACATATTTTCTGCTTACCATCATAGAAACGCTGTTACAGACAAATGCAGTGCTTTTTATCTTAGACCCAAAGAATGCCGACCTTGCGGACTTGGGAACCGTTATGAAAAATGTCTATCATACAAAGGAAGATATGATTGCTTGCGTTAATTCCTTTTATGAGGGTATGGTTTCACGCAGTGAAGAAATGAAACAACACCCCAACTATAAAACGGGCGAAAACTATGCGTATTTAGGACTTGCACCTCACTTTTTAATCTTTGATGAATATGTGGCATTTTTTGAAATGTTAGGCGCAAAGGAAAGCATGAACTTATTAAGTCAGTTAAAGAAGATCGTTATGCTTGGCAGACAGGCCGGATATTTTCTCATTGTGGCATGTCAAAGACCGGACGCAAAGTATTTTACAGATGGAATACGCGATAACTTTAATTTTCGTGTTGGTTTAGGGCGTATGAGCGAACTTGGTTATGGTATGCTTTTCGGCTCTGATGTGAAGAAGAAATTCTTTCAAAAGCGTATCAAAGGGCGCGGCTATTGTGATGTAGGCACAAGTGTTATCAGCGAATTTTATACGCCATTTGTACCAAAAGGACACGATTTTCTAAAAGAGATCGGCAGGCTTGCCAGCCAAAGGCAAGAACAGTTTGAAGAACAAGGAAAGGATAATGACAATGTGGTGGAATAACGAAAAGAATACAAGAAGAAAGTACAGCACCAAAGCCGGTCGCGGTCAGCAGCGCGTACAAGACCGCGCCAGACCGGCGTGTTGTGGTGCAGGGCTTGCCCTGCGCCACCGTTATTGCCCCTCGGTATCTAACAGAGGGGCACAAAAAAACAGGAAACAGTCCAAAAAAGTCCTAAAAGACTGATAAACAGTGGACTTTTGCTTGTTTCAAGGCAAAGTGATAATGCCTGTAAAATATCACATTTTATAAGATGGGAGTGATAATAACTGAATGATAAAGAGTGGATAGAAGCATTTAAGGAAAAGCGAGCCTTATATGGTGTTACACAGTTACGGCTTGCGGTTATGGCAGGTATCAGCCGTGAACATTTGAACCGTATCGAAAGTGGTAAGGTGTCGCTTACTTTAGAAATGAAAGAAAAACTGTTGGTAGCGTTAGAAAAATTCAATCCTGATGAACCTTTGTTTCTCTTGTTTGATTATGTGCGTATTCGATTTCCAACAATGGATATAAAGCATATCATCAAAGATGTTTTAAGACTGAATATCCAGTATATGCTGCATGAGGATTGGGCGTATTTCAGTTACACGGAACAATACTATATCGGAGATGTCTTTGTTTATACTTCTGATGATGAAGAAAAAGGTGTTCTGTTGGAACTGAAAGGCAAAGGCTGTCGGCAGATGGAAAGTTATCTGCTTGCACAGGAGCGGAGTTGGTATGATTTTCTGATGGACTGCTTGGTTGAGGGTGGCATTATGAAGCGTTTGGATTTAGCAATCAATGACAGAACCGGAATACTCAATATACCGGAACTGATTGAAAAGTGTAAAAATGATGAATGTATTTCAGTATTTCGACACTTTCGCTTTTATGCTTCCGGCGAGATTTCCCATCAGCGAGAACGCAACCACAAAGAAATGGGAACGACCATGTATATCGGCTCTATGAAAAGTGAAGTTTACTTCTGTATTTATGAAAAGAATTATGAGCAGTACATCAAGGCGGGTGTTCCGTTAGAAGAAGCGCCTGTGAAAAATCGTTTCGAGATACGATTAAAAAATGAGCGAGCCTATTATGCGGTGCGTGATTTGTTGACCTATTATGACGCAGAAAGAACGGCATTTTCTATCATCAACCGCTATGTGCGATTTGTAGATAAAGAAGAAAATAAACCTGTTAGCGAGTGGAAACTCAATGAAAAATGGGCTTGGTTTATCGGCGAAGGCAGACCGCCTTTGAAATTGACAACAAAACCGGAGCCGTACACATTAGGGAAAACATTGCGCTGGATTTCAAGACAGGTTGACCCGACACTTCTTATGTTGGAAGAAATCGCAAAGAAAACAGGTGTCAATTACTTAAAAGAAATACGCCAGTACACAAAACTGACAGAAAAGCATGAGCAGATTATCCGTCAGCAGACAACAACGATAGAAGAAATCGTTTTGAGTGATGAAGAAAGGAATAAGGAAGATGTGGGTGTTTTTTAAGGATTTATTGCTGGTATCCGTTGGAATGGGTATCGGTGTAGTCCTGATGTGTATGTTACAAGTCGGCAAGGACGCTGACAATATGATGGAAGAAATGAAAGAAAGCGAGGAACAGTAAATGAATTTCGGACAAAATTTGTATCAATGGTTTTTAAGCAATGCACAATCTTTAGTGCTTATGGCAATCGTAGTTATCGGTATCTATTTGGGATTTAAGAGAGAATTTTCCAAACTGATCGGTTTCTTGGTTGTTGCCTTAATTGCAGTCGGATTGGTATTCAACGCCGGCGGTGTGAAAGATGTGCTTTTGGAACTGTTTAATAAGATTATAGGAGCATAGAAAGTTATTGTTGATGTAATATGTGAATGGTATAATATGGATATGTCAAAATAAAACTTTAGGAAGTGGAAACATGATTGGAATATACTTAAGTGGGACAGGAAATACAAAACATTGCATTGAAAAATTAGTGGGATTGATAGATAATTCTGCAAAAGTATTTCCGTTAGAAACGCCTAATCTTATTGATGAAATAAAGAAAAACGACACTATTATTTTGGGATACCCGACACAATATTCAAATGCACCTTATATGGTAAGAGATTTTATAAAACAAAATAGTTCTTTGTGGAAAGATAAGAAAATATTTTGTGTGGCAACAATGGGTGCTTTTAGTGGAGATGGTGCCGGGTGTGCTGCTAGACTATTAAAAAAGAATGGTGCTTCCATTTTAGGCGGACTTCATATAAAAATGCCAGACTCTGTATGTGATAGTAAACTACTGAAAAAGACACTTGAAGAAAACAGAGAAATAGTAAAGCAGGCTGATAAAAAAATAGAACTTGTTGCAGAAAAAATAAAACAAGGGCAATATACCAAAGATGGTATTTCTTTCTTCTCCCATCTAATAGGGTTATTTGGGCAAAGATTGTGGTTTTACAATAAAACAACAGGATACACGGATAAGTTAAAAATCAATCAAGATTGTATTGGTTGTAATTTATGTGTTTCCTTGTGCCCTATGAAAAATATTTCTATTCAAAATGGAAAGGCTGTTGCCGGCAATCAATGTACGATGTGCTATCGTTGCATTAGCCATTGTCCTAAAAAAGCAATCACACTTTTAGGAAATCAGGTAACAGAACAATGTCAGTATGAAAAATACTATGAATAAATTTCTCTAGTAAATTTGATATATTTATATACGCAAAGCAGTTAGTCTTAGGATTGACTGCTTTTTCTATACCTAAAATTTCAGATTGGAGTGATGATATGAGCGATATTTTTAAGGATATGCAAGTGAAAACAGGCTGTGAGTATATCTCCGACCTGCCCTCTTACAAGAGAGTCATTTGGAAAGAACTGAAAAAACAAAATCTTTCCCAGTATAACAAAAAGCAGTTAGAGGATTTTTCCAACTATGTGTTTGGACTGTCCTATGAAACTTTACAGGCTGTTATCAAGCAGCAGAAAGGACGTGAAAAACGAGTATGAAAGAATTACGTGTATGTATGGAAAGCGCACTTCCTGATAAAGAAGTGAAAAAAGCGTGGTTTACCTTACCGATTGATGAAGTAGATGTATTAGAAAAATTGGGTGTTGATGTGGAAAATGATGAGTATTGCATTATCGAAACCGATGTACCATTCAAGACAGATATTAAAGAAAATACAAGCGTTTGGCGTCTGAATGATTTATTCTATACCTTTCTTGCACTTCCTCATTTTATGCAGTTAGATTGTGAATTACTGTTGGAACGATTGCCGAGTTTGGACTTGCTACACGCCTATCACGACGCAATCCATTTTTATGAGGGAGCAGTCAGTATGATCGAGGTGGCAAGGCGAAAAATGATTGAATACAATTCCGTTTCAGAAGAAGCCATACATTATATGGATTTAGAAAAGTTTGCCGGGTATCTGGAAGAAAACGGACGCTTTCTAAAAACGGAGCACGGTATCTATCAGTTGCCGTAGGAATGAGGTGGTATGTATGACTGATGATATGCAGGTATATATCGCAAATCTTGGAAAATACAATGAGGGATATTTGGTCGGCGCTTGGTTCTCTTTCCCTATTGATGAGGAAGATGTGAAAGAAAAGATTGGCTTAAATGAGCGTTACGAAGAATATGCAATCCATGATACTGACAACTTCCCTATGGAAATTGGGGAATATGTTTCTATTTCGGAACTGAACCAAATGTATGAAATGATGGAAGATTTACCGGAGTATATTTTGGAATGTCTGGACGAGTTTGTCGGGCATTACGGCTCTTTGGAAGAAGTGGCGGAACATAAGGACGAGGTTTATTTTTATCCGGACTGTGAAACCATGACGGACATTGCCTACTACTATATTGATGAATTGCAGGTGCTTGGGGATATTCCATCACAATTACAAAACTATATCGACTATGAAGCTTATGGACGCAACTTAGATATGGTTGGACACTTCATTGCCACAAGCCGCGGTATATGTGAGATACCTGATTAAACGAAAAACGGATACGGACAGTTTGAAACATGGCTGTCCTTTCCTTTATAAAAAAATAAAACGGAAAGGAGTTTTAGTAAAAAAATATGAAGAAAATCAAGAGTTATACAGGAATATGGAACGTGGAAAAAGTGCTATATGCTATCAATGATTTTAACCTGCCGTTTCCTGTTACCTTTACACAGATTACATGGTTTGTGATTACGGAATTTATCGTGATTGTATTTGCGGATATACCGCCACTTTCCATGATCGAGGGTGCTTTCCTCAAATACTTTGGTATTCCGGTGGCACTCACTTGGTTTATGAGCCAAAAAACTTTTGACGGTAAGAAACCATACAGTTTTCTAAAATCGCAGCTATGTTTTTATTTTCGACCAAAAGTAACGTATGCAGGAAAAGCCGTAAAACTGCGTACAGAGAAAATCAATGAAACGATTACGGCAGTAAGGAGTGTGACGTATGTTCCCAATTAAATATATGGATAACAACCTTGTGTGGAACAAGGACAATGAGGTATTCGCCTATTATGAACTGATACCGTATAACTATTCTTTCTTATCGCCGGAAGAAAAATTTATTGTGCATGACAATTTCCGTCAACTGATTGCACAGTCCCGTGAGGGTAAAATCCATGCGCTTCAGATTGCAACGGAAAGTTCCATTGAAAATATACAGGAACAATCCAAAAAGTTAGTCAGCGGAAAACTTCGTGATGTGGCGATACACAAGATTGATGAACAGACTGACGCGCTTATCTCCATGATTGGCGATACACAGGTTGATTATCGCTTCTTTCTTGGATTTAAACTGATGGTACCTGATGAAACGCTCAACCTCAAAAATATCAAGAAGTCGGTGTGGCTGACATTTCAAGAATTTCTCCATGAAGTGAACCATACGCTGATGAATGATTTTGTTTCTATGCCAAATGATGAAGTGAGCCGCTATATGAAGATGGAAAAATTATTGGAAAATAAAATCTCCAGACGTTTTAAGGTGCGACGCTTGGAAGTGAGTGATTTTGGATATTTGATAGAACATCTATATGGCAGAGATGGGATTGTCTATGAAGAATACGATTATCCTTTGCCAAAGAAGAAATTAAAAAAAGAAACGCTGATAAAATACTACGATCTGATAAGACCCACAAGATGTCTGATTGAGGAAGGCCAGCGATACTTACGATTGGAACATGAGGACAAGGAAAGCTATGTTACCTATTTTACGGTCAATGCGATTGTCGGCGAGCTTGATTTTCCATCAAGTGAAATCTTCTATTATCAGCAGCAACAATTCACATTCCCTGTTGATACTTCTATGACGGTTGAAATCGTAGAAAACAAAAAAGCGCTTACCACAGTAAGAAACAAGAAAAAGGAACTGAAAGATTTGGATAACCATGCCTTTCAATCCGGTAGTGAAACAAGTTCTAATGTGGTAGACGCATTAGACAGTGTGGACGAACTGGAAACAGATTTAGACCAAACAAAAGAAAGCATGTATAAATTATCCTATGTAGTACGTGTATGCGCTGATGATCTGGACGAGTTAAAAAGGCGTGCTGATGAAGTGAAAGATTTTTACGATGATTTGAGTGTAAAACTGGTACGCCCTGCCGGAGATATGCTTGGACTTCACTCTGAATTTTTACCGGCAAGCAAGCGATACATCAATGATTATGTGCAGTATGTGAAAAGTGATTTCTTGGCAGGGCTTGGTTTTGGCGCTACGCAGCAGCTAGGAGAAAACACAGGCATTTATATTGGGTATTCCGTAGATACAGGAAGAAATGTATATCTGCAACCCTCTTTGGCTTCGCAAGGGGTAAAAGGTACAGTTACCAATGCGCTGGCAGCCGCCTTTATCGGTTCTCTTGGCGGTGGGAAATCATTCTGTAACAATCTGCTTGTGTATTACTCGGTACTGTTTGGTGGACAGGCAGTGATTTTAGACCCAAAATCCGAAAGAGGAAATTGGAAACAGACGTTGCCGGAAATTGCTCACGAGATAAATATTGTCAATCTGACAAGTGATAAAGAAAATGCAGGACTTCTTGACCCTTTTGTCATTATGAAAGATGTTGAGGACGGAGCGACTTTGGCAAAAGAAATACTCACTTTTTTAACCGGTATTTCTACCCGTGACGGAGAAAAGTTTCCGGTACTGATTCGTGCAATCAAAAATGTGAAAGACAGTGAGCACAGAGGACTTTTGAATGTCATAAAAGAATTGAGAAAAGAAGAAACGGTTATCGCAAACAATATTGCAGACCATATCGAAAGTTTTGTAGATTATGATTTTGCACAACTGCTATTCTCGGACGGTTCGGTGGAAAATGCGATCAGTTTGGATAATCAGCTCAATATCATTCAGGTGGCGGATTTGGTGCTGCCGGATAAAGATACTTCTTTTGAGGAATACACGACCATTGAATTATTATCGGTAGCAATGCTGATTGTCATTTCAACCTTTGCTTTGGATTTTATTCACAGCGACCGTTCTATCTTTAAAATTGTGGATTTGGACGAAGCATGGGCGTTCCTCAATGTCGCACAGGGAGAAACCCTTTCTAACAAGTTGGTGCGTGCCGGACGAGCCATGCAGTCAGGTGTCTATTTTGTAACACAGTCTGCTTATGATGTATCAAAAGAAAGTCTGAAAAACAATATCGGCTTGAAGTTTGCATTTAGAAGTACCGATATTAACGAGATAAAACAGACTTTAGAATTTTTCGGGATTGATAAAGAGGACGAGAATAATCAGAAACGCTTGCGTGATCTGGAAAACGGACAATGCTTATTGCAGGATTTATATGGCCGTGTCGGCGTGGTGCAGATACACCCCGTTTTTGAAGAATTGCTCCATGCCTTTGATACAAGACCTCCGGTTATCAGAGATGAGGTGGTGTGATGAATGAAAGAGGGAAAATTTCAAAGATAACAAAAAAGAATATCAAATCTATCAAACGATATATGACAAAACAAAAAGTGTTGCGTTTTATCAAAATGACGCTTCTTGTGATTGTGATAACTCTGATACTGCTCTCTTTACTTGGAACGGTGGCACAGGCGGCGGGATTGGTTGATGATACGGTCAGCGCAGAAAATCTCTACTCCAAATATCCGTTACAGAATTATACCCTAGATTTTTATGTGGATAATTCATGGGACTGGCTGCCGTGGAACTGGCTTGATGGGATTGGGAAAAGTGTGCAGTACGGACTTTACTGTATTACCAATTTCATTTGGACAATCAGTTTATATTTAAGCAATGCCACAGGCTATGTCGTACAAGAAGCCTATAAACTGGATTTTATCAACGATATGGCAGACAGTATCGGAAAAAGCATACAGACCCTTGCAGGTGTCACGCAGAATGGGTTTTCTTCGACAGGATTTTATGTGGGATTTCTTTTACTGATTATCTTGGTTGTGGGAATTTATGTTGCCTATACCGGACTGATAAAAAGAGAAACCAGCAAGGCACTTCATGCTGTGATTAACTTTGTAGTGGTGTTTTTATTATCGGCCTCTTTTATTGCCTACGCACCGGACTATATCAAAAAGGTCAATGAGTTTTCCAGTGATGTGAGTACCGCAGCACTTGATCTAGGCACAAAAATCATGCTTCCAAACTCAGACAGTGAGGGAAAAGACAGCGTAGATTTGATACGCGACAGCCTATTCTCTATTCAGGTGGAACAGCCGTGGCTGCTGTTACAGTTTGGAAATTCCAACAAGGAAGAAATCGGTGCAGAACGTGTGGAGTCCTTAGTATCTGTAAGTCCTGATGATGAAGATGGGAAAACAAGAGAAGAAATCGTGAAAACAGAAATTGAAGATAGCGACAACACCAACCTTACGATACCGCAGGTCATCAATCGTTTAGGCATGGTGTTTTTCCTTTTGTTCTTCAACTTAGGGATAACGATATTTGTGTTCTTACTTACAGGGATTATGATTTTCAGTCAGATACTTTTTATTATCTTTGCCATGTTTCTGCCTATCAGTTTTCTGCTTTCCATGATACCGGGATATGAAAGCATGACAAAACAGGCAATCGTGCGTGTGTTCAATACGATTATGACAAGGGCTGGCATTACGCTTATTGTAACGGTAGCGTTCAGTATTTCCAGTATGTTTTATAACATTTCCACAGACTATCCGTTCTTTATGATTGCGTTCTTGCAGATCGTATGTTTTGCGGGTATTTATATGAAGCTGGGCGATCTGATGAATATGTTTAGTCTAAATGCCAATGACAGTCAAGGCGTGGCGCGCCGTATCTTCCATAGACCATATATGTTTATGCGCCATCGGGCAAGAAGAATGGAACGCAGAATGACACGGGCAGCCTCTTTAGGTGTTGCAGCCGGTACAGGTGCAATGGCTGGAAGTATGGCAGGAAAACAACATACACAGGCAAGCGAACAGCGTTCCCGTAATAATGTTTCTAAAGGCTCTTTCAAAGATGTTCCCCAAAAAGCAGGCGCTATGGTAGGTGCAGTAATGGATACGAAAAACAAAATGAAAGAGAAAGCCGGAGCCGTTCGTGAAAATATTAAGGATATGCCGTTGCAGGCGTCTTATGCAGTTCATTCCGTCGGCAGACAGGCAAAACAAAGTGTATCGGATTTTAAGCGCGGTATCGTGCAAGAACGAGAACACAGACAATCCGGTCGTGAGGAAAAGCGTCAGCAGCACAGACAAACCATCGCAGATAAGCGTATGGCATTACAAAAAATGCAGGAGCAGTCTGGAATACATAAACCCCATGAAAGACCGGTGGCGGTTTCCAAAGAAAATGTGTCAGAAAACAGGTCAAAAGTACAGGAAGTGAAAAGAGCGGTAACGAGCGAAAAATCAAATGCACCGGTTGTAAAAAGACAACAGAAAATGAATGTGGAACAGATTGAAAAAGTAAGACCACTCTCCTCTTATGAGAAGAACCATCAAAATGATGGTGCAAATAGGCACAGTATAAAATCACAATCGGTACAAACAGTGCAAAAATCACAGGTGCATAAAGAAACAAACCGTAAGGTCGTATCAAAGAAAGGACAGAAGAAAAAATGAGATTAAAACAAGTGTTACTATTGGGAAGTCTGTTTCCCTTTCTCCTTGCGGTTACTTTATTCTTCGGTGTGCTTGTGAGTGCAGATAATGATGATAGTGGCGGTGACTATTCTTCCGGTATTACGGGTATGAATTTATCCGCAGAGGTGTTGAAACATCAGCCTATGGTGGAAAAGTATGCCAAAGAATATGGTATCTCCGAGTATGTCAATATTTTATTGGCTATCATACAGGTGGAAAGCGGCGGTACGGCAGAAGATGTTATGCAAAGTTCGGAAAGTCTGGGGTTACCGCCCAATTCTTTAGATACAGAAAGTTCTATCAAGCAGGGGTGCAAGTATTTTGCGTCTCTGCTTTCTTCCTGTAAAGAACAAGGAATAACCGACATCAATGTGGCAATACAATCTTATAACTTCGGTGGTGGCTATGTGGGATATGTTGCGGGCAATGGGAAAAAACATACATACAATCTGGCGGAAAACTTCGCAAAAGAAAAATCCGGCGGAAAAAAAGTGACTTATACGAATCCGATTGCTGTAAAAAAGAACGGTGGCTGGAGATACAGTTATGGCAATCAATTTTATGTGGAACTTGTCAATCAGTATCTTTATGTTATGCAGTTTGATGATGAAACGGTGCAGGCGATTATGAATGAAGCCTTGAAGTATAACGGCTGGGAGTATGTGTTTGGCGGTTCTTCCCCAACCACTTCTTTTGATTGTAGTGGACTGACACAATGGTGTTTTGGAAAGGCCGGTATCTCTTTACCGAGAACAGCACAGGCACAATATGACGCAACACAGCATATTCCGATTACACAGGCAAAACCGGGGGATCTAGTGTTCTTTCATAGTACCTACAATGCAGGAAGTTATGTAACTCATGTCGGTATCTTTGTTTCGCCGACACAGATGTATCATGCCGGAAGTTCCGGGATTGGATATACCGATTTGACAAGTAGTTATTGGCAGCAACATTTGATTGGAGCTGGACGTGTAAAACAATAGAAAGTGAGGATTTTCAAATGAGATGGAAGAAAAAGAAACAGACAGAAAATATAAAGGAAACAAAAGAAAAAAAGGTTAAAACCTTAAAAGTAGGTACACATAAAAAATCTGTGATTGCCTTGTGGGCGGTACTGATCGTGAGTGTCAGTTTTGGAGTGTATAAGAATTTTACTGCCATTGATATGCACACAGTCCACGAAAAAGAAACGGTACAACTTCGATTGAACGATACCAACGGGATTGAAAATTTCGTCAAGAATTTCTGTAAAGCCTATTACACATGGGATAACAATAAGGAAACATTGGAGAAGCGAACTTCTTCTATCAATGGGTATCTGACAGAAGAATTACAGGTATTAAATGCGGATACCATCAGAACGGATATACCAACATCTTCGACTGTCAGTGATGTGCTGATCTGGAATGTGAAACAATCCGGTAATGATGAATATGATGTGCTGTATGAAGTTATTCAGAATATTAAAGAGGGCGACCAGACAAGAAGTGTGCGTTCTTCCTATATGGTTACGGTTCATGTGGATACAAAGGGAAATATGATTATCGTACAAAACCCTACCCTAGCGCCTATGATGGAAACATCAGACTATGAACCAAAGCCAGTAGAAAATGACAGTCAGGTGGACGCTGATACAGTTAGCGACGCTACCGCATTTTTAGAAACATTCTTCAAGTTATATCCAACTGCAACCGAGAAAGAACTTGCCTATTATGTGGAAGAAAAAGTGATGGAACCGGTGCAGCGAGAATATCAGTTTGCAGGGTTAATCAATCCGGTATTTATAAAAGACGGCGAGAATATCAAAGTGAACGTATCCGTGAAATATTTAGACAACCTGACAAGAGCAGAACAGATTTCACAATATGGATTGATACTTCATAAGGATAGTAACTGGAAGATTGTGGGATAAGGTAAAACTTAACTTGAAGAAAAATTATTAAATTTTGTAAACTGTTTAAATACTACATTTCTAAAAAATATTAGTGAGACAGTTACACTAAACCAAATAATGAGAAAAGTTCATAGCAAAAGGCTTGCGTGATTTTTATGTACGTAAGCCTTATTTTTTTCAGTTACAATTTAATTATAAATGTGTTTTATATTATAGATGCTTAGAAATAACTAAGAAATTTTAAAATATGGAAAGGTGGAAAAAGTATGGATTATATTTTAGAAACAAGAGGATTAACAAAAAAGATTAAAGATGAAAACATTATAAAAGGAATTTCTTTGAAAGTGCCAAAAGGAGAAACTTATGGTTTGTTAGGTCCAAATGGAGCGGGTAAAAGTACGACTATGAAGCTGCTTTGTGGACTGTTAAAGGCTAGTAGTGGAGAAATTATTTTTGATGGAAAGAAATGGTCAAAAGATACTTTAAATAAAATAGGTGTTTTAATTGAAAATCCTGCAATTTATGGAAATTTAACTGCGAGAGAAAATATGAAAATTCATGCTTGTATGTTAGGAGTATCAGAAAATGAAGTAAAACGTGTTCTGACATTGTTAAAAATGGATAAAACCGGAAAGAAAAAAGTCTCAAATTTTTCTCTCGGTATGAAACAGCGTTTAGGAATTGCAATAGCTCTTTTAGGAAATCCCAGTCTAGTTATTCTAGACGAACCAACAAATGGATTAGACCCTATTGGTATTCAAGAATTAAGAGATTTAATAAAAAGGTTAAATGAAAGTGGGATTACAGTTTTAGTTTCTAGTCATAATCTTGCAGAAATTCAACACATAGCATCTTATGTAGGAATTATCATAAATGGAAAATTAAAATATGAGGGAAAAGTGAATAACAATGACAATTTAGAAAATATCTTTATGAATGTTACTAGAGAGGAGGAATATTCTTATGTATAGATTGTTTCGTTCAGAATTATTAAAATCGAAGCGAACATTGCTTAGACCAACTCTTTTTATAGGAGCCGTAATATTCTCTATCTTGCTGCTGATAGTTGCAAATTTAGCACCTGATACTTTAGAAAATTCATGGGAACATTATACAAAGATGATTTTCAATATGTGGACAATATCATTCAATACATTAGGAATTTCATTGTTGTGTATATTAACAGAATATACAGAAAAGAAAAATAATACCTATCGTTCGATTTATGTAGAAGCACGTTCAACGAAAAGGGTTTGGGTAGCAAAAATATTTGCTTTGGCATTTTATTCATTTATGACCACTGCTCTATTGACTATTTTTGTTTGTATTTTAGCATTACTTAATCATCTTGAGCTGAATACGATAATCTCTGTGTTGGAAATGGGCGGTATAACATGGATAACATCTTTACCTATTATTCCCATTGCTTTGTTTTGTACGCATAACTTTAAAACTGTGGGAGCATTGGGAATAGGCTTTTTTGGTTTTATTTCAGCACCTATCATGGCACCAGAGAATTACTGGATATTTAATCCATACAGTTATGGTGTAAGAGGTGTTGTACCTATTACCAAACTTCACCCAAATGGAATTGTTTTAGAAAATACAAGTGAGTTATTAAACACACATACAATTACAGTAGCTATACTATTAGCGCTTATATGTCTTGCAATATTTACGTTGGTAACATCATTCATTTTTTCGCAAAGAGAGGGAAATTAAAATGTATTTTATGAAAGCCTTACGTGTAGAGCATATAAAGAGCAAGCGAACTATGTTAAACATAATTCCTTTCGCATTATCGCTTATAGTAACTATTTGTATTTTGTTTATTTGTAGAACGAGTAATAAAGACGAAATTATTTCTAATAGTTTGTATTATTGGATAAACATTTCATCTATAACTGTACCTCTGTTGGTGGGAATTTTAGCTGGCATTATGGGAGAACAAGAACAAGAAGCTGGTAATTATCAAGTAATAAGAAAAAGTATTCATAGAGGGCAAAATTTCTTTTTTAAATCTTTATATTTATTAAGTTTATTAGCTTACTTTGTGTTTTTTTCTATGATATTATTATATATTGGTATTTGGAGTGTTTATCACCCAGACAATTTTACGGCTCTTCTATTTTTGAAAACAGCACTTATTTTTATGGTAGGTTCTCTTTTCCTTGTACCTTTTCAACTGTGGAGTAGTTTTTATTTCAATATGGGTGCTTCGATAGGCTTCGGTATTTTTGGAACGATATTTGTTGCTTATATTAGTTCATTACCTATGATTGAAGAAAGAATATGGAGATTTATTCCGTGGACATGGTCTATGAAAACGACAAGTATTTATTTTGATAATAATACTTTGAATGTGCAAGGTGTAAATTTACCATTAGATTTAATGATACAATTATTGTTCTTCGTACTTCTTTTTGTTGGAATAGTATTATGGTTTAAAAAATGGGAGGGGCAAACAAAGGGATAAAGGAGAAATTTGTATGACTAAAATATTAGTAATAGATGATGATATATCTTTGCTTCAGCTTATAAAAAATGCTTTGGAATACGACCATAGCATAACGACTTATACTGGATTGTCCAGCGTATCTATTCGAGAAATAAATAAACACGATTTATTGATACTTGATGTTATGATGCCAGAATTAGATGGATTTACTTTTTTGAAAGAAAAAAGGCGTGAAATCGACATACCTGTGTTATTTTTAACTGCCAAAAGTTTTGAGCAGGATTTAATAGAAGGTTTTTCCATAGGTGCCGATGACTACATTGTGAAGCCTTTTTCTGTTAAAGAGCTTCGCTATCGAATAATGGCTCATATACGTAGAGAAAACAGAACAAAAAGTAATATGATTCATATTGGAAATATCTTTTGTGATTTTACAGTTAGAAAAATCTATGTGAATGAAGCGGAAATAAATATGACTTCAACAGAATATGAAATATGTTCTTTACTAATGCGTAATCCTAATCGTGTATTTACAAAAGATGAAATATACGAAAAACTTTTTGGATTTGACGGCATGGGGGACGCAGAAACGACAATAAGAGAAAGAATAAAAGAAATCAGAAAAAAATTTAAGATTTATGAAGAAGAACCGATAAAAACAGTTTGGGGAGTTGGGTATCAATGGGAAAAAAATCAATAATGCGAATGTTATTAACGCTTAGTATTTCTCAAATTTGTTATATGTTCATAGTAGTAATAATGTTTGGTCTAGGAGTTTTTTTTCTGGGAGAAACAGAAATTATCATTTCACCAAATGTAATATCTCAAAATGTTGAAATCATAAAAGAGAAAGCTCTTGATAACACACTTGATGAAATGGACATACCTGCATATATTGAATATGCTAAACTTTCAAATAGTGGTAATTATATAAATGGTTCTATACAAGATGAAGAACTAATACAAGAAGTATGCGAAAAAGGAAAAATCAATCAATTACGCTTTATGAATGGAACAACTTACGAACTTATTGGTAATTCATCTGAAAAGTGGGTTCTGGGATATAAGAGTGCTACCTCACAGTTTTCGAATGATTTTCTGAGAAGTATTTTCCCAAGTGCCGATTTAACAATCATTAGTTGTTTTCTCATTACAGTAATTACAGGATTTTTAGTTATTTTAAAAGTGTATAGAAATCGGTTAAGCAAAGAATTAAATAAGATAACGAATATACAAAACACAATTTTATCTGATGATAGAGAAATTTCTGAATTATCCAGTCCATTAAAAGAAGTAAATGATATTCTAATTATTTTGAGCGAAATGGAAAAGACAGTAAAAGAAAGTACAAAAAAACAGTTGAAACAAGCACAACTTTTAGAAAATAGTATTCAATCACTTACGCATGATATACAAACACCTGCTACTGTCGTATTTGGTAATTTAGAGTTGCTAGAAGAAACAAGTATGGATATAAAACAAAAAGAATATGTTAAATATGCTCAAGACGGAATTTCTAAAATATCCGAATATGTGGAAGAATTAAAAACTCTTGCAAAATTGGAACAATCTAAAACAGAATATGTTCATTTCGATGAAAAATACGTAGATAATTTGATTTCACTTGCAAATCAAATAGCCTGTTTAAAAAACATAACCATTTCTATAATACAAAAAGATTTGACAGATGATTTATTGATAGAGCCAAAAGATATTCAAAAGGCTTTTCAAAATATCGTTTCAAATGCTGTTGGATTTTCTGAAAAATCTTCTCAAATAAAATTACAGTTTATCAAGAATAAATCAGAGTATGTTGTAAGTGTAATTGATAATGGAAAAGGTTTTAGTAAGGAAAGTTTGGAAAAAGCAACTCAAAAATTTTATTCAGAAAATAAGGCAAGAAGTGGTTCACATTATGGATTAGGACTTTCAATAGTCGACAAAATAATGAATGAACATAATGGATTTATTCAAATTGAAAATTTAGAAGTTGATAATACAATTATTGGAGCAAAAGTTTCTCTTGTTTTTCCGCTTAAATAAAATGTTTATGAGAAATTAAGTTGATTTGTTACCTGCGGAGCAGATCAGCAAATAAGAGTATCAAAGACAAAAAAGAAAACAAGAAGCTGATTACTTCTTGTATTCCCTGCTGTTCAAGATACCGTCAATCGTACCTTGAATGATTTTTAATTCGTTATCACTCAATAAATCAAGAGAAGTTTCTAGCTGACGGCGAGTTGTACTTTTTGCTACTTTCTCCGCTGGATAGAAATATTCATCAACTGATATATTGAACATGGTAACTAAATCATGGAATAATTGAAAACTTGGGTGCGACCCAGTATTTTCAATATCTGCGATATGACGTTCCCCATAGAATACCTTATCGCCTAAATCATTACGAGAAAGTCCCGCTCTTTCACGGGCTTCTCTGATTGCCAGCCCTAGCGGTCTGAAATCAAAAGTATGTGTTTCTTTTGTTTTTCTCATTTTAAATCACCTAGCATGAGTTTATACTTCATGCTGTATATTTAGAATGTGTTAAAAGTGCATATAGTATGCAGTAATAATTCAAAAGTTGTTATCGTGTGCGGTAAATAAAAAAAAACCGTTCCTAGATAATATACTTTTGTGCGTCTTGAGAAATAACGGGACGGTTTTGGATATAACCAGAACTGTCCTTTTTCTTATAAGTACAAGGTATGGCTCTGGTTAAAGGGGGCTTATACCATGATTGCATACGGAAGAACGTTCTGTCGTTCTCAACTGGATAAATATTTTACCCTAGCATTACAATCATCATACCCTTTACTAGAATTAAAATTTCATATCAATAGAATTTATAAAATAGTCTGTTTGTGTATTTATATACCCACGGGCTGTTTTTGCTTTATTAAAAAGTTTTTTCAATTTTTTTCGGTTTCAACTTAGCAAATCACACTTGCCATTCCCTATATGGTGCGGAAAGAGGGATAAACACTTTTCACGTCATAACGGAAAGGGGGTGAGATTGATGAAACCGTCTGACTTCCAAAAAACTGTTCAATGCCGTTTTGAAAGCTGTTTGAAGAAAGTTGTCCGTCATGTTGTTAAGGACTATCAGCAGGGATTGAAGCGACGAAAAGACAAAGAAATTCCATTCTGTGAACTTCCAGAAATCGTCGTGGAAAAGCTGGCTGTGTGGGACGAATACGACAGCGATTATACATTTTTCAACGTATGCGGTAATGATATTCGTATTTGTGATGATGAACTGGCAGAAGCCTTGAAACATTTGTCTGAACGTAATCGAGAGAATTTGCTGATGTATTATTTCTTGGAAATGAGCGATACCGAAATTGCAAAAAGACAAAACATTTCAAGAAGTGGTGTTTTTCAAAACCGACACAATTCACTAGAGCTTATGAAAAAAATATTAAAGGAGAAAAGATAGCAAATGAAACACACAATGAAAAAACCGTCCTACTATTTGCTTTCGCAGGCTATGGACGGGGACGAAAAAGCGATTGAAAAGATAATGGCATTTTATGACCCATACATATCAAAGTGCTGTCTGCGTCCACTTTATGATGAATACGGAAATGTTTATATTGTTGTAGATATGGAATTAAAAGGACTTATCCGAGAAGCACTTATCAAAATGATTTTAGGGTTTGATATTGCCTTAGAAATCGAAGAAGAATAACAAGCAGTAATTGCAGAGCATGATTTGTTTAATCCCCCTCTTTCTTGCTCTGCTCCTGCTTTTACATGAAAGCAACACGCTTTCGCCACAGCTCTTTGACAACTGAATAAAGCAGACAGATACGTTTGTGAGATAGCAAGCCACGGGGACTGTACGCCATGACCTTTCCAAAAGAAAGCGAGCGACCCACGCAGTGATCCGAGAGCGACTGTTGGAAAAGTCGTTTTGCCATGACCTATCTTCACAGAATAATGATACGTCCGCATGGTGCGGTTCTGCCCACAGGAATGGGAATAGTTGAGATACTAACGGAGCTTTCCAAAGCCGTCTGCCTGCTTAGAAATTACAAGCAAGGGGGAATTGATATGGAGAAAAAACTAATACGATATAGTATGCAAATTGCCATGTTGAACCAACTTCTTGCCCGTAAAATGATTTCTGAAAAAGAACATGCTTTAGTAAAATCAAAACTTATGCAAGATTATAAAATTGTTTCAGATATAACCGCTTGAATTGTATATTTGAATATTGTACAATAACACTACAAAGGGAATACAAAATGCAAATATAAAAGGAGTGGTTCTATGAAAGAAGTAGAAGTAATCAAAGCAAGGAATGATTTGCAAACTCGTACAAGAGGAAAAACGATTGAACTTATGCGTGTTGGTGCATATTGCAGGGTTAGTACAGATAGTGCAGACCAGCTAAACAGCTATAAGTCGCAGGTAGCCTATTATACAGACATGATTAAGAAGAATAAAGAGTGGGTACTTGCGGACATATATGCTGATGAAGCAATCACAGGTACACAAGTGGCTAAAAGAGAAGATTTCCAGCGTATGATAAATGATTGCATGAATGGAGAAATTGATATGGTTATTACAAAATCTATTTCCAGATTTGCAAGAAATACGCTAGATACTTTAAAATATGTTCGTATGTTAAAGGAACGCAATATAGCAGTATATTTTGAAGATGAGAAAATCAATACTTTAACTATGGACGGAGAATTGCTTTTGGTGGTACTTAGTTCTGTGGCACAGCAGGAAGTTGAAAATATATCTGCTAATGTAAAAAAAGGTTTGAAAATGAAAATGAAACGGGGAGAGCTGGTTGGTTTTCAAGGTTGTCTTGGATATGATTATCACAAAGATACAAAAACAATTACCGTGAATGAAGAAGAAGCAGAAATTGTACGTTATATTTTCAATCGGTATATTGAAGGTGCTGGTGGTTCTGTTATTGCACATGAACTTGAAAACTTGGGATATAAAACAAAGTATGGAAGTTCTACATGGGTACAATCAACAGTTATTGGCATTATTAAGAATGAGAAATATAAAGGTGATTTATTGTTAGGAAAAACTTTTACAGTAGACCCGATTTCAAAGCGGAGATTGGAGAATTTCGGAGAAGAAGATAAATTCTATATTCGCAATCATCACGAACCGATTATTAGCGAAGAAGTTTTTGAAAAAGCACAAGAAATTCTTGCTAGAAGAAATGTTAATAGAGGAAAGATTGGAGAGGGTAACACAAAGAGAGAAAAATATAGTAGGAAATATGCTTTCAGTTGTATGCTGGAATGTGGTTTCTGTGGTGGCACTTTAACAAGGCGTAATTGGCACAGCAGTTCACAGTACAGCAAAGTTATATGGCAATGTGTAACGGCTACGAAGAAAGGAAAAAAATTCTGTAAGCATAGCAAAGGTATTCCAGAAACAGCTATTGAAGAAGCATTTGTAGAAAGTTATCGTTTGTTATGTGATGATAATAAAGATGTTCTGGAAGAATTTTTGCAGAGAATGGACGATACGCTTAGTAGTAGTGCGGCGTCGAAACAACTTGCAAAAGCAGAAAAAGAGATAGACGCATTAGAGAAGAAAAAGAGTAAACTTGTGGATATGCGTCTGGAAGAAATTATTGATAAGGAAACCTACGAAAGCAAATATGCTGACTTAGTAAGTAAACAAGAACAGCTTGTTGAAGAAAGACAGAAATTACAAGAGACATCTGATAATGAAAAGGACATAAAAAAACGTCTGAAAGAGTTTAAGAAAACTTTAGAACAGAATGAGCTTCTTGATAAATTTGACCGCTATGTGTTTGAAAGCATTGTTGAAAAAGTAATTGTAGGTGGACTTGATGAAAACGGAAATGTTGACCCTGCACAGTTGACTTTTGTTTATAAAACGGGCTTGAAGAATAGCGTAGATGGTGCTAAATTTAAACCACAAAGAAAAAATGCAAGAGGACGACATAGGACTGACGAATTGTGTTCACATGACAGCAACGAGGTTGATAAAATGTGTTCCGATAGTAGTAACGACACATATAGAGACAATAGTTGCACTACATCGGGCAGATTTGTAGAAATCCTTGATTTTAGGCACTTTGAGAGGTTTTTCAGGTTTGATCAGAGTGACCGAAAAACATACAAAAAGGCAATTTCTGATGGAGTAAACGTGTCTGTGGTATTGGACTGCGGCTTCGGAAACACATCAAAGGAAAAGTAATATTTTTATCATTCAACAGAATAAAAGAAACGTGAAAGACCGTTCATTTTCAAGAAAAATTGAAAGTGAGTGGTCTTTTTTTATACATCTAAAACGGATTTTTATTAAGACGTTTTGAAGGGATGATTCGATGTGTCGAAAAAGAAACAATGGAATGGGTTTGCTTATATTCGAGATTAATAAAAAATATTCAATAATAAAAAGATGATGAGGTATGGTTTTTGTGAGTGCTTGAGAAACTCAAATACTGAACATTGAAAATATCAACCTTTTGGTTTATAATATGTCTAACATTACTAGGTTCTTAGAGTATAAGTTTCAATAGATAAGGTGGAATTAATGAGCACATCAAATTTAATTAAAAACTTATGTAAAGAAAAAGGCATTAGTGTTGCAGAATTGGCTCGTAGAATTGGTCAGACACCGCAGAACTTCAACAAAAAATTAAAGCGAGAAACTGTGAGTACAGAAGAACTTATGGAAATAGCTGAAGTACTGGGAGTTGTATTTGAGCAGTCTTATATTCTTGAAAACGGAGAAAAACTAACTATTACAAGTGAGTCCTAATAAATGGACATATGGTTTTGTATTATAAGCATAGATTGCAGAAGCTTTCTGCAATTATAGACACCAGATGAAAGGAGAGCTGTGGTAGTTTTTGAAACAGATATCACACAAGCTGATTATGCGTAACATAAATGAGTTAATAGGAATAATAAACGGTATTAGCTACGATGGTATTATCAACAAACTAGAGGTAGCAAGATTATCTTCATGGGTAAAAAAGAACAGAAACTTATCTTACGAACATAAGCAAGCTCACTTAATTTCGCTGGTAGAACAAGTTCTTGAAGATGGAATAATCACAGACGAAGAACGAGAAATGCTTTTAGAAAATTGTAGTCAGTATACAGCTTTTGAAACTGATTCCATCGCTAAGGTTTATGAGCTTAATGGAATCATTGAAGGTATTATTTGTGACAATGAAATTAACGAAAAAGAAGTATGTCGCTTGCAGGATTGGATGAGAACAAATGAATCTTTTATTCGTTATCATAAGCCATCTAAAACTATCTGTGAAAAAATCGATCAGATACTTGAAGATGGTATTGTTACTCAGGAGGAACAAAAATCACTTCTAGAAATGCTGAAAAAGAGATTAAACGATGCTCAGATAGAAACAAAAATAGGATACTTAAAAAACTGTGTCAAAGAAAGGAAAAATCTCGGCATTGATTTGATTGATTTATTGGATAATGCTGATGCAATAGATATTATTCATAGTCGTGCAGAGAGTCAACTGGGAAGTACGTTAAATTCGTATTCAGGTACTTATGTCCGCGATCCTGAAATTGTATTCGTATCTCTTGTTTTGATTGGTATGCTTTATTATGATGGGGCTTTTTATGAATCGGTAAGAAAAACTTACAAGAGTTTGTATCAGCGTTATTCGGAGCAAAAGGTAGAAGGTCTTATTCGAACATTATTAAATAATTACAGAACAAAGGATGATGCAACAGGCACAAAGACTCGTATTATCAATGTGGTATTAGCGGGATCTATTGTACCAAGCTATTATCTGGGATCATTCTTTGAATTTATCTATGACATATATAAGTTGAATTTTGATAGCAACTTACCTGATGATTTATATGGCGAGTTTCAGTTTGTTTATGACGGATTGCAGAATGTGATGCGTTCTGAAAGTGACGAAGTTCAAGTTAATGTAACTAAGAAAACATATAAATTGATTAAATCAACAAAGCAGCTGATTACTAATCCTATATATAACGATGCTGTTATTAAGCTTAGTATCATTGTTGTTAGGCTTATTGATAAATATATTTGGGGCAAGGATAATGTCCTTTACAATCCATATTTAAAAAGAGGATATCAAGAATGGCTTTCAACAATCAATAGAGAGAAAGAGTATGGAAATCGCAGTAAAGTCGAACAATTGAGATCACGATGGGAACCAGAATTTGTTTTGACTCGAAACACAATTTGTTTAGTTCCACCGACTCATCGTGTGAAAGCTACATATGATTATCGAGCTATCCGAATCATTGTTAAGAAAGAGGAAAAGGTTATTTATGATGATTATGTAGAAGATATTCGTGAGATTATTGGTGGATATCAGATAAAGAATCATGCAATTGAACTCCCTAATCCTCTTGGAAGAATTAATTATCAGCTGGTTGCAGGAAATGAAATAATTTATGATAGCAAAACCAGACTGTACCGTAACTTTATTGTGTTTGATGAGAGAGGACAAGAACTGGCAAATAATAAAGATTATTCTGGAACAGCTGTTTTTTGTACAAAGAGTAAGGTTGATAAGTTGCATTTATATTTTTCGGGAGAGGCATATTGTCTATCCTCATATATTGCACACTTGGGAGATGCTATCCTTATAGAAGATAAAGTGTTCAATTTTTCAGAGATGATCCGTCCTGGTGTGTTTGGCGAAAAGTATGAGGGATATTTCGTTGCACAGGATGATTGTAAATTTGAAGTATTTAAAGATGAGGTAATCCTTGTATTTGAAAGTGAGTTTACGGACAGTGGTTTTGAAATACAAATAAATCAGCGTTCATATAAGATTGATGCTTTTGAATATTCTACAGTTGAAAGAAAAGGTGTTAATAAGTATTCTCTAAAACTTGGATGTTTAGGCTCTGGAATTTATCAGCTAAGAGTGAATGCGTTACATTCGGGAAAAAGAATTAGTGTGCTGCGCACTCAATTTGCTATAGATAAAAAACTATATGTTGAGCAGGTTGAAAACAACAATGATTCGTATATTGTTTCTGTAGATTCTGATTTGATGCCAGAACCAATTTTTGATGAGATAAGTGTTCAGGATTTTAGAGAAGATTGGATTAAGTTTAATTGGAATAATCAGCAGTATATTTATTATGTTCCTTTCCGATTCCCGTTATACAGGATTGATAATGGTGCCTGGAAGTCATTCTCACAAGAAATTTGGATCGGCGATATTACTCAGGAAAGTTCAATTGATCTGTATGGATGCAAATATGACAAAATATG
>ERZ773228.1168-NODE-1168-length-28455-cov-21.331127_pt1 | contig 28455 bp, 26 predicted proteins | sample MGYA00580524_ERZ773228 | MGnify/ENA primary metagenome ERZ773228 (study PRJEB29015, sample SAMEA2737768) | human gut metagenome | biome: human gut; feature: human-associated habitat; material: faeces | place: China | collected 2012 ... | reverse complement strand
CTTGCAGGCTCATTTTGTCCGTATAAAGGTCAGCAGCTGCTTTCATCTGCTGTGCCAGGTTCTTGGCTGCACTGTACTCTGGTTTTGATGGCTTCCGCCCACCGCCGGGCTTGCGCGCGCGTTTAGATAAGTTCATTTTATCTTCGCTCCGTTTCTTTTAATTCCGTTACAAACTATATATTGATTTCAAAAATAACCGTGTGAACTTCTGGAGTTCAGTTTGTCCACACGGCACCTATATTACTTCAACTTTTCAAGGATCTCGTCAGCACTCATGCCACCGGCAAGCAGTTTCTTAACCACAGCCTCGGCTTCCGACTTTTTTTGCTTCTTCCGCTGCTTTCTGCTCGGCTTTGGCTTTCTTTGCTTCGAGTTTGGCTACTTCTTTCTCTGCGGACTTCAGTTCGGATTTCTTTGCTTTTAGGTTTGCTTTTTTCTCTTCGATGTCTTTCTTGATTGCTTCGATTTCGTTGGTCAGGGTTGTAATTTGGGTTTGTTTTTCAGTAATTTGAGATGCGAAGTCGGATTTTGGGCGGTTCTTGCTTCCTTTGGGACGGGGCATAGGGGACACCTCCAATGTCTGACAGTATATATTATGCGTATTTCCATCCGCTCAATAGTCAATTTCCTTGTGTTGGTATTACTACTATATACTCACAGAATGTATTCCAACCGACTATATTCTCATTATTATCAGCCTCTTCGATTGGAATTTCATTGACTGTCAGAAGATTATATCTTTGCATTCCCTCAACATACACTAATAACTTTTGGAACTCCAAACTATCTCGATATCTCTTATGAATAACACATATGCTTTGAGCTATATCGTAAGGTGAATCGCCCATCCATGGAAATTCAATACCATTAACTTCCTCTCTTAATTCTCGTAAAAATTGGGATTTTTCAATACACTTCTTATATGAAAAGTCTTGCATAAGCCTTCTGTCAAATCCAAGACCTTTAAATTCTCCACTTGCCTCTCCAAAATACGGGAGAAGTTTGTGGTACATTAAAATCCTATAGAACGCTATCATAAAATTGTATAGTGCCTTAAAGTCATCCTCGCTCAAAAAGGACTCCTTCTCAATATAGAAATGGGTTTCATCATTACGCAAGTCTTTGATTCTTTTTAGCCCATCACAATACAGTTGCTTGTCTTGCGGATTGGTTTCAAAATACGTGTTAAAAAGCTTTTTGGAAATTTCCACAAGCTGATTGAATTCAATGGAATAGAACTTCTTTCTTGTATCAGTATCCAGCCCAAGAAAATAAGAATTCAAATCCTCTGAGTTATAAAATTCTTTTGCAGGTGATCCATCTGCATCATTACCGTTTTTAACAGTTGATACGCGGTGATCATTAATATTAAGCATATATTGCTTGACAAATAATTCAATAGCATTGTGTAAATGTGCGACAAAGCTTTTTCTGTATCCAAGGGTTATCTTGCCAGAGCAAATATCATCACAGTCAACAATAGCTTTGGACCATGCCTCGTTTGCATTATCTTCCAATATTCCTCTTTTCATATTTTGCACCTTTTCACATTTATTAGTGTTACTCTTTGAGTTTTTGGGGGCAGAGTTATCCTTTAATTGATCATCAATATAACCAATGTAATCGGTGTATTTATTCTGAGCATCTTTAGCATCTGTGATACTCAGCCCATTATTTCTCAATTCCGCAATAATTCGGTCCAGTGTTGATACGCACATTTCAAATATGCTCTTTACCACACTTGCGTCCATCATCTGGAGAAATTCCGTGTATTGTTCTCTTGTGGTGTTGTTAATTTCAATTATTTTATTATCCAGAATTGTATTCAATGCTTCATGAAAGTAGAATACGGATTCTTCTAAATATATAATATATAAATTTTTATCTTGTACTCCGATGGAATTCAAACCTCTTTCCTTAACTAGCTCACCCGCTTTCTTCTCCAAGCTAATGCCCGTAACAATATCATTTAAAACCAGTTTATAAAAAAGTTGTTTTAACTTATACGCGTTAGCCGGTGTTCCCTTGTTATCACTAAAAAATATATTCTTGACTTTACAAATAAACCAAACCAGCAACTGACATAAAGCAATCGTTCCAAGAAATATAGTGGTATTAGAAAGAATAACTCTTAAATATAGAAACTGATCCTGCATTAAAATTGGAATGTGCTTCCAAACAAAAGCTAATGGGTCTATTTTTCCGCTCAATGCGAATGCTAACTCTGCGCCAAAAACAATTTCCCCAACACTAATTATCCCTGACTTAATTTTGCTATAAACAGTTAATTCTAATGCTCGAAACTTTTCATCTAAAAAAACGACCAATGGTTCGTTGCTTTTGTTAAGCTTATACCACTTAGTTCCATTCATAGGTGTTTCGTTCCTCTACAAAATCTAATAAGTACTCACGGTTTCAAAAATTGTATTGGCTTCCCATTCTTCCAAAACCGCTCTAAACACCTTCTTCTTCTTAAACGACCCTGCATATTTTTGTGTGTGAACATAATTGGACACCAAATAATACTGAAAATACAAGAAATTCCTAGGGGTATATATAATATTCATCTTGCTCAGCACATTTTTCAGATTATTTTCATTCATCACTTGCTTTGTAACTTCCGTAAAAATACTTCCCATTTTATCGCTTGTAATAACGGGGATATTCCTGTATGTTCGTGATAGCAACCGGATTTCGCATCGAGAGACATCGTCAAGGGATTCTTTAATCTTCTTTTCACCTATGTTTCTGAAATGCCATGGTCTTTTTCCTACATTTTCATTATAGTATCTTTCAAATTCCGTTTTTATTCCTTCGAGTTTGAAGGTTTCATAAATTCCCAACAACTCATACAGCTGAGCAACAGAGTTCAATGCACTCAATTTAAGAAGATCTTTTTCGTCCCAATTACTATATATTCTCATTTTGTCATCCCCATTACAGCTATTCACGGGCTTTTCCTTCACATCTTAGCCGTCAAATGACGTTGCCTGCTGCTCACCACGTAGAGGTGTGCAAAGTTTCGAGCAGCATAGGCTGTACCTATGTACAGCCGTAAGATTTTGTCGTACCATTGTGTTATCACCACACGATGATTCCCATAACACACAATGGAGAGGTAAAATCAAAATGAAAGACAAATACGATTGGTTCGATGAGAACGGGAAGCCCGATGTCAAACTTCATACTGTCATCCTTGAGCTTCTTCTATCCCCTACCTACCGCCGGCCTATGCAAGTAGCCCAAGTTTGTGTATATAAGTGGGGAGCTGCATATCCCTAAATGCCCACGATGCAAGACCACATTTGAACGCGAATACCAGCGTTTCTGTGACCGTTGCGGGCGGCGATGTGACTGGAGTAAATTTGAGAATGCCAAAAAGGTATACATAGGGTGGGATTGGCCTAAGGACGATGAAGAAGATGAAGAGATAGACTGAGAGCCACGGTCTCCCGTGATCCCAGAGTCAGGACATATCCTAGGGTCGGATGAAATAACCGATGCTCATCTACACTAAGTATATCATAAAGTATCGTATTTTGGCAGTCATTTTATGGACTTTCTCAGCTTTTAAATCATCATATCCTTGATTTCTTTGTCGCGACCATGCTTGATTATGTAAATAATGAACATTACCACCATTGCAATACCCATAATCAAAATCGGGAAACCTGCTATAGTCTTTACAATTTTAATTCCATCAATGCTACCTGTCAGCGTAAAGATAAGGGAGGCTGCACCCATAATGATTGCCCAGAACAGTTTAATGCCAATCGGAGCTTCTTCTACACCTTTGTTGTCAACGATCGACATCAAAGACACCGTGGAGGTTGTAGAATCTGCCATTGTAACAAAGGACAGAACAACCAGCAGAAGTACAAGTGGTTTCAAAACACTGGAAAACGGAATGACTTCAATTACCTTCAGCATCATCGCCTCGTTTCCAAACTGCTGCATGTAATCAAAGAGTGATGCACATCCTTGGAGATCAATCACACCAGCGTAAGCCGAATAATTATACTGAATATCAAGAGCAAGCCCACCAAAAATTGCAAACCAGATAATGCCAAAAATTGCCGGTACAGCCCAGTTCATCACAACGTATTCGCGAAGAGTACGTCCCTTTGCCAACTTTATAGAGAACAATCCTACAATCGGTCCAAAGCTTAAAAAGTCAACAAAATAATACTGATCCCACCACTGAGACCACATCTCACTAGATTTATGCCATACACTACCAACAGCCTGTCCTGCATCGTTGAATGCACTAACTGCAGTAATATTCTGAACAAATCCTCCTAAGAAATCACCGATTGACTCAACAAACAGGTTGCATATCCACTGACCGGGTCCAAACAAAAATGCCAGAATCATCAATCCCATAAACATCCATGCATTCTTGTCACTCAGCCATCGAATACCTTTGTTCATACCTGAAATACTGGAAATTGTAAATGTAACAACAATTGCCAAGCAGATAATGATATAGGTCCATGTTCCCTTTGGAATTCCAAAAAGCGTATTTAAACCACTGGAAATCTGAAGTAAACCGTATCCAAGTGATCCTGCACAACCACCAGTAATTGCAAATGCTGTCAAGCTGTCAATCGTACCTCTGAACCATTTTTTCTCAGCCGTTTCTCCAAGCAGAGGAGTGAATCCGGCACTTACAGAAAAACTTGCTCCCAGATTATAGAATGCAAATGCAATAATTACACCGAAAATGGCATACTCTGCATACGGTGCAAAAGACCAATGAAGGTAGCTTTTGCTCAATGCCCAAATTACAGCATCTCTGGTTCCGCCTACTATACCAGTGCTTGCCTGCGGTTGAACAGCAAACTTTAACGGTTCTACTGGGCCCCAAAACACAATACCTGTTCCAATTCCCGCACAAAGTGAAATAGCAAACCAATTCCATATACTATATTCTGGCTTTGCATCTTTTCCACCCAGCTTCACATTTCCAATCGGATGAAAAATAATAATCAGAAGAAACACAATAAATCCTAGTGTTCCAAGTGAAATTAGCCATCCACCGTTCACCATCAATGATGAAAACACAGCGTTCAGCATTGTGATAAAGGAATCCCCGTTTACAGTTCCAATTGCAATCAAGGTTCCAAAAATTAACAGTGTAGTAAGCATGACTCCAGGACGTAGTCCTCTTTTTATTGCTTCTTTCATTGACAAATTCATAATTTACATTCTCCCTTCAGATATTTGGTCAGTGTTTCTAAGTCATCCTTGTCATCTACCTCATAAAACTCTCTATTATCTTCCAAAATCATTGCGTGAACAGCAAACTCATCTAAATGCGATAGAAGTACATTATCCCAGTACATTGTCTTTGTCTGTTCAGCTTTCCAGTCAACCTCCTCTAATCGTGCTTTTATGTATTTCAAATCATTCTGTTTCCAGAACGAAACACCTGAATAGGAATTTCCATTGTGTCCATGAAGGTCTACAGATACAAATCTCAAATTTGAATCCAATTTAACTGTCCATTCCTCTTTTTCAAAATGCTGTGCCGGACGAAGAAGATAAAAACTATAATCCGCCTGATATTTCTTATAAAGATTTTCCAAAAGGTAATTATCTGCTGTTGTAAAATAGCTGTCGCAGACAAACTCATTTCGGGCGCAGAACATGGAATATACCGTATTAAAATCAGTGTAACGATTATTTTCCACAAAAGAGATTTCTATTTGATCCCGATATTTTTCTTTTAAGTAAGCAAATTTTTCTTTGAGATAGCCAACGATAATGACAACCCTGTCAATCTTGGCCTCTATCATGTACTCAATATTCGTTTCCAGCATTGACTTCCCGTTAACTTTCAGTAACGGCTTTGGAGTTTCTTTTGTTAAGTCTTTTAACCTTGAGCCTAGGCCTGCGGCCATTACAATCACTTGTTTCATTTTTATTCACTCTCCTTTTCTAAAACTGTAAGAATTTTTAGTGCTCGCTTCAAACGCTTATTCCAGCTCATTTCATTGTACTCGTACATAGAATTTTGCTGGCACTTTATCAGATGCCAATATATCCACAAATAATCCGTTGCAAACTTATAAAGAAGATATTTCTCTCTAATAAATTCAACCCCAGATGCTTTACAATAAGCTTCGATAAAGATTTTTTCCTCTTCGGCAGTCAGATTATTTGTAAGCGCGAAATTTGCAAGTTCAAAATATAAATCGGCCATGCCAGAGTATTCCCAATCTATCAGGTATAGCTGTCTGCCTTTTTTCAAGAAGTTATTTAGCTTTGGATCAATATGACATGGCACAAGCTTTTTTGGATATTCTCTAAACAGATACTGCATCCATTCATCCATCCGCTTCTCTTCTCTTTGCAAAATTTCTGGTGTAATTCCACCGATTTCCTTCAAATGTTGACGATACATCTCTTGCGTTACCGGAATATCAAACTCATTGTCAAACTTAATGCCCGATGCATGCACCGTGGAGAGCAAATGACATATACGCTGCAATGCTCGTTCATTATAAAAATCTTCCATCGAACACGCTTGGCTATTTTCAACGAAATCCATAATCAAAATACCAGTTTGGGGATCGGCACAAGTAACCTTTGGCATGATTCCCAAGGGATTGACTCTGGAAATGTTATTCATCTCATCTGGACGGTTTATATACTCATTGGTTCCCTTTCCTGGAATTCTAACCGCATATTTTTTTCCTGAACGTGCAATTAGTTCATATGTTGTATTTGTAACGCCACCAGAAAGAGGTGTCACGGATATAAATTTTTCTCTGATTTTTTCCTCAACATACTGCACCTGTTCATTCGTCAGAAAGTCACTTTGCTTTATGTGACACAGCTCTTCTGCCTTTGCCAGATACGCCACAGCGGTTTTCCAATTCAGATACAACTCATTTGAAAATTCATTTTCAGAATTTGAATAATATATTCCGAGTAAGAATTTGTAATATGCGGATACAGCCTTACAAGCATACAGATGTCGTTTTGTTTCCGTTGTATCATCCAAGAATGCCGTCACAATGTTTTCATCCATTTCACTATCGTCAGAGAACAAACAAGCTATTTCTGCAATGTCATATCCAATATCATTCACACCGGCAAAACGCCAATCCGACAAAATCGCAGTCGAATCACATAGTCTGAATTTTTCCTTTGAAATGGCATTGTGACTAAATCGCTTATCCCAATGATCATTCTCAATCATTGTCAGCATAGCCATAATTCCCTCTTCGATATCTGCGAATTTCTTCAATCTCAGATGTTGATTATCATCCAAATAGTCTAGCACTGTTCTAATCCGCTCTTTAAAATCAAAAACTTGCAGATTTTCTTTATCACTTTCCTGCATTTTCTTGATTATTGCAACACAACAATCGGCATCCAATTTTTCAATTGGAGACGTTACAAGAGAAATCTTATATCCCCGTCGATTTTCATAAACAAAGCTTTCATCCAATTCCCATTGCTTTGCCAATCTGTTATTTGATTCCTCAAGAGCATAGTTTATAACATCAATAGACTCCTTGCTTGGGTAACGGAATACAAACTCATCGTTTCTAACTTTAAATTTAAATAAGACATCCACGCTGCTTCCATCAATGGGTTGAATATTCGTTATTTCCACCTTTGATGCATTGAAAATTTTACAAATCAAATCATAAATTTCCGGATTTATATTATTGATAAATTGATCGTCAAATCCTTTTAACTCTGACAGCTCATCAAATTCATAAATAACTCCTTTATCATATCTTCTTGCAAAAAGCTCCACTTCAGATAAATGCGGATAGAATATTTCTTCCCAAAACATTCGTTTTGTTTCGTATCTGTCATATACTACTTCGAGCCAGTTTACATACTTTTCGCAAAACTCAACGGAAAGATAGCTGTGTCCAAGCATTGTCCATCCAGATTCTCCGCCTTTGTACACGCCCATTATCCTATCAGAATCATCTAAGCGAACAAACGCTTCTTTTGATTTTGATTCACTATGTACAACTGCGTAGTAAGATTTGTACTCATACTTGCAAAAAACATTTTTTTCAAAATATTCATCATTGGGAATAATATAAGAATTTCCAAGTTCCTGCCGAATGCAAAAAAGTGATCCATTGTTGCTTCTGGACATATAGGACGCATTAGCTACAATTTTGATGCCGTATTTCTCTTCCAAATAGAAGAATTGATCCATTCTAAATCCGACAACCACAATGATATTATCGATTCCAGCTTCTTTTAATTGCTTAATAAGTCTTTCCACCAAAACTTCTCCTTTAACGATGAAAAGGCCTTTTGGTATATTTTTTGCAATCGGATTATTATCCGCTGTCATTCCTGCTGCAAGGATAATGGCATTGCGTACTTTAAAGCTCTCTAGTATGCTCTGTCCCTTTTGCATTAGTTTATATTCGGAATCAATATATTCTTTTCCTATGAAACTGTTTACAATCTTATTAATTGTTCCCAGCGAATAGCCTGTTGCTTCTACTAGCTCTCTCTGCGTAATTGAACCTGATTCAAAAGCTATCGTTCTTAACGTGTAGAACTCTTTTTCTGTTAGCATTTGTTCCTCCCGTTCATTTTCCTCTCTTCAATCGTCGTTTATGAACAGCGTTTTATAAAAAAAGCCCTTGTACGTGTGACAGGGCCTTGATTTTTTCTTTTATGGGTTCTTTCAGATTTGCTTCATTATATGGTCATAACGCACAATAAAACGAGAACGTCTCCTATCAAAACATGTAAAACTAATCTTTCGTAGGTTCGTAACAGTACTTACTGCACCACAAAAATCACAACATAACTAGAGTACAAAATTTTCTTCATGAATTGCGGATTCAATTATGCAGTATCGCCTTAGAAATTTTCAGAGTGATTGTTTGTAGTAAATAATTTTAAAATCTCCATTCGATTACTGTTACCCGAATAAGCTCTTCTTCAATTAATTGTAAGTGCAGACTGTCTAATCCTGTCAGCTTTGCCGTTATTACGATAAATCTATGATGAAATTTCAATTTTATGTAATATCAGTTGACTTATCTATCATCCAATAGGCTTCTATCGAATGTGACGTTCTTTTATCTAGCGGTGGCAGCTTCATGTAATCTCCATAAATTCGAGTCAAATATTCATCATAGTCTCGTGGTGCGTAAAAATCATATCCTTCAAACGTCACTGTTATCGGTTTTTCAAAATGATCGTTCTTAGCTGGAATTAATTTTTTACACACAACCGGGACACAACGAATTCTATTTGTAGAGCCGTACTCATGCTCAAATAGAATATTATCAATTTTGTTCATGTAATGTTTGCGCATCATATCGTTAAAAGCTAAATGAAATATTTTTCTAAAAGGATTTCTAAACCTTGTGCATAAACACAGCCAAGTCTTCGAATAGTAATTTAAAATTTCGTCAATCTTTTTTTGAGCTATGCTGTCATCATCGTCAATGGAATACATTGGAAATATGTCAACCCAAACAGAATACAGTCTCTTGTCTTCTCTGAAATCAGATTTTACAACTGTTCTTTTGTCCACAAACTTTCCGTAATGAAATCCATACGGATTGTTTTTTCCGTACAGAAGTTGCTTTTGACTATCACCGCATTCTTTCTCATAGAGTTCTTTAAATTTTAAAAAATCCGGAAATGGCATTGCTACATCGATGTCATCATCCCATGGAATAAATCCCTGATGGCGCATCGCTCCAATCAGTGTGCCACCATCCAAAACATACCGTAAATGGTGTTTCTTGCAAAAGGCGTCAAATGTTATCAACAAATCCAGTTCAACCTTTTTTACCTCTTCCATTGACAGCTTTTTCATTCCATCATAATTCATCGTTGTGCTCCTCAACCATTTTTTTGTATACTTCTATCCCACTTGATCCTTAAAACTCACATAAAGTAAATTATTCTTTTTCCACGCAAAGCCATATACAATGTATCTATCCATATTTTGCACTATTGTTTTACCGCATTTCTAAACACATCAATATTATTGTTATAATCAGCTACTTCTCCTTTAAATAAACTTGATGTACCACAGACAAAAATACTAGCACCACACTTTTTCAACTTTGATCCGTTCTCTGGAGTAATATTTCCATCCACTTCAATAGTAATGTCACTTTTATTTCTTTCCTTCAGAAACTCCTGTATCCTCGCCGCCTTCTTTAAGGTACTAGGCACAATTTTTTGACCAGCAAATCCAGGATTAACCATAAGAAGGTTAATGCCATCAATATAATCCAGCACCTCTTCTAACACGTATATTGGAGTTGCTGGATTGATAGCTAAAAATCTTTTACATCCAAACGGTGCCAACCAATCCAATGCTCTCTGAACTTGATAAGTACTTTCATAATGAATAGAAACTATATCTGTTTCTTTTATTCCAATCCATTGCAACTTATATTCGGGATCTTTGATCATCAAATGTAAATCCAATGGTATTTTTGTTAACTCTCTTAGGCCACGAATGTAATCCACACCTAATCCAAAATTAGGAACAAACTCTCCATCCATGACATCAATATGAAGATATTCGACTCCCTTATCTTCAAATGTCTTAATTGTATCTTTCAAATTAATCAAATCTGCACACATCATCGAGGCAGATATTTTACTTTCACCCATTGTGTCACTTACTCTCCTCTGTTCCATAGTGTCATTACTTTGCAATATGGTTCCTTGTGGTCATGCATCAACGCCATTCCTACTTTCAAATCATCTTGATGATAGAAATGTGAAATCAATGCCGATGCCTTAATTTCGTGATTTTCCAAGGCACTTTTTACTTCAGACCAATCACAGTCATGGTTCTTTTCATACGAGGAATTCCAAGTTCCCGCTATATGTAATTGCTTTCTTAAAATTCTCCAGTATGTATTTTGATTAAGATCAATCTCTCCCTCTGGATTGCCCATCAAAACAAGTCTTCCTCCAGCTTTAACCATATTAATCGCTGTATCAATTGCACTATTCGAGCCCACTGCTTCTAGAACAACATCAAACTCCTCTTTGCAGTTTTCAAATGTTGCATACCCAATTCCCGGAATATTTTCTGCAATTTTACGCTTGCTCTCTGAACGTCCAACAACAATCACTTCTGCCGCTCCCAGTTTTTTTGCCCATTGAGCCGCTGCAAAGGCAATCATTCCAGTTCCAATAATTGCAACTGTGTCTCCATTTTTGACGTTAGCAATCTTTATTGCATGTAATGCTACCGCAAGTGGTTCCATCATGGCAGCTTCTTCAAATGAGATTTCATCCGATAACTCCACTAAATTCCAAACCGGTACAGCTACATATTCCGCAAATCCGCCATCTCTTCTTGATCCCACATAATCATAGTTAGAACACATTTCATAGTGTCCATCCTTACACTGCTGACATTTGCGGCATGGAATCAGCGGAAATATCCCTACTTTTTTTCCTACAAGGGTTTCATTTTCCTTATCAGCAACCTTGTCAACCACACCAGAGAATTCGTGTCCGGGTATAGTCGGAAAATGATACGTTCCCTTAGTATATACTCTCGGAATATCAGAACTACAAATTCCGGCGGCTTTAACTTTTACTACACACCACCCCGTTGCGCACTCCGGATATTCAAGCTCTTCATAGCGAAGATCATTAACTGCATGTAACGAATATCCTTTCATTCTTAACGTTCCTCCATTTCCCTTACAAACTTGTTTAAATCCTCTTTTGTGGTGATTTTATAATTGCATTCATCACCAGGTATCATACAAATTTTCAATCCATGTCTGTAAGCAATTTCGCTGCTTCCTCTTACCTTAGACAAATCTTCTTCTGTCATGCCATTGTGAATTTCAAGATATTTCCCATATTTAAAGCTCTCTGGTGCTTGTCCTGCATAAAGTTGATCCCGATTTAAAAGCGACGTGATGTTTTCTCCGTTTTCACTTAAATAAATCGTATCCTTAACCGGAAGGACAGGCATAGCACCATCATACTCCGACAACTTATCCATGCATTGTGAAATTATACGTTCTGAAACATTTGGTCGAGCGGCATCATGGATTATTATATTATCATCTGCAACTGCCCCAATAGATTTTGCTTTAATCATACCGTTAACAATAGAATGCTGTCTGCTACTACCTGCCGGTGCAAAACCAGCAAACTTACTTAGATTATCCTTTTCTATCCAAGACATAATATAGTCTTGCCAAATTTCAGAAGCCACGATTACAATATTGTCAATTTGAGTGTGATTCTCAAATTTATCCAAACAATAAGAAATAATTGGTTTGCCTGAGACCTCAATATATTGTTTCGGAATATCTCCCCCTAGCCGGCTACCCGTTCCCCCAGCCAAAATAATCGCTATGTTCATAAAACTCCCCTTTACTTCCTTACGTACTGTACAAAAAATCTCAATTCTTTTTCGAAAAATCTAATGCTAACAACCAAAATAATGCATCCGATAATCACACAATATATAATTGCATGAAGAATCCAATTCAAAACTGTTACATTTCGGATTGGAATCAATTCACCACAAATCACAAATCCAATACCGGCACCAGCCGTAAAAACAAATAACTTTTTGTAGAAGATGCTCTGTACTCTTCCCGGAACAATTTTACTAGTATAATACACATGAAATATCATACGATAAGTCATCCCAACTATTGTTCCAACTGTAACACCAATTAATCCAAATTTTCTTACAAGAAGTACAGATATCCCAATGTTTAGTAATGCTTCAATATAAGCTGGTATTGTAATCTCCTTGAACTTATTCGCAGAGTACGCAAGATTCAGATGCGGCAATTTAATCAAATATAATGCTTCAGAAACAACCAATAAAATGCCAAACCATGGACGGCTGTAATCCGTATCAATAATTCCTTTCGTATACAATTGAACAAACGGTGTAATTAAGAGTGCTGTCACTGTAAAGAAGAAAAAGACTAATACAAAAACAATATATTCATAGATGTCAAGTTTTTGATTAAATTCATCCCAGTCTTTTTTTGCGTAGGCTTGACCAACTGTGTGCGCAATTCCAGACAAGCAAGCATTTATAAGCTGTTTAACACCATTGCTGACCAAGCTATACACACTATAAATAGAAACTGTTTTAAGATTAGTCAGAACCGTCAAGACAGTAATATCCGTACTGTTGTGAATGAAAGCCGCTAAATTTATAGCAAATCCATTCCACCTGGATTTTATTAACGAATAATCCGGTGTCATATCCCAATCAATTGAGTAATTGTTTTTCACATAAAGTCCAAATATAATCGGTTGTAAAACAAATAAGACACCACTAATAAATTTTAGAACATGAATGCTCGGATAAATCCAAACAGATATCAATGCAAATATCACATTAAATATCACGATCAATGTCTGAGTGAAATTAACTATATATCCTTTTTTATCCGCATTCAGTAGGGTTTTCAATGTAAGTGAAAACATATACTGAATTAGCAACGTAATAGAAAGGATTAGTGTCAGCGAACACAGATAGGAAAAATCAAACTCGGTTTTAAAAAAAAGCGGATATGCAATAGAGAGCACTATGGAGTACACGATGAAAAACGCGCCAATTTTCTTATAGAATTTATCTGCTGCCACAAGCACAGCTGATATCTTGACCTTATCACGTTCAACAATTGGCCCGTATAAACTTGCCACAATGACACCTGTAACTCCACCCTCCATTAGTGTTATGTAGCTTAAAAATTGATTGATTGACGATACCAGTCCGTTGACTTCCGATCCAAAATAGGTAAGAATAATCTTGGGCAGAATGAAACCGCTTACCAGTGTAAAGAATTGAAGAACCAGTCCAGAAATCATGTTCAACAATGTTGCTTTATTCTTCATCTTCTGATATGCTCCACGCTATAATGCTATGATTAATCCTCTTCTCCTCTGGTGGGAGTTTCATATAATCTCCATAAATGCACTTTAAATAACCATCATAATTGCGAACCCCCTTTACCTTAAGTCTTTCAAATCGATAATCTGCTATTTCATCGAAAAAAGACTTAGGAATTGATTTTGTTCCCCATGTCAAATCCATAATTAGCCCACTATTTGGTGAAAAACATGTAGACAAGCGTATTAGGATACTATTAATTACATTGAAGGATACTTTTCTGGAAAGGTATTTCAGTATTCTTAAATATCCTCTAATAAATACATTGGATGTCTTTTCCTTGCATTCAATACACAAATCATCTGACACTTTAAAATCCATTAGTTTTTTTACCGTTTTACTCAAGAGAACCGGATAGACCTTTCCTAATGCTTTCGGCAAATAGTCAAATGGAAAAATATCGATCCACAAATGCTCATCAGTCTTTGAATTTTCTTCACGAACAATTACATGTTTATGAATCATTTTTATAAAAGGCCAATACGCATTTCCGAGCTCGTAGCCTACAAAATCGTACTTACTTTCGCTGTTATCTTCATCACGAATAATATCTATTAGGCGATTGTATTCGCTACGCTCCATTCCTATATCGATATCGTCATCCCAGGGAATAAATCCACCATGCCTCACCGCCCCTAACATAGTTCCAGACATAATGCTATACTTTAAATTGTGATTGCAAAAAAACTGATTAAGAAAGTCTAGCATCTCTATCAATTTTTCTTTAATCTCAGCATGACTTAATTGAACCGTTTTACTCATAACAACATCCTATTCCCTGTAAAGTTAGAAAAAACAAGCACTCCACCTATATATCTCGACATCTTGCTGTCTCTCACGCTGAACTTGACCAAAAGAAATAATATGGTGCATAGTTCAAATCAGAATGTACAACATATGCCTGCAAGTAATAGCAGCCTACAACAACAAAGAACATTCCTATTGCTATTTTTGTCCATTTTTTTTCAATTCTGGAAATCAAACTTGGAACACTCAAAATAAAAAAAGCGTGATAATAATAGTACAACCTAAAAACCGCACTATTCGCACTTACAACAGGCCACATAATTCCTGCTATCGCGGTCATATACAGCAGCGATAAGTTGTTACCATCCGAATCATCTTTCAAAAATGATTTTCTATACACCCATAATAGAATAATTGTAAATACCATAAACAGATACATTCTTACTCCACCTGCATCCGATGTGCTTGAATAGACCTGTCTTGAAAACATATTAAGGAAAACAAACAATGCTTTTCTTAAGCAAAAAGCCACACCCACCGTACCGCAAAAAATATAAGGGATATACTTGTTTATCTTTATTTTTGAAAGCCAGTATACCGGGAAAAAGACAATTGCAGATTTATGGAAAAGCACCGCTAAGGCTATCAGCAGTAAAAATAAGCGTAGCTTCTTTTCTCTTGCACATATGTAGGCGAGAAAGCATATACCCATTGCTATTGATTGTCTTATTCCATTCATAAAGAATCCATAGTAGCCAAAAGCCACAAACAAAAACAAGCTAAAGAAGCAGTTATCAGAATATTTGTATATCAAAACCATTGTTGGTACAATAGTTATAATCGCAACTAATAGCAAATGAAATTGAAATCCCGCAAATCTACTTATGATGTATTCCATTGCAAGATAGCCAATTTCTGTTCCTCCACTTTTCCAACTGTGCATAAGTTCATAAAATGAGGGACTTTCTTTTGCATATTCAAAAAGAATATGATACATTTGCGTATCCTTGCCTACAGCATCACTTCTTAGAAAGGAAAGCAGAATGAGTGCGATAGCAACTATTATACAATAAACCTTTCTGCCGTTCGCACTTTTTTTTGGGATACTGCCGATCACAAACGAATATCTCTCCACCCATATGAATAGGGCAAAAAACAAAATCAATCCCCAGTATACCATTGTTATCTCCCAACAATTTTTCTAATTGTCAATTTATTCTCTGACGTGACAAGTGTATCATCTGGAACGTCCTTATAAACAACACAGTTTGCTCCAATGACACACCTAGCTCCAATATGAACGCCCTTTAAAATTGTAACATTACTTGCTACCCAGGTATTTCTTCCAACAACAACTTGATCCATCGTAAAGCCTTGTTCATTTATTGGAACATTCCCGCTGGTATAAATGTGATTATGATCATAGATTTTGACATTTTCTCCAAATATACAATCATCCTCAATAGATATTCCACACAACGAATTCAATGAACACCCATTGTTAAAAAAAACTCTTTGTCCAATTTTGATTTTTCCTTTTTCCTCGATTGTAACGAGAAAATCTTTTTGCACATATAAATCTTTTTGTACCATAAAAGCATTTCCGTAAATCAGTTTGTAAATAGCGACACTATACTTACTTCTCAAATTTCTATATAGATTATACAGCTTTTTTATTAAATACATTTCTTTTCCACTGCTCTCATATAATAATTCTCTAATTTTTTTGCCTCTGTTGCAATTTGATATCCTGCTTTTACAATACTGTCCATCCCATCTTTACGATCAAATTCACTGTTTTCATGGTCAATAATAAATCGTGCCCATTCATCTGGTCCCTTATCCAATCCATAATAATATACATTGGGATTAACGTGTATCTCTTTTGTCACAGCATCAGAAACGAAGCAAGTCAAGCCTGCACATTGTGCTTCCACAAGCACAATCGGAAGCCCCTCAAACCTAGATGGGAGAAGAAAAACATCCATTGCCATCATAAGTTGATTAACATCATTTCGGCTTTCCAAGAAAAGCATATCACTGAGCCCGTATTCTTTTGCAAGTTCCTTGACTGATTCCTCCCTCTCTCCAACTCCGACAAATAAGAATTTGCAATTCTTTTTGTGGTTTCGAATCTGATTATAAATCTGGACGATGAATTCTGAATTCTTTTGATACGACATTCTTCCAACAGTACCATAGACAGTTTCGGTTCCCAACCCCAATTCAGCTCTTTTTTGTTTACGAATTGACTCAGAATAAGAAAATTGAGCCGTATCAATCGCATTGTTAAGAATGTACACCCTCTGATTAAGTACGTTTTCTTTACCCCAAAGGCTAATTGCAGCATCCCTTCCACATGCAAACATATCGGTTGTTACTTTGTTTAAAATGGGTTTTAGTAGCTTGCAAAGCAGTTCGACACATAGTCCTCTATCTGCTCCAGATAGGTGGCTATGGCATATTCTAACAGGGACTCCATATCGTTTTGCCGATAGAAGATATAATGCTGACAACTCGTCCAAATGGGAATGGACGATATCAAATTTTCCGTGCTTGATTATCCTATCGACAGCCTTTACATTTGCGAGATAATTTTTCCGTTTTCTTGGAACCCGGTAAATTTTTCCTCCAAGCTCTTCCACTAAGTCCTCAAGAATCCCTCTTTTATGTTTATCATCATATTCGGTGATGACAAATTCCCATTCCTGCTTGCTTCTATCAATATTACAAAAGTAACTTACAACTATTTTTTCAGCTCCGCCCGTATTCAATTCATCAAGAATATGAAGTACCCTCAACTTTTTCAATTTTTCCACACTCCGTTAGATCTTATTAAATAAACAACAAATCCAAAATAGAATATCAACGGAAGGGCTTCTTGTTTTTACTTCTTTATCCCATAGTAATGACCCTTTGTTTTTTTGATAGTTTGCTATTTTGTCCAGTATTTTTTTATTGTTTTCGGATATTTCTGTTGGATAAAGCCGCAGCAATTCAGCGCACATGTTGTCTCGCTGATACGGCTTACCCATAAATGTATTCCATCTTCTTCTCCACTTGTTCAAAAATGTTGTCGGAGCGCCCACAACATTATTTCCATGTTGTCTATATGACATATGTGGAGTAATATCATATGTTGATACGCCTCCACAAGATAAGCAAACCAAATTTATCCACCAATCATGTGTTGGAATATTATTTGGTCTTCTTCCAATCAAAAGATCTCTCAGTCTTTTATTGAATACAACTGTACACCCCGTAGCGTAATCTTTTACAATTGCAGACCCTAACGTTGTCCGAGGATTGTCATTCTCGCATCTTATAACTTCTAATACAGCACTAACTAACCTAGTATTAGAGCAGTAAAGCGCAGGACAATCATATTCTTTAAGTGTATCTATTGCTTTTTTTAGCTTATCACTATCCCACACATCATCCTGATCCGAAAGTGAGTAATACTCTACACTATCTGACATATCTATCAGGCTCAGAAAGCTATTTGTTGACCCCTGATTCTTTCCTCTGAAAACTCTCACGTTTTCAGGATAACGATTTGCAATGTATTCATATTCTTCCTTTGTAGAACCATCATCTCGAATCAGCAGGGAAACCTCCACCCCCTCTTGTACAAGAATACTGTTAACCTGTTCATCAATATATCGACTTCCGTTATAATAAGAAAGGAGAACTTGTACCTTAGGCTTTTTCATAGTTATTTTAACCTTTCAGCTGCGTTCAGATAATATCTTTGCATTCTTGCTGCTTCCGAAGCAGAATCAAATCCAGCCGCTGCAACATCTTGTGCACGACTCCTTCTGCATGGCATATTTTCTCTGCACGCTTTAAGGATTTCATCTGCCCACACATCAGCACTATCACTTAGTGAAATATAGTGTCCTAAATCACATGCATTCGCCTCGCGTGTTACCTCTGTAGAGAAAAACATCGGCAGTCCACAGCTCTCCGCTTCCAGTCCAACAACCGGAAGACCTTCATAAAGCGAAGGTAGAATAAAACAATCCATGGCATTGTAAAACTGTTGGATATCCTCTCTTCTTCCCAAATAGGCAACTTGTTCTTTGATTCCAAGATCATTGATTTTCTTCATCATATCACTCTTGAGCTCGCCATCACCTATTAAGCAAAGCACAGCCTTAGGCTCTTTTTTGGCAACAGCGGCAAAAATTTCAATCATATGAACAGAATTCTTTTGAGCTGTAAATCGGCCTATATGTCCAACAACAATTTTATCTTCCCAACCATACTTTTTTCTTGTCTTGCTTCTAACTTCAGGATCATATGCGTTATATTCTGTATTAACAACCGTTTTGAATACATCAACTTTACCTTCATCAAAGAGTTTATCACCAAATTGCCAACGACCGCAGTCCTCTCCGCAAGACATATAGTAATTTGCAAACCACTTTGACATTGGACGTAGCATCTTCTTGAGGACAGTTTTCCAGTCACCCTCATGCGCCATAGATAAGCTTTCCGATATTCTTACAGGAACATTACAAGACTTTGCTACCGCCATAGGAAACAGATTCATTGTGCTATTGTATGCGTGAACTACGCTATACTGATTTTGCTCAAAAATACGTTTCATATCTGACATATTGCGGACAATATTCTGGTAAGGTGCAACTTTGTATACTCTTCCGCCCAATTTTTTGATTTCTTCCTCAGGAATTGCTTGAGAATCCGAATCACATATAAAATCAAATTGCACTATGTTTCTGTCAATATGTCGATAGTATTCCATAATCAGGTTCTTCTTTCCGCCTGAATCCATCTTTCCTACGATTATTGCTATTTTCATGGGTATCATTTAAACACAAATCCTTTACTTGAAAAATTCCAGAGTTTTATCAATTACTTTTTCTTGATCACATTTTGCCAAATGGTAATACATGGGAAGGCGCACAAGTCTGTCACTATCTGCCGTTGTATGCTCATCTGCTCCGGAAAAACGACCGAATTTCTGCCCCGCAGGAGCGCTATGCAACGGTACATAATGGAACACACACAGGATATCGTTTTTCTTCATAAATTGTATGTATGCCTGCCGCGTCTCCAAATCTTTGCATTTTAGATAAAACATGTGCGCATTATGCACACAGCCAGCCGGAATTGTCGGAAGTTCCAAAATTCCCTTGTCGGCCAGAGGTTTGAAAGCCTTATAATAGCGATTCCACGAAGCAAGCCGGTTCTCGTTAATTTCATCAGCTGCTTCCAACTGTGCCCAAAGATATGCTGCATTCAAATCGCTCTGTAAATAGCTGTCGCCAAAATCGACCCAGTTATACTTTGCCACCTGTCCCCGGAAAAACTGCGAACGATTTGTACCTTTTTCACGCAGGATTTCAGCTTTTTCAATATATGCAGGGTTATTAATAACGATTGCTCCGCCCTCTCCCATCGAATAGTTCTTTGTTTCGTGGAAGGAGTAACAACCAAAATCACCAATTGTGCCCAATGCTCTACCTTTATAGGTACTCATGACTCCCTGTGCTGCATCTTCCACAACCATTAAATGATGTCGTTTTGCAATATCCATGATAGTATCCATTTCACAGGCTACGCCCGCATAATGTACCGGACAGATCACTTTCGTTTTTTCAGTTATAGCGGCCTCAATTTTCGTTTCATCGATATTCATTGTATCAGGACGAATATCAACAAATACAAGCGTGGCCCCAGCCAGAACAAAGGAATTGGCTGTACTAGAGAATGTAAAGCTGGGCAGAATCACTTCATCCCCTGGTTTGATTCCACACAGTAGCGCAGCCATATCCAATGCCGTTGAACCGCTTGTCGTCAGCATAACTCGGTTAGCCTTAAATCTATTCTCCAGCCACTCATTGCACTTCTTCGTGAACGGTCCATCTCCGCAAATTTTGTGATTTTCTACCGCTTCCTGCATATACTTGAACTCCGTACCTACAAAGGGCGGGACATTAAAATGAATCATCTTTTTCCTCCATTAATTAATGCACTATCTACAGACATCATGTTATCGATAATAATCAGGTTCTTTTAATTCTTCGTTTCTTTCATTAATAATCTAGATTTTCATTTTGTTTTGAATAGCACACCTAATCTCGTACCTCATTTTTCGTTATACTCTAAGTGTGCTACTATGTCGTTCATTTCATCTCTTGAATTTTGCTGTCCATTCATTCTCACCTCCCTCCATATTTTTCTTGATTATGGCGCAGATAATATCCGTCTCCTATCTCAATGCCGCAGGCCAAACCTCACTCCAGCTTTTAGCATTTTTTACCCCCATGATTTTCGTGCCTATTATCACTGCAACACAAAACACAGTACTTCTAAGGTCTCTTTTGATCTCGTCTTTCCAACCGTATTCCTTCCATGTACTATTTTTTACTCTCCATGCCCCAGCAGGCACACCTTGAATGTCTTGAAAATAATCTTCCAATCCACCCAGAAGCTGCGCTCCTTGACATACTTCACGTCCAGATCCATCCACTCCTCAAAGGAGAGGTCATTGCGGTGCGGGGCGATCTGCCAATAGCAGCTCAGTCCGGGAGTTACATACAGACGCTGTTTTTCGTAGTCGCCGTACTGCTCGACCTCGCGAGGAAGTGCCGGACGGGGGCCAACGATGCTCATATCACCCTTCAGGATGTTCCACAGTTGCGGCAGCTCATCGATGCTGGTCTTGCGGATAAATTTACCCACACGGGTAATGCGGGGGTCGTCCTTGATCTTGAACACAGGACCATCCATCTCGTTCTGATCCAGCAGGTCATCTAGCTTTGCCTCTGCGTTGGGGCACATGGAACGAAACTTGTAGAACCTGAACGGTTTGCCATCTCGTCCAATGCGCTCCTGCGAAAAAATAGGCCCGGCAGAAGGGTCATCTACCACGATAGCAATAGCTGTTGCCAGCATCACCGGCGACAGCACCACAAGCGCCAGTGCCGATAAGACCACATCCTGCGTCCGGCGTCCGACCCAATATAACCGATGTTCCCGCAGATTTTCTTTTCGGTTGATTTCAACTTCCTTATCGATTCCGACAGTATTCGCAGCCATTTCTTCTCCTCACATAAATTTGCGTTTGTTTATAAGTTTCTTGTTTTAACCCGCTTTTGCCGTAACGGTTTCGGCTTGCGCCGCCTGCTCAGATGGGCGTTTGGGATTGTTTTTCTCCCACCTCATCCCGATGGTATCCAGCTTTGCAATCCGCTCCTCTGTCAGAACAGCGCAGCTTTTTTCAGGATTCTGGCGGGTGTACCGCTGCCGCTTGACCCAATTTCCGAGGTTGTAACCGCCCGGTGACACATATTCTGCCGGGACGTTCAGGTCGCCGTGGGCATCAAAGTAGCGCTTTGCTTCCTGATACCCTTCGTTCCACTGGCGATCATTGCGGTTGCCCCAGTACATCCCTATTCTGTTGAGTCGTTCGACCTGCTCGTCCGTCAGCTTTCCTTTCGGGTACGCCCATTGCTGACTTGCGACCCACTGTCCCAGCCGTTCACCAGCCGCTGTCACATAGGAACGCGGGATATTCAGGTTGCCGTTTTCCTCATAGTAGGCCGCAGCCAGCGCATAAGCTTTTTCCCACTTGGCATCAAAAACACTCCACACCATGCCGATCTCATCAAGCTGCGCAATGCGTTCTTCCTTCAAATTGCCATTCAGCTTCTGCTGCCGTGTTTTGATGAGCCACTTGCCCAGAGGGTAGCCGTCCGGGTCCACATACTTTCCAGCTACCATCAGATTCCCATAGGTATCATGATATTTTTTCGCCTTCTCAAAGCCACGCTGCCACGCGCTCTCTTTCTGATTTCCCCAGGCCATACCAATGCTGTCCAGCCGCGCGATCTGCTGTTCTGTCAGATTTCCGGAGACTCTCCCTTCGCGCACCCCGCGCTGTGTGACGAGCCACACCCCAAGGCTCAGGCCAGCAGGTGTCTTATACTGCTTCGGCACTTTTAAGTCGCCGTGTTCCGCATAGTAGATGCTTGCCTCAGAAAAGTAGTGCTCCCAACTGGAAGAAAGGCTTTCCTGCAGCCGTTCAAACAGCACCCGGCAGTCATGCACCTGCTCGATGACCTCGAACCGCTCGGTGACGATCTTGTCACTCTCGCCGTTGGCATACAGACGGTGGACGGCCTCCTGCATCTCGCTTTGCAGACCTGAAATACTGGTCAAGCCTTCGAAATTGTTGACCACATCTAGAATAAGTGGTGTCGTATTATCACCAGCGGTCAGGGCGCGTCCGATCTGCTGCTTGTAGATAATGGGCGAAATCGTGGGCCTAAACAGGATGACCCCGGAAATTCCCTCCACATGAACGCCCTCGTTGAGCATGTCGATGCAGAACAGCAGCTTCAGCCGGTTGCTGGTGTCCGTTTTGAAGTCCACAAAGGCCTTATCGGTGTTCGGGTCATCCGAGTAGGCTTCGTACACCATAACATCTGGATTGACCCCTGCGAACCACTCCGGCACGTGGGATACCATCTCGTCCATGTGCTCTTTGTTGGCGCAGAACACGATGTATTTTCCAGATTTGTTTGTAATATGATGGGCAAAGACCCTGTCCAAGCCGTCTGCCTGCTCCAGTGCGCGGCGCAACGCATCCAGATATTTCTGGTTCACATCCTGAATGCCCTGTGTCCGCAGGTTGTCCACCCGTGCCTGATACTTTGCAAGCGCTTTCTGGTACTGATAAACGGTCGTCACGTATTTTGGCGCAGGCAAAATGCCCCTGACGACTGCTTCGCCAAGGGTCATGTCGCTCGCAACACGGTTGTCAAAAAGCTCTTCGGCCATGTCGCGGTTATTATCCAGATATCGGATGTTTGTCGCCGTCAGTCCAAGAAGTTTTGCGTCCGGGCATAACTTTAATAGAGCCACCGTGCTTTCGCCCCAGCATTCCGCACCGGCACGGTGGAATTCATCGAGTATAATATAGGCGGGCTTCTGCGCTGCTATTTCGCCCAGCTGCGCCTGCGTACAGCACATCAGTTTGGCGTAGGTGTAAAAGTGAACATTTTCCAACGGAAACTCCGGGTCGTTCCTTTTCAGGCTCTCCAGCTGGGTCTTAAAGATATACTCACTGGGAGAAAGCCAGATCACGACCTTCTCCGGGTTGTCCTCGATCAGCTTGAACGCAATATAGCTCTTTCCGGTGCCGGTCGGGTGGACAATCGCAGCCTTGCCGTATTGCTCCATCATCCAGATCGCCGCACGATATGCTTTTTCGTTGTGCTCAAACAGACGCAATGCCACTCTGCTCCCCCCTTCCCGCGATAAAGGGGTATCCTCAACATGGAAAATGGAAGATACCGATCTTTCGACATCGTTGTTTGAATTCTCTTATTATTTTATCATGGTTATATCTGGGATTCAATAGAAAATTATATAAATGTATCCCACATGGCCTTCGAAAAAGCTTCGTGAAAGTGGAAGTTTTTTGCACAATGCCCAGTTTCGCATGAAAAATCCAGACGAAAACGCATGTGAACAAAATAAGTGGTCAGATGGGTGTCCAAGACGCAGGAGGAAACAAAAATGGCACGACGAGGAGAAAATATACGCAAACGCAAGGATGGCCGGTGGGAAGGCCGCTATATCAAAGCGCGTACATCGGAAGGCAAAATCCAGTGGGGCTACGTCTACGGAACGGTCTATGCAGAGGTCAAACGAGTGCTGATTCAGAAGAAAGCAGAGGCTGGTTTCTACAAGCTGAAAAGAACCGACCTGACCTTTGAAGCACTGGCCGAGGTGTGGCTGTATTCCCTGCGGAACAGCATAAAAGAATCCACCTATGCGCATTATTCGTACACACTGCACAAGTATCTTCTTCCGGTTTTGAGCAAAGCGCCGGTCGCCTCCCTTGAGGAAAGCTTTCTGGAACAGGCCATGCAGCAGATCATCGTGCCTACGGATGCCGCACACACGCCACTGGGAAACTCCTCTGCCCGGGAATGCCTCTCGATGCTGCGACGTATCTGCAAGTACGCCGCACATTTACGCCTGATTCGTCCGATGGAGCTGGAAGTAGCGCTGCCAAAAGCCATCGACAAAATTTCTGCGCCGCTCTCTCCGGTGGAGCAGCAACGGCTTTATCATTATGTACAGGAGAACCCCACGCCCCGCAAAATCGGCTTATTATTAGGGCTGGAATTGGGTCTGCGTATTGGCGAGATCTGCGGCTTACAATGGGGCGATTTCGACCTGAAACTCGGAACGCTGAAAATTAACCGGACGGTCTGCCGAATTTCCTGCGGAGATGGTCACACGAAGGTGGTCATCCAAACGCCCAAAACCCGCACCTCCCGCCGGGAAATTCCAATCCCGAAATGTTTATTGCTGATGCTGAAAAAGCTGCGCGGAAATGCCAGTAATTCTACATGGTTTCTATCTGGTAATGAATCCAAACCCACAGAACCCCGCTGCTACCGGAAAAGCATCAAGGTATATCTGAAACAGGCGATTGTCCGGCAAGTGCGTCCGCACACACTGCGCCATACTTTTGCAACGACCTGTTTGCAGGCAGGGTGCGATGTAAAGACCCTCAGTGAGTTGCTAGGACACGCTAACGCTAACATTACCTTACAGCGCTATGTGCATTCTAACCTGACCCAAAAGCGCCGGGAGATGAACCGGATATTCTCCCATCAGGTGTCTATGAGGGGCAGAAAAGTGCTAAATCTATTGGAATAACGTCAAATTTCGTCCATGGCCTTCCATTTTCCATATGGAGGATACTTTTTTGTTAAATAAATTCTTTGTCATTACGCAGCCACGTATTCTTTGCATCATAAGATGCGAACGCACCTCTTGCGAACATAAAAGACGAGTGTTATACTGAAGCCATCAAAAAACATTGGAGGTGTCACCTATGCCCCGTCCCAAAGGAAGCAAGAACAAGACCAAGACCGTAAAAGCAACCGTTGACTTTGCTGCACAGATTGCCGAAAAGCAGTCCGCAAAGGAAGCCGCTGCTGCTGAAATCGCATCCATCACTGCGAACATTGATGCGCTGAAAGCTGACCTGAAGGCCAAGAAGGCTGAGCTGAAATCTATCGACAAGGAAATCGCCAGAATCGAAGCTAAAAAGGTCAAAGCTGAAACCAAAGCTGCGGAATCCGCAAAGAAAGCTGAAGCAGAGGACGTGCTGAAAAAGTTGCTGGCAAGCGGCGTGAGCGCAGACGATATCCTCGCAAAGCTGAAGTGATCTGAAAATTTCTGACGCAGAAGTTTACGGGAATTTCTACGCGGCAAGCAGTGCAACTTGGTACCAACTTGCGATTTTTGAATCGGATTTTTCAAAATCCAAATTCAAAATGCTTGTTGGGCTGTGCCCAATCCCCTTTCGTTCTGCATCGTGCGATGCAGGCTGCGCGTTTGCTCCAAACACTTCTATAACAAAAAAAGATAGCCTAGGGCTCTTCCATAAGGGAAGAATCCTAGGCTATCTTCGTTTATCGGGACTTCATTTTTTCAGCGCCACTCTTTTCCTCTGCAAAGAACAGTTCTACATTTTTCTTTGCACGAAGAAGCTCCTGCATTTCTTCTTTCGCTTTGCGGTAGTCCGGGTAGCGTGCTTTCTTTTCTGTCAGCAGCTTGGAATATTCCGCGTCCAGCTCCCTGACCTTGGGGAGCGTTTTCAAATTAGATTCATCAAACGCTGCTTTCGCTGCCTTGTGCAGCGTGATCTCTGTGCGGTGCGTTTCCAGAAAGTGCTTGCTGTATCCGGTCTTACGGTAGGCGTCATAGACCGGTCGCGTCCTGGCGTAGTTGATGATATGCGCTTTCAGCACCGCGATTTCTGCCAGCCGCTTCTCTGACGCTTTAATGGAATCGCCCAGTTCATGATAGCGTGCAGTAGCAGCGTCCACACGCTCCTGCATTTCCTCGATGCTGCCGATTTTATTTTCCTGTAAGAAGATCAGCGTCCGGGATATTTCTTTTAAGTTGTGCTGCTTTGCCCAGCGGGCAAAACCCGTGCCTTTTCCCTCGGCTAGTTTTGCCTGAATGTCCACCAGCATCTGAAATTTCTGTTCCGGTGCCGGGCACTTTTGCCGAGGCCGATGCTCCGCTTCTCCGGCAAGGACAGCTTTCAATTCTTCCTCGCTGTACCCTGCCCCCAAAGTGCGGAACCGGATGAATCGCTTCTGCCGTGCGCCCTTGACGGAGGTGTACTTTCCGCGTTTGACTTCGTAGCCCTGCTGCTCCAGCTTTTGCAGAAAGTCCTCGTAGTCCTTGGGCTTTTCAGCCAGAATGTTGTCGATCACGCTGCATAGCCGGTCACGATTGCTCTCCCTTGGCGGGTAAAGTGTACGCTTCTGCCGCTCCCGGTAAGGCTTTATCTCAATGACGGAGAGCTGATGTTCTAAGCAGATCAGGTCACTCAACCGCTGCACTGCCAACGCTGAAAAGAAAAAATCCCGGAATTTTCGTGTTCCATCCAACGCAGTAGAGTTATAAATAATGTGGTTGTGGATGTGTTCCCTGTCCGTGTGGGTGGCAACGATAAATGCATATTTGCCCTTGGTGAAGCGCATCGCCAGTTCGTAGCCCACCTTGTTGGCCTCTTCTGCGGTGATCTCACCGGGGCGAAAAGACTGCCGTATCTGATAGGCAATCACATCATTTTTCTGTCTGCGCCCTGTGGCAAGTTCGTATTGCCGCTTGGACAGCATAAATTCTTCGTCTGCGGTCAAAGGGCTGCACTCGTAGCTGCTGACCAGCTCTCCCCTGTTCGTTTTGTCAGGATTCTTCGCATAGTCCGTGCGGCTTTTCAGGCAGGCCGCAACCGACTTGCCCTTGTTTTTGTGCAATGCAATCAGCCGTGTTGCGGCCATTCTGAATCACCTCCGTGTGACAGCCAATACTTGAGCCACTTGTAGCGTTCGCAGCCCCAAACAAAAAAGCCGCCCGAGGGCGGCAAAGATAAAAATATTTCTTACATTTCGGCAAGCCATTCACTGAACCGTCCGATGCCCTCTGTGATGGCAGTTGCACCGAAAAAGAGGACGAAGCAGATAAACTCTGCCACCAGCAGAATGAAAAACTGATCCCAAGTCTGGCGGTAGGCGGTGTAGATGCCGCAGCCGAAGATGTAGAGCATCAGCGGCGCGACCACATAGCTGGACAGGGTCAGCAGCCATTTTGCCATCAGAGCCAGAAACGCCACAAAGAGAGAAATCGGGAAAAGAGCAATTTTCTTCAGCGTAAACATCATATCGAACACCAGCCTTTCTTTTCGGCTCTATTATAAAGGTATCAGCTATTGCGTTGCAAGAATGTCAAGCGTTATATGTAACCCGCAGTCCTCCAACTGCGGGGAAAAATTTTAAAGTTCTGCCAACCGGGAAAGAATCTGCCGACCAATGTCAATCAGTTCGTCCAGCCGCTGCCGCAGGTCCTCCATGTCGGCGGCGTAGACTTTACCGCACTCGTTGGCACGTTTGGCGTACTGGTTCAGGTTGTTGCTACACATCTGCAAGAGATACGCCATGCGGCGCAGTTGCGGCAGATCCAGATACAGACAATATCCGTCCAGCGCCATCTTTCGCAGATAGGAGCCAATGCTCAGAATGCCGCTGGATTCCATCTTGTTCCGAATCCGTTCCAACTCCGGCTTGCTGACTCGGAAATGGAGTTGCTGGTCGCGGCGGTCGCTCACCGGGCATCACCATCCTTATCATAATAGCTGCGGAACGGTTTGACAGGCTCCGACTGATTGGTCTTTTCCCCCAGTGCAGCCAGCACAGACGGACGAGTTGCAGGTGTTTCGG
>ERZ773228.1162-NODE-1162-length-28584-cov-4.066879_pt1 | contig 28584 bp, 22 predicted proteins | sample MGYA00580524_ERZ773228 | MGnify/ENA primary metagenome ERZ773228 (study PRJEB29015, sample SAMEA2737768) | human gut metagenome | biome: human gut; feature: human-associated habitat; material: faeces | place: China | collected 2012 ... | reverse complement strand
CGATAACGACCGATAACGACCGATAACGACCGATAACGACCGATAACGACCGATAACGACCGATAATGCTATCGGAACTCTAACTATGAGATGGGGCAACATGAGAGACACCGCCGTGAAAACATTGCGCGAGAATAGCCAACTGGAAGCAAAACGCGCCAAAGGCGGTGTGCCCGAGAGCGTCTGGGAAACCTACTCCGCTTTCGCGAACACCAACGGCGGGCTCATCATCCTCGGCGCGGAAGAAAGTCCCGAGGGGGAGATCGAATACGTCGGAGTTCCAAACCCCGAACAACTCGTTAAGAAATTTTGGGACGGGGTGCATAATCCCTCGAAAGTCAGCGCCAACATTCTCACGGATGATTCGATCACCATTGAGACGATTAACGACTGCGACATTATCCGCATTCAAGTTCCTCGCGCTAATCGTCATTTGAAACCCATCTACATCGGCAGCAATCGAGAAAAGGGGACTTATCGCCGGGATGGCGAGGGAGATTATCGCTGCTCGTCCGAAGAAATCGTTGCCATGATTCGCGATGCGAGCAACGAACCGCTCGATGACGCCGTGCTTGAAGAGTTTTCATTAGATGCCCTTTCGTGGGACACGGTAAGCCGATATCGAGCCGTGGTATCAGCCGTCCGACCGAATCATCCGTGGCTCAAGCTTGATGATGAGGAACTCCTCGTGAAGTTGAATGCCATTGGACGAACAAACGGCGAGGGAGAATTTCATCCAACACGTGCCGGCCTTCTTATGTTCGGTTTCGAGCACGAAATCGTAAAGGAATATGCAAACTACTTCCTAGACTATCGCGAAGCAGACCACGAACGCCGATGGGCAGACCGCATCGTATCGCAAGACGGAACGTGGACGGGAAACCTTTTCGATTTTTGGACAGAAGCACTGCCGCGACTGACGGGCGGCCTCAAGAAGCCTTTTGCCCTCGACAGCAATCTCCAGCGCATCGAAGACACCGAGATGCACGCCGCAATAAGGGAGGCACTCGCGAACGCACTCGTTCATTCGGACTACTATGGAAGAAGAGGCATCGTCGCTCTGAGATATTCTGACCGAATCGAAATAGCCAATCCCGGCAATTCACGCGTGGCGCTCGACGTGGTGAGAGCGGGCGGAATCTCAGATGCGCGCAATCCGACCCTGATGCGAATGTTCGGGCTTATCAGCGCTTGTGAGCGAATGGGAAGCGGATTCGACGTAATGAGCAACGCCGCGAAAGCGGCAAGCGCTCCCCCGCCCGAAATCGAGGAGCTTTTCAACCCAGACCGCGTAATGGTAAAAGTCTACACAGGAAAGCTGTCTGCGTTCTATCTTGACACCGACGCACCCAGCAATAGCTCTCCCTCCGAGACAAACCACACGCCGGCTTCTTCCAGCTCTGCCCAGCCATCCGTGCCCGCTCCACAACTTGCCCTCTCCCACGATCTCGCAAAAATCGTAGAAGTCGCCCAAGAAAAGGGAGGTTTCACACGTAGAGATGTTGAATCCGCATTGAACTGCGGGGCGACCAAGGCCAAGGGACTCATCGCCGAATTGCTGGGCATGGGCATTATTGCGTCCGAAGGCTCAGCGCGCGGGACAAGGTACCGCTTACGCTAAAACAGGGGGCGGCTCGCCGCCCCTACAACTCGATGCGGCCGAACTCAGCCAAGATCTCGCTAGCCGCCACGAGCCGTTACGGAAAGTGATGCCTATGACCGTGCTTCGGCATCGCGGGCGGCCTCGCGGGAAGGCGCCCGAAGCTTTCGATCTGCAGCGGAATGGGTGGAAGCCGGGACTCCCGGCAAGACGCCAGCGCTCAAACCGCATGGCACTGCCGACAACGAACTACCCGACAACTCCAACGCGAAACCGCAACGTTCCAAAGTATCCTTTGCGGGGAAAAGCCGCAGATCCGGAAAGTAAGCGGGCCCCTACAGCTCGACCGAGAAGACCTCCGTCTGGTTGACCAGATCCAGCTCAAGCTGCAGCGCGGCGATCTCGTCCGCGACGGCGCGGTAGTCCGCCTCCGCCTGGGCGACGTCATAGTTCGCATACCGGTACTCGATGGGCCCGTTGCTGCTGCCGAAGTACCGGTTGCCCAGTCGCTCCTGGGGCTGACGCGAGGCAAGCTCGTTCAGGCGATCCTTGCGTCCCGACAGCTGCGCGAGCAGGATAAGGGCCTCGTCGATAGTGATGCCCCGCTCGGGCAGAACCGTCTGCATGTTGAATCGGTGCAGGGCGTGGCGAATGGCCCGCGTCTGCCCGTCGATCTGCGCAACCTTCTCGCGCACGGCCCCGTAGTCGTAAGCAGGAGGCTCGGCCGCCTCCCCCTCCGCGAGCACGTAGGTGCTCACCTCCTGCTCGGTCCGCAGGAGCCGGTCCTTCTCGTCCTGCAGCCTCCGCAGGTACTTGTTGGCACTAGCCGATGTGAATTCCACGCGACCACCTCTTCCACGCGCCGATCATTCGATAGCCCCCACCATACCAGGCGCCAGCAGTCGCATTCAACAGTCCCACTAGTCCGATTTGAGATTGATACTTTTGGGTTTACTGAAATCACCCGTTTGTAAATCACTGGAGGTTTTCACGAGAGAGACGACAACAGACACTCCCCCTAGCCAGCTAGCAGAGACGGCCGGCATCTGAATGGAGCCTGTCGGCAAGTTCACTCGCTGTCTTCCGTATGACTGTCCTCCAGGCTGCCGTCATCCAAGTAAGCGCGCAACTCACTAGGCTCTATAGGAACGTAGATACCGCCTTGGTACAATTCTCTGCCAAATGCTTGCTTCAGGAACGCGATCTGCTCCTCTGGCAGAACGCCGTGATCGGTCGCCAGAATATTATTGACGCCCTCCAATAGTCTACTCTTGGACAGCTCGTTCTCGACCATTCGCCAGTTCTCTTTGGCCGCCAGAGCTTGCTCGTCACGGACATCGGCGTTAGAGAGCTCATTTATCTCTTTTGTCAGAGCCATCGCCAAGGCCACGATCCGGATGAGTTTCCGTCGCGCCTCATCGCTCGTCATTTGCTTGCGGTATTCCTTCTCGGCAGTCGCGATCTGCTTGGCGAAAGCAAGCCCGTTTCTCTCACTCGCATCTAACGCTACCGGCACAAAATCAGTTTCGCTGATCTTGCGTTTCCCTCCGATCTTATCCCTAAGACGCCTTACTGTCGTCTTGACTCTGGGCAATGCGGACTCCCGCATCCAAGGCAAGGCAGTCTCACGCATCCAGTCCATCATATAGGGCGCCAGCACAACCGCGGCACCGGCTATCGCCGCCCCAAACTCAAATTTCTTCTGGAGCTCATCGACATCCACTTCATACTCGTAGTCGTCGTCGGAGCTCCTGTCGTATTTCTCCTTTAGCTGCTCGTAGAGTTCTTCTTCATCGACCTGATAGTACTCTGCATGTGCAACGAGGTTATTGTCGTCATCGTATTCGAGTCCGCGATGAGCACCTGGGCTGCTCTTCGCATCAGCCAGATGCGTGTCGTCCCGCGTTACCTCACGCACTAATCTTTCCGCCACGCTACTCGACCGCCTTCCAGGCGAACGGCCAATCGACAGGCTGAGGCTTCTCTTTCAGCTTCGGCAGAGCGCTCACGATCTCCAGCGTGTCCATGGCCACCGTCACCAGGCGTGGAATGAGCCCGCTGATGTAGGTGGGGTCGTCGCTGTAATCGTTGGGGTCATTCACGATGCCGGACGCCTTGTCCGTCCTCACCTGATAGCGGTCCACCATCCACTCAAGGGGGCTGCGGCCGTTCACTTTGTATTCGTTGGCAGCTTCGGGGATATCGGAAAACGTCAGACTCTCGTTATAGATGAGAGTCGTGTAGTCGTCCACGTTCTTGCCGGTTTCCGGATCCTTGCGCTTGCCCCACTTCATCTTCTTGACGCGCCCAGGTTTGCAGGCGTCACCGCGCACGGTCAGTGGGTAGGGCTCTGCGCTTTCGTAGTCGAGATGCAACTTCGCAAGCTGTCTGCCTGCAAGGGAAAATGCCTTGAAGTCCTCATCAAGAGGAATGCGCGGCAGCTCCTTTTTCAGGTTGGTGTCGAATCGTCTTCTGTAATCGGGCGAGTGGAGGATGCCATATATGTAATAGAAGATGTCCTCCTTGCCGATCTCATCGCCGCCGTACTTCTTAGCCCGCCCCACGAAGACATGAGGATACGCTTCGCGGAACACCCTAAGCGATTCGTTCGTTATGGCGTCATGGCGGACATACTCCTCCACATGCTCCGTTAAAGTGGTCTGCTCGCCGTCCAGAGCCCCGAAAAGAGAGGGCTGGGGCTCTGAGCCAATCTCCCTTGCACTTTCCGTCTTCTCGTACCAATAGAGAGGGAAGCATTGCGAGTCACCGACGAAATGGAGATCAGGTTGAATGTCGCTCATCATCACGCCAAAGCTACGTCCAGGCGTTAAGCAGATCGCTAGATTAGCAAAAGAGGGAGTACTGTTGTTGGTAGGGCCCGTCGACCCGCCTTTTTTCTTCTCTGGCCGAGACATGGGTTGTTGGTAGGTCATGTCGGCCTTTTTCCCATTTCGTCCAGTAATGGGAAAAAGACGGGGTTGTTGGTAGGGCCTGTCGATACATTTGTATTCGGCGTAAATCCAGACTTTGCAAAAAGGTCTATACATTACTGGCGTAATAAGCGTTTCATCATATTCGATAATCTCGTTACGCCTCAGTTCATCTAAAAGGCTTTGATTCCATTTAATTTTTTTCTCATCCAATTCTACAAAGTCGTCGACTTCTTTAGAAAGATCCGAATCGTGATATTTTTTCCTTTCCTGGTCGTAGAAGGCAAGCAGTCTCGCCATATTCTTTCCAACAGCCTCGCGGCTAAATGAATAGATCCAAGCATCACGTCCTGTAGAGTATCCCCTTGACCACGTTTCGAAGATACCCTGCGGTGCTTTGTACTTTTCGATTCCCATGGGCGCGAACTCGTACCAGCTGTCATCTCGCTGGTTGAGCCAGTCGTTATGCCGATCCGGCGTGATCTGCCGCCAATCCGAGACGCCTTCCAGCGCTGCTCGGCGAACGATATCCAGCTTTTCCTCGCGAGTGAGATAATCGCCAATGTCGTGATAGAAGATGCCGCGCTCCTTGGCTTCCAGATTCTTCACCAACATGGTAATGGCGATAGGAGCACGCGATCCTGAGCCGAATATCTTGCCGCCCTCACGCCGAGATTCTTCGCCTTGGGTTCTTTGGTTGCCGCGCAGATGGAACACATGGACGGAGCTGAACTCCTCCGCTAGGCACTTCCTGAAACCGTCCATCGCCTGGCCGTCGACCCACCCCGCGTTGCTCACGAAGCACACTATGCCCTCGCGCCCGATACGATCCGACGCCCAGCGGAACGCGCGGATGTAGGAATCGTAGAGCGAGTTCTTGTTAGTCGCGTTAGTGTTGGCGGCATAGGTTTCCGCGATGTGCGCGTCAAGGGTGGGGTAGCTCTCGTTGGCATTGTTATCGTTAGCGCTCTTCTGCCCCACAGAGTAGGGCGGGTTGCCTACGATAACGCGGATGTCGAGCGCATTCTGCTGCAACACGCGCTCACTGTTCTCCGTGAACACCTCCACATCGAGAGTGTCCCCCGCCTCGGTCATCTGGAAGGTGTCGGTGAGCACCGCGCCGTCGAAGGGGACGTAACCCTCGTCGCGGCCCGCGTCCACCATGCGCTGGTGGTAGGCGTACTCTATGTTCACCGTCATGATGTAGTAGGCCAGAAGCAGGATCTCGTTCGAGTGCAGCTCGTGCCTGTACTTGTACCCCAGCTTGTCGTCGGGTATGAGGTCGCTCTCTATGAGATGGGCGATGAACGAGCCTGTGCCGGCGAACGGGTCGAGGATGTGCACGCCCTCGTCGGAGAGACCGCAGCCGAACTCGGCGCGCAGGACGCGGTCCGTCTCCCTCAAGATGTAGTCGATGATTTCAGTCGGAGTATAGACCACGCCCATCTTCTCGGATGTCGCCGCGAAAGCCACCTTGAAGAATTTCTCGTACAAGTCGCGGATGAGCTGCTGGCGCGCGGCGTCGGACCTCACCATGGCGGCGCGGCGCCGAACGCTCGAGTACACGTCCTCCAGCACCTCTGCGTCGGACGCCTCGTCCAGTTGATGGCCCTTGAGAGAGGAGAGGAAGGAGTCGATGGCGATGGACACGGGGTTTGATTTCGCGAACTCGTATTCCCCGAAAAGCGCCTCGAACACCGGCACGGTGATGATGTGCTGCGCGATCATCTGCACGGCCTCGTCCTCGGTGATGCCCGGGTTGAGCGAGTCCCGCAGGCCCTTCAGGAACACCTCGAACTGCTTCCTGATGTCATTGTCGTCCTTGACGAGTGCGCCGATCCGCTCTATGTGGCGCTCGGCGATCCTGGCGACGTCCTCCGCCCACTCGTCCCAGTAGATACGCGTGCCGCACTTCTTGACGAGCTGCGTCTTGACGGCCTTCTCCCAGCGATCGACGGGGTAGAGCGAGAGCCGCATCTGCACGCCCTGGATTATCTCATCGGCCCTCTTTTGCTCGGCCTCCTTACGGCTTTCCAGGCCCTCGTCCCATCCCTTGTGGTCGGCCGATCCCTGATACTTGTTCTTCGCCGCCTCCTGATGCAGCGCGAGAGCGTTCACCTTGGCCTCGATGCGCTCGTCGTGCGAGCGGAGCGCCTGCAAGATGCTCCACACGTTCGCGAACACCTTGGAATCGTCCAGCGCCTCCTCCGGCGTCATCCCCGCCGGCACGAATATCGGAAGGATGATGTATCCGAACTTCTTGCCTTCCGCGCGACGCATGACGCGCCCGACGGCCTGTACCACGTCCACAGTGGAGTTCTTCGCATTGAAGAAGATCACCGCATCCAGATTGGGCACGTCGATGCCCTCGGCCAGGCAGCGGGCGTTGGTCAGTATGCGGCACTCATCGTCCTCGACGTTCTCGCCGAGCCACGCGATGTTCCGCGCGCGGCGATCCGCCGGCATGTTGCCGTCCACGTGCCTCAGGTCGCACCTGAGTGGCAACTTGCCCGGCTCGTCGCCGGCGTAATCTTCGACGATCCGCGCGAACGCCTCGCATATGGTCTTCGAGGCGTCGATAGTCGAGCAGAAGCCTACAGCCCGATGAAGGGGAGCCGCATCACTGTCGATCCGATCGACATCGTCCACCACGAGCATGTCGCCCAGGCCAATGGCGTCCTTGGGCGCGCCCTCGCCGTGGTCGATGAGGCCCTTCCAGCAGCCTATAATCTTTCCGATGTCCGACGGTTGCAGGGAGACCGCATCGACGCCCTGGTCGCTCTCGAGCGAGGGCAGGTTGTTCGTCAAGGCGTCCTCTTGAACGGTCAGCACAATCACCTTGTAGTCGGTGAGCAGCTTCTTCTCCACGGCCTCGCCGAACTTTATCTGGTAGGCGGTACGGCCGTAGATCTCCTCGTCGTCCATCGAGGCGATGGTGTAGTCCTCCTCGGCACCCTTGCGCTTCGCAGTCTCGCCGTAGATGCGCGGCGTCGCCGTCATGTACAGGCGCTTCTTGGCGAGGACGTTCTCGTTGTAGTGCACCTTCATGAAGGCCGACGCCTCGGTCGTGGACACGCCGGGCAGGGCGTTCCCCGTCGTCCGATGGGCCTCGTCGCAGACGATGAGATCGAACTCGGGCAGCCCGAGCTCCTGGGCCCGGTGAATGACGTCAATCGACTGGTAGGTAGAGAACACCACAACAGCACCGTCCGGGTTGGACGCGCGATGCGCGCGATAGGAGCGCATGAGGCTCTCCGGGTTGGTCGTGGCCGGGTACTCGAAGTCAGCGAGCGTCATGGGCGTGCTGTCCTCGCCGCCGCGCCGGGACGCCTTGGCATCGGAGCAAACGACGAGGGGGCTCAGGGGAATGCGCGCCTGCGCCATCCACTCGCGCATGGACTGCCCCACGAGCGAGATGGAGGGTGCGCAGAACAGCACGACGCCTGGACCGCCGTTGAGCCATTCCTCGGTCAGGCGCAGCGACATGAGCGTCTTCCCGGTTCCGCACGCCATAATGGCCTTGCACCGGTCATGCTCCCCGAATTCCGAGAGGATCCCGTCTATGGCTTTCCTTTGGTGCGGCAAGGGGTCGTAGGTCACCCGCTCCTCCGGCGGGAGCCCGTCGATGAATCGCGACCAGTCGAGGTTAGAAGCCGCCATCTTGGCCGTGTCGATGAAGCGGCTGAGATCACCCGACATCTGCTGCTCGAGATTCTTCCCCGGCCCTCCCGCACTCGTCATAATGAGCCAGTCGGCAATGTCCTTGCGGTTCATGAGTGCGGCGAAGAACGAATCGCACACTCCCTTGGGCAGCGGCTTGTCGGGGTCGTAGCACTTGCATTGGATGGCGTGCCACTCGCCGCTTGCCGCCGTCTGAGCGATAAGGTCGAAGCCGATGTCCTGATTCTGCCCGAATACCGGGCTGTCCGGCCATGCCGCCGCCTGCTCCAGCGTGCCAACGCGGCTGTAGTATTTCGACCAGTACGGATCGGCCTTCAAGAAATACGCACATAACGCTTCGTATTTCGCGCCTTGCTCCCTGGTCGTTTGGCTTTCTGCCAAGATAGGGGCAAGCGCCTCATATACAGTTTTGAAACGCTCGCTCGAAAGGTTCGGCTTTGCGTTCTCTCTATCCCCTGAAGCCATAGCTCATGTCCCTTTCTGAAGTTGTTCGACCGAGCGCATCCGCGCAAATACACCGAACCAAATCTCGCGCACGCCGTTGCTCCCGCACCATCACGCAAGTTGCGAGGAGGATAAGGTAGCCACCGCTGTAACCTCACCTTTAAACTAGGCGTATCAACATCATCCGGGTAAACGCCGCTCTTAAGGAGTTCAACATATTCTAGTTCGCGTTCCTCGACTTGCGCTAGCAAACCGCAATGCATTTAAAATATTATACTGCCAAAACGCCACCATTTGGCTAAGATCGCACATTGCACGAAGGGCCATCCTTCGCATTCCCATCGAAAAAACGACCCTACTTGAACAGCCAATCGAAAAAGCGCTTCTGACAAAACGACGGCACCGTGGATATCAACGCCTGCACTTCAGAGAAATTATTCAACATCTCCTCCTTCATGCTCTGAATGCCAGCATCCCCATTCGCTCCAATTATCCCCACAAGTTTCCTTGCAATCATTCGATCATCTAGCAGATCCTCACAGATAGCAACTTCCCGCATGGAAGCAACGCCGTACTTCAGTTTTCTTTGAAGGCAAGTTAGCGGAAATATTGCCTGCTGGTCAAAGAGATCTGAGTGATTTTCCATAGCGTCTATAACACAGGAAACGAAATGGCTCATGGAATATTTCAATCCCTGGCTCACCATCTTCTCAACTTTCGCCACCGAGAGCAAATTCTTTGACGGCGCTTGATCGTTTAGAGCATCCGCGATTTCACTCAAATTGGCGCCATCAATCCACAGTCTGCAAAGAGCAGCGATACGGCTTGCATCAAGTTTGTCTAAGGCGCCTCCGTCAAACTGCAGGAAAAGACTCGCAAGGCAATCGAAGTCATCACATCCCCCATCAATGTAAGTTAAAAACCATTCCGATAAAACCGCATCATTCAGCATCGCCGATTTACGCAACCCAAGTTGCGCTTTAGAGCAAAGGAGGACTGCCGAAGCATCGGATGTTTGCTCAATAGCTGAGTAGATTGACTTAAAGAGCTCAACCAGCAACTCCTTAGCATCCGAGGTCGCAATCGAATAGGCAAAGGTTGATGCGCACAGCTCCTCCGCCTCTTCCTCTCCGGCAAGCACATCAAAAGCGCCGGCAATATAGCTTTCAACAGCCTCCAGCGACTTCACTCGCGCCTTCGCATCGCTGCGCGCCGAACGCTCATTTAGGCCAATTTCGATAAGCGCATCGGCAAGTTCCTTTTCCAAAGCCGAACTGTCTAGAGCGGACAGTATGGCTCTCACTATCTTGCTTCCGGAAAAGACCTGACCGTCCGGCAATTCGACATCATTGATAAGATTGAGTATCGCGCTTTTGCAATTTTCTGCTTTCTCCGGATCGAACAGAGCGCGATACTCCCTCTGCTTCCATCGCTCAGACAGATCATCCACGACAAGAACGCTTCCCTCACTAAAGCGACCCGATCTCGCAGTTCTACCAATCAGATTCTGGAAATCTCTCACTTTGAGAGGAGCCATCCCATTGTTCACACCTGTTATGATTAGGTACTTTATCGGCAGGTTAACCCCTTCTGCAAGCGTGGATGTGCAAGCTACGCATTTCGCATAGCTCTTCTCAAGAGCGTATTCCACAGAAGGGCGAAGCGCCCCTTGCAAATCACTGTAGTGAGGAAGCACTCCGGACAACATCCCTTGAGCAAGGTGGCTATTCTCCCCATAATGAAGTCGAACAAGCTCCTGAATGCGCTGCAGCTCGAAAGTTTCCAGAGAATCTGGAAGCGAGCCGAAAGAACATCCTCTATCCACTAACTCAGCGAGCCGTTTGTAATAGGGCTCGATGTACTGCCTTTGCGGAAGATAAATAGCAACAGCGCCGTTCGGGACAAGCCTATCCGCATAGTAGGTGGCAAAATCGCGCGGAGCACTCGCGTGCTTCCCTTCGATGTCGGGGAAAAGACGTGGCGCCCTCTCTCTTCCTCTTCGCAAGTCCTGGGTCTCAATATCAATCGGAAGGAAGAAGTCAGTTTCAAGCAGGTTTTCCCTATTCAAAAAATCTATTGTCCGGCCGCTTGTCCTCATCAAGCCGAAAGACTTCTCTGTAACCTGCACTCTGTCGCCTGCCACCGCAGATGACTCATCGCCAAATGCCCATTTGGCGATCTGTTGAGGATTTGCCACCACTGCCGAGATGAGCACCTTTTGCGCATCAGGCCGCTTGTCTGCGATCTCTGTTAACAGCAATTCATACGCTGGGCCTCTTGTCGCGCTATCCAAGAGATGCGCCTCATCGAAAAGGAAGAGATCGATAGCATTGAGCACGGAGGGCTCATGGCGGATCGTAAAGCTGAATTTCTCGGGTGTAAAAACAAGTACGGCAACTCTTCCTGTCAACTTGATAATCCAAGGGTCGATTTCCAAGACATCGGAAGTTTGATGAACATGGGCAACGCCTTTCAAAGCGGACGACAAGTCGCTTGCTATCTCCGAGCAAAGCGCCCGCAAAGGTGCAACCACCGCAACAACGTTGCATGCATCGGCGAGGATGCGGGATCTGATGATTAACTCTAAGCTCTTCGTCTTGCCAGATCCGGTGGGAAGCTGCACGAAGGCATTCTTCCCCGCAAAGACCCCCGCTCTTCCAATTCGTTCCTGAGCCTGCCAAAGAATCTTACATGCTTTCGTACTCTTCAAGTACCTCGACCACGCAGAAAGAGCCAATTCGGAAAACGCAGGTAACAATATACGCGAAGATAACGTCATCGCGTCTTCCACAACTACACGAATCACTTTCCCGAAGAAATTATCTGCGGGGTCCCTAGCGCAATCAAATTTAGCGGCCTCTTTCAACACTTTCCCCTCGGAGCCTTCCCCCGACAAGAACAAGTCTAGGCTCGTAAAGCCAATCGGCGCCTCCTTACCGGGCGTCAAAAGATACTCAACAAGATCGATTAGCGCTTCAGCCGTCTCGCCATAATAGGCTCTTTTGTCAATCCGACCAATGGAAGTCTTTGCGCTACCGTAATTACCTAAAAGGAAATAGGCGGCCATAGCTATGGCCCAAAACCCATCACTAAAGTCTTTGTTTTTGCTGTCGGTAGACGCCGCATCGTAAAATGAGGCTGCCTTGCCCAGATCTTTTAACCTGTCACTCACGTCTACCCTGTTTTCAAGCCTGGCATCGGCATAGGACGAGATAGCATAAACCGACGAGTAGTGCAGGTCGTCAGGATCGAAGGGGAATTTTGGCATGGCGTTTTCAGACACCCGGAATTCGCTAGCTTTAGCCTTGGCCTTCGCGTATTTTAATGCTCTATCGGATCGCTTCTTGAATATCACAAGCAACACCTGCGATACAAATCGTGAATCATCTCCATCAACTTAGGCTTATGAACAATATACACGGACGCCCCCTCAGCCAAACCGAGTGTTTTTGATTCCGCGCTCCCCAAATGTCTCTCCACATTCTTGACACCAGCGATTGCGCCAACCGCATATATCTCCCTGCACGGGTGCTCTCCTCGATTCAAGAACCGTGCCATCGCATCAGCATTAGCGCTATCACCATATTGTTTGCTGCGACAACGATGATAGTCCAGTGTCATGGCCAGTCGCGCTTTGTCTCGCATCGAATCCGCTCCCGCATCTATAATTGCTTGTTTAAGATTCGTGGTGCTTGCCCGTGATTTCACTTCAACCACCAAGAGTTCATCCGACGACCGCGGATGCTGCGAGTCGGTCACACGATAAGCAATCACGTCACTTCCATGTTCGGAGCAATTCTTATCAGCCCTGTCTAAATGCTTATAGCGAGAGACAGCGTAATTCTCCATAAACTCTAGTAAGTCGCATATCACAATTTCGGCGAAGTCGCCGCTTCTGATCTCCGGCGCATCGGGAATAACAAAATCAGCAAGATAGCTTGAGAGATCAGCCGGGTAGCCTTTTAATGCCTCTTGAAGCTCCTTATCGCGCCTGTAATGCCTCCTGATATGAGTCGCCCATTCATCAAGAGAAGCGTCGTCGATATTCGGCTCAATCCTATAGCACTTTGTGACAGTGCCCGATATCTCCACTTCGTCCTCGTGCACTAACCATCTCAAAAAATTCGGCCTTGCTAAGCGTCTCTTGTCCGAGACGATATCGTCTTTTGACACACGTCCTGTTGCCAATATGTCAACCTTGCCAACCATGCAATAACCATTCACTATCGCTTCTCATTGTCCCGCCAATTGTAAAGCGTCTTTAGACGCGACGCCATTAGAGTAGAGCGTTCCGATATACCGCAACCACATTGAACGCTCTCATCTGTCTGAGCATCATAGCAATCGTCGCAATAACTATGCGCTTTCGCAACAAAGCTTTATGAGTTAAGATCTCGATACCACTACATTTTGGGCGCAGCACCGGTAAGATAGAGTATTCCTTCACGCCATTTATCCCGAGTACTTACAACTAATATGATATGCATAACAACTAGAGGAGTCGACTTTGAGCTATCGAAAATATTTGGATGAATTGCTCTCAGAAGTATCTGAGCTGATCTCACAGCCTAACGAAGGAGAATACTGGGATTTCAAGCGCGAGTGGTATTTCATGGATAAAAAGACCGATCCTGCACGAGCGAAAAAGGGGAGGCGAGACCTGCTGTTAGACATACTCAACATGGCGAACAACCCTCTCTTTAAAGATGCCTATATAATCATCGGCGTCGACGACAAAACCCACGAAATCATTGGAGTACCAGACGACGACACTAATCGCCGAACCACAGAACAGCTGACTGACTTTCTTGCGGAGCAGAAATTTGCCAATGAGGTTTACCCAAAGGTTCAAGTTGAAACACTAACTCACAACGGACGAAGCATTGACGTAATAGTGATTGAATCTTCTCGAAATGTCCCTTTCTATCTTTACGAATCGCACGAAAACAATGTTCGAGCAGGAGTGGTATATGCGCGACAGAATGGACGCAATACTCCTCGAGACAAATCTGCCAGTAGTTATGCCATCGAGAGGCTTTGGCGACATCGGTTTCTGCTCGATGCGACACCATATGAGCATTTCTTGAACGTTTTGGAAGATCGTTCCGCATGGGCATCTTCTTCTGAACGAGAAACTACAGGAAAGGACTATCTGCAGATTGCTCCCGAATACACAATCAGCTACAGATCATCTAACGATGATCAGCATGAACCGAGCCCAGAGTTTTATTGCTGCAACCAGTATGATACGAGAGTCTCGTATTTCTCAATTATTGGACGCTACCATCAAACAGTACTATTCAAAAGACAGGGTGTTTATCTTGATGGAAGAAGATACCGGACCTCTAGTCCGGATTGGGGATTCCTGAGCAATCCAGACAGTCTGCGGGATCCGGAAAGCTACAAATATTACGTGATAGGATCCGAGAATTGGTTACTTCACAGGCACTTACTCGATGAGCGATCAGACGAGGCTCTTTCAGCCTACCGCAAGTTCATGGAAAACATCTTAGTGTATGAAGCCGAATCCGAGAGAGCGTCCTTCGAGAAGTTCGTCGAAAACAACTGGGAGCGTTATGAGAGTCTGAAGGGCGACGCAAACCCTTTTATCCCAGAAAGCTTCAACGAGCGCACTCGGACGGCATTCGAGAATCAGCTGCGAACAGCCTATGCGCTAAAACAACTTCTAGCCAGATGGCGAGCGGACAAACGCATGCCGCAATTGAAGCAGAGCATGAAATAAAAGAGGCTTGAGCTCATCATTCCTGAGCTCAAGCGAATCACACATGAGAAGCTAGATGCGTACTGAATGCTTGCTTGGTGATGTTTCCGCGCACTAGCAATACCCATTCCGCGCATTGCCGACAACTTAAGGTTCCTGCTTCATTATCCCCTTTCCCCAAATGGCCTCCGAACAAAAAGCGTAGCCGGGGCGCCGAGTCGGCAGGACGCCTATCACAAGTATGCGGAAATATCCCACGGCGTAACGATGCCGAGGATGCGTTGGCTGGGTCTGCCGTCTTCAGTGACGAACATCATGCCGATCCGATCAGCCTTCCTTTGGGCGCTCGAGAACAGGGAGGCAGCGTCTCCAACAGTGGTTAACTTGGATACGAACCTGAACGATTCCGATGTATGCGCCTCCAAGGGCAGATGGCCTCCGATATCGGAAAACCGGGTGTCATCGCTGATTTCGAATATCTCCTCGGCGATCAAGCACGAGAGCAGAGTATTCTCGCTGAACACGCCAACAACCCTCCCATCGTCGAGAATTGGGACGTGAGTGTAACTCTTCTCCACCATCTCGATCATAGCAGGCCTGACCCCGTCTTCCATTTCTCTCCAGAAGACCTTTCCTATCCCTATGCCCGCATTCAGCGCCAGAGGCGCGTTCTCGATTCGCGAGATGGTGGACCTGAGCGTCTCGAGCATGGCGTCACTTGGTTTGACAAGGTAACCCTCTTTCAGCTTCGGATTGTGCGAGAGAAGGTTCCTCACCTCCCGACAGTAATTCAGCTCGGCCGAGATATTGCCGTAACGAGACTGCTGGTTTTGATGAGCCACGCCACCGGGGAGGCGTCCTTTCCCAGGTCATGCTTCGTTCGGATAAGCGTCTCAAGCCTCCTGAACAAGTTTAGAAATTCCTGCGTGTTGTCGTCGCCCATCATCTGCCCTTTCCCTGAGAAATGGCGCTCCTTTTCCGTTCCTCTGCCAGATCGCGGAACGCGCATGACGAAATACCTTCCGAAGACAGAATAGCTTAACTCCCAATAAATTGGCGCTACGATAGCTACGGCCCAAGAGCGCTGCTTTCGATATCCGTCACGCGCCCCGCCCTGCCAATGGTTCGGTTTGCCCATGTTAGCGCCGGCCCTAAATCGCTCATAGGCATCACACGCTATCGCGCGCTGACTTCACACTCTACGCAACGCCATGAGGGTATGATACCTTGACCAAAACGAAACATTTCGCGGCTATAATCCCCTATGCCCTCGACCCAAGGGCGCACATGATCGGAGAAGGAAGGTCCGCTATGACGCAAACCACCCAGTTTAAAGTCGCTGCCGTGCAGATGGCCCCCGTGCAGAACGACACCGATGCGACCATTGACAAGGTCGTCGGCTACATAGGCGAGGCGGCCGACGCGGGCGCCAAGGTCATCGGGTTCCCCGAGGCCATCATTCCGGGATATCCCTGGTGGATCTGGATGGACGGCCCTATCCAGGGCATGGATTTGTTCTGCGAGCTGTACAGCCAGGCGGTGGAGATCCCCAGCGTGCAGGTGGCGCGTCTCTCCCAGGCGGCGCGCGACGCAGAGGCCTACGTGTGCGTGTCCGTCACCGAGAAGGACGGTGGCAGCCTGTACCTCACGCAGCTGTGGTTCGGGCCGTCCGGCGACCTTCTGGGCAAGCACCGCAAGATGAAGGCCACGTCCAACGAGATGACCGTGTGGGGCGACGGCGACGCCTCCATGATGCCCGTCTTCGCGACGGAGTACGGCAACCTGGGCGGCCTTCAGTGCTGGGAGCACTACATTCCGCACAACGTGGCCACCATGGCCGCCAAGAACGAGCAGATCCACGTCAGCGCATGGCCCATCGGGATGCCCGACCCCTCGGCTTCCTTCGCCGACGAGCAGTGCGCCGTCGGTGCGCAGTATTACGCGCTCGCGACGGGGACGTTCACCTTGTGCGCCAGCCAAATCTGGACGCCGGAGATGGAGGCGAAGCTCTGCCGCTCCGACGCGCAGCGCCAGGCGATGGCCTACGGTCACGGGTTCACGCGAATCATCAGCCCCACGGGGCAGGTCATCGCCAAGATGGAGCACGACGCGGAGGGCGTGCTCGTCGCCGATATCGACCTGGGGCTCATCCCGGTCGCCAAGTACTTCATGGATCCGGCCGGCCACTACTCCACGCCGGGGAACATGCAGCTTTTCGTTGACGCGAGCCGTCAGAAGCCCGTGTTCATCCTCGGCGAGGAAGAGCCCGAGGGCCTCTCCTACGAGGACATCCAGTTCGAAGTTCAGTAGAATCTCGCCACCCGGAGGGTGCGGCCCAGGTCGTCTTCGCGCGGCATCGGGCCGCACCCTCCGCAATTCCAACTTCCCTGGGCGCCAAGGCGCACCAGAACCACCTGAACAAGTTCCCCGACGGCTACTGTCGCGTCCCCAGGGCGCTCACGACGAAGTACCTTCAGAAGGTGGAATAGCTTTCTCCACTTGTGCCAAACGCTGCTATAGCTCGGCGAATCTCTCCATGCGCTCGGTCTCCGCCTCAGACAGGCGGCGCAGCATGGCGGCCAGGCCGTCGTAGTCGCTGCGCGCCAGCAAGTCCATGTAGGCGGCGCGCTCTTCCACGGGGATCACTACCGGAGCGAGATCGGCTCGCATGAGCCCGCGGTTTACGAGGATGCGACCCGTCCGCCCGTTGCCATCTTCGAAGGGATGAATTCTCTCGAAGCGGATATGGAAGCGGGCCTCACGCAGGAAGGGGTCTCCTCCCTCGTCGTGGTTGTACTCGTACACGAGCTGCATCATGAGCTGGTTCACTTGATTGGCGGCCGGCGGCAGGTGCTCGGCCCCGCGGATAATCACCTGGCCGTGACGATAGTCGTCGATGCCGCTTATGTTACGGTTGATATCCCGCGCTATGGCCTTGACAAGCCGCTCCGAAAGAGGGTCGTCCATATTTTCCGATGCCGTGGCCAGGGCGTACTTGTGGTTGATCGCCTCGTACAGCTCGCGAGCCGTAGCCGTCACCTTCAGAGTATTGTCGTTCCAGAGAATGGCATAGATCTCGGCAAAGGACAGCGTGCTGCCCTCGATGGCGTTCGAGTGGTATGTGCTGCGCGTCACGTAGTCTTCGAAATAGGCCTGGTGATCACGCATGAATTGCAGGACATCCACGGGGCGCTCCTCATAATGAAGCGGGCGCCCTCGCTGTAGAGAGCGCCCGCCAGGATGATCAAGCATCGGAGGGAAGAAGGGAACCTCTACTCCCACTCGATAGTTGCGGGCGGTTTGCTGGTGATATCATACACCACTCGGTTCACGCCGGGGACCTCGGCTACGATGCGGCCGGAGATGCGGGCTAGGACGTCGTAGGGCAGGCGGGCCCAGTCGGCGGTCATGGCATCCGAGCTTTCCACAGCACGCAGGATCACCGGGCGGGCGTAGGTGCGCTCGTCGCCCATGACGCCCACGGACTTGATGTCGGGCAGCACGGCAAAGTACTGCCACACGCTGTGCTCGCTGTTGCGCTCGCCCGTCTCGGCGAACAGGCGCTCGTTGTAGGCGTCCAGCTCCTCGCGCACGATGGCGTCGGCGTTCTTCAGGATGTTCAGCTTCTCGGCGTCCACGTCGCCGATGATGCGGATGGCCAAACCCGGCCCCGGGAAGGGTTGGCGGTGCACGATGTAGTCGGGCAGCCCGAGCGCCGTGCCCAGCGCGCGTACCTCGTCCTTGAAGAAATGATCCAACGGCTCAATCAGGTCGAAATGCACACCCTCGGGGAACGGAATCAAATTATGATGCGACTTGATGGTGCTCGCCTTCCCGCCGGTCTTGCGCGCGCCGCTCTCGATGATGTCGGGGTAGATGGTGCCCTGGGCCAGATACTTCACCGGGCGCCCGTCCTGGGCCAGGTCCTCCGCCACGGCGAAGAACTCCTTCCAGAACTGCGTGCCGATGATGCGGCGCTTCTGTTCCGGGTCGGTCACGCCGCGCAGAAGCTCCAGGTAGCGCTCCTCGGCGTGCACGTGGATGAAGTCCACGTCGAACTGCTTCGTGAACACCTCTTCCACTTCCTCGGGCTCGCCCTTGCGCAGAAAGCCGTGGTTCACGAACACGCAGGTCAACTGTTTGCCAATGGCGCGGGCGCACAGCGCCGCCACCACGGACGAGTCCACGCCGCCCGAAAGGCCTAAAATGACGCGGTCGTCCCCCACCTCGGCGCGGATGGCCTCGATGGAGTCGTCGATGATGGAGTCCATCGTCCAATCGGGCTCAAGCTCGCACACGCCGAACAGGAAGTTCCGCAGCATGGTCTGGCCGAACTCGGTGTGGCGCACCTCGGGGTGGAACTGCGTGGCGAACAGGCGCCGCTCGGGGTATTCCATGGACGCCACCGGGCACACCTCGGTGCGCGACGTGATGGAGAAGCCCTCGGGCACGCGGCTCACAGCATCGCGGTGGCTCATCCACACGGTCTGTTCGCCGGGGGTGCCGTCGAACAGCGCCGACTCGCCCGCCCGCGTGATGACCGCCGGGCCGTACTCGCCCTTCTCGGTGTGGCCCACCTCGCCGCCCAGGGCCACGGCCATGGCCTGCTGCCCGTAGCAGAAGCCGAGCACGGGAATGCCCAGGGCGAGAATCTCCGGGTCGATGGAAGGCGCGTCCTCCGCGTACACCGACGCCGGACCGCCGGACAGGATGATGGCCGCGGGCGCGATGGCTCGCACCTCCTCGGCCGTGATGTCGCAGGGCACGATTTCGGAATACACGTGCAAATCGCGCACGCGACGGGCGATGAGCTGCCCGTACTGGGCACCGAAATCGACGACGATGACTTTCTGTTCCGGGGTAGCGGACTCGGCCACAATGCCTCCTTGGGTCGCGAAATGTTCGAGGGCGATTTTACACCTCCCCACGCGCTGAGGTATTTCTACGAGGTGAAATATCGAGAAAGTGCGGAATGGGCGGTTGGGAGATTAGGGCAGACCAAGGTCTGCCCCTACGGGCGGACAAGCGAGATGGCGGGATGCAGCGCCGGATGACCTACCGGAGATACTTCGCCCGCAGGGCCTGGCGCTTCTCGGGGCCGAAATCCAGGGCCTCGGCGAGGTAGGCATCGAAAGAGCCGTAGTTGGCGTTCACCGCCGCCATGGCGCAATCGTAGTAGTCGTTGTAGGCGTAGAACAGCGAGTCGATGTCCGCGTCGAGCCCCTTCATGAGACCCAGCTTCTTGCTGATGGCGTCGACGATCCCCTCGGCGCGGTTGCGCGCGAACAAATTCGTGGCCAGGTAATCGGCGCGCACGTAGGCCTCGGGCACCCCGAGCGCCCGCTCCACGATAACCGCGCCCAGGCCAGCCCGGTCCTTGCCCTCGGAGCAGTGCCACAGGTACGCTCCACCGTCGCCTTCCAAAAGCACCTCGAGAAACGACGTGTAGGCAACCCGCCCCGCGTCGTCCAGCAAAATCTGGGGGTACATGCCCCGCACCAGCTCGTGAGGACTGGCGTTGTAGCTAGCGAAGGTCTTCAAGTCCTGGGCCACGCCCGCACCGTGAGTGATGCCGACGGTCTCGCCGGACAGCGCCGGGAAGTCGTAGAACACCACGCCTTCCATAAGCTCACGGGGGTCGGGCTCCTTGTCGCGCTCGAGCTGGGTGCGGAAATCGATGACACCCGCCAGGTCGTAGTCGCCCACAAGCCGCGCCAGGTCCTGCTCGCTCGCCTTGTGAAGGCACCCGCTGCGGATGAGTTTCGCCGGCGCGATACGGCGTCCATCGGCCGCCGGCATGCCGCCCAAATCGCGCGTGTTGTGCAACCCCTCGAAGGGGATGTGCCCGAATTCGGGGAACCCGGGAATGGGCTCGGGCATATCCAACGGCGAGGACTCTTCCTCGTCGGCGCGCTTCTCTTCCGTGGTCATGGCGGCCTCCTGTCTCGGCGAGCGCGGGATGCGCCCGCATCGATATCTCCCGCTTATAGTAGGACAGCGAAGGGCCGCCCGCTACAAGCAGACGACCCTTGTCATCGTTTCGTCGCGACGAGCGCGCCGACATCGGCAGCGCCGAACGCTCGGCCGCAGGTCTTCGCGCTCTCCCTAGGACGCCTTCGCGAAGGCGACCGACGAGGCCTCCACAGGACGCGCCGAATCGCGCATCCAATCGTTCATACTGCCGGCGTACAGATACAGCTTGCTGTAACCCGCCGACGCCAGGTAATCGCAGGCGATCTTGGCGTGCACGCCCATCTGGCAGTACACGATGACCGCGTCCTCGGGGAAAATGCCGTTGTCCTGGAACATCTCGGCCAGCTCCTCGGCAGGGTCGTCCGAGGCAGCGGCCACATCGAGCCGGATGTTGATGGCCGAGGGAATGTGGGCCGTGTCGTAGCGCAGCGGCGGCCGCACGTCCACGATGGGCATGCGTCCTATCTCGCGCTTCACGAAGTCGGCATCGACGATTTGGTAAGCCTTCATTGCAACACCTTTCAAAACTCGCATCGAGCACGATGGAGCGACTGCCGGCGAGCCAACAGCCGCACGACAGCATACGGCAGCGGGCTCCATCGCGTTTTCTGCTCTTTATGGTAGCGGTGCGCTCTCCTTCAATGGCGACGAGGCCGTTACGCTTCCCCCTCCGTTGTTCCTCCAAACGGGATCTTTTATTCCTCCCCTTGACAGATCGATGGCGGTGTTTATACTTATGAACAGTTGCTCATATGTTTAAAGTTTATAAGGAGTTGGAATGAGCGTACCAACTGTCATAGAAAAAGAAGCCGGCGAAGTCGTGGAAAATGCTCGCGCGTCGCTGGAGGCTTGCCCCTGCGGCTGCAATCGCGAGGCCACGGCCAATCTGTTCGCGGAGATGCCCGACGAGGAGCTGCTGTTCGACGTTGCTGACCTGTTCAAGGCCTTCTCCGACACCACCCGCATCAAAATCCTGTTCGCGCTCATGGGCGGCGGCCTGTCCGTCGGCGACATCACTGCCGTCGTCGGCTGCACCCAAAGCGCCGTGAGCCACCAGCTGCGCACGCTGAAGCAGGCGCGCCTCGTGAAGGCCACCCGCGACGGCAAAAACGTCATCTACGCCCTGTCCGACGACCACGTCTACACCATGCTCGCCCAGGGCATGACCCACGTGTGCGAGTAACCCTGTCCCCCTTGCGATTCACCGAACCGCCCGCCACTATCGAGTGGGAACAACATTGAAAGGAACCATCATGCGCAAGTCATTCAAACTGGAGAACCTCGATTGCGCCAACTGCGCCGCGAAGATGGAGGCCGGCATCAATGAGCTGCCCGGCGTGAACAAAGCATCCATCAGCTTCATGACGAGCAAGCTGATGATCGACGCGGACGCCGCCGACGAGGAGGCCCTAGCCGCCATTGTCGACGCCGCCCAGGCCGTCTGCACCAGCTACGAAAAAGACTGCCGCATCGTCCGTTAGCACCCGTCTTTCGAACCCGTAAGAGCAGCCTCTGAGCAGGGGGCGATGCTCGACGCGCAGTTCCGCAGCGAACGAAACAGCCCAGTGGGCTGTTTCGCCGAGCGAGGACTGTTTGAGCATCGAGTATTGCCCCCTGATCAGAGGCGGACAAAAAGGATTCCCCATGAACCCGAAGCAGAAAAGACTCCTCACCCGCATCATCGTCGCCCTCGTGCTGTTCGTCGCCATCGAAGTGGCGGCCCAGACCGGCATCCTGCGCGCCGCCTTCGGCACCCCCGGCGACGTGTACGCCGAGTTCGCGTTGTTCCTCATCCCCTACCTCATCGCCGGCTACGACGTCATCGCCGGCGCCCTGCGCGGACTCGTTCACGGACACGCGCTGGACGAGGACTTCCTCATGACCGTGGCCACCTTCGGCGCGTTTGCGCTGGTGCTGTTCCCCGACACTGAACCGCACATGGCCGAAGGCGCGGCCGTGATGCTGTTCTTCCAGGTGGGCGAGCTATTCCAAAGCTACGCCGTGGACAAGTCGCGCCAGTCCATCGCGGACATGATGGACATCGCGCCGGAATACGCCAACGTCATGGAGGAGGGCAAGCTGAAGCAGGTGGATCCCTTCGAGCTCGCCCCCGATGACGAGTTCATCGTCATGCCCGGCGAGCGCATCCCGCTTGACGGCACGGTGCTGACCGGCGAAAGCCAAATCGACACGGCGGCGCTCACCGGCGAGTCGGTGCCCCGCACGGCGCGCCCAGGCGACGAGGTCATCTCCGGCTGCGTGAACCTGACGGCCAAACTCGTCGTACGCGCCACCAAGCCCTTCGAGGACTCCACGGTAAGCCGCATCTTGGAATTGGTGGAAAACGCCGCCGAGAAGAAGGCACGCACCGAGAACTTCATCACCCGCTTCGCCCGCGTGTACACCCCCATCGTCGTAGGCGTGGCCGCTGTACTCGCCATCGTGCCCCCGCTGTTGTTCGGCGGTCAGTGGTCCGACTGGATCTTGCGCGGACTCACCTTCCTCGTGGTGTCGTGCCCCTGTGCGCTCGTGATTTCGGTACCGCTGTCATTCTTCGGCGGCATCGGCGGGGCATCGCGCCTCGGCATTTTGGTGAAGGGGTCGAACTACCTGGAGGCCCTAGGCTCCACCGAAACCGTCGTGTTCGACAAGACCGGCACCTTGACCGACGGCACCTTCTCCGTGACCGGCATCACCTGTGCTCCCGGCGTGAGCGAGGACGAGCTCGTAGACGTCGCCGCGGCGGCCGAGATGTTCTCCACCCATCCCATCGCGCAATCGGTGCGGGCCTATCGCGGCGCCGCAGTGGCGGCCGAGCGGGTGCGCGACGTCCGCGAGGTGAGCGGCCAGGGCGTGGAAGCGGTCGTGGACGGACGAAGCGTGCTCGTGGGCAACGGTAAGCTCATGGCGGCCCATGACATCGCCTTCACGGCCACGGACGTGCCGGGCACCGTGCTCTACGTGGCCGCCGACGGCACCTACCTGGGCGCCATCGTCATCGCCGACACCGTGAAGCTCGACGCCGCCCGTGCCATCGTCGATTTGCGCGCAGCCGGCGTGAAGAAAACCGTCATGCTCACGGGCGACCGCACACCCGTGGCACGGGCCGTCGCCGCCGAACTCGGCATCGACGAGGTGCACGCCGAGCTGCTTCCCCAAGACAAGGTGGCCGAGGTGGAGGCGCTTCTCGCCCAAACCGAGCGCGACACCAAGGGCAAGGGCAAGCTCGCCTTCGTGGGCGATGGCATCAACGACGCACCCGTGCTCACCCGCGCCGACATCGGCATCGCCATGGGCGCCATGGGTTCGGACGCCGCCATCGAGGCCGCCGACATCGTGCTCATGAACGACGATCCCGACGACATCGCCCGGGCCATTCACCTGGCGCGGCGCACCATGGGCATTGTGTGGCAGAACATCGTGTTCGCCTTGGGCGTCAAGTTCGCCGTGCTGGCACTAGCCGCCTTCGGCATCGCCAACATGTGGATGGCCGTCTTCGCCGACGTGGGCGTGGCCGTCATCGCCATCTTGAACGCCATGCGTGCCATGAACGTGAAGCGCTACCTCGACTAAAGGCAACTAAAGGCGAGCGGCTAAATCAACTTTAAACTGCATTTCGGCAACCGCCCGTTCACAGGCTGGTTCATAGCCCCCGATTTTCCTCGTCGGGGGCTATGCTCTTTTCAGCACATCAGTTGCACCACGCGCCGCCGCCTTTCCAGACGCAACGGCGCCGCGACACTGCTGCGCGCACTTTGTGTTCCCGACCACTTTGGAGGTTCGTCATGAAAGACGAGAAGGAGACCTTGCGGAAGACCGCCGATAGCATTCACGTGATGGAAAAGTTCGATCCGGCCATCCTCGCTGATGTGACCGCGCCCGTCGTGTCGCTCTATATTCCCGTGCACCACACCGAGCGCGAGGAGCGCCGCGATATCTGGGATCGCGACATGTTCAAGGATCTGATGAAGGATGCCGAGCGCACGCTCGCCGAAACCTACGACAAAGATGCCTATAAGGGCATCGTCGAGAAGGCCGACTACCTGCTCGAGCATCCGGATATGCCGCTATGGCTGCATGCCGGCGAGGGCCTGGGCTTCCTCATGAACAACGAGGACGTGTACGTGTACAACCTGTTCTTCGCCCCCGAGCCCATGGTGGCCGCCGGCGACACCTACTTCGTCAAGCCCCTGCTGCGCAACTTCCAGTACGGCACTGAGTACTACGTGCTGGAACTGGGCAACGACCGCTTCAGCTGGGTGAAGGGCGACCGCACCCACGTAGAGCGCCAGCAGCTGCCGCAGGAAGTGCACGACTTCTTCAGCGAGCTGTTCGCCAACAGCGACGACACCGCCGCCGATATGAAGAAGGGCGAGCTGGGCGCGCTGGACTACATCACCTTGGAAGGCCACATGGGCCAGTACCACGACCGCCAGTCTCGCAACGAGGTGAAGAAGGACGACGCCCTGCCCTGGTTCCGCTATGTGAACAAGGCCGTGAACGACTACCTCGTGCGCGATGACACCACCCCCATCATCCTGTGCTGCGACGAGGAGTACGAGACCGCCTTCCGCAAGCTCTCCACGCTGCGTCATCTCTTGCCCGTCGGCATCAAGAAGGATCCCGCCGGTCTTGACGGCAAGGCGCTTCTGGAAGAGTCGCTGACCGTGATGGACGGCATCCGCGATGCGAATATCAAGGAAACCGCCGAGAAGTTCGGCGCCGACGCGGCCCATGGCAAGGCCTCGGACGACTTCGACGCCATCGGCATGGCGCTGGCCGAGCGCCGCGTGGGAGCGCTGTTCCTCGTGAAGGGCAAGATCCTCCCCGGCGGCTTCGACATCAACACCGGCACCGTCACCTTCGACGGCGATCCGAACCCGGTCGATGACGGCTACATCGACCCGGCCGCGCCCGACATCACCGACGCCTTCGCCCAGGCGGCACTGGCTCAGGACGCCCACATCTACATCGTCGAGCAGAACCAGATGCCCACCGACCAGCCCGTCGCCGCCCTGTTCCGCTACGCGGAGTAACGTCCGCCCCGCCGCGGCCACGCCGCCTTCGAAGGACAAGCTGGCAGCCTGCGCATTGCTGGCAACCGACCCATCCCGGGAGCCGTCTTCGGACGGCTCCTTTTTTGCGCACATCGAGAAGGTGCTCGATCGCGGGGTTAGACCCGATGCGCGCGGCGTTTGGCGTCGGTAGCCGCGTAAAGGATCGCGATTCCGACAGCCATCGTAACGACACCCCAGAGCACAAAGCCAACTGCAGGCGAAGCGAACGAGAAGAGCGTCCCGAAGAAGATGCCGGCAAGTCCCGCTCCCACATCGATGCAGTTCTGTTGCATGGCAATGAACGATGAACGGCCCTCAGGGGCTATCCGTTTGGCAATAAGGGCCACCGCGCTCGTAGCAACCCCGAAATAGCCGACACCAACAGCAAGGCCGACCAAGGGCATGCCAGCCGGCGCCGCAGGAACGAGCGCCAAAGCAGCAACCCCCGCCCCCAGGCAGCCCAAGAAAAACGCGAGCGTCGAGAAGGAATCCCTGCGATCAACAAGCCAGCCGGCTACCGGATTCGCTACCAGACCCCCCACTCCTACCAGCGCCACAAGCACACCGGCGTTAACCGTCGGTGCCGCCTTTTCCACAAAGGGCGTTGCGAAGTTCGTAACGAGCCCGTAGCCTAAGGCGGCCACGAAGGTCGCGCCGAGCACACTCGCGGCCAGTAGCCGATGAGCAGCTAGGATCTGGCGCAACTGCGAAAGCAAACCTGGATTCTTTGAGCCGTCGTCCTCCGCTCCGCGTTCCGCATCCCTTTGCGCCGTCCCCGGCACCGGGGCCGCCAGAACGCAGAGAAGCCCCAAGGCACCGACGGCGCCCATCACAGTGAATGTCCCCGCATAGCCGATCGACTGCACGAGCGGGAACAGAGCAGCCGCCGATACCGTGAGAGCCACCGAGGAAACCAGTCGATAGGCTCCTAGCGTCAGTCCCGAATTTCGCTGGCCGGCCACCTCGCTGACGGCCGAAAGGGCGCAGGGGAAGAACGCCGCCATGCCCACCGCCTGCACGCAGCGGACGACAAGCACCGCAGCGAACGTGCCGCACAGCCCCAGAAGCGGAGTCGTTACCGCATACGCCGCCAAACCAAGCGCCATAAGCGGCTTCGTGCCCCGCCGATCAGCCAAAGGGCCCAGCCAGAAACGCAGCGCTACCGCCAACGCCAAGAACACCGTTGCCTGCAGCCCCACCGCGAACAGATCGCCGCCGCCGTCGAGCACAAGAAGAGGCGTATATATCATGCTCCCATGGTTGCACCCATAGGCGCAGACCCCCGCCACGAACAGAAGCGGCAACGCCGCATCGCGCCTTCTTCGAGCGAATGCCCCGCTTCGAACTGCATTCTTTTCCATGGCATCCCCCTTCGCCGTTCTCAGGCGTCAGCCGCCCCGACGAACAAGCGTAGCCCCTCCACATCGCGCACCCGCACTGGTCGCGGAGCCTTCTCTAATAGTCCCAGCTTTCGCAAATGGGAAAACGCATTGCTCACCGTATTTCGATGGGCACCGACGATCTCGGCCACCTCGTCAATAGAGTACGGCACTTCCGGGTTCCCGTCGCAGGTCAGCGCATATAAAAGCTGCGCCACGCGACGGAGTCCCGTCTGAAACGACAGACTCGCAATCTCTTCGGTCTGCGAGTTCATGATGGAGAACAGATACTCTATGTAAGCCATGTAGTACTCGGTATGGTCATCGCAGAACGCTATGAGGTCGGCGTAATCGACGGCGTACAGTTCGCAATCGGTCACCGCCACCGCCGTCGAGCGCGTCATGCGGTCGCGCTTGAATCCCTGGAAGGCGAATTGCGTGCCCGCCGCATGATAGAACAGGGTCTTCACCGTTCCCTCGGGCGAGGATAGGTACAGCCGCACAATGCCGCTTCCCACATGGTAGGTGAACGGATGGCGCTCTCCAGCTTGGAATATGATGTCGCCCTTGCGGTAGCACCGCCGCTCCACGGGCAAGTCGCCCTGCGACAAGAGCTCCTCCGTGGAGAACACCGCAGGAAATCGCTCGGCATCGATGAATTGCATCAGTTTCGGATCCACTATCGCCCCTCCTCCAATGCGAGCGCCTCCCCGAGGGAGGGAGGCGGGAAGGCGCTCGCCGCGAATGGATATTGTTATTCTAGCAGTAGCGCACCGAAGGCTCCGTACCCTCTTTGGGCAGCAGCGGCTCGGCGGAAAGCTCGGCAATGAGTTTCGAAATCTCGCTGTTCGGATCGCTGATCTCGCCGAACACGCGCGCCTCGGCCGGGCAGCTGCACACGCACAAAGGCTCCTCGCCACGCTCCACGCGGGGACGACAGAAATCGCACTTCATCGCATAGCCCAGATCGTCGGCCACCACCGGCGCGCCGTAAGGGCACGACTGCGCACAGGTGCCGCAACCGATGCACACGCTGTGATCGCTCTCGACGATGCCGTCCTCCTCGCGCTTGTGCATAGCGCCCGTCGGACAGTTCGCCACGCACGCCGGGTTTTCGCAGTGGTTGCACAAATGCGGGCGGAACGTCACCGACACCTTCGGATAGGTGCCTGTAACCAGGTAGTTCTCCTCCTGGCCCACCGTTTCCAAATAGCCCAGGTACACATCGGTCGGGCATTCGTGCAGAAGATGGCACCCAACGATGCAGGTCTGGCACCCTACGCAGCGATTCGTGCGCACGAGCATTCCATATTGCTTCTCAGCCATGATTCCCCCTTAGGCCTTCTCAACTTCGATCATAATGTCGTTGAACGCGCTGTTCGTCTGCGAGTAGTGCTCCTCGGCCGGGCTCAGCGTCAAATGACTCAGGTACTGGTGGCTGCCCTCGATAACGTGATCGGGCGTCCAGCCGGCCTGGGCCGCCGTCACGCCGGGCATAATGCCCTCGGTCACGAACGCCTTCATCGTCACGTCACCGCGGTCGTTGAACAGCCGCACCGTATCGCCGTGTTTGATGCCGCGCGCCTCGGCGTCCACCGGGTTGATCTGCAAGGTCTGCTCAATTTGCACCGCATGAAGCGCCGGGCAGTCGCAATGCTGGGTATGCACGTTCATGCGATCGTGATAGGTCAGATGCATGAGCGGGTACTTCGCCGCCAACTCGGGATTAGAGTACTCGATGGCCGGAGTATGGGTCGGCACCTGCTCGTCGAACTCCCCCATGTCCTCGGTGTAGAAC
>ERZ773228.1156-NODE-1156-length-28678-cov-8.853649_pt1 | contig 28678 bp, 20 predicted proteins | sample MGYA00580524_ERZ773228 | MGnify/ENA primary metagenome ERZ773228 (study PRJEB29015, sample SAMEA2737768) | human gut metagenome | biome: human gut; feature: human-associated habitat; material: faeces | place: China | collected 2012 ... | reverse complement strand
CTTTTTATTTCTTATTCTTATTCATTAGCAATAGAACAAAACCCGGAAAGGAAAACAGATGAGCCAATATCTTGAAGCACTGCGGCAGGCAATGGTCATTTATCCGATAATCATTGTCCTGTTCACAGTGCCGTACATCGCATGGAGTTATCATAAATATGGATCAGTCCTCAGTTTACGGGTGCTGATTGTGTACAGCTTTATTCTGTATCTTCTCTGCGTTTACTGCCTGGTCATTCTACCGTTGCCTACGCCGGAGAGAGCGGCTACGCTGCATGGGCATAAAGCTCAACTCATCCCATTTTCTTTCATCGCCGATATAGCCAAACAAGCGCAGATCCAGCCTGGACAGCCTGCAAGTTGGCTGAGCATTTTCACCGGCAGTGCCTTCTGGACCACCGTGTTCAATCTGTTTATGACAATGCCTTTCGGTGTCTATCTGCGTTACTACTTCTGCTATAATTGGCGCAAAACTTTGAGACTATCTTTTTTGCTCTCTCTGTTTTTCGAGCTGACCCAACTCAGCGGCCTGTATTTTGTCTATCCAGGCAGCTACCGCCTGTTTGACGTAGACGACCTGATCGTCAACACTGCGGGCAGCATGATTGGATTTGCCTTGGCCGGGCCAGTGAGCCATCTGCTGCCTACCCGACAAGAATTGGATACCGTTAGTTTCCGGCGGGGTGCGTCCATCTCCTTTACGCGGCGTGTTTTCTCATTTCTGGCCGATATGGCTTGCCTGACCTTTGCATCAGGTATTCTGGCCGTAGTTGTGGTCTCGTTTGGAATCACTCTCTCCATTCAATGGATGCCGGTTCTGTTTCTTCTGTACTTTGGGCTGCTGCCTATTTTTTGTCACGGACAGACCCCTGGCAAGCGGCTGACCCGAATGAAAATTGTGCAAAGGAATGATGACACAGCACATTGGTATCAATATTTCCTGCGCTATGGCCTGCTGATTGCAGGTCTGGTCGGAGCACCATATTACTTGAACCGGCTACTATTTATTCTGATGGACGTATTGCATCTGGACAGTTTAGCATCACTCGTACTGCATGGGTTACTGATCGGTGGGTATTTGTTCTGGCTATTCTTTGCCGGGATTCGTATGGCCCTGCACAAGCCCTTGTTCTATGAGCGATGGTCACGGACAAAATTGGTAAGCACTATAAATCGCACATAAAATCAGACTTATCCATGCCTCTATGCCATTTTTAAGTAACCGCAAGACATGGACGGGAGTGACTGGCAAGCGATGCCTGTGGCTATCCAGATAGCCCCACGCGCTTGTTGTGGGAAGTCCCCCAAGCCCCCTTTGAACACAGATTTTCAATCTGTGGCTGCGCGTTCTGGCGAACGCTTTTGACCGCGACCAGCTTACCGCTGGCCGTGGTCTTTTTCTTTCTGTTGCGGCTCGGTCTGCTCCACCGCCAGGACCCGATCCACATTGTTCTTGACCGTCAGCAGTTCCCGCATGGCGGCGCGGGCCTGCCGGTACTCTCCGTAAGCCGCTTTCTTATCCGCCAGCAGCTGGGCATACTTGGTCTGAAGCTCCTTGACCGTAGGCAGCTTCTTCACATTCAGCTCGTTGAAGGCTTCCTTGGCGGCCTGGTGCAGCAAGATTTCCTCCTCATGCTCCTGCCGGAATTTCTTTGAATACCCGGCCTTGCGATAGGCCACATAGGTCTCGCGGGTCTTGGCGTAGTTGACGATGTGCGTGCGCAGCACGGCGATCTCGGCCATGCGCTTTTCGGCGGCCTTGATCTGGTCGGACAAAGCATTGTAGCGGGCCGTCGCCTCTGCTGTTTTGGTTTCCAGATCGGCATAATCCAGCAGTCCGTGTTCAGAAAGGTAGTTGAGGGTCTGTGCCATCTGTTTGAGGTTGAACACCTTGGCCCAGCGGGCATACCCGGCACCTTTTCCGGCCTGGAGTTTTGCCTGAATGTCCACCAGCAGATTGACCTTGGGCGGAACGGCCTGCGGGGCAGGATGCTTGCGGGGCGTATGCTCTTTCTGGCCGGAGAGGACCGCCAACAGATCGTCCAGCGTGTAGCCGTCCCCCAGCCGCTCAAAGCGGACGTTGTTGCCCCAGCCCTCCACGCCGATGGAAATAGTTTTGCCGCGCTGGTGAACGGTAAAGCCGTCCTGTTTCAGCAGGCACAGCAGTTCCTCCAGACTGGCCGGTTTCTGCTCCAGTGCCCGGTCGATGGCCTGACGCAGCTGCTCCTTGTGGGAGGGCTTGGCCGCATCGCCCAGCCACTTGTTGTAGCTCTGGCCGCGCCGCTTGGGAGCCTCCACAATGGAGTAGCCGTTCTCGATGCAGATGGTGTCGCTCAGACGGTGGACAGCGCGGGTGCTGCCCCAAAAGTTGCGGAACTTGCGGTCACACTCCAGCGTGGTGGAGTTCCATATAATATGGTTGTGGACGTGAGCCTTGTCGATGTGGGTACAGACGATGAAAGCGTGCTTGCCCTTGGTGAAGCGCCGGGCCAGCTCCACGCCCAGGCGGTTTGCTTCCTCCGGCGTGATCTCGCCCGGCACAAAGGACTGCCGCAGGTGGTAGGCAATCACATTGTCCGCACCGCGCACCCGGCCGGTGCGGGCGGCGTAGGTCTGCTTGTCCAGCAGGAACTGCGCATCGGCCACGCGGCTGTCACACTGGTAGCTGGTGATGAGCCTACCGTGGTCGGTTTTGTCTGGATTTTTTACATAGTCGATAATGTCGCTGATCGCCTTGCCGACCGTGCGGCCCTTGCCGGCGTGCAGCGGTATGATGCGGGTGGTGGCCATGTGGGGGTCCGCCTCCTTTCCAAAAAATAAGCGGCCTGCTCATCACAGACCGCATCGTTTTACTCTATATCAGTTTCCTCGTCCATATAAAAATCGAAATCTTCTTCAAAGTCATCTTCCAATTCATCCAGTTCTATCCTGGGCGGGAACCGCATTTCATACTGCTCCGTTGCCAAGGCCCGCACGGCATCCCGCCTGTCTTTCATCCGTTTCTTCAGCCATGAAAGCTGTTCTTTAGATAATCGCCAGGGAAGGTTAACAAGCCGGGTAAGCGTCATTTCTTCCGCCTGCTTTTCTGGCGGGAGAGCGGCGCAGGTTTTACAGATGTGCGCGGCATGGCCTTTGCCGGAAAACTTTTCGTTTGCCTTATACTCGCCACAGACCTTGCAGTAGTGTCCACGCTTTTTCATACCGTGCCCTCGCAACGAGCGAACAGCTGACGGACCGCAGCCATGACCGTATCCCAGCCAAGGTCGGACGCATAGGAGAACTTTTGCTGATAGGCCGCCCACAGGTCCTGCATGACCGGGCTGTTCTCCACTTCATCAAAGACCTCGGCGGCCTCGGCCAGATGGCGCTCGGTGCCGCGCTTGTGGGCTGTCGCCAGCAGCGCGTCATGGAGAACGTGCCGGTCCAGAGTGCTGCCATAGAGTTGTTGCAGGATGGCGATGTCGTAAAAATCTCTCATACGGGTGTTGGTCGTGGTGCGGGTGATGATGGTTTCCAGCTTTTCGGCCAGCACGGTCTCCAGGTTATAGGCCCAAACTTCGATGGAGCGGTCCTCCAGCATGAGCTTGAAGCTGTACCGCACCTCTTTAGGGGTGATGGCGTCGCCGGTGGAAATGTCGATTTTCAGCGGGGTGCGCACCCCGTCAAAGAGCGTTGTCATCGTGACCCGGATGCCGGGATATTCCGCTTCATCCATGATTTCTGAAATGCTTTTCACCTGGAAGGTAACGCCGTCATCAATGGGAACAGCGATGATCTCGGCCATCATGTTCTCCACATCCTCGACACTGACGTTGGCCCCCTTGACCGTTGCGTCCAGGTCCATCGTAGAGCGGGCGTCCAGACCGACCATCGCGGCCACCAGCATCCCACCCTTGAGGATGAATTTGTCACGGTAGGACGAGAGAGATATGCGTTCCAGAAAACGCTCCATCATATAGTTGCGCATCAAAACCTGCGCATCCGCAGCATTTTTCTTTGACAGGTTACGGATCAAATCTTTCAGCTGTCTGGCTGTCTTTATCATAGGAGTACCTCCAAATACTGGCGTAAAATCTTCTCGACCCGGAACAGCCTGGCATAGCGCACCAGCGTCCGCAGGTCCTTATCTTTCCGGCGAGCATACGCTTTCAAAGCGTCCTGGAATGTCTGCATCTCGATATGACTCCGGCTGCGCAGCACATCGCAGATCGTCCGTTCCATATCATAGACCGGCACATCGTGACCGAAGGGGGTCTGCGCGGTTGTCAGGCCGACCTCATGCAGCTCCGCCTTGATGGTAAAGACCTGGACGCCCTCGTCCTTGAGCCGGGTGGGGTTGTACCCTGTCTTGACCGTGACAGAATAGGCCAGCGGCTCCCGGTCGGTCAGGTCGTGGAAAAACAGCGCCGTTTCATGGGAAAAAACCGCCTGCGGACAACGAAGATGCAGCAGATACATGGCATCCACCCAGGCGTCTTTGGAAAGATAAATCCCATGCGCCGCCTGTTCCAACCCACGAGACTGCACGAATTGATAAAAAACAGGTTTTGAGATCCCGGCCGCGAGGGCCTGCCCGGTGCGCAGCATCCCGTCCTGACGTTCCATCAGCTGGTCCAGCTGTTGAAATTGGCTCACGTTCTTCACCTTCCTTTCATGCTAATATTATACGCGAAATTAGCACGAAAGTAAAGTCAAAAAATTGCCGGGCAATCCCTCCCGGCAATTCTTCGCTTCCAATTCAACCGTACACCGCGTCCTGGATCGCATACCGCAGGTCCTGCACCTTACCCACCAACCAGGCGGCGGCCATCGGCAGGCCCAGCGGGCTGACCAGGAAGGCAATCACCAGCAGGATCACGCCGTTTTGCGGCGAGTAGGTCACAAGCACCGCGATCCCCAGCAGCGCCACCACTGTGGAGGCCAAGCCGAAGATAAAGCTTGACACATACAGCAGCCCGAAGCACAGCCAGGTGAACAGCATCAGCGCCAGCACCACCGGCGCGGCAAGGATTTTCAGCACCAATTTCAAAATAAACGGCACCGCTCTCATTTCAGCGCCTCCTTCCGCCAGTCCAGGTATGGCTGGCACAGTTCCTCTACGGCCTTTTCGTCCGCCTCTGTGACCTCCCGGCGTCCCCACGTCCGGCAAATCATGGCAAAGTCCTGAAAATCGGAGAGAAGTATATCGAACAGTTCCTCCGGGGTCCGGCAGAGAATGCCGTCCACGCAGTAGCGGGAATCCTTGTCCCAGGTCAGTCGGACGTAGCCGCGTTTACAGGGGAGAATTTCTTCCTCCGGGTCGCGCAGCAGGTATTCTTGAAAAATCTCCAAGACGTTTTCAAACGTCAACATCAGCCATCACCTCGTTTCTGTTTCCATTATCAATCACAACCCGCCAAAACGCAACGATACCGGCAAAGAAAAAAGAGGGAGGCCCGGCGATGCAGCCTGCACGCGCCGGACCTCCCTCACAGCCGGGGCGTATGCCCCTGTCACGTCAGCTTTGCCAGCTGGGTCAATACCTGATGCACTCCATCCCACAAAGCCTCCTGCCGCCGGGATATATCCTCCAGGTCGGCGTCGTAAATGCGCCCGGTTTCATGCGCACGGCGGGCCAGCTGGTTCAAGTTGTTGCTGGAATAGCGCATCAGGGAGACCAGCTCCTTCAGCTCCGGCAGTTCCAGGCGCACCACATAACCGTCCAGGGCCATCTTGCGCAGGTAGGCTTCCCGGTTCGTTGTTCCCAGCTGGGCCATCTTCTGCTCGATCAGCGCCAGTTCCTCCGGCGAGACCCGGAAGTTCAGCTGCACCTCCCGCTTGCGCTTGGGGGCGCTCACCGCTCCGGCTCCTTTTTCTTATGGATGGGGGATTTTTTCTCCGGCTTTTCAGCGGGACGCGGCTCCTGTTTCAGTTGGCGGCGGACAGAGCGGCGGGGCGGGCGCAGGTCCTTGCTGCGGTCCTCGCTGGCCAGGATGGTGACATAGGTGCCGGGCAGGTCCTTCATGCCGGTGATCGCCAGACTGCGGAATGGCAGCAGCGCCATCAGCTGGTCGTGGGCCTGGGTGCCTGAGCGGGCCAGAAAGTCCGGCGAAACGCGGGCCATGTAGTGGGTGCCGTGGGGGCTGTTGGGCGTATCCGGCGCACGAAGCTCCTGCAAGAGCCGGGCGGCCTCGGCGCGGATTTCCTCCGGCGTCAGCGGCTGGAGCCGCAGATAGTCCTGCCGCGCCTGGCTCAAGAACAGATCGACCAGGCCGGAGTGGCTGTCCACTACAAAGTCCAGATTGCGTTCGCCGCCGAAGCCGTCCGGGTTGGATGGGATGTCCACCGTCCTGGCCCACGCCTTGTTGGCCGGGCTGAAACGCTCATCCCAATCTTTCTGCTGTACGGTGTTTGCCAGCACATAGAGGGTGCGGGTGTAGCCGAACTGCTCGATCACCTGGGGCACCGCATCCTTGTCCAGCCGGTTGTCCCGGTAATGTTCCGAAATGGATGCCTCAATGGCCTCCTTGCAGGCGATGTTGGCGCGGCGGGACGCCCGGTACAAATCCAGGTCGCTCTGTTCGCGGGCATGGGCGGCGTCGTGTCGGTAGAGCGGCAGTTCCCGCTGGGCGTCCAGCGCCGCCTCGGCCCGCTGCTCGATGCTGTCCCGCACCACATCCATGTAGGAAGTCTCCCGGTCAGAAAACTCCTTGTAGACGTCGGCCAGCGGGGACGGCGACGCCAGCAGCGCGGCGGCCCGGCTTTGGGGCAGGTCCAGTTCCTCCATCGCCATCAGGATGTTCTCCCGGACCGTGTACTCATAGGTATGCTTTAGAATTTCCTCCGGGGGCTGGCTTTTCAGCCAGTCCCGGAACTTGTCCTGTTCGGCGGCCATCTTCTCATAGAGGACCGCGTTTTTGTCGGTATTCATCTTATCGCACCTCCTGTTCGTGGTGTTTGGGTTTCTTTTCGGGATTGCGCGGCACCGGGCGTTTCAGACCCTCCAGCACCGAGGGGCGGCTGCTCTTGGCAAGCATCGTCTCCGGCGCAGGGCGGCTCCGGCCGTCCATGTTCAGCAGTACGTCCAGCTCGGCCAGCCGGGCGGATTTATCCCGCAGTTCCTGCTCCTGGGGAAATGGCTTGCCCACCTCCGCCTTGGCGGCGGCCTGCTGCTGGTAGAGATTGTCCAGCTGGTTCTTCACCGCCTCCAGCCGCTGGGGCATCTGACTGAGCGCATTGTCGATACGGGTGAGATTTCCACGGGGGTCTGTGCCCAGCGTCGCCCGGTGGGTCATCTGGCCTTTCAGCAGGAGCATATACTCCTGCCGGAAAGCGTCAAACGACACCGACATGGCAAAGCCCCGGTAACTGCCCACCGGCACCGGGTCGGTCCCTTTGACCTCCTTGCAGGCGTCCAGCAGCGCGGCCCCGGCGTTTTCCTTGTCGGTGAGGGTGTCGCCACGGACTTCCATACCCGCGAAGCCGTCCTCCGGGTGGGGGTGTTCCGCCAGCGTTTTCATATCGGCTTCCAGTCCGGCAATAAATCCTTTGTTTTTCTCGATCTCCTCCGGGAAGGTTTTGAGCAGCTGATCCTCCAGGCGGTACTGCTTGCTCTGGTGGTCGGCCTTCATCAGCTTTAACCGCGCCACGTCCACATCCAGGTCCATACGCTCCTTGATGCGCGGGTCTCCGGCGCACAGCGCCTTGATCTCGGCAAAGGACAGCGCCGTTTCGTCCACATCGTCGCAGCTTCGCACCGGCGATTTGGAGGTCATGATCTGGCTGATGAATTTCTGTTTGTTTTCCACCGTCTGCCAAAGGTAGGCGTCGAAAGTCCCCTCCGTGACGTATCGGTACACATGGACGGTCTCGTTCTGGTTGCCCTGGCGCTCGATGCGCCCCTTTCGCTGGGCCAGGTCGCCGGGCCGCCACGGGCAGTCCAGGTCATGCAGCGCCACCAGGCGGTCCTGGACGTTGGTGCCCGCGCCCATCTTGGCCGTGCTGCCCAGCAGGACGCGCACCTGGCCGGTGCGGACCTTGGAGAACAGCTCCTTTTTGCGCACCTCGGTGTTGGCCTCATGGATAAAGGCGATCTGCTCGGCGGGTACGCCTTTAGCGATGAGCTTTTGCCGGATGTCCTCATACACGGTAAAGGCCGGTTCCGGCTCATCCAGCGGCACCGCGTCCTCCAAAGCGTGGAGGGTCGGGTTGTCCAGCACCTTCGCCACCTTTTTGGCAGGCCGGGCCTGGGGCGTGGAGATGTCGCAGAACACCAGCTGGGTCAGCTTGCCGGCCTCGCCGTCCCGCCAGATCTGCATGATGTTGTTCACGCACTGATTGACTTTGGTGCCCGGCTCATCCGGCAACAGCTGGTTGATAATCCGCTGGTCCAGGCCCAGCTTGCGCCCGTCGCTGGTGATCTTGAGCATATTGTCCTGGGACGGGTCCACCGTACCGCTGTGTACCAGGGAAGCGCGTTCTGAAAGCGCCTTCACCATTTCCTGCTGCTGTTCGGTGGGCTGGGCCACGATGTTGTGGTACTCCACCTGGGGCGTGGGCAGGTGCAGCTGGTCGGCGGTTTTGATGTCCGCGATCTCCTTAAAGAGATTCATCAGCTCCGGCAGGTTGAAAAACTTGCTGAATCTTGTTCTTGCCCGGTAGCCGGTGCCCTCAGGGGCCAGCTCCAGCGCCGTCACGGTCTCGCCAAACCGGGACGCCCAGCAGTCAAAATGGGCCATGCCCAGCTCTTGCAGGCGGTCATACTGGAGATACCGCTGCATGGTGTAAAGCTCGGTCATGGAGTTGGAAACCGGCGTGCCGGTGGCAAAGATGACGCCCCGGCTGCCGGTGATCTCGTCCATGTAGCGGCACTTGGCGAACATATCCGAGGATTTCTGCGCGTCCGTCGTGGAGAGGCCCGCCACGTTGCGCATCTTCGTATATAAGAACAGGTTTTTGTAGTTGTGGGCCTCGTCCACGAACAGCCGGTCTACGCCCAGCTGTTCAAAGGTCACCACATCGTCCTTGCGGCCCTCGGCTTGCAGCTTTTCCAGCCGCGCTTCCAGAGACTTTTTCGTGCGTTCCAGCTGCTTGACAGTAAACCGTTCCCCGCCGCTGGCCTCCACCTCAGCGATGCCCTCGGTGATTTCCCAAATCTGCTCATGCAGCAGCCGCTCCTGGCGTTCCTTGCTGATGGGGATTTTCTCGAACTGGGAGTGACCCATGATGATGGCGTCGTAGTCGCCGGTGGCGATGCGGGCGCAGAACTTCTTGCGGTTGTGTTTCTCAAAGTCCTTTTTGGTCGTAACAAGAATGTTGGCGGACGGGTACAGACGCAGGAACTCCGAAGCCCACTGCTCGGTCAGGTGATTGGGGACCACGAATAAGCTCTTTTGGCACAGCCCCAGCCGCTTGGCCTCCATCGCGGCCCCCACCATTTCAAATGTCTTGCCCGCGCCCACCTCATGGGCCAACAAGGTATTGCCGCCGTACAGTACATGGGCGATGGCATTTTTCTGATGTTCCCGCAGGGTGATGGCCGGGTTCATGCCGCCAAAAACAATGTGACTGCCATCATATTCGCGGGGGCGGGTGGCGTTCATTTCCTCGTTGTACTGGCGCACCAGTGCCTGCCGCCGCTCCGGGTCGCGCCAAATCCAGTCGCGGAAAGCATCCCGGATGGCCTGCTGCTTTTGGGCAGCCAGGGTGGTTTCCTTGGCGTTCAGCACCCGGCGCTCCTTGCCGTCCGCGTCCTCCACGGTGTCGTAGATACGAACATCCCGCAGATTGAGGGAATCTTCGAGGATTTTATAGGCGTTGGCGCGGCCGGTCCCGTAGGTCGAATAGGCGGCTACGTTGTTTTGCCCCACGACATTTTTGCCGGAGATCTGCCATTCCGCCGTAAAGGGGGTGTAGTGGACTTCAATGCTGCGCTGGAGGTAAAAAGGCGTGTCGAAGGTCTCGTACATGAATTGCTGGATATACTCCTTGTCGATCCACGTTGCCCCCAGCCGCACCTCGATCTCGGAAGCGTCCAGGTCTTTGGGCTGGGCGGCGGTCAGGGCCTCCACGTTGACCGCAAAGGCCGGGTCCTGCTCCGCAGCCCGCTGGGCCTGGCGCAGCTTCCGGCGCACGTTGCCGGACAGGTACTCGTCCGCCGTGACGTATTGGGACCGCTCGCCCTCCGACACCGGGCCGGGCAGGCGGAAAATCACGCCCCGCAGTTCAGCGGCCAGTTCCTCGCCGGTTTTGCCGGTGAGCTGTTCCATGTAGGCCATATCCACGTAGGCTTTTTCAGAAATGGAGACTGCCAGAGCCTCAGAGGCGGTGTCCACGGTGGTGACGGCCTCATGGGGCTTAATCGTGCGCTTGGTGAACATATCTGCCTTGCGCTCCAACCGGCCATCCTCGTCCAGCACTTCCAGGGCACATAGTAGGTAATAGCTGCTGTCATCGGCAAAGGCCAGCCGGTTCGCCCGATCATTGATAAGCCCGTACTTGGCGGAGAAATCGTCATAGCGGCGGTTCAACTCGGCCATCTGCGTCTGGATGTCGGCATCCGGCGCGGCGGCGTCCATCTCCAGGTCGATGAGCTGTTGCACACAATCCCGCAGTCCCACCAGCCCTTTGACGCGGGCCTCGGCGGTGGCGTTCAGATCAGGGCGCACCATGCGGCTGTTTTCCCGGAAGTACACCGCGCCGTCTACCACCGTGTAGGAGTAGTTCTTCACATCCGGGTCAGCTGGGAGGGATTCGTCGATGTCCTCGCCCTCGCCCAACTCCGGCAGCGCGGCCTCCTGGTAGGTGCCGCGAATGTACTTCACGGCATCGTGCAGCTGATCGGCCAGCTCCAGCCCCTCGATGGGGGCCACGGTGTAATCCTGTTTGCCGTATTGGGTGCTTTCGGCGGTAGGGCGGCCCAGCACCATCTCCGGGTGATCCAGAAAATACTGGTTGACCGTGAAGCCTTCCTCGGTCCGGCCAGTCTGCGTCCAGTCCGGGGCGATGTCCAGCGGACGGTCCCGCTTTTGCAGAAACAGGATGTCGGACACTACATCGGTCCCGGCGTTGGCGCGGAAAGCGTTGTTGGGCAGACGGATCGCCCCCAGCAGCTCGGCCCGCTGGGCCAGATACCGGCGCACGGTAGAATCCTTGGCGTCCATTGTATAGCGGCTGGTGACGAAAGCTACCACGCCGCCCGGCCGCACCTGATCCAGCGCCTTGGCAAAAAAGTAGTTGTGGATGTTGAAGCCCAGCTTGTTGTAGGCTTTGTCGTTCACCTGATACTGTCCGAAAGGGACGTTGCCGATGGCAAGGTCGTAGAAGTCCCGCCGGTCAGTGGTCTCGAAGCCCGCCACGGTGATGTCGGCTTTGGGGTAAAGCTGCTTTGCGATGCGCCCGGAAATACTGTCCAGCTCCACGCCGTACAAACGGCTCCCGGCCATGCTCTCCGGCAGCATCCCGAAGAAATTGCCCACGCCGCAGGACGGCTCCAGAATGTTGCCAGTACGGAAGCCCATCCGCTCCACAGTCTCATAGACGGCGCGGATGACAGTGGGGCTGGTGTAGTGGGCGTTCAAGGTGGAGGCCCTGGCCGCAGCGTATTCCTCTGGGGTCAGCAGTTCCTTCAGCTCGGCATACTCAGCGGCCCACGCGGGTTTGTCCGGGTCAAAGGCATCCGCCACGCCGCCCCAGCCCACATAGCGGGACAGCACTTCCTGCTGCTCCGGCGTGGCCTGGCCGGTGGTTTCCTCCAGGTATTTCAGCAGCTTGATCGCCGCCACATTGGCCTGGTACTTGGCCTTGGGGCCGCCCTCGCCCAGATGGTCGTCGGTGATGTGGAAGTTCTCGGCGTTACGGCGCAGGTTGTCCCGGTACTCCTGATAGGCCGCCTGCTCGGCTGCCCTCTGGTTGGGGAAAGTCTGCCACTCGCCGTTGACCGGGATAGAAACCGGGTGGTCCGGCTTTTCCTCCGGCTCCGTGTCCGGCGTCGGTTCGGGCGGTGTGGGTTCCGGCCGGTCAACGTGCAGTCGTTCCACCACCACGTCATAGGGCAGATGGTTTTTGTCGCCGGGGTAGACGGCCACCGTCTCGGAGTGGAACGCCGGTGCCTCGGCGGCTTCTTCAATGGGCTTGGAGGTTTCGGCAGGTTCTTCCTCGGCGGCAGGGACTTCCATATACGGTTCATCCTGCTCCTGTACGAAGCCGTCCAGCTGGCGGGCATACAACCCGCGCAGCAGCGGCGCGACTTCATCCCAGCGGAAGAACAGCATGGCCAGCCGCTTTTCGTCCGCGTCCAGCACTTCCAGCTCGATGCCTTCGGGTATGGTGCGGTAGTCAGCGGTGTCGCCGGTCTCCAGCTCCATCGTTTCGAGGATGTCAGGATAGGCCCGGCTCAGCCACAGGGCGACCTCCCGGTTGCTCTTGCCGGTACGCAGCAGTTCGGAAAGCTCCGCCTTATCCGGCGCACCGATGAGGCCGTGGGTCAGCACGTCCCGCAGGTCCTGGTCTGCCATGTCGGGGTTGACGGGCAGGAACTCGGTGTAAAAATCGTTGCGGTTGTCTGCCCGCAGAAGCTGCTCGAACCGCTCCCGGCTCTCGGCCCGGTAGATGGGATAGCTCATGCCGGTGGGCAGCAGCTGCACCGTATCCTCCCGCAGTTCGGTGATTTGATGGGCGCGGTCATCCAGGTAGACGGTATCGCCCACGTTGTAAACCGGGGCGGACGGGTCGTAAGAGGTGCGCTCCGGGATGGTGCCCCGGATGGCGGCATATTCCTCGTCCGACACCGTGATGTCGATCTCATGGGTGGGTTCGCCGCTGCCGATGGTGAGGGTGTCTCCCTCGCGGGTAATGGGCTGGCCGGATAAGTCCGGCAAAGGCGGTTTTGCCGCTGTCTCGGCCTGTTCCTCGGCTGCGACGGCCTCCACATCCCGCATGACCTGCTGGATGAACGGGTCACTGTCCAGTTTTTCCGGGTCCACCACCTGACCGTTCACAATGCCGCGCTCGGCCAGCGCCTCCCGGATGGCGATGGGGTCGATATTGTCAAAACGGTCCTGCTCCGCCTCGGTGTAGAACCGATCTTCCTTGATAAGCTGGGCGATCCGGCGCTGCACCTTGGGCCAGGGCACGTCGCCCGCCGCACCGTCCACCGTCACAGGCAGGGCCGGGAGGTCATCGCCGTACTCCTGCCGCAGCCAGGCGGCGGTGTCCTTTTCACGGGCGTGGTCCTTCATGTAACGGACAACTGCGTGCTTGCTCTCGATCTTGCCGTTCCATTCCTGGATGGCGGCGTCAATGTCGGCCTGGGTCAGCGCCCGGCGCACAGGTTCCGCCTGCGCAGCGGGTTTTGGCATAGAAAAAGCAGAGGGCGTTTTCACACTCTCTGCTTCGTCTATTCTTTGGATTTGTTCCGCTTCGGAGAGGAACAGGTTTAAGGTCAGCTGCTGATAAGTTCCGCCAGCAGAATCTCCTCCGCCTGGGCCTTGCAGGTGTTCATCAGGCCCACCCAGGCCATCGGGTCGCTGGCTTTCAGTTCCTCCGTCGCGCCCACGTCTTTCGCCAGCTGGGACATCATCTGCTCCAGACGGATGTTCGCGGTCTCGTCGATCTCCAGAAGGTGCGGGTACAGCTTCTCGCTCATCAGCAGCTGGTTGTAGAGGATGGGCCGGTGTTCTTTCAGATACGCTTTCCTCATCCTGCCGTACTTGCCCAGGGGCTTCTCCGGCTGTTCGGACAGCTTCAGGTCGGGGATCAGGTAATCGCCGTTCCTCGTGTAAGTCAGGTTGTTCTCCATGTTTGGCACTCCTTTCCGCGCTCTTGGCGCGCTCATAGTTCTGGATGGTAACGCCGATCTGCCGCAGCACCTGTTGATTGATTTGGCTGACTGCCGTGCCCAGCGTCCCCACGGTGGCGGGGGTATTGAAGTCGAAAATCGCCATGAAATCCTCATGGCTGAAATACTGCTCCGGCTCCAGCCCACAGCGGGACATCAGGACGTAGGTGATGCTGACCGTGGCGGCGGACTTGAACTGCATCCCGATGTTTTCTTCATCGTACTCCTCCAAAAAGGAACCGTCAACGATGTAGAGAATGTCTTGCCGGTGGTCCGTCCAGTATTCTTCCGCCAGACCGGCGGCCACATCGGCCAGCTGCTGGGCCAGGTCGTTACCGCCCACATCGTAGTTGCGCTCCAGCATCGCCATGACCGGCGCGGTGTGTTCCTCGTTCATCGTCCACAGCCAGGGGGTGCGGGAGTGTTCACGGGTGCCGGTGTCGGAAATGTCAAACACATACCGCAGCCGGGGCCGGTCCCCGGAATCATCCACCAGGGCGATGCCCTTGGACCCGCGCCGCACATACCGGCCCATGCGGTTGTTCCACAGGTCGTACTCGGCGCAGGCGGTGGCGTCCGGGCGCTGGGCGTAGATCATCAGCTGCTCATGGAATGGATATTTGTAGAGGCGGGCGGCGGTGGTGAGAAAGCCCGCCCACTCCTGCCAGCTGCCGGTGAGCTGCCGTGCCACTTGGTCGGCCATCTGCGCATATTGTTCTGCTTTGGTTGGCATGGGGTTCTATCCTCCCTTCCTTCGGATATGAAAATGGGGCGGCACGGTGGCCGCCCCGGCTGGTTAAAGCAGGGGGTTACTCGTCAAAATCCGGGTACAGCTCCAGCTCGTCAAACTCGGCGTCGGTCATAGTGCGCAGCTTGGCGAGGGTGCTGTCGGTCAGGGCCAGCAGCTCGGTCTCGTCCGCCTGCAAGTGGCCGCGCATCTCGGTCAGGGCCTCGATGGCCCCCTGGCGGGTGCCGGGGTTGTAGATGCACAGCAGGTTGGTTTCCTCAAAGGTCAAAGCGTTCATATCAGATCTCCCTTTCCGCGCTCTTTTTGGGCGCTGTCTTTTTATGTTCGGGTTTGGGCTGGCTTTTCAGCTGCTCCACAACGGATTTCTTCTTGTCCCGGTCCTCCCGGTGGGCGACGGCAGCCAGGTCCATCAGGGAAATGGGCTGGCCGCTGCGGGCCTGCTGTTCCAGCTGGGCCACCGTCTGCTCCTTGGGACCATTGTTGATGATGCCGTCAATCATGCCGTAGTCATCCTCCACGGCCATCTCCGTATTTTTCAATGGGTTGTCCGGCAGGAAGCCGGGAACCTCGGCAAAGCCAAAGCTGTCGCAGTAATGACAGGATACCTTGCCGTCCCGCTTGATGGCAACGATGTCGCTGACGCTCATGGACGGGTGGCGATAGTCGGCGGGGTGTTCATTGTTGAAGCGGTATTCAAGATTGTCCAGCACGCTGCCTTTCAGGTCGCCAGGGGCCAGCGGCGCGGTGTAGACCAGATCATAATTGTCCCGCTGCACCGTCTGCCCGATGGACTTGATCCATTCCAGCCCCTCATAGCGGATGTCCCGCAGCTCGTCGGTGTGCTTCACCTGATAGATGGCGAAGCAATCGCCCTTGTGGTCGAGGAACGCCTGCTCCCGTTCCTGCTGGTGGTCCATACGCTTCTTGACCTGGGCATCGAAAGCCGGGCTTTCCTCCCATTCCTCGCGGGTGACGGCGAAGATCCCGTCGTGGGCGTCCAGGTCAGTGGTATCAAAGGCCATCGCCGGGTTCTCGCCCTGCTGAACGATGTAAACGGTCAGGTCGCGCTCCATCAGCTCATAGGCGCGTTCTTTGGAGAGGGGCAGAAGGTCCCCGTCCAGATAGCCGCACTTTTCCAAATCGTCCTGGGTCAGCGCCGGGTCCGGCATGGGATATTCGTCCAGATGCTGTTCCGGGGCGTCCGGCAGCTGGGTGATTTCCGGGGCAGCGGCCTTGGCCGCTGTTTGCATCTGCTGGACAGCCGCCTCCTGCAAGGTCTCAATCATGGACAACGGCGCATACTGAATGGACTGGCCGCCCATCCCGTGCATCTCACAGATTTTCAGCGCGGCGGTGGACAGGGGCAGCTCCGGCGCGTCCAGCTGGCCGCCGTCCAGCTGCTTCATGGTCGCCACATCGTAGAGCGTGTAGTCCCAGCCGGTGTCGCAGGGCTGAACATGAAGATAGGCGGTATCGTCCAGCACCAGCAGGGCCTCCTGGGCTTCGGCGCTGGGGGTAGGTGCGGCGGGCGTTTCTTCTGTGGGCTGCTGGGGTTCAGCCTGTTCCGGCTGGGCGGTCAGGTCAATACCTCGCTCCTTGCAGATAACCTTATAATGCCGGTCAATGTCCGCAATCAGTTCTCCGGCCGCCTTGTTGATGGTCTCCAAACTGGCCCGCAGCTCCGGCAGCTCCTTACCCTGGCTCCAGTTGGCGATGTAGCCGAAGCTGTTCTCGCCAGTCTGGATACCGTAATACTGGCAAACCGCATAGGAAATGCTCTCGGCCTCCACCTCCTCGGTGTTGCGGTCTTTCTTCTTGGGCGGCTCCTTGTCACCGGCCCTGGCCGCTTCCTCCTGGGCCTTGGCGTAGTTGTGCAGCTTGCTGTGGGCGATCTCATGGACGGCGGCGGAAACGGTCTGCACCTCGCTCATGCCTGCCCGGATGGCGATGCGCTGCTGGTCCGGCGAGAAATACCCGTCCATGTTGGCGGCCATCGGCTCCACGGAGAGCGGCACCGGCGCGGACCGGCGCAGGGCCTCCATGAAAGCCTCGTAGTTCTGGACATTCCCGGACAGGGAGGACGCCAGCTCCGGCAGGGGCTTGCCGTCCGTCTGGCTCACATCAAACACCTTCACCGGGCGGAACATGGGGATCTCAACTTCCCGTTCCTCCATGACCGCCTTGCCATTCTGATCCAGCATGGGGGCCTTGGTGTCCGGGTCGAGCTTCTGTTCCTCGATCTTTTTCTTGAACGGCGTGGGCGCGATGATGGTAATACCATGCTCACCCTTTTTCACATGGCGCTCAAACTGATTTTTCCACTTGTTATATCCGGCTACCAGCGTGGCGTCCGGCTTCTGCATATAGATGAGCATGGTGTTGTTGAAGGAATAGCGGTGGAACCGGGACATCACAGACAGGTAGCGCATATACTTTTCGCTCTCGAACAGCTCCTTGATGCCCTGTTCAATGCCCGCCGTGATTTGCTGCAACCGTTCCCGGTTGGTGGGTTTGTCAGCCATGATGTTCACTCTCCCTTCTATGGCCGAAATTTCAGCGGTGTGTTCTGCGATCCACTGGTCCTGTTCCTCGGTGCTGCTGTCGAGAAAGGTGTCCAGCAGATAGCCCATGTAGTCTTTTTTTTGGACGGCCTCCAAAAAGCGCGGGTGCGGGTCCTCGTCCGCCGTCTTGGGGGAATAGTCGGCCTCCCATTTTCGGAGCAAGTGATAGTAGTCCGTCAGGACGCGCCAGCCGTGTTCTCGTTTTTCTTTCCGCACCTGCGCCTCGGTTTTCTGCCGGACATAACTTCGCCGGATCGGGGCCTTGCTGTCATAAGAAAGGCCAAAATCCTGGGCCAGCTTTTCAGCGGCCCCCTTGGGGGACAGGTCATAGAGCCGGGCGATGAAGTCGATCACATCGCCGTCTGCGCCGCAGCCAAAACAGTGGAAACGGGTGTCCACCTTCATGCTGGGGTGGCGGTCATCGTGGAAGGGGCAGCAGGCCATACCGCCGCGCCCCACTGCGATGCCGTAAAGCTCCGCCGCCTCTCTGGCGGTGACGGACTGTTTTACGACTTCAAAGACGCTCTCGCCCATGCTTACTTGCCGCCCGCTTTCGGGACGGGTGGTTTGTACCCGGCGGCCTTGGCCCGTTCGCTGGCGGCCTTGCGGCGCTCGGCGCTGTACGGCTCCCGCACCGATACGCAGCGTTTGGGCACCGTAAAGGTCTGACGGTCCTTTTTCACGATCTGGTCCGGGTATTTTTCCGCCAGCCGCCGCAGCTTTTCCAGCAGGCGCGGGTCGTGGGAATAGACCTCGGCGGTGGCCTCGGCCTGGTTGTAGAGGATAATCGTTTCCTGTTCATACAAACTCAGTTTCATTTGCCGCCGCCTTTCTGCCGGTCAAATTCCAGCTTGAAGTTGACGTACTGGCCGGTATCTTCCAGCACCACGGTGGCGTCGTAGGTCTTGCCGCTTTTCTCGGAGTACAGCCCGGTCACATGGGCGCGGCCATCTTTCAGCAGCGCCGCCACAATGGCCTTGGTGGGTTGTTTGCGCTTCGCTGCCCACCAGTTGTTGTTCTTCCAGATCGCAAATTTGCAAGATTGGTCCTGACAGAAGAAGCCTTTTTGCATTTCTGCAATTTCACCGCCGCAGCGGGGGCATTTGCCCACCACCTCGCGGGGCGGGGCAAACAGGTACTCGCTGCCCTTGATGACCTGATAAGTTCCCACCAGCTCCTTCAGCATGGCGGTGATCTCAGCCATGAAGTCCTCCGGGGCCAGCTCGCCGCGCTCGATCTCGCCCAGCCGGTACTCCCACTCAGCGGTCAGCAGCGGGGATTGCAGTTGCTCCGGCAGGACGGTAATCAGGGAAATGGCATCGTGGGACGGCAAAAGCTGCACGGTTTTCTTGCTCTTTTTGCGTTCCAGGAAGCCGGTGGACACCAATTTCTCTAAAATTCCGGCGCGGGTGGCGGGGGTGCCCAGCCCCTTGCGCTCGGCGTCCTCCGGCATATCGTCTTTTCCGGCAGTCTCCATCGCAGAGAGTAAGGTATCCTCAGTGAAGTGCTTGGGCGGGGTGGTCTTGCCCTCCTTGACGGCGGCACCGGCAACCGGCAGCGCCTGGCCCTCGGTTAGTTCCGGCAGGGCCTTGTCCTCGGAATTGCCGTCCGGTTCCACATTTTTCATGCTGGCCCGGTAGGCGGCGTCCAGCGCCCGCCAGCCGGGCTGCTTCACCGTGCGGCCTTTGGCGGTAAACTCCGCACCAGCGCAGTCCACAACAACGGCGGTTTCTGCAAAGTTATAGGGCGGGGCCACCGCGCACAGCAGCCGCAGCGCCACCAGCTCCAGAATGGCCCGTTCACCCACCGGCAGAGCGGACAGATCCGCCTCGCGGATGTTCCGGGTGGGGATCACCGCATGGTGGTCGGTCACTTTCTTGTCGTGGATGACCGCCGCCGCATCGCAGGAAATGGCGATGCCTTTGCGAAACGGCATGGCGTTGGCGACCAAATTCACCAGCGCCGGCAGGCCCTCGGCCATGTCGGAGGTCAGGTAGCGGCTGTCCGTCCGGGGATAGGTGCAGAGCTTCTTTTCATAGAGGTTTTGCAGGTAGTCCAGTGTCTGCTGCGCCGTGAACCCCAGCAGGCGGTTGGCGTCCCGCTGGAGAGTGGTGAGGTCATAGAGGGCGGGCGGCTTCTCGGATTTGTCCCTGCGCTCCACCTGCTTGACCGTCACCGTACCGCCCTGGCAGGCAGTTTTCAGCTGTTCGGCATCGGCTTTTTTGTCCATGCGGGCGCTGGCAGCGGTAAAACCGGGCAGGTCCAGAGCCACAGAATAGAACGGCACCGGCTTGAAGGCGTCGATCTCTGTCTCCCGCTGGACGATGAGGGCCAGCGTCGGGGACATGACCCGCCCGATATTGAGGGTGCGGTGGTACAGCACCGAGAACAGTCGGGTGGCGTTGATACCCACCAGCCAGTCGGCCTTGGCCCGGCAGAGGGCCGCCTGGTGCAGCCCGTCATAGTCCGCGCCGGGGCGCAGGTTGGCAAAGCCCTCCCGGATGGCGGAATCCTCCATGCTGGAAATCCACAGCCGTTTCATGGGCTTCTGGCAGCCCGCCAGGCAGTAGACCGTGCGGAAAATCAGCTCGCCCTCGCGCCCGGCGTCGCAGGCGTTGACTACCTCGGTCACGTCCTCCCGCCGCAGCAGGGTGCGCAGCACATCGAACTGATCCCGCTTGTCTTTGGCGATGGTGAAGCGCCAAGACTCCGGCAAAATGGGCAGGTCATCATAGCGCCACTTGGCGTAGTCGGGGTTGTAGGTGGCGGCGTCCGCCAGCCCGGCCAGGTGCCCCAGGCACCAGCTCACCAGCCAGCCGCCGCCCTCCAGGTAGCCGTCTTTGCGGGTAGCAGCGCCCAGCACGGCGGCCAGGGATTTTGCCACAGAGGGCTTCTCAGCGATCACCAATCGCATCTTCCTCTACCTCCATTTCTTCGTTGGATTTTTTCAGTTTTCTGGAAACGCTGTTGCCATCGTCCAGAAGGCAGTCATAACCGACGTTGTAATCATAGCGGTACAGCTTTCCCAGCAGGTCGTTGATGATGACACGGCAGGCCAGCAGCACCCGCGTCTTATCCACCTGCATGAGCTGGTAACGGCGGTAATCGCTGAAATATTCCTCGCGCAGATGTGTCCGGGCGGCGGTTTCCTCCATCAGAATGTCGATCACGTCCTTGTCGCCGTCCTCTTTCGCGCCCTCGGCATAGTTCAGCATCTCCATCACCATCGGGAAGCTCTGCTCATCCATCGGGGCTTCCTCTTTGAGATAGCCGATCAAGGCGCAGAACAGGAACCGGGCCGCTGTCTGCTCCGGCTCGGTCAGAGCGGAAAGGGTTTCCTGCCCGCTGGGCAGAAGTTTGTTGCAGACAAAATCGTGGACCTCGCCGCGGAACAAGTGGCGGATGGCGTCGATGGACAGCGCCGGTTTGGAGGTGTCTGTATCGTCCTCCACTTTGTAGATTTCAAATTCTTCTTCGTCTGTCTTTTTGCGCACCTTGGCGAGCGCCGTGCAAACGATGTCGCCGCCAAAGTAGACGCCGAAGCAGATCAGGTCGAACACAATGAGAAATTGGATAAAATAATTCATTTTGCTTTTCTCCTTTCGCGCAGCCACGCAGTCAGTTCTTTGTGGCAGAAGCCCACGCAGGGCTGGCCGGGGCGGTAGGTTCCGCAGCCATAGCAGGGGTGGCCGGGAGATAAAGAGGGAGGACGGGAAGCTGCCTTCCCGCCCTCCGGCCTGCGCGTCATCATGGGTTCATAAGGGCTGTCGGTGAACCGGGTCATTTGGCCGGGTTCTCGCTTTCCTCATCGCCGCCCCCGCCGGCGTCCTCCGGCTCGTCAGATTCCTCGGTCTCCCAAGGGTCCTCGTCCTCCTGTTCGGTATCGTCCTCGCCGTAGTCGTAATCATCCAGGTTGTCGCTGCCCTTGGTCTTGGGCTTCTGCTTGATGAATTTGAAGTAGACCAGCGCACCGATGCCGCCCAGCACAGCCAGCACCACCAGCAGCATCGCCGGGTTCAGCCCTGCCGGTTCCTGTTCCGGCTCCGGCTCTGTTTCCGGGTCAGGGGTGGGTTCCGGCTCCTGGCCCGTACACTCTGCCATATTCACGGCGCACACCGGGCAGGCCGTATTCACCGCACCGGCGGCGCACTTTTCCGTGCAGTTGCAGACGGCGGGCGTTTCCTCCGCCGTCTCGCCGTCCTCCATCAGCGCCTCCAGGTCGGCCTCGTCCACCTGGTTCAAGAAGTGGACGGCGGTCTCCTTGTCCTCGTTGGCGCGGTCAATGAGGATGTAAAAATAGTTACCCGCCTTGGTGGTGACGGTGATGAGCTGCTTGTTGCCGCCAAAATCATCCACCAGGGCGGCGTTGCCCTCCGGGGTCAGGGCGGGGCTGTCCTCGGTTTCCTCCACCACCACGTTGCTGTCGTTGGTGGCGTCCGCCGCCGGTGTGGCCGTGGGCGCAGGGTCAGTGCCCTGGGCAAAGGCGGTCACAGAGAAGCCGCCCATCAGCATCAGGCAGGTGCAAAGGGCGGCAAAGGTTCTGAAAATCTTTTTATTCTTCATGGGTCATTTCCTCCTGTTCGGGATTGGCAGAACCCACCGCCCGGCCGGGCACCATGCCGCCAGACAGCATGGCGGACAGCTGGGCCGGGGTCATACGCAGGGCGCGGACCATCTGGACGATCTCCAGGTTCTCCGCCTCGGTTTTCTGCGCTTCCAGGTCTTTCAGCTTTTCCTGCTGTTCCGCGATCTTCTCGCGGGTTTTGGCGATCTCCTGGTCGATGCGCTCGATTTTGTTTTTAGCCATAGTCAAATCACTCCTATTCTTCATAAAAATTTGTCACCAGTTCATCAAGCCGTAGCCCTTGATGCACTCGTAGGTCAGGGAATAACTCTTGATTTTGCAGGCGTCGCCGGAATTACCCTCTACGGTGTAAACCCGGCTGCCGTCGGTGCCCACTACGATGCCCACATGGTCGGCGCTGCCATCCAAGTCCCAATCGAAGAAGATAGCGTCGCCTGGGGCGATGTTGGCGTAATCCCGCCCGCCCCATTGTCCGTGCGACTGGAACCAGGGGATGCCCTGGGACTGGCAGGCGGCAAAGCGCGGCTCGGAAAGGCCCATCTGGCCGTAACACCAGGACACGAAGCAAGCGCACCACTCCACGCGGGAATTAAAGCCGTACCAGCTCCAATAGGGCTGGCCGCCCACGTTGCCCACCTGGCTTTTGGCGATGTCCACCACCGCCTGATTGCCGGGCCGGGTGCCGTTGACAAACTCCACACCGGCCAAACTCTCGGAATCGCTGGTGTCGGCGGACCCGCCGCCGAAGATCAGGGGCTTGTTGCCCAGCGTCTGCCGGTACACCTGGTACATTTCCAGCTGATCCGGCGTCAGCAGCTCCAACGCCACGGAGGAGATGGGCTTACTGGTGAGGGTCACATTTAAGATGTAGTAGTTGTAGGGCACTTCCACGTCATACTCGTTGCCCTCGCTGTCTGTCCGGGTCTCGGTGCGGTAGCGCACCTCCACTTCCTCGGTCAGCGTCAGCTGGTATTGGGCCGCGAAAATGCGTTCCAGCTCCGCCTGGGCGCTTGCCCGCGTGTAGCCTTGCAGCACAGCGGACAGGTAGGCCGCCAGCTCGTGGGGGTCGTGGCCGATCATGTCCAGGTCATAGCGGTACTCGTCATAGCCGGGGTGGCTGCTCTCGATGTTGTCGATCTCGGCTTGCAGCGCGGCCTCCTTGGCGGCGTAGTCGGCCTCCACCGCCACCAGCTCCGGGTCATCGGAGGGGTAGGTGGTGCCGGAGATCATCGAACCGATGCTCTGCGCCATCATGGAACAAGAGGACATGGTGTTGAGCAGCAGGCAGACCAGCAGGAAAATCGCCAGCACGATGCCGAAGCCCTTTTTGTGGCGCATCACATAGGCCCCGGCCTGCTGGGCTTTCTCCTTGACTGTCTTGGCCGCCTTACCGGTCTTTTGGGCGGCACCGGCGGCGCTCCCGCCGGACTGTGCGGCCCGTTTGGCGGCGGCGTACTGCTTCTTGATCTGCTGTTTCTGCTGCCAGCGGGACAGTGGATTGCTGGCTGCCGCAGGGTTTTCATAGACGGATTTCTGGAACAGCGCCTCGATGTTGGCCTTTTCCAGTTTCCGCTCGGCCTGGGCGGCCTTACGGTAAGGTTTCAGTTTGTGGCTGCGGTAGCCCTCCCTCGCCAGATGCACGCCGGTCTCCACGGCTTCCTCAGACTTGTGGGCGCTCTCCACGCCCACGTTATCGTCCTCGGTCTTGCGGATCTCCTGATGGAGCTTGCCCGCCACCGCGTTGCCCGGCGCGTCCCGCACCGTATGGGACAGCTTGGAGGGCGGCCGGGGCTTATCCTCCAGCACCAGCTTGGTCGTGACCTTGCCGGTCTTGGGGTCCACCTCGGCCCGCTTGACCTGCTTTTTCGTGATTTTTGCCTGCGCCTTGTCCGCTTTGGCGGCGGCCTTGTCCGCCTTGCGGATGGGCTTTTCCAGCGCCGGGTCCGCCCGTTCTTCCTCCGTGAAGCGCAGGCGCGGTTCCTTAATCAAACCATTCCCCCAGCATGAGGGAGGCCGCCATGCTGGAAAGCTCCGCATAGGCCGCCAGCCCCAGCGGACCCACAAAGCGGCACTCGGTCAAGCAGGCATAGAGCTGGGCCACCACGTCGGCCAAAATCTGGACCTCGGTGCCTTCCAGCACGGTCTCACCGGCCTGCCCGCGCTGGACCTTGGCGGCGCACAGAATCTCCACCAGCCGCAGCAGGCCAATTTCGCCGGTTTCAGTCAGTTCAGCGGCCTGGTCCGCTGCCGTGCGGCACTCGGAAACGGCGTCCGCCATCGCCGTCAGGAGCGCGGTGCGCTGGGTTTCCAGCGCACGATCCAGAAACATCATGTGGTCGTTATGCAGAATTTCGGGTTTCATCGTCCATCAGCCTCCTTCATTTCCTGGGGTTTGGTCGTCATAATGCGATACAGTTCGGTATTCTTGGGGAAGTGGTCCACAAAGGGCAGGATGGTGGAGCCGTAGAACAGCAGCCCCTCGCCCTCGCCGGAGTGGGTCACATAGGACAGCTGGTGCGGGGAAATGCCCAGCTGCCGGGCCAAAATCTGCCGGTCACCGCCCGCCTGGTTGAGCATATACACGAAGTCGGAGTTTTCAAAGATGTTCTCCACCTCGCGGCTGCTCAAAAGGTCTTTGACATTCTGCGTGATGCCCGTGGGAATGCCGCCCCACTTGCGGAACCGCTTCCAAATCTCCACCGTATAGGCGGCGGTCTGTTCCTCTTTCAAGAGCAGGTGCATCTCGTCGATGTAGTAGCGGGTGGACTTACGGGCGGCCCGGTTGATGGTGACGCGGTTCCACACCTGGTCCTGCACCACCAGCATCCCGATCTTTTTCAGCTGCTTGCCCAGCTCCTTGATGTCATAGCAGACAATGCGGTTGTTGATGTCCACGTTGCTGCGGTGGTTGAACACGTTGAGGGAGCCGGTGACGTAGATTTCCAGCGCCGTGGCGATGTACTGAGCCTCTTTCTCATCCTGCGCCCGCAGCAGGTCGTACAGGTCCTCCAGAATGGGCATATTCTCCGGGCGCGGATCGTTGAGGTAGTCCTGATAAACCAGCCGCACACAACGGTCAATGATGGTTTTCTGCACCGGCTGCAATCCGTCCTTGCCGCCCACGATCAGTTCACACAGCGACAGGATAAAGTCGGATTTCAGCGACAGCGGGCTTTCATCGTCCGAATAGTCCAGGTTTAGGTCCATCGGGTTGATATAGTTGGTGGAGGTGGGCGAGATTTTGATGACCTGCCCGTGCAGCCGCTCCACCAGCGGCGCGTACTCGGCCTCCGGGTCGCAGATGATGACATCATCCGAAGTCAGCAGGAAGCAGTTGGCGATTTCGCGCTTGGCGCTGAAGGATTTGCCGCTGCCCGGCGTACCCAGAATCAGGCCGTTGGGGTTTTTCAGCAGCTTGCGGTCCACCATAATGAGGTTATTGGACAGGGCGTTGATGCCGTAGTACAGCGCCTCTTTTCCGTTCTGAAAAAGCTCCTGGGTGGTGAACGGCACGAAGATGGCGGTGGAGCTGGTAGTCAGCCCCCGCTGAATTTCTACCTGGTTCAGCCCCAGCGGCAGGCTGCTCATCAAGCCTTCCTCCTGCTGGAAATCCAGCCGGGTCAGCTGGCAGTTGTACTTTTGCGCGATGGAACTGGCCTGGAAGATGTTGTTGCCCAGCTGGCGGGGATTGTCGGCGGTGTTCAGCACCAGGAACGTCACCAGGAACATCCGCTCGTTGCGGCTCTGCAGGTCCTGCAACAGCTTCTTGGCCTCGGCCCCGTAGGTGGCAAGGTCAGAGGGGATGATGTCCATGTCATACCCGGCGCGGACGGCCTTTTTCTGTTCCTCGATCTTGCTGCGGTCCAGGTCGGTGATCTTGCGCTTTACCGTCTTGATGGCCTTCACCTGGTCCACCGACTGGATGTGCAGATTGACAATGAGGGAACTTTCCATATCGAGAAAGTCTGCCAGCATACGGTCATTCAGCTCCGGGGCCAGAATCTGCACGAAGCTGACCGCCCCGTACTTCTTTCCCATGCGGAACTGCTTGCCGGTGCGGAACTCAAAGCCGGACGGCGCGATAAAGTCTTTGGTGGAAAGGCCGCTGGGGGCCAGCCAGTCCCACTCGAACTGGAAGGGTGCCTGCTCGTCCATGTGGAAGATGGCGTGGAGCTGGGCCAGCCGGGCTTTGCCGTCCAGGACCTCGGCGGCCACGCCCAGCCGCTTGAAGTTGTTCAGCACATCGGTCTCGATGCGCTCCAGCCGGGGCTTGGCGGTGCGGATACTGTCCGCCTCGATGGAAAAGGTCAGGTACTTGGTTTTGATAAGACCGTTGTTTCCCCGCGCCAGCTGGTTTTGCAGCATCTGCGTGTACTCCACACGGATGGGGTCGAAGTCATCCCCCTGGGGCGGGATCGTGATGCTGTTGGCGAAAGTCTCCTGGGAAGCCGCCAGGTTCAAAAAGGACAGCTGGAAACGAATGGAGCTGTCAAAGTGGTTGAGGAAATCGCACCAGCCCTCGAAGATGGCGGTCTTATCTTCATTTTGGCTGAGCTGGTAGTTGATGTCCTGGAACTGAACGGTTTTTGTGTAGCGGCCATCCGCCACCTTGCAGATGCCATCCGGCCACATCCGCTCATAGGGGATGCTGTCCTGGGCGGACTGTTCCTTTTTGCCCGTGTGGTTGGCGCGGGCAATCGCTGCCTCGATCTGTTTGCGTTCGGCGCGGGTCAGCTTACGCCGGGGTCTGGTCTGCGGCTCTGCCTTTTCGGCCTGCCGCTTTGTCTTTGCCGCGAACAATGGTATACACCTCCTTGTCGAGATTGGCCTGCCGCTCCAACACGGCATAGAAGTTGTTGGTGCGGTAGGGGCGCTGTCTGGGCCGGATGACGGCCACCTTGAGGATGTTGCCGACGATCTTTTCCAGGGGCTGGCCATGTTTTTCATACATCGCCAGCAGGAAGAAGGGCAGCATGACGAGCATCATGCACATGGCCGCCACGCTGTTGCCAGCAGGGCCCCGCAACAAAAAGAAAAGCGGCACGCCGATGAGCGCCCCGCCGCCGAAGCAGATAAGCTGCCTTTTGGTTAAGTTGAATGCGACCTTGGTTTTTACCCTAGTCAGGTCTTTGGGTACGGGTACATACGCCATTTTTGAGCTTCCTCCTTCCTGGTCAGTGCGCCTGAAATACGGCTTTGGCGAGACTGCCTGATTTGAACAGCGTGAAACACAGCAGCACGGTGTAGCCCACGCAGGTCCAGATCGCCATGATGATGTCATCCTCGGTGGCGATGTTCTGCACCAGGACGGCGTAGATCGCCACACAGACGATAATCAAAAACGCCTGGAAGCCCAGCGCCAGCAGGCTGCGCAGGTAGTTCTGGCCCATGCCGCCCCACTCCTTGCCCATCATGGTCGCCATCGGGATGGGGGCCACCGACGTGACAAGGTAAATTTCGATCATACGGCCATAAATCACGATGAAAATGCAGATATACAGCGCCCACATGGTAATGCCGATAAAGAGCGACTGGAACCACAGGCCGAACAGCGGCCCCAGCTCCATATCCATGAGCCGGGATTCCATATCGGTCATGACGGCGGAGATGTCGATGGAAGCGTCCGAACCGATGATGCCGGACGCCTGGGCCACCACGCTCTGGGCCATGTCGAACACACCCATGACAAGGTTCCAGGTGTTGGTGACGAGCAAAATCGCAGCAGCGGATTTGAACACCCATTTGAAGATCATCCAGGTGTCCACGTCATGCAGGTTGTTGCGGTCGGTTATCATTTGGATCAACTCCAGCGTCATCACGATGGCCAGGATCACGCCTGCAATCGGCACCATGATGGAGTTGGAGAGGTTCTGGATCATGCTGAAAATATCGCCGTTCCACCCCTGCGGGGTCTGGCCCACCTGCGTGGCGATGTCCGCGACCTGCCGGTTCACGTTGTCGAACATCCCCGTTAAGTTTCCCATGATGCCGCCCACCAGCATTTCTTTGAGCCAGTTGGTCAGGGCATCCAATAAGAAATCCATACGGTGTCAGCCTCCTTTCTGCCCCTCCCGCTGTGCGCGGGAGGGGGCGAGGATTTCAGCGGGTTACGATCAGACAGTGAACAGGCCGGACAGCAGGGGCACCAGCACCATGCCGACGATGGCGACGCCTGCTCCCGCCATGAGCTGTTTCATGCCCTGGCTTTTTGCTAATGTGTGATAAAGAAGTAATATAAGTGCAAAAAATTTTGCCGTTCCTATCCGGCACTTAGCTCTTGTGTCGGATAGGTCGGGCGGTTATTCGGGCAAGTCCACCTTGCCAACAAAAGAATAATAAATCTCAATGTCCTGTCTGCGGGTCTTGTTCTCGTCATAGCTGCACTCATGCACAACGATTTTCTCTACAAACTCCCGCAGCAGAGTAGGGGTAAGTTCTTCAAAGCTGGTATGCCGCCGGACAACATTCATAAACTTTTCTGCGTTCACGGTGGCTTCCTGTGCTTTGGAAAGCTCCGCTTGGATAGCGGCGGCTTTTTCTTTCAGTTCCCGTTGCTCTGCTTCATAGTCTGCCGACAGCTCTGTGAAACGCTCGTCTGATATGCGCCCGGTCACGCTGTCCTCATACAGCCGCTTGAAGATAGCGGATAACTCGGCTATGCGTTTCTCGGCGGCTTCCAGTTCCTTTTTCTTGGCGGCGTTCCTGCGCTTGCCCCCGTCCTCGTTCTGCTCAATCAAGAGCTTCATAAACCGGGCTTCATGCTTTGCCGCATAGCTGGTCACTTTCCGCAGATTGGAGAGTACACCAGCGGTCAAGAGGTCGGTGCGGATAAAGTGCGCCGTACAGTCATGGGTGCGTTTCTTGTAGTTGCCGCAGATATAACAGTCCTGCTTGCGCTTGTCCGTCTGGTATCGCTGCTGATACATCACGCTGCCGCAGTCCGCACAGAACAGTATGCCGGAGAACAA
>ERZ773228.1121-NODE-1121-length-29166-cov-3.799182_pt1 | contig 29166 bp, 21 predicted proteins | sample MGYA00580524_ERZ773228 | MGnify/ENA primary metagenome ERZ773228 (study PRJEB29015, sample SAMEA2737768) | human gut metagenome | biome: human gut; feature: human-associated habitat; material: faeces | place: China | collected 2012 ... | reverse complement strand
CATATCGAACACCTTTCACCCTAAACTTGGTGTCCAATTTATCTTACCCTCTCCAGCGAGCCCCAGCGATTTCCTATATTGCACAGGACTCATCCCTCCCAATGATAGCTTTATTCGCTCCTCGTTGTACCAACGGATATAGCTGTCGAGCTCATCCTTGAACCGCTCTGTCGTCCATCCCTTCCAGTCGCGCCCATAGAAGAACTCGACTTTCATCCTGCCGAAGAACCCTTCCATGGCTGAGTTGTCAGGCGAGCATCCCCTGGCTGACATGGAGCGCACAATCCCGTAGTGCTCGCAACGCTTAATCCATCCGGGCCAGCGATAGTGGCATCCACGGTCGCTGTGGCCGACGGGATGATCATTCGGCGCCAAGATGGTCGCGGCTTCATCCAGCATGCCGTTGACGAGCTCGGCGTTTGGGGAGGTGGACACGGCATGCGCCACCACCTTGCCGTCGAAGCAGTCCACGATGGGGCTTAAGTAGACCTTTCCTGCGGGAATGGAGAACTCGGTGATGTCGGTGAGCCAGAGCCTGTTGGGCTTATCGGCATGGAAATTGCGCTTGACGATGTTCTCGGGCGCATCGCCTATCTCACCTTTGTAGGAGCTGTACCTGCGCTTCTTGGGACGGCATGCGCGCAGCTCCTCCTCGGCCATGATCCGGCAAACGACCTTCTCCGAGACGGTGGTGCCGTCGATTTTGAGTGCTGCATGGACCCTGCGGTAACCGTAGCGCCCCCGGCTCTCATGGAAGATCTCCGCGATACGCACGCGCAAATCGGCGTACTTGTCGGGCTTGGCGAGGGCGCGCATCTGGTATCGGTGGCTGCCTTTCGCCAGGCCAACCGCATCGAGCAGGTCTTTAAGCTTGTGCGCCGGCCTCAAGCTCTCAACAAGGATCGTCTTCTCCCTGTTGGTGAGCGTCCCCGGGTCGGCGCTTCGGTCTTTTCCCAAAAGCTCCACCGTCCCCTCCAGCACCGCTCTCTTAAGCTCCAGCCTGTCGATATCGGCCTCGAGCGATGCCTTCATCGCCTCGAGCTCCTCGATGGTCATGTCCCTCTTCTTGCCGGTCATCTTGCTTGGCGCCTCCTTGCCTAGAAGCTCTCGCTTCCAATTGTAGAGGGTGGCGCGCTTGACTCCCACGTCATCTGCAATGGATTGGGCGGATTCGCTTCTGGTGACGAGCCTCACGACGGCGTTCTCCTTAGCGTCGTCCGTGATGCCGCGTCCCGTCTTGTTGACGACGCGCCGCCCGGGCTCCAGCTCATCGACCCATGCGGCCAGAAGCTCCTTGGAGGGATACCCCAGCATCCTGCACGTCCTTGCCAGGCACCTTCCGTGTTCGAAGTAGTGGTCCACTGCGGCTCTCTTCAGTCCTTCGCTGTATCGCAGGTAGGGGTTGGCATCGGGGATGTCGTTGCCGTTGGCTAGATATTCCCGATGCCAGTTGTAGAGCGATCCCCTGCATGGGTAGCCGAGCTCGTTGATGACGGACTGCGGGCTGAAGTCGTATTTTATGAAGAGCTCGACTGCCTTAAGCTTGTCTTCCCTCGTGTACATGCTGACCTCCAAATCTCTCGAATTTGGGTCGGATTTTCGTCAGCATCCCCAGGTCAACAATTCCGAAAAAGCTGATCATCTGCATAAAAATGAAGCCGCCTACAGCTTGAGTACGACCGGTGCGTGGTTCTTCCGCTGGTCGGGGGGTGGCAGCTCGGTCCATGAGGGTCCATACATGCGTGTGAGGTACGCCTCGACGTTGGCGGGAACGGGGAAGGGGCGGCCCTCGAAGGAGGCCGTGCCCGCAGGGACGAGATCGGCTTTAGGGAATCCGCCGGCCACAGGCCATGCGAGGGCCGTGAAGTGGTCATAGTCGCCGTCTCGCTCGATGCTGCGGGCGAAGGATCGAGCGATGCGCCGCTCGTCGGTGACGGCGCGAAGCAGTCCGTGGGCCGCAGCGCAGACGAGCCGCTCGGCGCGACCGAGAAAGCCCTTGTGGGGAACGTTGACGCTTCGGGCGTGGTAAAGGTAGGAGATGCTCTGCCACAGCCGCCCATTCGAGAGCTGCCGCCGGGCGCGGCGAGCGGAGGGGCTGATGCCGTCATAGGGGAAGATGTCGACGAAGATGCCCTGATCGAAGCCAGCCTCGATGGTCTCTTGAGTATAGAATGCGGTGTGGCGCTTCATGACCTTGGCGAACATGGCGGCGTAGCCCGGGGTTTCCCCGGGCACCACGAGCTCGTAGGCGTCGGGCAGGGCGATGCGGGCCCGTTCGATGAATCGATCGTACTCGGGGCGCAGCATGCCGATGTCGATATCGTCGTCCCAAGGAATGAAGCCGTTGTGGCGCACAGCGCCGAGGGCGGTTCCCCCGTCGAGGAAGTACGCGATGCCCTCCTCGCGGCAGAGCGCATCGATGGTGCACAATATCTCGAGCTCGGCTTCCTGGAGCGCTTTCAGAACATCGGGACGGTACTTCACAGAACCTCCTGGGCGGGTTGTCGGACGGCGCCCGCATTGCTTTGCGGGAGAGACTAATATATAGCTTCTTGGGCGGTTGGGGCGCGAGGGCGGCGTCCGACACGAAGTGGCTATAATATTGACGTCATCGGTTGCGGCGGCTATCGCCGCTGGAATGTGCGAAAGGAAGGGGCGTCCCGTGGCCTGCCAGAGAGAAACCTACGTGATATTCTCGGCGCTCTTTGTCCCCAGTATGGGCGGCGTGGAGAACTATACGCTCAACGTGGCCCAGGCCTTGGCGCGACGGGGGCACCGTGTGGTGGTGGTTACCTCCGATTTGGGAAATGCCCCCGTTTGCGAAAGGCTGGCGGGTGGTGTTGAGGTGGTGCGCCTGCCGAGCCGATCCCTGCTGGGCGGTCGCCTGCCGATCAGCAAGAGGAACCGGGCGTACCGGCACCTGTTCGCCGAGCTCGCAGCGCTGCCCGTCGACCATGTCATTGTGAACACGCGCTTCTATCCCCATTCCCTGGCGGGACTGTCCTTTGCGCGGAGTCGAGGGGTCACCCCTGTGCTCATCGAGCACGGATCCGCCCACCTGACTCTAGGCAATCCTCTGCTCGATCGGGCGGTGGCCCTCTACGAGCACGGCATTACCGTCTGTGTCCGAGGCTATGATCCCGTCTGCTACGGCGTGTCTCGGCGCAGCGCCCGATGGCTCTCCCATTTTGGGCTGTATTCTGCTGGCGTGCTGAGCAACGCCATCGATGCTGAGGCCTTCCGGAATCGCTCCTCGGGACGGGATTTCCGCGCGGAGCACAACATCCCGGCCGAAGCCTTCGTCGTCTCCTACATCGGGCGGTTGATTCCCGAGAAGGGCATCGAAGCGCTCTTGGCTGCTGCTCGGATAGTGAAGGCCTCGTGCCGCGAGGGTCGGCCCATCGTGTTTTTGCTGGCGGGGGAGGGGCCGCTGCTGCCAGCCGTGCAACAGTGCCCTTCGGGCCGGGTGGTGTCTCTCGGGCGCCTTGCGGCCGAGGATGTCTCGGCGCTGCTCTCCCAATCCGATGCCATGGCCCTCATCTCCCGTTCCGAGGGCTTTGCCACGGCCCTGCTCGAATGCGCCGCGTGGGGAGTGCCTCCTGTGGTGACGGCGGTGGGCGGCGTCGAGGAGCTCGTGCCCACGGCGGACTTCGGGGCGGTGCTGCCCGACGGCGCCCCCGAGACGGTGGCCCGCGCCGTAGAGGCCCTGGCCGACGACCCGGAGGGGGCGCGCCGCCGGGGAAGCGCCCTGCGTGCCCTTGTCGAGGATGCGTTCTCCTGGGAGCGCACGGCCGAGGCGGTGGAGCGGGCGTGCGCGGCGGCTCGTGCCCGCTCCTAGGTCTTCCGCTCCAGCTCCCTCGGTCGGTGCGTCTCGTTGCAGGGGATCGGCTTGTCATGGGTTGTTTGGGGAATCTGCGCCGCCGGCCGTCCGCTCTGATAGTCTGTTGCGGTGCGGGGAATTTGAGGAATGTTTCCCGATGGACGAGCAAGGAGTCGCTATGGCCCGTGAGCGCCTCACCATAGAGGACATGCGCCGTATACAGCTAGATATCATGGACGAGATTCACCGTATGTGCCTTGAGCACGGTCTCACCTATTACTTGGCCTACGGCAGCCTTTTGGGCGCCGTGCGCCACGGGGGGTTCATTCCCTGGGATGACGATACGGATATTCTGATGCTCCGCGCCGATTACGAGGAGCTGCTCACCAACTTCGATCAGTGGCGTTCCTCCGATCGCTTCGCCCTGGCCTCCTATCGGGCGGGAGGGTCGTTCTATCCCTTCACCAAGGTGGTGGATGCGACTACGGTGGTTCTCGAGAACTTCGTGCGCAAGGACGAGGGCGTGGGCGTGTGGGTGGATATCTTCCCCTATGATGAGGTCGATCCCACCGACCGAGCGCTTTTCCGCAAACGGATGAGGGCGAACCTCATGTACAGCTTTATCCTCGCCGATCCTGCGGTCGGCTCTTCGCCTTGGGTGAAGCTCGTCAAGAGAATCGTGTGTCCCCTGGTGGCCCGCAGGGATCCGCGCAAATACGCGGCCATTATAGATGACCTGGCTCGCCATGCCTGTCCCGAAGGATCTCCCCTTCTTGCCGACATTGTGGCCCAGGGCGATGGGGATCACGTCTTTCCCAAGGAGTTGTTCGAGCCCATCGAGATGAAATTCGAGGATCGCACCTATTGGGCCCCAGCGGGCTACGAGGAATTCCTCACCATTCAGTACGGCGACTGGAAGACGCCGCCGAGCATCGATGATCGGGCGATCCACACGTGCGAGGCGTATCGCCTATGAGCGTTCCTCAAGTAGGGGCAGTGCGGTATCCGCCGCTCTCCACCCGCGAGAACATGCTCTGGAACTCGGCCGGATCGATCATTTACCTTGCGTGCCAGTGGTTCGTCACGGTGCTGGTTGTGCGTCTGTCGTCGGGTTACGGCGCAGCGGGGCTGCTGTCCCTTGCCATGTCGGTAGTGGGCACCTTCGGCACGTTCGCCAACTACAAGATGGGAACCTACCAGGTTTCCGACATCAAGCGCGAGAACGGCACCGAGGAGTACTTGGGCTTCCGCCTCATCACGCTGACCGGCGCCTTCGTCGCCTGCATCGCCTACGCGCTGGCGACATGCCCCCTCGATGCTCTGCTGACCATTGCGCTCTATTTCATCTTCAAGGGCGTGGGCCTGGTGATCGATATTTTGCACGGGGTCGATCAGCTGAATCGGCGCATGGATTTCATCGGCAAGTCGTTCATCTTGCAGGGCCTGTCCATGTTGGTTGCCTTTACGGCCGTTTTCTGGCTGACTGAGAGCTTGAACGGGGCCATTGTGGCCATGACCGTGGCGGTGCTCGGCGTGCTGGTGCTCTTCGATATTCCTCACGCTCGGGCCTTCGAGCCTTTCGGCGTGCGTATCACTGCGAAGAAGACAGCGTATCTGCTGCGGCGCTCGCTTTCCGCCGTGGTGGCCGCCGTGGCCGGAAGCGCCATCTTCACGGTGCCCAAGCAGTACCTACTGGCCGTGCTGGGCGATGCCTCGCTGGGTATTTACTCCTCGGTGGCCGCTCCGGCGCTGATCGTGCAGATGGGGGCCACGTACCTCTACGTGCCTCTCCTCGATATCTTCCCGCGCCATTATCTTGAAGGGCGCAAGGACGAGTTTCTCAAGCTGCTGGGGCGCACGGTGGTCGGCATCATCGTGGTCGGCGCGATTTGCTTCGTGGCTCTTGGCGTGGTGGGGGAGTGGGCGCTGTGCCTTTTGTTCGGCGACTCCATCGTGCCCTATGCCTATCTGCTGCAGCCGGTGGTGGTGGCCTCGGTAGCCACGGCGTTCCTCTGGTTCTTCGGTGACTTGCTCATCACCATCCGCTGCTTCCGCGGCAACTTTATCGGCAACCTCGTGGCCTTCGCGGCGGTGCTTCCCCTTAGTGTGGTATGCGTGAACTTCTGGGGCATGAATGGCGTGTCCTTCGCGGGGGCCGCTGCCTGCCTCTTCGGCGCTGCGGTGATGGCGGTCTTCCTGGCGAAGCGGCTGGGCGAGATGCCCGAGCAGGGTTCAGAAGCTGAGGGTGCGGCCGATGGCGAGACCGGAAAGGAGTCCGACGATGGCGGGAAATAGTCCAACGTCGCCGGAGCCGATACGCGTGCTCCATGTGGTCGGTGCCATGGATCGGGCGGGCACCGAGACCATGATCATGAACCTGTACCGCTCCTTCGATCGGGAGCGGTACCAATTCGACTTTCTCGTTCACGAGGAGCGCGCCTGCGACTATGATGGGGAGATCGAGCGGCTGGGGGGTCGCCTGTACCGATTGCCGCGTTTCAACGGGATGAACGCCCGGAGCTACCAGCGAGCGGTCCGGGCCTTGTTGGCCGAGCACTCCGAATGGGCCATCGTGCACGGGCATATCGGGAGCAGCGCTGCGCTATATCTGCGCGAGGCGCGACGGCTCGGTCGCAAGACCGTGGCTCATAGCCACGCTCAGCACTTCCCCCTCTCTGCGGGAGAGGTGGCCTTTCGGGTTGTATCGTACCCCACCCGGTTCATCGCCGATGAGTTTCTCGCGTGCTCTCAGACTGCAGGTCTCGATCGGTTCGGGAAGAGCGTGGTGACCGGATCGCATTTCCGTGTGCTGAAGAACGGCATTGCTGTGGAGCGCTACGCTTGCGATGAGGCGGCCCACCGGGAGGCGAAGCATCGGCTCGGGCTGGGCGCCGGGCCCATAATCGGCCACGTGGGGCGCTTGACTGAAGTAAAGAACCATGATTTCCTCTTGGAGGTGTTCGGCCTTCTGCTCCAGCGGGAGCCCGGCGCCCGCCTGGTGCTCGTGGGCCGGGGCGAGCGCGAGGATGAGCTGCGATCCCTGGTCGCCGGGCGCGGTCTAGCCGATGCCGTGGTCTTTTACGGAGTGACCGACGACGTGGCGTCGGTGCTCAAGGGTTTGGATGGCTTTGTATTTCCCTCCCATCGCGAGGGGCTTCCCGTGGCTTTGGTGGAAGCCCAGGCCTCGGGGGTGCCCTGTCTCATGTCCACCGGTGTGTCCCCCGAGGCGCTCATCAGCCCCTCGGCGGTGAGGTTGCCCCTTGGCGAGGGGGCGGCTCGCTGGGCTGAGACCCTCTGTGGTCTTTTGGCTGCTGGGAATCGACGGGGAGAAGGTGCCGTGCGCGTGCGGGAGACGGGCTTCGATATCGAGGAATCGTCCCGGTGGCTCATGGGCTTCTACGACGATCTCCTGGGCCGCCCTGCGCCTCATTATTCGGACGCCTCTTATTGATATGCCGTCGAACTGCGCTCTGACGTAGTAAAATGCATGAAAATGCGGAGTAGTATCGCAGCGGCGGCAGCATACTGCTTGATGTAGCCAAAGAGGAGTGAAGGACGGGAGCCATGTCGCGCTTCAAATGGAATCGTATCGCGCTGATTGCCTTGGTGTTTGCCGGGATCGGCCTCTGCGCGCCGTCGGCCCTCGCCTACGGAAGCCCGGCCGCGGGTTCTCCGGTGAAGATCCACGTGCTCGCCTTCGATGACGCCGATGCCATCCTGGTGGAGTGCGACGGTCGCTTCGGCATGGTGGATTCTGGTGAGGATTCCGATTCCCCGACGGGGGACGACGCGCGCTATCCCCTGCGACCGGGAACGACCGTGGGTAAGGGTCGCGAGCGTGAGGTCATTGCTTATATGGAGTCCCTAGGGGTCAATGGTGACAACTTCGACTTCTACATCGGCACCCATCCCCATAGCGACCACATCGGCTCGGCTGACGATATCATTCGCGCTTTCCGGCCCCAGGCCATTTACCTGCCCTATTACGAGGACGATTTCATCACCTCGTCCTCCCGGCTATGGGACAACCTATTCGTTTACGACAACCTTGTGGCTGCTGCCGAGTGGGCCCGCGAAACCTACGGCGCTCGCTTCGTCCAGTTTCTCGACGACGTCGAAGTCTCTGCTGTTGCCGAATCGGATGGCGGGGAAGGTGCGTCGGAGTCGTGGGTGCGGGAGCGGACGGGGTCATCTTCGTTCTCCCTGGGAAGTGCTACGATTGAGATTCTCAACGGGAAGAACCCTCTGCCGGGCGATCGCTCTTTTCGCGTTCCCGACGCGAATTTCTACTCCTATGGGGTAAAGGTAACGGGTGCCAATGGGCGCGTGGCCTTCTTGGCAGGCGATATCAACGATTACCGACTCGACTGGTCCGTGGGCGGCGGCGATGAGACGCGCCTCGTCCAAAGCGGAGACCTCTCTCGCGTCGATATGCTCAAGATGGGCCACCACGGCATCAACGGCTCCAATACCCCGGCGTTTCTTCGGGCGATTCTGAGTTCGACAGGCAGCGGAAGCGCTCCCATCGTCGTGCAGACCGGGCAGTTCTTCGCAATGCCCCTTGAGACGGCTAGCGTTTTGGAACGCGCCGGCGCCCGCCATTTCTGTGCCTCCTATGCCGCGCAACGCGGAAAGGCGGCTCTGGTGGTGATGCTGGGCGATGGGGCGGTGACGACTAATGTCGACGGAGATCAGCTTGTCGTCCAAACGCGCAAGGAGGCGCCCTGGGCGTTCCTGTACGCCAACGGACGCCGGATCTCCTATCCCGAGGGATGGAGGAGCATCGAAGGGACGATGCGCTACTTCGAACGCGATGGCTCCCTCTGTATGGGATGGAAGAGCTGGAAGGGGCGGTGGTACTACTGCGATTGGGCCGACGGCTCCATGGAGACGGGCTGGGTGGAGGTGTCGGGCAAGCCCTACTACTTCCAAGCAAACGGAGCCATGCTCGAGAGCCGAGGCTGGCAGCGTGTGGAGGGGCGCTGGCACTTCTTCGACAAGGGTGGCAACGGCGATGCCAAGGTGGGCTGGCTGAAGGACGGCGGGGCTTGGTACTACCTCAGGCCGGGAACGGGCGCCATGGCCACGGGCTGGGCCCAGGACGGTCCCACCTGGTACTACCTCGACGGCTCGGGTGCCATGCGGACCGGCTGGCAGAGGATCGGCGGCTCCTGGTACTACCTGGCGGGCTCCGGCGCCATGAGGACCGGCTGGCTGAAGTCGGGCGGCGCGTGGTACCTTCTCCGGGACTCCGGCGCCATGGCCACGGGCTGGGCCCAGGTTGATGGCGCGTGGTACTACCTGCGGCCCGGCAGCGGCGCCATGGCCACGGGCTGGGCGAAGGCGGACGGCTCCTGGTACTACCTGGACGGCTCCGGTGCCATGCGGACTGGCTGGCTCAAAGATAAAGGCAAGTGGTACTATCTTACTGGATCGGGCGCTATGGCGACTGGCGAGAGAGTTATCGGCGGCGTATCCTATTCCTTCGATGACTCAGGCGCCTTGCGCTAACGGCGGTGTTGTTGGGGTATACTGAATGCTATTGTAAGTCAACGATCCCATGGGAGAAGAATTGAAGGTATTGGCCATCGTCCCCGCCTTTAACGAGGAGGAGAACATCGTATCGACTGTCGAGGATCTTTTGAGCAATGCGCCGGGGATCGATCACGTGGTCATCAACGATGGCTCCTCCGATCGGACGGAAGCGATTTGCCTCGAGCACGGCTTCAATGTTGTCACGCTGCCCGTGAATCTCGGACTAGCGGGCGGTTTTCAGACGGGAATGAAGTACGCCTTTGCTCACGGTTACGATTATGCCGTCCAATTCGATGCCGATGGACAGCACTCGGCGGCCTATGTTTGGCCCATGGTGAATCAAGCTGAAGCAGACGGGTCGGACATTGTGATTGGCTCGCGATTCTGCGCGCAGAAGAAACCTGTTTCGGCGCGTATGATCGGATCGGCGCTCATCACGGCTATGATTCGCCTCACCACTGGCCAGAAAGTGCAGGATCCTACTTCCGGAATGCGCTTGTTCGACCGCGACATGATTCGCCGATTCGCGTTGAACTACGATTATAGTCCCGAGCCGGATACCATTGCGCTTTGCATTCGCAATGGTGCGAAGGTCTCGGAAATGCAGGTGGAGATGCGCGACCGTACGGCAGGGGAGAGCTACCTGAACTTTACAAAGTCTGTAGCCTATATGCTTCGAGTCTGTATATCCATCATGTTTGTACAGTGGTTCCGGAAGAAGGGGAACTAGATGTATTGGATTGTTCTTATCGCCGGAGCCATTTTGGCGCTCATCTACGTTGTTGTGAAGATTCGGCATAACCAATTAGCGACATCAGACGCAGTATTTTGGTTTTTGTTGGCGCTGGTGCTTATTGTTATGGCCCTGTTCCCCCAGCTTGTCTATCTCTTCTCAAATGCATTGGGCTTCGAATCACCCGCCAACTTTGTTTTTCTCTGCATGCTCGCCATTGTCATCTTCCGCCAGCTCACTGTTTCGGTGGAAAATGCGAGACTTCGCAACAAGATCGTTCAGCTGACGCAGACGATGGCTCTTTCGGGTACTTGCGATAGCGTAGAGGAAAGTATTGCTCGGCGGGAAGAGTCTGATTAGGGCGAGACTGCAATCATTGGGACTCTGATCACGCTCGGAAGCACGTTCTGGAAAGCTTTCGCGAAATTCGGTACACTTGTCATGACTTATCGACATGGTGACGACTGGGCTGTCGGGATGGTTGGAGGTTCTGCCGTGCGTGCCGAAATTAAGAGCGCTGCGCGTTGCGTGGCGATGATCGTATTATCCGCGATCTTGGCGGCGGGGCTGGTGCCTCTGGCGCCGGGCTTTGTTCCGATGGCGCAAGCGGCCGAGGAGGAAGAGGCGCTCTCTTCCCAGGTTGAGGAAGCCGAGCTGTTTGCGGCTGACGTTAATGCTGATGAGGAACAGGTCTCCAATCTTTACGACACCAACATCGAGGACGCCAATTGCCATCAGCTCGTGCTCGTTGTTCGCTTCGCGGGCGATACGACAGGGGATGGGGGTACTGGGCTTAATGCTGTTTCTACGGGTAGCTCGATCACGAACTGGCAGAGTGTTTACACCTCCTTGAATGGCCAGCCGCTGTCGCGCTATGCTTCTCCGTCGCTCTACAGCTATCTCAAAGAGGTATCTGCTGGGCGCTGTCGTATCCAGAGCATCGTTCCTCAGATGAGCGATGATGGCAAAACGGTGACTTACCTCACGTTGCCCGGGTCTCGCGATTCCTATGTGGCCCATAGCTCTGTGGTTGAAGCTGCCGTGAACGCGTTCAATGCTCGCTATCCCGAGGCGGATCTCAGCGGATTGGCTGACAACGGCGAAGGGTATATAAGCAACGTGCTCGTAATTCCCGAGACGGGTGATATTGTCCCCGAAGTGGGGACGACGCTGTGGCCGCGTCAGGACGACTACCCCGGCGAGCTGTGGGTGGGTGCCAAAGGCAAGGCCGCTCGGGTAGGCTCCTATACGATTGTCAATACCACGCACGTTCTGCATACGGGAACAATCGTCCATGAGGCTATCCACGCATTCGGTGCGAAGGATTTGTATCGGGCGGCAACCGTGCAATTGTCCAACCATGCTGTCGGCATGTGGGACATCATGGCCATGAACAGCGGATCGTGTTTGATGCGGCCGTTGTTCATCACTCTGCAGGATTGTGGATGGGCGGAAATTGAAGAGGTTGAGCCTGGGACGCACACTTTGAATGCGCCTTCTGCGTCGGGGCGCTCGGCAGTGAAGTTCAAGTCGCCCTATTCCGATTCCGAGTACTTCGTTGCGGAGTTTCGCTCTGCCAATACAGACATAGGGAATCTCTCTGCCCTCGACACGGCGTACGATGGATTTACGTACACAATTGGCGGGACGGGCTTAGTCGTCTACCGCGTGAATCCCGCAGCTAAGGATGCTGGCAATAAGGGGGACAAAGACTACGTTTACCTTTTTCGCCCGAACGAGACGGTGGCCGGTGGTGTCCGGGGGGACGGCGAGGGCGATTTGAAGCACGCCCAGTTGTCGGCTGCGGGCACAAGCTCTCTTGGCTCGCTTGATTTGGCGGACAGCCTTGGCGAGGGCGCCATCACCTTGTCCAACGGTGCAAATTCCGGTCTTATGGTGCGCGTGGTCAGCAATGATGACGCATCGCTGACGTTCGAGCTGTCTGTAGCGGAAGACGAGGGGGGATGGAAGGCGCCAGAGATTACGGGAGTCGCTTTGCCGGCATCTGGCTATTACGACACGAAGCTTGTGTCTGAGAATGGGAAAGTTTACCAGCTTTGTTCAGCGTTCCGAAAAGCCCCTCGGATTTTCTGTCTCGAAGGATCTACCCGCTCCGATTTGGGCGCGCCAAGCGATTGCTCTGAAAGCTTCTATGCTGTCGATTTAGCCGTTTGCGACGGGGCCGTGTACCTGTGCGGTTCAGACGGCATCCGTACAGTAGTTTGGAGGCGCGCCGAATCGAGCTGGTCGGTGGTGGACGAGGTCACAGTGCCTGCGACAACGCCTGTCCTGGGGGTGGCTGCGCGTGGCGTCTATCTTTATGCCGACAATTTTGGCAGTGGGGGATCGCTTTATCGCGTCGGAGCTGGCAAATTGTCGAAAGTCGGATCTGCTTTGGCGATCAACCAGGTGTACAATCCGCGAATTATCGACCGAGCGGGTTCGCCTGTGGTGGTTTTCAGCAGCGGATCGGAAACGAAAATGGCATGGCCGGAAGCGGAAGTATGGAAAGAGAGCGTGCTTCATTCGGGAACTTCGTCGTCGATCTCGACGACCGAGAGCAACGGCGTCACTTATGTAGCGAGTTCCGATGGCGAGCATATAAGCATCTCGTCAATCACGGCAGATGTCTTCGATACGGCTGAGGTAACTGAGGTTTTCCCGAAACCTTACAGTGTCGCCGTAGCCGCGAGGGACAACATGCTGTATCTCGCTGTGGTGGAGTCGGGAACGCAATTGGTGCGCGTTTACAAGGCGTCCGCATCGAATCTCTCGCGATGGGAGCATCTTGGGGGCATTGTCGTCACTTCTGCCACGGCGGTTGGCCTGACAGTGCGCGATGCGAGCCTTTTTTGCGCCACAGTGGACACGCTTGACTCGCCTGTTGGGCTAAGAAGTTTTGTGCTGCCGTCTGAAACGGGTGACAAGCCCGATATTCCCTCTGGTAGTGGCGGAGCTGGAACGATAGTGCCCGGCGATGGCGGGTCGGATAGTTCGGGCTCTTCCGGTACGGGGAGCTCGTCAGAGGGATCCGGTTCCGGCGGTGCAGGCGACTCTTCTGCCGGATCCGGCTCGGGCGGAACGGGAAATGGATCGTCGACTGGAGGCGCGACAGGGGGTAGCAGCGGAGCTGGTGGCTCTAGCTCTGGCTCATCTTCGGCATCCTCGAAGCCTGCAGCGGCAAAGCCTTCGGGGGTTTGGAAGAAGTCTGGGGGGCGGTGGTGGTATCGGCACCACAACGGCTCTTATACGCGCAACGGGTGGGAGCTTATAGACGGCTTCTGGTATCACTTCGATCGTTCTGGCTGGATGCAGACGGGCTGGCTGAAAGTCGGCAGATCCTGGTACTATCTCTCCGCTTCGGGCGCTATGAAGACCGGTTGGCTTAAGCAGGGGCGCACCTGGTACTACCTCAAGAGCTCTGGGGCTATGGCTGTGGGATGGTACAAGGTGGGAGGCGACTGGTACTGGTCGAGCGCTTCCGGAGCCATGGGTGCCAACCGCTGGATTGGCAACTATTACCTGAAGGGCTCCGGGGCTATGGCGACCAATCAGTGGATCGGCCGTTACCATGTAAACGCTAGCGGCAAATGGGACAAGACCCGCTAGCGTCTTCGGATATGGCGACCGCCTGAGCAACGAGCACAAAATGGGCCGCTTTGTAAGTGGCCCATTTTGCTTCAGAGAGGGATGTCTGCTTACCAGACATAGACTTTGCTACCGCGGGGGACGTTGTTGTAGATCCATTTGGCATTGGCAAGCTGCAGGCGCACGCAGCCGTGGGAGGCAGGACGACCCATGGTTCCATCGGTCACGTACTTAGGGGAGGAGGTTTGCGAGTACAGCACGGAATGGAATAGGTAGTTGCCGCTGAACTGGGTGAAGTAGAAGCAGCGAGCAGAACCGGAATCGAAATAGTAGCCCTTGCTTCCCACGGTGAATCGACCCTTTTTCGTGGGGGTGGACGATTTGCCCGGGGCGCAATCCATCATGCGTTGCAAATCCCAGTTGCCTTTCGAGCCGTAGAACACACCGACCTTGCAGCGATTGGTGTCGACCAGGATGAGCCATTTTGTCGCACTGCTTTCCGGTTGGGCCCATTTCGTGAAAAGCTCATCAACTTTGTCGAGCCCCTGCCAAGCACCACTTTTATTGAACAGGTTCGTCTTTCCGTTGATGGTTCGGCTGCCGGTGACCATGGCGCCCGACCCGTCAAGGTAGTACCAGGTTCCGTTTAGGTCGAGCCAGCCGGTCTTCATGGCGCCAGAGCCAGGCATGAGGTAGTACCAAGTTCCGGATACTTTTGCCCAGCCTTCGGCCATGGCGCCTGAGTTCTTGAGGAGGTACCATTTGCCACCGACTTTCTGCCAGCCGGTCAGCATGGCACCCGAGCCGCTCAGGCGGTACCAGTGCGATCCGTCGTGCACCCATCCTATGGTCATAGCGCCGCTTCCAGGCTTAAGATAGTACCAGGTTCCCCTGATCTTCTTCCATCCCTCGGCCATAGCGCCGGAGTTGTTCAGATAATACCAAGTCTTCCCGAGTTTCATCCAACCGCCTGACTGCATGGCTCCAGAGCCGTTCAGGTAGTACCATTTTCCATCCACCTGCGTCCAGCCTTTAGCCATGCGACCGTTGTTGTCGGGGTTGAGCCAGTACCACTGACCGCCCGTTTTCAGCCAGCCGGTTTTAGGGGTGCCATCACTTTTGCCCCAGTACCATGCGTTGCCGAGTTTGTTCCAACCTGTCTTAAGAGTGGGGAGAGCGGGCTTAGGCGGCTCGGGAGTGGGCTCGGGCTCAGGCTCCGGCTCGGGCTCCGGAGACGGTGTGGGATCGGGGGAGGGGGTAGGATCGGGAATCTGGGGTGTGTCAGTAGAGGGGCTGTCCTCCGAGGTATCGTTGCCCGCGCTGTTCTCCGCGCCCGTATTCGCGCTGGCGGTCTGTGGTGCAGTTTCGTCTGCCCAGGCGTATTGTGCAGTTGCAAGAGCGGATGCGGGTATTCCGCCGAAAGCGAGCAGCGCTGCGAGACCGAAGGCGCTGGCAGGCTTTAAGAAGTGGATCGAACTCATGTGACTCTCCTTTTGAAAATACCTGATGGATCAGATATAAATGTTCCTTGCCGTGTCGTCAATACCTTGCTGCTTGCGTAACGCTGATGGTACCATAAACGGCCAATAGCTCCGAGGGGCATGGAATTGATTATGAGAGGTTGGGCGGCGGGGCGCCCCGTTAGCTTGGATTTATTTCAGGAGGTAAAGCATGACTTTTTTCGCAAAAGCGAGGAGCGCATCGTCCTGCGCGATTGCGGTGCTTTTGGCGCTTGGCATGGTGCCCGCCGCGGCTTTTGCGGCCGATGGGGCTGCCGCGACGACCCAGGATGCAACTGCAAGCGATGACGCGGCTGCCGTGCTGGTGGAATCCGGCGATACAGCCTCCAGCTGGCGTTTCGACGATGGCGAGCCCATTGCCTTTCCAGAGGAGGAGCTTATTGCCGGCGAAGATGCGGAAGATGTCCCGGGAGACGATGGTCCTGGGGGCGAAAACCCGGGTATTTCGCTCTATGCTAATTCGGTCGTTCCCGGTACGGGCATTACGATACCGAGCTACGTTCGTAGGCCCGTCGGCGCTACGCGCATCGGCATCGATGTGAGCGAGCACAACGGAAGAATCGACTGGCAGGTCGTAAAGCGGGCGGGTGTTGAGTTTGCGATCATTCGCTGCGGCTACGGCCAAGATTACGAGAGCCAGCATGATGATCGCTGGCTCGATAATGTTCGGGGAGCTACCGCCGCGGGCATTCCCTACGGCGTCTACCTGTACTCCTATGCTGATACGGTAGCGAAGGCGAAGGGGGAAGCGGACCATATTATTCGCTTGCTGCGGGAGAGCAACTGCAAGCCCGAGTTTCCCATTTACTACGATCTGGAGGAGAGCTCGCTCGAATCTTCAAAGAAGGTGCCGTTGCTGGCGGAAATGGCCTTCACGTTCTGCTCGGAAGTGAGTCGCGCTGGTTACACGCCCGCTGTGTACGCCAATACGAACTGGTTCAACAATTATCTGACTGATCCTGTGTTCGACGCATGGGGGCGTTGGGTGGCCCAATACAACAGCGTCTGCACCTACAAGGGCACCTACCAGATGTGGCAATGCACGTCCGACGGCTATCTGGCCGGCCTCTCTGGAAACAACGGGCGAGTCGATCTCAATTACGAGTTGAATAACAGCTCGGGACATCCAGCGAGCAAGACCGGGTTGCAGATGATAAACGGAGACATGTATTACCTGGACGGCGCGGGCAACAAGAAGACGGGCTGGCAGACGGTTGGGCGCAATACCTACTATTTCGGCAGCGACGGTATCATGTTCCGCGGCGAGCAGGCCATCGATGGGAGAAAACTGTCGTTCAATCAGGCGGGCGCGCTCGAGGGGTATTGGGCGAAAGCGGGGGACGCCTGGTACCTGCGCGACCAGAATGGCAGGAACAAGATCGGATGGCAGCACGTCAAGGGCTCTTGGTACTATCTCGACCCCGAATCCGGACGCATGAGAACCGGATGGCTGCAGCAGGGAGGCAATTGGTACTACCTGAACGGCTCCGGCGCCATGGCCACCGGATGGGTAAAAGTGGGCGGCAAGGACTACTACCTGCGTCCCTCTTCGGGCATTATGGTGACGGGTAAGCAGACAATCGGCGGAAAAGTGTATACCTTCGACGGCTCGGGCGCACTGGTGGTGAACACCACCCCTCGATGGGTGAAGAGCGGCGGTGCCTGGTACCTGCGCAGCCCTGAAGGTAAGAATCTTACTGGTTGGCAAAAAGTTTCCGGCACCTGGTATTACCTTGACGGATCCGGCATCATGCAGACCGGCTGGCTCAAGTTAGGGAAGACCTGGTACTACCTCAAGGGCTCCGGCGCCATGGCGGAAGGATGGGCGAAAGTTCGCGGTTTTTGGTATTATCTGAACCCCGGCTCCGGTGCTATGGCTAAGGGGTGGAAAAACATAGGAGGAACATGGTACTACCTTAATGGGTCGGGCGCCATGAAAACAGGGTGGCTCAAGTCGGGGAAGATCTGGTATTACTTCAAGGGCTCCGGTGCCATGGCGGAGGGCTGGCAGAAGGTCTCCGGAACTTGGTACTACCTCAATCCCGGTTCTGGTGCCATGAAGACGGGGTGGCTCAAACCAGGAAAGACCTGGTATTACCTTAGCGGATCTGGCGCCATGAGGACCGGATGGCAGAAGATCGGCGGAACATGGTATTACTTCAGAGGCTCGGGGGCCATGGTGGCCGACGAGGTGATAACGATCGGGGGAAAGACTTATTGCTTCAGCGCGAGCGGCGCCTGGGTGTAGGAGAACGGGCCTTTTTGCCATCTCGTCAATATCGAGTCTTTAACGCATGACTTTCTGGTGCTACTATTGTGCCTCTAAAGAAGGCTTCAAACGAACTATAACCGCACGCATGGCCCTCTTCCGCGCAACCGCGCCGGCTATGCCTCTTTTCAGGAGGTGCTCTCTATGGCGAAATCGCATCGTTCAAAGTCAGTTGCAGCCGTATTGGCGGTGGTCTTGGTGTTGGGAATGGTGCCCTCTGCGGCATTCGGCGTTCCTTCGGGCGCGGCTGCCGATGATGTTCCCGATAGCTGGCGCTATGACAAGGGCGAGTGGATTTTCGCAGAGCCAGAGCCGCAGGGCGATGTCATGGTTTTGTCGTACCAGGAAGGCTGGAATTGGCCGAAGATAGAGGGCGGCTACCAAAGCAACGACGGCAACGTGGTCAACGCTGTTAAGCGCGGCATGGACGTCAGCTATTGGCAGGGCCTTATCAACTGGGAGCGAGTGAAGGCTGATGACATCGATTTCGCGATCTTGCGTTGCGGCTACGTCAAAACCTTAGGGCGCCCTCAGGTCGATCAGCAATGGAAGAGAAACGCCCAGGAGTGCGAGCGTCTCGGCATTCCCTACGGTGTCTATATCTACTCGTATGCCAAAACCGTTGAAGCCGCCAAGGCCGAGGCTGATCACGTCATCAACACGCTGAAGGGCTTCAGTCCGACCTATCCGGTTTATTTTGATCTGGAGGAGAAGAGCCTTGAAAGCACGAGCAATCGAATGCTGCTTGCCAATATGGCGAGTGCCTTCTGCGACAAGATCGCGGCAGCCGGCTATACTCCCGGAATCTACGCGAACACGAACTGGTGGAACAACTATTTGACTGACCCTGTTTTCGATCAGTGGGAGCGTTGGGTGGCTCAGTACAACAGTAAGTGCTCATATACGCGTGGGAGCTATCGTTTGTGGCAGTGCTCTGCGTCGGGGAAGGTCGATGGTATTGTCGGCAACGTTGATCTCGATCTTGAGTTCGACGGGGCCTTTGCAAGCAATCCCGTGAGAAAGACGTGGGTTAAGGTTGGTTCGAACTGGTATCTGCGCGATTCGGGTGGAAACAATCTGATTGGCTGGCAGGTGGTGGATGGGCAGCGCTACTACCTCGCCGCCAGTGGTGTTATGCAGACAGGTTGGGTGAGCTACGAGGGGTCCTGGTACTACCTGAGTGGCTCGGGCGCCATGAAAACCGGCTGGGCCCGAAGCGGAGGAAAATGGTACTACCTCGATCCGTCGTCGGGGAGGATGCTCACGGGCTGGCAGACGGTTGATGGCAAGCGATACTATCTTACGCCCGACAACGGCGCGATGGTCACGGGCACGCAGACCATCGGCGGCGTGACGTACCGCTTCGACGATTCGGGCGCGCTTATCGAAGGAGGAGCGGGCAATGCGAATACGGGCGCGAGCGCTTCGGGCGTATCGGGCTGGGTGAGCTCGGGCGGGCGTTGGTACCTCAAGGACTCGTCTGGTCGCAACCTAACGGGATGGCAGAAGGTGGGGGGAACTTGGTATTACATGGACGCCTCCGGCGTCATGCTCACCGGTTGGCAGAAGGTGGGCGGCACGTGGTACTACCTCAAGAGTTCCGGCGCCATGGCCAAGGGCTGGTATAAGGTGGGAGGCAAGTGGTGCTACTCTAAATCGTCGGGGGCCATGCAGGCCAACCGGTGGATCGGCAACTACTACGTGACGGGCTCCGGCGCCATGGCCACCAACACCTGGATCGGCCGCTACCACGTGAACACCTCCGGCCTTTGGGATAGGACGCGGTAAAGCCATCCTGCGTCGACATCGAACAGCAACGATCGCGCCCTCTTGAATCTCTATCCAAGAGGGCGCTAGCTTTGATCATGACAACGGGTTCGGTCGCCGTCACTGTCCATCACGGAACAGGTCGATCTCGCCCGTCCGCTCGAAGGTTTCCAGGCTGTAGCTCTCGATAAAGTCTCCGCATGTCACATAAAGTGTTTCATCGATGCGCACTCCGCGGGCACCGAACCAGCCGTCTCCGCGAATGTACTCGTCCATATGCTGCACGAACCCCTCGCTTTCATTGTAGCTGTAAACATAGTAGCTCTTGCCCGACCAGTCATCGGGGATGTCGGAGGCGTCCCTTTCCGACCTCTCGACGGCTAAGGAATCAGCTTCAGCGGAGAATCCTATGAGATTCCTTTCTGGCTCGATGAGGACGCTCTTGTAGCTATGGGACGCGTCTGCCTGCCATGCGGTCTCCACGATATAGCTGTTCAGCTCGATGACATCTGCCGGATTCGCTATGTCGAACATGGACAGCTTGACGTGGCCGTCACCTTGGCCGATGCCTAGCAGGCGGTCGGCCCCGTAGAAATGTAGGTATTCGGAGAACCCCGGAATTTTCAACTTCCCAACGATGCGAGGATTGATCGGATCCGAGAAATCAACGGTAAACAGCGGGTCGACCTGCTCGTAGGTCACGAAGTAGCCAATGTTGCCGAGCAGGCGCGCCGAATATACTATCTCGCCCGGGGCCAAATCTTCGATAGCTCCGACGGTTTCCAGGCGATCATTTAGGACGAGCACGCGATTGCGAACGCCCTCCTCGTCGTTGACGGTGAGCACGAGTCTCAGATAGCCCCTGTACTCGTCGATGCTGAAGCTGTCATTGAGGTAGCCGGCGACCTTCGTCTGGGCGACCGATTCTATGTGGCCTTCGCCATAGGAGAGCGCATTGATGGAAGTTCGCGAACTGGCCGAGGGGTCGTCCCAGCCCCAAACCTCCTCGTAGAGATAGATGGTGTCGGAACCGACATAGAGTTCGGCCGAACTGGAGAGGACGGCCTTGCTATCCGTCATGCGGTCGGGCTCTTCTGCGGAGATGGCGGAGATTACGTAGTAGTGGTCGGCTGCGGCCGTGGGGGGGAGGTAGATGCTCTCGCAGGCTATGGGCTGCCCGTTAATCCAGGGGACGTAGGCCTCGGGTGCCGATTCCTTCGGATTCTTCGGTACGAAGTAATTGCTGACCACGTAGAGGTAGCCGTCGGCAAAACGCGACGAGTAGTAGCGCCCCGTCTGCTCCACGCTGCCCATCAAAGAGGGGTTGGCCGGATCGGCGATATCGTAAGTGGCGACGAAGGTGGTGCTGTGCCCTTCGGGGCCATCGGCGTCCTCAGTCTTGCGGCCGTCGCCGTAATCCTTTTCGGTGCCCAGCACGTAAAGGCGGTTGCCGTCGAGGCAGAGCTCGCTGACAGAGTGACGGCCGTCGAGTTCGATGGAAGCCGCCTGCGCCATGGTTCCGCCGCCGGTGTCCACAATGGCGATTGCGTGGGACTCTGCTTCTACGATGTACAGGTAGCGCCCATCGGTTTTGGCGATGTCCGCCTCGCCGACGCCCTCGGTGCGGATGTTCGTGTCGGAGAAATCAGCAGTTCCCTCCTGAGGGGAGGTGGCGTCGCTGGTGGTTCCGATGTCGACTCCGTCGGTCGCTGTCGTCCCCGCCGCTGCTGCGCTGCTCGCGGTGAATCCCGCGAGGCCCTTGTTCCGATAGGCCTCACGCAGGCACGCGAGGGCCTCTTGGTAGCTTTGGGCGACGGGGGCCGGGGAGCCGTCCGCGACGCGGGCGTCCATTGTCGCTTTCCACTCCTCGGATGAGGGGATAGCGTACACGTCCCATTCTCCGTGATTTTGGGCGAAGGCGAGCGCGCCGATGCCGGCCGCGAGGGCCGCACAGGCCGCGGCGGCGAGCGCCATGTGGCGGGGGCGCCTCTGCGTCGATCGCTGGGGTGCTGGCTTTTCTGCGGCCTCACGTGACTGCAGGATTTCCAGCACAGCGTCGGGCTCGAGGCTCTTCGGCACGGCGGTGTCCCGAAGGCCTCGGCGCACGGCCTCTTCGATATGCTTCTCAGACGACTTCATGAGCGGGCACCTCCCAAAAAGCGCTCCATCTTTTCCAGCGCCCGCATGCGACGGGAGCGGACGGTGGCCGGGTTCAGATTCGCAATGACTCCGATCTCGCGGCTGGTGTAACCGCCGAAGACCGAGAGGGACACGATAAGGCGGTCGGTCTCGGGCAGCGAGGCGAAGGCCTCGCGGACGGCAGCAGCCTCCGCCGGCTCGACCTCGCTGCCGGATGGCGCGTCGATATCGTTCATGTCGGTGACCTCGAAGCGCTTGGCGCCGCGTAGCTTCTGTCGGCAGCAGTTCGCCGCGATCTGGAACATCCAGGATTTGAAGGCGCTGGCCCGGCGCAGCTGACCTCGCTTCTCCCAGCCAGTAGCGACGCTTTCGGAGACGGCGTCCTCGGCGTCGTGGACGTTGCCCAGCATGCAGAGAGCGAAGCGGTACAGATCGCGGTATATGAGCCGATAGCGTTCGACGAATTGGCTCGCGTCCATGATGACCATCCTTGTCTAGTACCCTCATTTGAGACATCTCGCTTATAAGATGCGCGAACAGGCCCGATTGTTGCACCGAATTTCGGAAAAAAGCGAAATTCTTCGGGTTCTGCTTCGCTAGGGTGATCTCCTTCCATGAAAAGCCCTCGAGACGGGTCTCGAGGGCCAAGGTTCCGTTGCGGGATTTAAGCAGGAAGAGAGCGTTACGCCTCGGCCTTCTTGGTGCCGAACAACTCGCCCCAGTCGCAGGCGGCCAGAATCGTGCCGCAGAGGATGGCGATGCAGCAGACGATCTCCACCGGGCCGGGCACGGTGCCTAGAAGGATGAGCCCGAACAGCACCGCCCAGGCAGAATACGAGATGTTCAACGCCATGCCGCGGGCGGCGCCGATGACCGAGATGCCCTTGTAGTAGAACAAGTACGAGCACGTGCCGGCGAGCGCCGCCAGGGCCACTACCGCTGTGCCCGGATTCGGGATGGCGTTCCACGTGAAGGCCCAGGCGCCGAAGATGGGCAGCACCACGATGAGGTACACGAGGGCGGACGTAGTCTCGCGGATCTGCAGGGCGGTCTCGTTGTCCACGGCGTCGTCGCGCATGCCCCAGGCGCACAGCACCGCCTCGCTACCCCAGCCGAACACAGCGGCGAGAGCGCCCAGAAGTCCGATGATCGGGTCGCCCGTCACCGTGGTGTCGGCCGACAGGTAGCCCATGGCGATGATGCCCGCCAGCGCCACGATGAGGGCCACTACGCGGCCCGGGGTGATCTTCTCCTTCAAAAGAAGCACGGCCATAAGGGTGCCGAAGGCCGGATAGAACGACGAGATGATGGCCGTGTAGCCGGCGCCGATGTTGTTGATGGCGATGACGTAGCCGGTCATGCCGATGGGGCCGCCCAAAAGCGCGCCCAGGATGACCACCTTGCCGCTGCGCGTCTTCAGCGCCGCCAGCGTGTCCTTCAGGCGGCCGCGCACGCCCATGTACAAAAGCAGCCACAGCGCGCAGCACACGTCGTGCAGCGCCGAGCTGACGATGGCGCCGAGCGCCAAGGCCTCGGCCGTGCCGATGAACGGCACCATGGTGAGGGCGATGCCCAGAATCACCGTGTCCAGGCCCCAGAGGCACCCGCTGAAAAGTCCGTACTTCATAATGAGCTATCCTTCCGTGTAGAAACTCTCGTCATACCAACGCAGTACTTTGGCCAGGTATTTCTTCGCGTAGTTGTAGTAGATGTAGAGCCACTCGTCCACGAAGTCGCCCTCCGCCTCTTTCACGAGGCTCCAGACGTACCAGCACCAGCCGGCCAGGGCCACATAGGCGAAGTTATGGCGCACCTCCTCGAAGGTGGGCTTGCGGTCGAAGTAGTGCTCCAGCGCGCGCAGCGCCTCCTCGTCGGAGCATTCGCAGCACACGACATAGGTGCCGAAGTCGTTGGCGTAGTCGCCCATGCCGGCGTACTCCCAGTCGATGAGATAGAGGTGGTCGTTGCCATCGATGAGGAAGTTCAAGTAGAAGAAGTCGTTGTGGGTCAGGCACACGGGCGCCCCATCGGCTTCGGCGTACTCCTTCACGCGGCGGGCCATGGCGGCCATCTCGTGGTAGCCGGGCACATCGATGGGCCCTTTCTCGCGCAGCAGCGCCTCGTAGTGACAGCCTTCCTCGTAGAAATCGAAGCGGTTGTCGACGCTGGCGCCGGACTCATGGATGAGGCGCGCCATCTTCATTGCCCGGGCCACTTCAGCGTCGTTGCGCGGATCGAGGTTGCGAGCGTTGGAAACGAACCGCGAGATCTTCCAACCGCGGGGATCCTCGTGGATGAAGGTGTCGTCGAGCCCCAGCTCGTGAGCGATTTTCTGCGCCGCGCTCTCGCTTGTGCGGTCGATCATGGCCTCGGTGCCGATGCCGGGGTGGCGGTAGACGTACTCGCCGTCGGCGGTGGCGAAGTGACAGGAGAGGTTCGTGAGCCCCTGCTTCAGCGGGTACACGTCATGGATGGCGCTCTTCTCGCAGCCGAGCACGGCCACGATGTTGTCGAAGACTTCGGAGTCGAGGTTTTCCAGGAACAGGGGATCGAACTGGCGCACCTCGTCCAGGCTGTCGAACTCGAAGATGGCGCCGGCGGGGTAGCGGCGGGCGACCATGTCCAGCTTCTTGATGTTGTCCAGGTAGATGTGCTCCCAGAGCTTGTCCGTTGTGGCAGGATTGTCGTAGACGGCGTCCAGCAAAGGCACGTAGGTCTCGGAGAAGGCGCGATCGAAGTAGACCTGGCCGATCATGTACCAGGCGTTCTCACCGCCGATGGTCACGCCGGTGATGCGGTCGTGGGCGCCGGTCTGGACGCACCACTCGGCCGTGGGGTCCTCGGCGTATTCCACGGCGTAGTAGGCCTTCCACACGTAGGGCTCGAAGGGATTCTCCGCGAAGTAGTCGTCCGAGGAGCAAATGTAGGTGTTGCCGAGGCGATCTTCTACGCGCTTGATGGAGGAGCTGTTGTTGCGCGAGGCGTAGTCGGGATTCACGACGATGGAGACGCCGAACTTGTCCTCAAGGTAGAAGAAGTACTCCTTCTTGTAGCCGACGACCACGGTAATATCGGTGATGCCCGCAGCGAGCAGCTGCTCGATCTGGCGCTCGATGAGCACCTCGCCGCGCACCTTCAACAGGCCCTTCGGCTTCTCGTAGGAGATGGGGGCGAAGCGGGACGAGAGGCCCGCGGCCAGGATGACGGCGTTTTCCACGCGATAGGGGGCGAGCGCTGCCGTGCCGGCTTCCGTGGGCTCGCCGTCGGCGATGAGTCCGGCGGCCGTGAGCGATTTCGCTGCGCTGTTCACGCTGCCGAGCGAGAGCCCCGTGGCCTCGACGATCTTGCGCTGTGCGCAGCTGGGGTGCAGGACGATTTCCCGCAGCACCAAAAACTCGTTCTTGCTTAATGGCAAAACATGACCTCGATTCTTCTAGTATGATGTTGAGTGCATTATAGAGCACCTTTAGATCAAAGTGTTCAATATTTTATCTCAATTTTGAAAAGTGAACATTTTCGGGAACCAAAGGCCAACAATGGGACAACAATGGTTGCCTTCCGAAGAAGGAGGGATTTCGTCAACTGCAAAATACAAGGCAAATCAGGCCGACGGAGTCTCTCATGAAAAGCTGCCTACGAAAGCTTGATTTGTTTTCGGCTCAGTATCAAGCGACCGATCGCGTAATACCCTACCTCGGTTTCGCCAATGCAACGAGTCTGGAGGCATTCTCTATCGTCTGGCGTGGCGCCAACGTTGCCGGAGCGGGATCTCTTGCGGCGATGGGCTGCACTCTTAAGGGGTGCTCTGCGCCGACGACGGTGGAGCTACCCCTCCAGAGCCTTACTATGTTCGATCCCTATGTGCTGTCGAGCCTTGAGACGTTGGGCTCACGGGCAGTCTGCTGACCGCCCAAGTGAAGGCAACCTGCGAGAGTTGGGCCCAGAAAACCAGCGGCAGCCTCTCGCTGTCGTTGTAGACGAGAGATGATCAAGGGGGCTTCGGCCTGCCATGTTCACGATGCGCAGAAGTTCGATGTTTGAGTTACGCATGGGTCTCCTTGGGTGGTTTGCCGGCGAGACGAAGTATAATCGAGTGAGTCATCGCATCCAATGCCCTTGGGATGGCCTTCGGGTTCAGTTCTCGGGCCTGTAGAAAGGACTTTTTATGATCGATCGCAAGGCATTTCGCTCCCTGTCTTCGGGGCTCTATCTCATCACGGCCAAGGCGGGCGAGCGCCGCTGCGGCTGCGTGGTGAACACGCTCGTGCAGGTGGCCAGCGAGCCGGCCACGTTGTCGGTGTCGCTCAACAAGGAGAACGCCACCACCGCCGCCATCCTGGAGTCGGGCCGCTTCGCCGCCACGGTGCTCGCCGAGGACGCGCCCATGGAGCTCATCGGCACCTTCGGCTTCCATACCTCCGCCGACACCGATAAGTTCGCCGCGTGCACGAGCGCCCTCGACGGCGCGGAGGTGCCCTACGTGACCGAGCACGGTCTGGCGCGCTTCTCTGTCTCCGTCACCGAGACCATCGATGTGGGCAGCCACTACCTGTTCGTGGGCGTTGTGGAAGAGGCCGAGGTGCTTGCCTCCGGCGACCCGCTCACCTATGCCTACTACCACGCCGTGAAGGGCGGCAAGACCCCGCCGAAGGCCGCCACCTACAACGGGGGCGACGAAGCGGCGGTTCCCGGGGTTACCGAGACGGCCGCCGGCGCGCCCGATGCCGGCAAGAAGATCGCCTGGCGCTGCACCATCTGCGGCTACATCGAGGAAGGCTATCCCGACGGCCTGCCCGAGGGCTACATGTGCCCTATCTGCGGTGCCCCCCGCGAGATGTTCGAGCGCGTGGAGCTGTAGTTCCGGGTCTCGAACCGAAAAAGCCCCCCGACGATTTGCGCCGGGGGGCTTCGTTTGTCGGGGATTGTGCCGCGCCTACAGCGTGCCGTTGCGCCAGTCTTCCAAGCCTTCGATAACGAGCGCATGGGTGCGCTCCACTTCCGGGAGATGCTTCTCGGCGGCGTCGTACTCGCCGGCGTACAGCGCGTCGGAGACGAGCGTCGCGCAGTCGTAAAGATCCTTGAACGACAGGTTGCCCGCCACGCCCTTCAGCGCATGGGCCTGGCTGTAGCCCTCGGAGTAGTCCTTGGCCTCCATAGCGGCCTGAAGCGCCACGAAGTGCCCGTCGTCCAGGTACTTCAACGCCAAGCGCTCGTACAACTCGGCGTTGTCGCCGAAGCGGTCCATGGCATCCACGTAATCGATGCCGAAGGGGCGAAGCTTGTCTGCGAGCTGAGCGGTCATGATCGATCCTTTCCCGTGCTATTCCGGCGCCCGCGGCCCTCTCTCCTCTTCCTTGGACGGCAGTCGCGTTAAGTAAAACTGCTGCTCAGTGTAGCCCCACGTCACGAAGCTGTCAGCGTACCAGGCTACTCGTTTACGTTTCGTAGCCAGCTGTCAGCAAACTGTAATCTTGGCTTCGATGGATTATCGCCAAAGTGCGAACGATGCGCGATATTGGCGCCTGTCAATAGCGATTCCCGACGTCAGGTACGTGATGCCCTAGTAGTCCGCCGCCGCGTCGCTTTCCATCCACTGCTCGTAGAACTCCTCGTAGGCGTCGGCAAGCACGGCCTCTCGGGCGCGGCGCATGAGATCCAGCAGGAAATGCAGGTTGTGCACCGATAGCAGGATGGCGCCGAGCATCTCGTTCTGCTTCACGAGGTGGCGGATGTAGGCGCGCGTGTGGTTTTTGCAGGTGGGGCAGTCGCAGGTGGGGTCGAGCGGCGTGAAGTCGCGGGCGTACTTGGCGTTGCGCATGTTCATGCGGCCGGCGCTGGAGAACGCGGTGCCCATGCGGGCCGTGCGGGTGGGCAGCACGCAGTCGAACATATCGACGCCCTCGCGCACCGCGCGCACGAGCGTGGTGGGGTTGCCCACGCCCATAAGGTAGCGCGGCCGGTCGTCCGGACAGGCCCGGGCCACCTCGCCGAGCGTCTCGAACATGACCTCGTGATCCTCGCCCACGGAATAGCCGCCGATGCCGTAGCCGCCGAAGCGCCGGCCGCCCGTGGCCAGCGACTCGTCCTCGATCTCGCGCAGTCGCCTCACGCTTTCCAAGCGCAAATCCAGGTGCATGCCGCCCTGCACGATGCCGAAGAGCGTCTGGTCGGGCCGTTTGTGGGCGGCCAGGCAGCGGCGCGCCCAGGCGCTGGAGTAGTCCACGGCGCGCGCCACGAACTCGCGGGTGGCGGGATACGGCGCGCACTGATCCAGCTGCATGGCGATGTCGGCGCCGATGAGCTCCTGGATGCGCATGTTCTCCTCGGGCGTCCAGTGGATCTTGCTGCCGTCGTAGATAGATTGGAAGGTGACTCCGTCGTCAGAGAGCTTCACGGTATCGGCCAGCGAGAACACCTGGAAGCCGCCGGAATCGGTGAGCATGGGGCCGTCGTAGTTCATGAAGCGGTGGATGCCGCCGGCCTCGGCCACCAGGTCGGCCCCGGGGCGCATGGCCAAGTGGTACGTGTTCGCGAGCACCACCTGGCTGCCCAGCTCGGCCAGCTGGTTCGTCGTGATGCCCTTCACCGTGGCGGAGGTGCCCACGGGCATGAACATGGGCGTCTGAAACGTTCCGTGGGCCGTCTCGTAGGAAAGCGCGCGGGCGTGGCCGCTCGTCGCCTCGCACGTGCAGTCGAAGAGTGCCAAAATCGTTCCTTCTATTCAAGCGTATCTGTGGGCGTCCGGGTGCCGAGGGGGTGCTCGCAGACCTCTGATCGCCCCGCGGAGAACGCGATTGTTAAGAATCAGCTTCCACTTCAGCAGCAGCGATATCGGGATGGTACCGACCGATGTGCGTCATCTTCGCTGATTCTGTTATCGCGTTCGGAGGGGGATAAAGCGATCAGCGGGCTGCGAGCACCCCCTCGGCACCCGGACGACGCGGGTTGAGTTGGGTCATGGTAGTATAGCGCCTGCATGTATTCTAAGGAGCGCTTTTCATGAGAACCGATGATTTCGACTACAACTTGCCCGAGGAGCTCATCGCCCAGGAGCCGGCGGCCGTGCGCGACGAGTGCCGGCTGCTCGTCATGGATCGCGAAAGCGGGGAAGTGGAGGATCGCATCTTCAAGGACATCATCGAGTACCTGCGGCCGGGCGATTTGCTCGTGGCCAACGAGACGCGGGTCATGCCGGCGCGCCTGCTCGGCGCCAAGCGGGGCACGGGCGGGGCGGCCGAGGTGTTTCTGCTGCGCGAGTGCGGAGGCCCGGAGCCGCGCACGAACCGCGTGGCTTTCTGGGAGGTACTCGTGCGGCCGGGCAAGCGTTTGAAGCCGGGCGCCGGGGCCGTGGTCGATTTCGCGAACGCCGCCGGGGAGGTGGTGCTCTCCGCCGAGATCATCGATTGGGCCCGCGACGGCCAGCGCGGCGAGCGTGTGGCGCGGCTCTCTACGCCGCTGGCCTCGCTGGATGAGGCCCTGCATGCGGTGGGCCACACGCCGCTGCCGCCCTACATCCGCGATTACGCCGGCGACGAGGAGCTGTATCAGACCGTGTACTCGCGCCGCGAGAGCTCGGCGGCCGCGCCCACGGCCGGGCTTCACTTCACCCCCGAGCTCATCGAACGTTTGCGCGAGCGCGGCATCGGCTGGATCGCGTTTTTGTACGTTGTGCCGGAGCTGCGCGGCCACCACTGCGGCATCCAGCTCGTCGGCACGGCGGCGATGCGCTTCCGCCAGCTTGGGCGGCGGGCCATGCGTCTCACCGTCGCGCCGGAAAACCCCGCGCTGGGCTTTT